>Ga0194134_10000410_pt1 | contig 65286 bp, 67 predicted proteins | sample TA2KigOff0mmetaG_FD_148602 | JGI IMG/M metagenome (GOLD analysis project Ga0194134, IMG submission 148602) | Freshwater microbial communities from Lake Tanganyika, Tanzania - TA2015056 Kigoma Offshore 0m | ecosystem: Environmental > Aquatic > Freshwater > Lake | place: Tanzania: Lake Tanganyika...
CAGCCTTTAGGGTAGCAATTTCTGCAGCAGCCTTAACGGCAGCAGCATCAGTAGTTAATTTAAGCGCAGCAGCATCTGCAGTAGCCTTTGCTAATGCATCAGCAAGTGCTTTATCTGAAGCAGCCTTCTCAGCAGCACGAGCAGCCTTTTCAGCAGCAAGCGCAGCCTTTTCAGCAGCAAGTTCTCCTACAAGATCACGAACTGTAATCTCTGCAAAAGGTGCAAGAGCACGAGCAGGAAGACCAGTTACATCTGTAGTAGTTGCATCTCCAGCAGTTGTTGGAGCAAATGTAATCAGCGAACGTGTGCCAGTTGTTGGTAAAGTAACCTTAAAGGTTGCTGTTCCAAAATCTGACAATGCCGATCCAGTTGTTGCAGTTGAGGAATCTAATGTTCCCAAAGCAGCAAATACAGTTGCAGTAAGTGACTTACCAGATACTTTGTTGCCAAATGAATCTGTTGCAGTCACTACAATGTCTTGCTTGGTGCCAGCAGCACCAGAAGCAGGGGCACTTACAGAAAGAGTATTAATCAATCCAGCAGTTCCCTGTACATAATATGTCAATGTAGTTCCCTGGTTTGTTACAACCACGGTTCCAATTGCTGTCGTTTTAGTATATACATAAAACGTTGCAGTTGTTCCTGTGCCAGTTGCAATGGTCAGGCTTGAAGAACCTGATGCCGATGTTACTGGAGCAGCAGCAGTATGCAAAGCAGATACGATTGTGCAATTTGTGCAGGTAGCAGAAACTGCTGTTCCTGTATCAACTGTTGCAATAAATCGTAGTGCGTCTGCAGCATCTACTGTGTTATCAGCAGGCACTGGCAATGCAGCAGGTGTAGCAATAGCGGAATTGGTTGTGTTAGCAGTTCCGTTTAGAGATACAGCGACTGTCATTACAGCAGCACTTGCAGGTGTTGCGATAAATGTACCCATAGTCATGGCTGCAACCACGGCTAGAGCGATCTTTTTAAATGAATTCATTTTTCTCCTTTTATATTCATTATTTATATTTTTATATTGTTTTAAGCCTATCCAAGTAGTTTTCAATCTCCTCTATTTGGCTAGGTTTATATTGTATCACGTTCTCAGGAAGCGTGTCAACTTTACGTGGCTTATCTTTAAATGTATGGACCTCAACTTCAAGGTTTGTGTCTTTGGGGGTATACGATATCGCCCCAAAAATAGCACCACACACAGCATCCGCTAGGTCTTTAGATAATTTTCGTGGATGATCTACATTTTTTCCATTTTTAGTTATTTTTAATTCTGTAAGTTCTTCAAATAAAAGTTCTATAGATGGCATAGCAAGACGTTCTTCATATACCAACATTGCCATATCTTCATATTGTTTTTTAGATACAGATACTGTATCGGTTTTTATTCCTACAGACTTAAGTTCATTTTGAATATCAAATGATTGCCACCTATCAAAAGTCACCATTCCTATATTAAATCCTAGTCTCCTAAGATTTTGTATCCATTGTTTAACCTCAGATAGATTAACTGGACCTTCAGTTTTTGGTTCCCACCAAGCAACTGCATCTACAACTACAACTGGAGATATTTCTTCATAATTTTTAATAACTTGAACGCTTACCCATTTATCTACGTGTGCAATAGCAACAGCACATTTGTCATGTCTTTGTGCAAGGTCAGCATGCACATAATAAACTTTATCTGGATCAGGCTTAAAACTTGTTTCAAATCTTCTAAACTGATCTAATGGATTTCTAATGGTCATACATGAACGAACTTTATCCGCCTGCTTAAAAAATGCATCAGACGCATAGGTAGGAACACAAGCAAAACGCATCATGGCATCGCCAAGATCTGTCATAAAAGCAATTTTAAAATCATCAACCTTTCTAGTTGGGTTAACCTCCCAAGTGGCTCTTTTTAATGCAAAGACTCCTGGGTATTTATAAGAACTTATCTCATCATAATCCCAAGATATTTCAAACCAATTATCTGGATCATCTTCTGGAAGCAATGGATTAATTATATATCTGTGTGTTTTTGTTATAGTTTCTTTTTCTGCAATTACTGCTTCATACCGTTCAGAAATATAGTCTCCATTATATCTAGGGAATGAAAGCAAAACAACCTTACCCAAATCAGGAAAACGAGAATCTACTGAGCCACGAAACGACTTGTAGATGTTTTCAGATGTCTTTCCCTGCTCATTGCCAGTTGCAACTTCAGATGCAAAACCAGAAATTTCATCAAGAACTGCAAGTAAAAGGTTTAACCCTTCATGCGATTCTCTTTCGGAATGTCCAGAATAAACCGTAATTGATTTGTTAAATCCCATTGAGTCTACCTTTGCTTCATATTTTCCAGCAAACCAGGGAGACTTTTCAATCTTTGTTTTAAAACCTTTAAAGAAAACATTCTTTGCCTGTTGTGCGTTAATGGCAACATTAATTAAATCTATCGCATCCCCACTTGGTTTTCCAAAATATCTTGCAGGATCTTTAAGACATAACAATTTATAGACAATATAAGCACAAGCAACAGTAGAGGTGAAGTCCTTTCCACTACCCTTTCCAAGTTGCAAAATAATTTCGTTCTTTGTATATTTTTCATAATATTCTTCTCCTTCTTTTTGCCCCATCAATTCTTGCAAATCTTCTTTACGATATATTTGACTCATGGCCTGAACAATGTCGTATTGTATATCAGACAATTTTGGCTGTCCTAAATAATCTGCAGACTCAACAAATGTTACTACGTCTACTGGAATTTCTTCAAAATGATTATCTTTTAACGCTTCAAGAAAATCATTAAACGTCGTGGACAATTGTAATTACCTCATCTTTTTTGGCAATATCAGAAAGCCTACGCATAATTTCGTCACGAACATCTGGATATTCTGAGGCTATGTCACGAAGAATAGCCATCAGTACGTCTTGTTTCTTTTCAATTTGCAACATTTCTTCTGCCAGTTCTTTGTTTTCAAGCAGCCCTGCCTTTTGAAGCATGTCAATTCTTTTGGACTCAATATCCATTACTAGTTTAATTGCTTGTGTTTTTGCGCCAAGATTATTGTTTAGTGATGCCTCGTCAATAACTTCGTATGACTTAGAAATCAGTTTATTGTAATGTGTATCAGCAATAGCCAATGCTTCTTTAGCACGAGCACGGATTGCGTCATTAGCGGAGGCCATGACCTTCCATTCGTTTATATGTTGGACAACACGACCTCTTGGGATTTCTAAATCTTTAGATATTTTTGTTGGATCATTACCCTTAAGATATTCACCAACGACAGTATTTAACTCATCAAGATGATTAATTAAGTCTTCTTCAGTTGACATTTTCATCCTTTGCTATCTTTAATAATACCAAATATCCAATTAAATCATCAATATCGTTATCTCCAACATATTCTGTACCACGCATAATCCTGCTTAATTTGTCATCAATACGAACATGCAACTGTTCTCTTGCGTCTGCCTTACTAAAAATACGAATAGGTTCTAATGCAGAGTTTCCATATGAAATGTTTTTTCTGATAAGCATGTGTGCAAGATTTAGGCAGGCATCAAGAATCTGTTTTCCAGCACTAGTGCCAACAGTAAGCAAATATAGATCGTTAAAATTAAAAACTTTTGAATCAGGGAATACTGGCTTTAGACTCATCTCTTTGACCTCCTTAATCCAAATTTAGCAAGATACACGTAAATAGTTTCCACGCTTACCCCGCATTCTTTTGCTATGGCCTCTGGAGATTTTTTATCAATATGATATCTCTTTTTAAGCCACAATTCGCTTGTGTATAGTTTAGCAGACATAATATTAATTGTCAACTCCTTTCATATACCGTTATCCTCCATATATTTCAATCTCTCTGTGTATGAGTCAAACGCAGGCCCACCTTCATTTTCCATGTTCATAATGTCATAATGATATGCATCCGAATCCTCTGTGACCCATTTAGAGGCATCCTCAACATCCCATTTACGATTAGAATTAATTAATCTATGAATCAATGGCTTACCAATCTTTGTAGTAAAAGATGGTTCCAATATAAATACACGGTTGTTAGGTTGAATCGCAAAGTTTCCGTCGTCTCTTTGAATAACATGACCACACTTATGTTGTCCAGGAGTTTCCGAATACCCATCATCTAAACTATTACCATCCCCACCGTACCAGTCAAGAGTAAATAAATATTTACCACTTATCTTAGTTTTAGTTCTATCAGTATAATACATCTTCAAATTTGTAAGCCCCGAAAATTTTGTGACGGTAACAAAAGGACTAAACGAATTCCACAATACTAAGTTATGTATATCTTCCTCTGGTACTCCAGGCTCAGTACAAAAAGCACTAACAGGCATTCTCCACCATAGTCCACCATCTTCCATCATAAAGTGAAATAGTGGGCTTCGGTTTGGTACGCTGGATACGCCAAATATTACACAAGGGAAATATTGCTCATGACTATCTTTTTGATTTCTTAAATAGTTTCCACGAACATAGCATTCAATAGGTGGGATGTTGGCGTTTAATTCTGGCATTATTGCACTGCCTTTTCCCAATTATTTATTGCCCAATGACCGATACCTGCTGAGTCTGCAACATCGTTGTCTGTTATTTTTTTATCATAAAAAATACCTAATAATTTTATTGTTCTTTGCTTTCTAAATTCTCTTTCGTATGCCTTATACCATGATAATGATTTACCTGGATTGGCAGATCTAATCTGCAATTGCTCTTCTTTAGTTAATTTTTTGTTACCTAAATACGATTGCCAAGTTATTGGAGATACTTTTCCAATAATTTTAAGATTAGACAAACCTGCGCCACCTATAATTGCTCCCTGTACAAGAGCAAGATCTGCTGCAGTTTTGGGGGAATTCATAAAAACCGTATGCTCAATAACAATAGCCTCAACTAAATTATAATAATCAAATAAGGCTTTTGTTTTTTTAGTAGCATCAATAACTTTAGCATAAATATCTTTGCCCTCAAACATGATCTTTCCGTGATCTGTTAATCTTTTATACGAGTATATGGTAAATGCTAAACTACTTGTGCTGGCATCAATTGCACAAATAACACCAGGCTGAGTAGACAACTCTGGCTTAAAATATCTATCTGTTTCTTTTGCTCTTGTCATTTGACAAATCCTTAATTTCCTTGATTGCTTTTTTTACATCTATTGGATTTATAGAACATCTTGTGCATAGCAAATCATCGTTATATATTGATAACCTAGATCCACAATCTCTACACATTCTATTTTTTCCTTTTCTTTTTTGTCTTTTTGTTTGTATGTATCTTTGTGCAATTTTTTCTTTAGTAGCAGTCTCTCTACATTGTTCTGAACAATATATTTGATATGAAACTATTGATTCAAAGTCATTGTCACACCATTTACAATTCTTCATCTTTTAGCAACTCCAGAGGTTTAATTTTAATTACCCCTGTCTCTGCTTCAGCGCATGCTTTTTGAATTGGACAAACCTTACATGTTTTAGAATTAGATCTATATGGCTTCTGTGGAAGTTCCTTATTTTTCCAACTCTCGTATACTTTTTTCATCCAATCAAATGCCTGGTCTACCCACCGACGGTAATGATCGTTTACTAATACTGGTAAAGTTAACAACTTATGATCATTTTTATTTTCATAAATTATAACACCCTTGCCAATTTTCCAAACCTTCATATACATTAATAACTGCATAAGATGAGCCAACTTGGGATTTCTAGTTCTCTTCTTATACTCAAATCCATCACTAGATATTACTTTAATTTCTCCAATGACACGTTCTTCGTTTATATTTAACATTACATCGCCATAACCATCAAATGGTGGATCTTCTGTTTTTACTCTAAACTCCATTGCTGGGTGTGTTTGTTTGTTATATTTTCTTTCTAGAGGATCAAACTCCATTGTTTCATCAAGAAGACCAGATGCTTTTATTGCTTCTTGAATTCTTTCATGACCCAAAGATCCATTAGTCCTATTTGCAACTCCATATGCGTCTGAATTGTCATAATGCACTGCTCCATCAAAAGCAAGATACCAGTATCTAGGACATTCTCCAGCACCATAAGTTAATGCAGATGCAGAAAAATTACTTTTTTTAGTAAACTTTGGTTTTGTTTTTGTCATATATCCAGAATTTATTTTGTCAATTATTCCGTCAACAAAACTTACATCTTCTTGTGATACATTTTTCTTTTTCTTTGGATCTCTTGTCATTACTTGTTGTAATAAATTTTTAGCCATGTCTTATTCCTTTGTTTAAATTAATTATATCAGATATCAGCGAATTATGTATTTTAGTGCAGATACTAGATTATTTATTGACTCTGCTGCAGTGTAATATATATTTTTTTTACTGCGGTTAGACTTATCCACGTTGGCCATCCAAGTGGCACGTAGTGCCATTTTAGATGCTATTGCCTGAAGTCTAACGATTTCTAAAGTGGCAACATTCATAGGAATGTCTGGCTTTAGTATTAGTTTTGCAATTACAGTAAGTGCTGTAGTCAGTTCTTCATCTTTCATGTACTCTGATATTTCTGAGAGTCCATTTATCATTTCTATTGTAGTTTGTTGTTGTTCCATTATCCCATCGATTCTGTTGATATTCCGTCTTGTAAACCATCTTTTGCCCACAAATTAAAAGCAGCCTGCATGTCTGTCCTTGCTTGTAATTTATCTAAATACTCTTTTCTTTTCTCTGGATATTTTTCTGGATCTATTGGATTTTCTTCCTTGGTAAATCTATAACTATTAATAGGACAATAATCCATACTAATAATTTCACAGAATTCTCCTTCTTTAAACTTCCGTTTTGGTCTCCAATGTATTTGATTTACTGCGCTAAATACTATGGTTTGTCCTGCTCCAAGAGTATACCTGGTAAAATTTTTAGTATCATTCCAGTTTCCAACATATAAATCCCACTCTATATTTGTATCTGGACAGTAATTAACTGTTACTAAATTTTCATCTGCATCTAAATGCGGTGGCAATGCTGGACTATTATCCCCATAGCCATACTTTAAGTTATAATCTATATAATTCCAATGACACAATGCTATGTCTTCTTTATACAATGGCTTTGCAATTTTGTCTAAAACTGCCTCGCAATCTTCTGGCATATCAAATTCAACTAAAACTCTTGACATATTCTTTGCTATCTTAGGCTGAAACCTACTCTTAAATGGAGATTTTCTAATATATCCGTCTTCTATTCTATCTCCTATAACAAAAGGTTCAAGTTTACGATTTTCTTGAATTAAATTCATTATCCTTTTCTTTTGATCTTCTGTAAATAAATTGTCTACATAAAAAGGCAATGGCTTATTATATTTGTCAAACCCAGTTAAATAATTATGAAGTTGAGCCATTTGTCCACCCCCCTGCATCAAAATATGCTTTACGATATTTATCAACTTTTTCATCCATAATTTTATTTAAGCCTTCTTCTTTTGGACCAGAGTTTGGATCTGAGAAGTGGCAAAAAACCATTTCTACAAAATTGCCGTCTTTAAACTCAGTTGGCTTTCTCCAATGTACTTGATGTGTTCCACTAAATGTTATTGCCTGGTTATCCTTTAATATAAATTCTTTGTCTGGTTCAACAAAAAGTGGCCAACTTATATTAGAACTTAACTGATAGTCAAAAGTAAATCTAGGCTCTTTAAAGGTTTCGTCATAATGAGGAAACAGTGATGGCTTGAAATGAAATTTGCCACAATTACTAGTGACATTTTCATACCTGGCAAAACAAAATTCTGTTAATACTAGATTGTCGTTGCCACTTACTCGCCTTGCTACTTTGGTAAATTTTTTAACAACTTCTATCTCTAGTTCAATGAATAAGTTTGCTTGACAATGTTCTTGAACAAAGTTGCCACCAGTGCTTCTAGAAATAGATTTTCTTACAGAATCTATTCCATCTTGATTTAATATATCATCTACTATTACATTATTTTCATTATGTTTCATTTTATGTCTCCGTTTCGGATCTAAGAAGTGTCATATATATATTATACCCTATCAATCAATGATTCTAATAGTTCAAATTCTAATATTGCTAATCTAGTTTTTTTGTTGCCCTCACCTAAAACAACAACTATCGCTGGATCATTATTGTTTTTAATAGCATCGGTAGTTACCTTAGCCCACACATCTTGATTTAATGTAAAAGATTTTTTATTTTCTTTAAAATCTACAGTAAAATTATTCCAAGTGGCGTCACCCTTTTTAATTCCACGTCCAGAATTTTTATGCTGCTTGGCACCAATTCTTTTGCTTTCACTTTTCTCTGTCATTTTTTTTCCTTGTTTTATATCCTACTTTAAATAATTGACTTTCAGATAAATGTTTGTCTGGACACATCCATGTGGAAATTCCAGTAGCCATATAAACACGTATAGTCTTTACTTCTTTTTTACAAGTTTTGCAAGGAAACTTGCCTTCATAAATACTATACCTTTCGGTCAACTTTATCCTTAATCATATTTTGTAGATCAAGATCCTTTCTTACTTTAGTAATAAATCCTTCTCTGCCTTGAACTTTTAAACCATCTGGCAGAAGATACCAGGCTCCTGTACGCTCTACAATTCCCATTAGTTCAGCAGTGTCAACAAGATCGGCAATAGAATCGACGCCCAAATTGCTGCCTTTAAAATAGAAATCATATTCTCCACTTTGAAAAGATGGAGATGTTTTTGAGAACTGCAACTCCCATCGAACTTTTCTACCAATCTTTTCTTCAATTGCTTTGTCGCCAACATACAACTTGCCCTTAATTGCTTGATTCTCTGATTCTGAAGAAAACAGTTTAATTACAGTAGATGAATAAAATTTTGTAGCCTGACCACCAGTTGGCTGTTGAATTGTATACATAGCATTAATATTATTTCTTGATTGACTAATTAAAAGTAATAAAGTTGGCTTAACTTTGTTGTTTGCATAATTAAGCATTTTCCATGCGTTACTAAAATCACGAGACTCTGCACCAATCTGTTTTGTATTTTCTAATTGCTTTAATTCTGTAGAATCTTTTTCAAAATAGATAGCAGGTAGTAAAGAAGTTATGGAATCTATTGCAATAATATCAACACCAGCCTCAATTAAACTTACTCCTGTTTCAACCATATCATTGATAGTTCTTGCCTGCGAAACTATTAGTTTAGATATGTCAACTCCCAACTTAGCAGCCCAATCTTTGTCATAGGACATTTCTGCATCAATCCAGGCACAGACTTTTCCCTCCGCCTGTGCATTGGCAATTGTTTGTAAGCATAATGATGACTTAGCGCTTGATTTACTGCCCCATACTAAGACTTGCCTGCCATAGGGAAATCCACCATTTAATGCACGATTAAGTCCGTGACTGGGTGTTACTGCGTATTCTGTCTTTGGCACCTCATCTCCAACCAAAATACTTTTACGAAGTTTAGGGTTTAACTGTGCTAATACATCTTCAATACTAACTGACATTTACATCCTCCAATATTACTGTCCCCTCTTTGGTCTTACCAAATTCAAATTTATACGCATTGCCTTCTTTAATATGCATATATGCTTTTGCAAAAGATGTAGGAAACACTGTTATTGAATGAAGGTCTCTCTTGGTATCTGCTAGGGTAAGTGAGGCCATCTTTTTCCCCTTCTTTGTTATTCTAGGTTTAAATGATACAACAAACATTTCATCATCTTTATATGGCAACATCTTGTAATTTAAAAACTTAACCAATGCTGCACTAGAACTTTTTATTTCATCCACAGGAACTGCAGACACAATCCTGTTATCACTACAAAGGACCAAATAAGAACGACCTGTCTCAATAGTCGTATTTTCATCATCAAATATACCGACAGACCCAGTTTTGTCCAAAATTTCAACTCTAGACCAACCCTTTCCCCTCTTAATTGATTTTACCATACCCAGAAAAATATAGCAACCCTTATCATCAAAATCTGATATCTCCTGAATAAAGGCATAGTAGTGAGAAGGAATGGTCATGTTAAATTCTGGAAGGTTTAAATACTCGTATAAATTTTCTCTCTTCTCTTCTTCGGTTTTAATATTATCTGAAAACTCTGCAGCACCAACTACATTTAGTGCTTGAAGTGCTCTGCTATTTACACCATTTCCCTTAGTAAAGGTGAACTTTTCAAGTTCTGCATAAGACTTAAAAGGTCGTGCCTGTATATATCGTTCTGCAATCTTATCAGAGATATATTTGATTGCCGTGAGTCCGATCCGAATACCCTTACCCTCAATTTTAAAATCAATATCCGATTCATTAATATGAGGTAGTTTAACCCTAATCCCCATTCTTTTCGCTTCAATAAGATATTCAGTTCGTGCATCTTTGTCCCCTTCGTTTTTTAGCACTGAGTACATAAACTCAAGTGGATAGTAATACTTTAGCCACGCCGTCCAATACGAGAGCGTAGAATAAGCAACCGCATGACTCTTGTTGAACGAATATCCCGCATGCTCTTCAAAATCATGCCATAGATCACGAGCAGTATTAGGACTAATGTACTTAGAAGCACCGCCAACAAACTTATCACGAAACGCATCTAATTCTCTTGCATCTTTTTTCTTACCAATAATTTTACGAACCTTATCAGCCTCAGACCAAGACATTCCCCCTAACTCAACGCAAGCCTGCATAACTTGCTCTTGGTATAGGATACACCCATATGTTTCTTCTGTGAATGGTTTCATTGTCTGATGTAAATAATTTACTGCCTGTTTACCACGCTTTCTTTCAATATAATCTTTTCCAATAGTGTTCATGGCGCCTGGACGAACAAGAGCGTTTGAAGCAGCAAGTTCTGCTAGATTTTTTACACCCATCTTAATGAGAAGGTTGGTGTATGGCGCTGCCTCACACTGAAATACTCCCTTTGTGTGTCCATCGGAAAGCATTTGATATACCTTTGGGTCAGACATATCAATACTCAAAAGATCAATATTCGTGCCCTCTCGTTTTTTAATTATTGTTACAGTATCTTTAATTACACTCAAAGTTTTAAGCCCTAATGCATCAATCTTAATAAGACCAATTTTTTCAGCCTCCTCCATGTCAACAGCAACTACAGGAATGCGTTCATCTGATCCTGGAGAGTTTCTTGTTTCCATAGGTGCATATCTAAAAATAGGATTCTTGCTAGTGACAACACCAGCAGCGTGAATACCAGTACCTCGAATGCGCCCACGAAGTTTTTCTCCGTACTCTTCTAACTCTGGATATTTTTCCCTAAACCATAGGGTGGTTTTAGAAGTGCAATAGTCGTCCCAAGTGTCAACCAACTTTAAAACCTTGTTTACATCTGATAAAGGAATGTTTAATACACGAGCAACATCTCGCACAACACCCTTATCTTTAAACTCTAAAAATGTTGCAATTGAAGCAACATGCTTGTACTGTCTTACAAGATAATCTTTAACCTCATCACGACGAGAATCTTGAATGTCTGTATCGATGTCTGGAAAATCGTTGCGCTCTGGATTAATAAATCGGAAGAACAAGAGTCCGTGCTTAATGGGATCAATCTCAGTAATGCCAAGAACGTAACAAAGCAAAGAACCAGCAGAAGAGCCACGGCCAGGGCCAATCAAAATATCTTCTTTTTTAGCCCACGAAATCATACTTTGAACTACAAGAAAGTATGGCCCAAACTTTTTATCTTTAATAACTTTAAGTTCTTCACTAAGTCTATCTAAATATTCTTTGTTTTTATTTAAACCTTTTTCTGTCAATCCTAGCATGGCAAGTTCTTCTAACTGCTTATCAGGATTTTTATATTGAACTGGAAGAAGATTTAGTCCATCTTTAATTTCATAATCTTCTATTTTATTTGCAAGTTCAACTGTGTTCTCATAAATGTCTGTTCTAAATATACCCTGCTTTTCCATAGCAGCCTGTATTTCTTCATATGACAACAAGTGAATATCAAGTTTATTAAATGACATTTGTCTGTCTGCGCCGTATAAGTAATCAAGGCGCTTCATTAAGTCCCCTTGCTTTTTAGACTTCTCGTATGTAGCGTCTTTCTGAATTTTATTTGAATAGGTATTAAGAATAAGTTTTAGTTCTTGAATTTCTTTTTGTGAGGGATCAACATGATGACAGTCTGGGGTTACTATTGATTTAATCTTAAACTCGTCTGCCAACTGTAATATTGTTTGATTAACACTCTCACTATTGTGTGGCATTACTTCAAGATAATAATCGTCGCCAAACTCTTCTTTAAACCATTTAATATATTTCTTTGCCATTCCCAATTCGCCAAGTTCTATTGATTTAGCAATAATTCCACTTGGACATGCAGACGATACTATGATTCCTTCTTTATATTTAGATAAAATATCAAAGTCAATTCGTGGCTTTTTGTAATAGCCCTCTGTCCACGCAATTTCATTTAACTTATTAAGGTTTTCTAACCCTGCCTGATTCTTGGCTAGAAGAATTATATGATTATAAACCATGTCTAATGGTGTAGTGCGATCTTCTTTATCTCTTCGATCAAAACGATCCTCACACATATAACCTTCTACGCCAAGAATAGGCTTAATGCCACTTGCTTTTGCAGTACGATACATTTCTCTGTGACCAGAAAGAGAGCCATGGTCTGTAATCGATATTGCAGGCATACCCAATTGTTTAGCACGATCTACATATTCAGACGGCAATCCAATACCATCGAATAGTGAAAAATGGGTATGTAAGTGTAGTGGTACGTAATTCATCTACTACCAGTCGATGTTTGTCGCTGATGTAGATGAAGGAGTGTCAAAGCCCAAATAGAATGCCTCTTGCTCTGCGTAAGGGACATGTCGTATTGCTCTTTCTAGTGGATACGGCTCAATACCTTCCCAATTAAATGGCTCCTTATCTGGAGCAGAAGGAATTAAAGTATAGGATGTTTCAGTTGCCTGACCATTACGCTTTAATTTCCATGTGAGATTTGAAATGCTACCTGTTTCAAGGGCATACTCACGAATAGTATTAAATGAAGATTGCCTGCTTACACCCATAGACCAGATAGCAACATAAGGCTTATCCTCAATGCCATCATCTACAAGTACGTTGCAATAGAAGCGAAGACGAGCCCGCCATCCGCTATTACCTTTTGGATCTTTTTCATACATCTCTTGAGCCCAATCACGCTCTTCTGTAGCCATGGTGTCTAAAGCCTTACGCCTATAGTCCTTTGGATTTGTGTGTTCTTTTACGACGAGTGCGACACCACGCTTTTCATTGTAATGTGCAGAATCATAATCTAGTTCTTCAATGAACCTAACCTTTACTGCTTGTCCATCGGCTAACTTAAGCCATTTAATCTTTGGACCACCTTCCTCTTTTTTTTCAAGCAAGGCATTTATATTTTTTAGTCCCTTAACGATACTCATAGTTTTCTCCTCTGTTTTTTATATTATATAATCGCAAATTATGTTTGTCAAATAGTTAGTTATATTTAGTTAAATATTCCTGTATCTCTACTCCTTTAAACTCTTTTGCTTCTTTATACAGTCTATCATATGCGCTCTTTGTTTGCAAATTAGAAACTGCATGTGATTTATTAAATTGTCCTGTGCCCACATAAGTGGTCATCCAAGACTGGTAGCCAAATGTTTTATTATTATTTTTTATAACAAACTCAGAAATATATGAGTTGTCTAATTCATCTAAAACATTTTTAGCATAATCTGGAATAATATTTTTATTTTTAAAATTTTTCCAGAAATCTGTATCGTCCCTGTCGGTTAAATAATGAATGTATATAAAACCTAAAATTTCTTTATTTTTTTCTAGTACTTTATTATTATATTTTTCTATTACAGAATAATCTTTTTCTGATATAAATTTATGCATAAAGTCGTCAGAAATAAATAGATTCATCATATAGATTGTTAACATAATTGACGTTCCATGCAATGGTTCAAAAAATCCAGATGCTAAACCAACAGATAAACAATTTTTAGCCCAGGGTTGCTTATAGTATCCTGGTTTAAAATCAAAATGATTTACTATTTTAACATCTTCTTTTTTAAATAATTCATATATTTCTTGCTCTGCTTGTTCTTTGTTTATATATGATGGATCATAAACATAGCCACATCCATATCTATGCTTAAGCGGTGTTTTCCAAACCCATCCGTATTTCATTGCAATTATTTCTGTACATAAAGAATAATCTTCATCTTGTGGCAAAAAGAATGCTAGTGCTTTTGTGCATGGCAAACTTTCAGATGTGTCAACCCACTCGGATTGTAAGTGTTTTCCAATAATTAGATTATTAAACCCTGTTGCATCAATGACAAAATCACAATCATAAAAACCTTTTTCTGTGTGAACTACACTAATTGCACCCTCAAATTCTCCAAAGTGTGTAAACACATCGTCAACAACTTTAATTCCTCTAAGTTCAGAATGTTTTCTAAAAAACTCAGCAAGTTTAATTGCATCAAGATGCCACCCAGCATAGGGCCAGGTAAGTGTATTTGACATTGTTGCCGACAAACCTTTATTTATATCATCAAGATTTTTATCATTTGACATTAATTCTATAGACGCAAGCCTAAACTGCTCTAATTCAAAATCTCTATTTTCACTGCTATCTGATATATAATTTGTTAATGGATGAAAGTATGATTTGTTTTTTTTAGACCATCCAATAAATCGTATACCATTTTTTAATGTTGCACCAGTATGTTCAATAAACTCATTTAATGGCAAATCTAACTCATCAAAAATATACCTAAAATTAGAAGTTGTTCCTTCTCCAGCACCAAGCACACCTATTTTAGAACTATCAATTATTGTAATATCAGAGTCAGTATATTTATGCTTAATAGTAAGTGCTGCCAAGTATCCAGCAGTACCGCCACCAATAACAACTATCTTCATAAAATTAAACCAAAATATTTAGCGATATAAGCAATAGCAAGAAAAGACCACAAAATATTAAACCAAATTAAAGTAGGAATTGTTTTTACGGTTGAAGACCAGATTAATCCCAGGCTTGACACTAGAGCAAAAACATAAAACCACCAAACACTTACATCAAACAAAAGACCTGGAAGTATAATTGCAGCCTTTGCTACAAAAGCAAAAAACTCTACAGTGTTAGCCCTAGTCCAATATTTTTTATGGCCCATTGTTTTTAATGCCTGTAGCCATTCCATGTGCGAATGTTTTTTTGTCATACCATCATTCCATTTATTTGATTTTGAAAACTTGAATCTAAATTAATTATATCATAATCTTCCATCTCTCCAATATCTTTATATTTAGAGTCTAAAGTTATTACAGATGCCAAAGATCCAACCCTATTCATTATTTTTTCTTTCATCTTTAATCCTGCCTCATCATTATCTGCTATCAGTGTAATATCGTTAAAATATTTCTTTAATAATTCTATTTGCTTTGAAGAAACGTTTGCGCCAAGGGTGGCTACTGCTGGAAGGCCAACTTGATCTAATCTAATTGCGTCAAATGAAGATTCAACAACATAAACCTTAGAAGCAGTTTTTACTCTGTTAAGATTAAACAATAACTTTGATTTTGGTAATTTTGGTGTATTTTTAAAGTCTTTGCCTTCTATAGATCTTGCCACAAATCCAACACACAGGCCTTCGTGATTGTGAACTGGAACAGATATCATGTCTTGTGTTTCAGAATATCCTAATTTAAACTTTAATACAGATTCTTTTGTAATTTTCCTTTTAGCAAAATAATCTTTTGCTCTTGTTGATGAAGTAGCCTGGTCATGTAATCTTTGTACTACAGACGTATCAAACTCTGTCCATTCTTCTTTTTCTACTAACCTAGAATTAACCTCAGACAAAATGTCTATATCAACTTCTTTACTTTTGATAAATCTAACAGATTCAAAATATGTTCTATTAGAAAAATGCATTACTATTTCTATTAGATCTGCGGTTCTGCCACAAGAAAAACAAAAAAACAATCCGCTATATTTATTTATTTCTCCAGCAGGGGTACGGTGATTTGAATGAAATGGACAAAATACAATGTACTCAGACTCTGCTTCTTTTTCTACTGTTACGCCAGACCCTGAGAGAACTCTTTTAACTTGACTGGGTGTGTATAAATCGCCTTGGTTCCGTCTATCCCTAATATCCATTCTGCCTTTTTTCTCCCTATATATATTCCGTATACGCTTAATTCAAATTCAAAATAATTTTTTTGTTCATTATATGATAGTGTAAACTCTGGATTAATGTCAAATCTTGGAGCATATCCAGATAGGCGCATTTCTGATACCAGTAACCTGATATACTCTTGTTGCAGTCTGTATATGGCCGAGTCATCAACTATGATTCCGTCCAGCCCAAACCGCTTTATCGCCTTGTGTGGAAATGTTTCCATGTGGCATATTATACTGACTTATCTTCATAATCCTTATACCTATAATATCCTTTGTCAAAATCAACCTGAACCAAGAACTCTCCCATAAAACCATGGCGATTCTTGCGAAATACGCATTCAATTACATCACTATTAGATGCTCTACCTAGTGCAAGAACCCAGTCAGCATCATAAGCAATCTGCCTTGACCATGCCGTTTGTCCAAGGGTGGGAACAATTTCAAGTTTTTTGACATCATCGGGGGTAGCAGATGAAATGGCAATAATAGGAACCTCTTCGCTAATAGCCATTAATTTAAGTTCACGAGACAGATTCTTCATTCGTACCGTTTCATTTTCAGACTTTTGGTTTGGAGACATTAACTGTAGATAATCGACAACAACAAAGTCTGGTTTATATTGATCTATCTTTCCACGAAGAACTACTGGGTTGATATCTCCGCCAGTATCGTTTGAAACAATATGAAACTCTGGCTTACCCTGAACATTTTTAGCATGCCAAGACTTAAGCATATCCATCTCAACCTGACCAGCACTTAGTTTTCTATGAGACCATACCCCTTCTCCCATGATTGCAAATACACGATTGCGAACTTCAACTTCAGACATTTCAAGACTTATGATCATCGGGCTACGACCCTGTTTCCAGGCCTGTACAGCGAAATAGAGAGACAACCACGACTTTCCTATGCCTGGATATGCAAGAAAGACTCCTAACTGCCCTGGCATAATTCCAGCAGGTAAATAGTTATCAAATCCTGGAAGACCAGTTTTGATTCCAATTGCCCCCATTGCTTGCTGTTTTTTAAGATTTTCAAAATAGGCGATTGCAGAATCTAAATCTGTAACATCAATATCACGAATGGCTGCTGTGTTTTTTCTTAACTCTGCAGTTTTAGTAATTAAAGACTCAAGGGCATTCAGTCCTTGTCCACCTTGAACATCTGTAGCAGCAGATCTAATAATTTCTTTAAGACTATTTGTTAAATATTCTGCTTGCACTTCTTCAAGATGATGTTTGGTGGAACCTACACCACTGACTGGCTCAAAATCCCTAAACTTTTGTACAACCAATTCTGTTGGAGGTACAGTTGAGTTATGCTCGTAGTATCTTTTAATAAATTGCCATAGGTCTGTGTGTGTGGTTAAAATATTTTCTATATTGGCCTGCAACAATACGTGCGCTTGCTTGTCTTGCAGTAATGCAGAAATTAGTTTAGATTCTGCATTGTTCATCGAGACACCTTATACAATATTATCATCTGTATCACAATCACAACAAAAGTCCCAATGGTCCTAATTAATCCCATCTTATGGTTGTGCTCATCGCACCATCTTTCTAGGCGGTCTCTTTCTTCCATGACCTTCCCCTATTCACTCAACCACTCCTTAGCCTTTTTTCTACGCTCTGCACGTTCTTTTGTGTCTTTTGTATGTTGTTCTTTTGCTTCTAGTATATCATCTGCCATGTAAGCAAAATGACTCCATGTCGGATTAGGTACTACTTCAAAATAATACTCAAGTAACTCGTAGCAGGTGTCTAGTCCATATGAGTCAATAATTGCGTTAGCAGACCACTGCTCAACCCATTTGTTATATCTTGGCTTGTGTCCTAGTTTAAACGTGTAGTGTTTGTCAAACCGACTTAACAGAGCCAATCGCTTCTGCTTATCGGTCACATTAATTTCCTTCGTCTATTTCAACCTTTGCTTCTGCCACTTTTTCTGTTAGTTTGTCTTCAACAAACTTATACACACGCACAAATGCCTGATCTACAGTCTCTCCGTCACGTTTTGAATCTACTATACCCAAGTCTATTCTTAATGACTGGAAATTACCCAAATTCTGTGTATAGCCGAGCGTTACTGATACCCTTGTATCTTCCATCTTCATACCCTTCTACTATATTGATTCTGACCAAATTGGTATAAACCTACCGTCTTCAGTCTTGGTATATGTAAGTATACCATCCCCCATTCGGCGTGTCAACTCAGCCTTTGTTGGAGTTATATCATTTGTTATTAAATTATCTTTTCTTGGTCTTCCAATATGATATGTAGCCAGTATATCACGAATCTCTCTAACTTGCGATTCAGAATAATATGATCTAATCTGCCATGCACGTTTGCCATCTTTTTGTGCACCTATAGGATTTGGAATAATTCCACGTTTCATTAATGTAGGCATATATTTTCTATGTCTATTGACAAGATCTGCAGTTTCTGATACAGTATATGCTCTTTCTTTTTTATTTTTAAATTCTTTTGTTAAACAACTTTCAGTTTTATCTTTTGTTATATTATAAATTGACATAATGCCATTTGATCTGTTATAATGAATAACTCTAACTAAGTCTTTATTTAAAAACCAAATTTTTTTACTTCCTGTAATTACAGAGGAGAGGTTGTAGTCTTCGCTCGTTCTAATTCCTTTTTTAATAACCACGTGCCTTCCCCTGACTCAAGCGGTGGATGAAAAAATCTTCTTGATCCACAAATAAAACAATATATTTCTATATGAGATAAAGAGGTATAAACTCTGTCTATCATCATATATCTTGAACATTTTTTGCATTTAATCATTAATTAGGCATGCCGACGATAATTAAATTAACGCCAATAGATACATCTCCACTAGAATTAAAATTAACAATGCCGTCAACCTTAGATGTTGTAATGCTTTTTATTACAACTGAAACATTTTTGCCTGCTTCTGTACCGCCAATATTAATTGGAGTTGCAGTAACTATTGGAGCAAATTTAAAGTCTGCTGCAAAACTATAAGAAAATGGTTGCTGACTTCCTACGCTCTGATTTGAGCCTTTGACAACATCAGTATATCCTGCAATAATTCTAGTTTCAGAAGCCTTGGCATTTTGAGATACTGATCCAGGAACGTCTACCGTAACATATTTGTATATTGCTGGTGAGACCTGCAGCGATAATTCGTTAATTGCATTAGCAATTTGATAAATATAAGAAACGTCAAGCGGTTGACCTAATTCTGGTAATGGTATTTTTGCCATAATTCCTCCTGTCTAATTATATCAGACTGCCCTCATTTTCAAATAGAGTTGCGTCGTCAAATTTTTCCAATGGTATAGTTTTAGGCTGAACGGCAATATGAACGTATGTCTTAGTAACGTCATAAACTATAGAATGGTTTGTTTGAGATGTCTTTGTATAATATTCCCATCCAGCATTATTCCATTTTACGTATATAAAATATTCTTCAATATGTTGTTGAGGCTGCCACGCTAAATTAATAACACGATGATCTTTGTCTATAATAATACTATTAAGTATTTCTTCTGGAGTATCTTCTGCAATAATTTTATATACTGGAGACCAATGCGAAGTTCTATTTTTATCTTCAGAAATAAACCTATATCTCAAAACATATTTTTTATTTGCACCAAAAAATCCAGGTAATTTAGATTTTGGTATTATAACTTTTTTAATTCCAGCATCTGGAGTAGGCATTATTGCACATCCAATGCAAATCTAAACTCTATATAGTTTGTTGTGTTTGCAGCCTTAATCACAGTTTGTGCATTGTTATTTTTTAATACTGTATAGCCTGTAAGACCATATACTGGATTTGTTGTTGAAACATTTTCAAATCTAACTGCATCTAAACCAACATAAAAGTCACTAGATGGCCCATTTTTAATAACAGTTGTATATATTTTTACGACACTGACATTGTTCCATGTGAAACCAGTAGTTTTGTATAATTCTTGTAATTGTTTAGTTACTACATGATATCTGTTTGTTGAAAAATTATAATCTTGGTTTTTCATTATGACTTCAAATCTAGCAGACTCTCCACTTCCAACCGTGTTGGTTTCTGCAAATTCTAATAATATTCTTACTTCGTCGGGAACAATAGACGAATCTGGATCTTTATTTATGATGCTAAATGCCAATTTAATTTCATCAGTTGGTACATTTTTATTAAAATCTAAAGATGTTCCCAATAAGTGTAAATGATCAGATCCTGTATTTATTTTTAAATGATTATTTTCTACAGTTAGATTTGCCGAATCTCCTCTCATCATTACCATATTATTATAAAACCTTGCTCTTTCATACCTAGATGTTCTGCTAGAATCAGTAAATACAACATTGTCTGAGTTTGTTTGAAAGGCTTTATATGGTTGATTTATAACGTTATTTTCACCTAATGGTTCATATATTACTTCTAACTTGCTAGAAGTTGTTTGGTCGAAGTATTCCCAATTTTCATTTACAGTAAAAGCAAACAAAGATCTAGAGTCATATGCTCCAGCAGATGGGTTTGCTCCAGCAGAATATATTCCAACTTCTGATATTTCATACCTCTCATCAGTTGGCAACTCTGCGGTTAAAACAATTTTTTCTACCCCTTCATCATTAACATAGCCTCTTGAAATAATAGGAACTCTAAACATTTCAAAGTCTAAACTTTTTTTATTTGAATAATCAGCAAATGGTTGATTAGTATTTAACGGCCTGGCGCCACAGCCTATTGCAATGTAGGATGCATAGGCAGGAGCCTGTCCTATAAGATATTTGGCTAAAATCCCTTTTCCAATGTTAGTAATCATATTTACACCACATATATTGTATCATCTAATACTACCCCTTCAGATATAATAGAAACCTCAACCTGTTCATCTTTAGCCAGGTTAATAACATTAATTATTAAGTTGCCAGTTTCTTGATCAATATATACTATAGAGCAGTTAGGTCCAGTTCCACATTCTGGTGTTTTGCTAGAAAAATTAATTGGAAATTGTTTAAAATAGTTTGAGTCTATATCCTGTAAGCCTAAAATATTTTGAGGATTATATTGAAAATATAGACTACTTAAATTTTTAATTGGTTGATATAGAATATTTTGTCCATTGACTAAATCTGATCTTGTTATATTAATTAATTCTTGACCACCTATATTTTCAAATATGAGATCTGTCATTATGGTGTCTGGTAATGTATCATTTTTAAATAAAATTAAATTTGATGTTGCAGGACTTACATCTTCATCGACTTTGCCGTTTGGATATAAAACAGTTGGATCGTCTGGTATTGCATTTAACCCACTTATATAATCACCATATTCTTTGAGTTGTGTGGCACTGGTTACTCTCTTTGCACTTCCTGTCTTCCAAGACATTTTTTCTTCATGTGTTGGTGCAACTGGATAATCATCATAAACTATTTTTCCATCTCCATTAAAATATACCATACTACACCTCGCTCAAATATAGTGTCATATTGGGTCCACCTATATCTTTTTGATAATCTATGTTGTAAACTACAAATTTTGATTTAGGAGAAACAACAACATCTAAATTATTTTCATTTTTATATTCTATATTTACTATATCTCCTAATTGTACAATAGGCAAATTAAATACTTTAAGTCCAATGCTTTTTCTTGGCTTCATGATTTTTTGTATAATCCAAGACATTAAATCTTTTGCGTCATCTTCAGACTGAATATATGGGGTCTCCATAGAAAACTCTTTTTTTCCATATGTTAGCCTGCTCGTTTTTATTTTATCAAAATCTTGTTGTGCTTTAATTGGAGAAACAATCAAGCCATCTTTACCAATTTCTGGATCAGAAAAATTACTATTTTTAGCAAAATAATTATCTACTGTTAATTCATTTTCTGATTGTTGTGTAAACGTTACTCCCTGTATTCTTAAATAGTTTCCACTAGTTTCATCTAAGTTAATTGCAGTATCTGTAGCATTAAATATTAAAAATTCTGCTCCATATGATCCAGCCCTAAATCCAGAAACTGTATATCCCTTAATTCTATTGAAGGTGGGAGATAGTTGTGCATATAGTGCTGGAAATGCTTTATCATATCTAACTTTTAAATATGCTGCTTCTCTCATTATACTTCCAAATTCCTCAAAATAAATATTAAATTTAGGTGGCTGACTTGGACTTATTCCAGAAAGATAAGTAGACTGTATAATGCCAGACATAGAATATTTTCTAAATGACTCATTAGCATTAATTTCATTATCTTCAAATGCTGCTGATACTGGAGTGTCTAATGCAAAGACAGTATTTTGACTGTAGTTATTGGTTAATGCATATATATTTTCAAACATACATTTTGATCCGCCACGAACAAATAAAGCCATGTTGTTATAAACTGGTGTTGGTGCTTCATCATCTACGATGCTTACTATTTGATTGTTAATATATAAGTAGAACCTTCTAATAGAACCTATGTCTTGATATTCTACTGCTAAATCATATACGGTAGAATTCTTTTCGCCCGTCAGTCTTGATAGACCAACAAAGTTACCTTCATCAACAATTATGTTTGTAATTCCGCCCCATAATTTTATAGGTATTGCTTTATGTTCTGGGTCAGATAAAACTTTATAGAAAATTACATTATGAAGATTTTCTGTAGCAGTTGAATACTCACTAACATTTTTTTCTGTTAATGATATTATTTCAAAATAATATCCAACATTGGTGTTTGGATTTAAGAGAACAGCAATTCCTCCAGATCCGCCAGATATATTAAGACTTTGATTTGGTTGTGATCCCTGAAGGACATAGTATGGCGTAGGATTTAATGGTGTCTGTCCACGTGTTTCACTTGTTTCAATTTTACCAATAATTCTCATCCTTGTTCCAAAATGCTTATATCTATTGTCTAATGCTTTATATTGATATGATAAGAAGTTAAGTGGCGTTTCTGTATTTGGAAATGAAGGTCCAGACATAACCAATGCCGATGATTGAACAGATCCAGTTTGTGTTGATTTTATAGTATTGTTTTGTGTTTCTTTTGTAAAAGATGTAGATAAAAAGTTTTTAATAATTCCAGTTCTTTTATTTTCTTTAGATCTTATGTTGTTTACTCCAGCCTCGCCATCACTTAAAGTTATTGCTTCACCTATATCTTTAACTAATTCCTCCTTAGTCTTGGCAATATGTTCTAATCCAAACAAATATTTGCTCTCCATATCCATTCCACGAACATACAAATCATTACTCCAATAAGGATCTAGTCCAGCCTTATGAGAAAGTACTGGAGTTCCAAACTGACCTCTTCCATGTCTAGAAACGCTACCGTTTTTCATAACGGTTATTCCATTTATCTCTTCATATTTTGGCTCAGAATAAATACGAACTAATCCAGTAGGATATATCTTTCCATTAAATGTAAGTTTAGACATATAGTTTTGATATTCTTGATTACTGCTAATCCAAACATTTCCAATAGCACCAACATTAGTTGTTGTAAAACTAATCTTTCCATTATTATCTTGTGTTGTAATTACTTTTTCTGCGCCAGGAATGTTGTATTGTAATGCATCAAATCTTATAATCTCTCCATTGGCGTAAAAATATCCAGCGTGTCTTCCTAACCAGTATACGGCTTCACCAAGATCAATTGTGTTATTTGTTATTTGATTTCCTACAACAACTGGTTCATTATTTGATAAATTAGAGTTTAATGGAATAGCAGATAGGCTATATCCCGATTGACTTTGAACCTGCCCATTTATTGACCTTAATGGATTTTCACCAGTTACCTCCCATAAAAGTGCTGGTTTATATATCCAGTTTTTTGCTGCAGCCTCATTATCTATCATTGACGCTTGCTTAATTGTTCCGTATGATCTTTGAATATATCTTGATTTATAATTAATCCTTCCGTCATTAAAAACATTTTTATCACTAGACGCTATGTCTATAATATTAGTTAGTTTAATATTTTTATTTTTATTTCTTATTTCATTGTTTTTAATAAAATCATTTGATCCATAAAAAGTAAATTGCACATCTCTTTCAGAATTTGAAGGAAGCATATAATTTTTGCTCATCATAACAAAATTATTATATTCATCAAAGAACATTGCTGTTTGTGTAGATAATGCTAAGTCATTCAAAACTTCCGCTACCGTCTTGTCTGGACCAATATAAAAGAATGGAATTATTAATTCTTTTTCTCCAGTAACTCTTTTAAAGGTATAATTAGAAAACCCTACTGAATCCAAAAGTAAAGATACTGCATAACTTAAAGATACGTTAGTAACAAGCATTTCTGGTGCAAGAATTGATTCAAAATAAAAATATAAATCTCTTAATTCTAAAGTTACTTTTTTATCGTTTGGATTATATTTTGGAAACGAATCACAATATAATGTTTTTATTGGAACCATATAGTCATATCCGTTAACATCAACTACAATATCATAAAATTTTAATTGCATATTATTAGACAAATATTTATAGATAATGCTATTAATATTATTTTCATTAAAGGCATCATCATAGTCAAATATAGACAATGATCCAACTGATGCTAAAAGTTGTCCTACTGGCATACCGCTACTACCTAAATCAGATGCTGATTTTTTAACTGAAAAACTAGTTACTTTATCTGAAATATCTGCAACTAGTCTTGGAGACATTTCTATTAAGTCAAATGTAGAATTAACCTTATTCATTGCATCAACTACAACCCTTATGCCTTTTATGTTTTCAAACTCTCTATAAACTTTTCTATTGTCTGTATTTGATTTAAATGATATAGGATTTGTTAAATCTGTTACAAAATTAGTTAGTCTTGTTACTGTTTCTTCTTCTAAGTACCAACCATAGGACGGCGTAAATGTTTCCCATCCATCGTCAAACCAAATATGATAAGTTCCTAAGTCATCATCATTATTTTTAATTAAATAAGCGTAACCAGTAATAGACTCTTTTGGCAAAAAAGATTCATTGTGGTATTCTTCTGCACGAATAAATACATCTTTATATTTTGCTGGAACCTTTAATCCGTATGCAAGTTCTACATATCCATCATGCTTTATAATTGATGTTCCGTCAGTTCTTCTAGAGTTAGCATCAAACTTAATTGCATCAACCCACTCATTTTGTTTTAAGTATTGAATTTTCCATTGAACTGGTGTTGTTTTATTAGAATCTCCATACAGAGAATCTGAAAAAGATCCAGCCTTTCCAGAAAAAGGACCTAGATCCACTGAACCAACATTTGTTTGCATTTTAATTACTATTCTATTTGTTGGTATTGGATCTGAATAAACAACAAAGGGACATGCATCATCTATAAAATATTGACCACCTATTTGCTTATTTGCTATTCCAAAAACAGAACCAGCCTCAGTTCTATATGATGTCCAATATTTAAAATTATCATTTTTATCTGCCATATAGTATCTAGGTCTATTTGACATGTTTATATTAGAGTGATGAGTTTTTTTACCTGGAATATAACATGCTTTATTTATACCAGATCTTGGTCTAAATTTTTTAAAACAATCTTCTAATGAATACAACATTTTATTTTTTGTATTTTGTGCTAACAAAAACCATGGCTGTTCATTATCTTCTGGATCAATTCCTCCATCGATTTTTATATCGGCATCTGTACCACCTGTATAAAAATTTCCTACATCATTTACATCAAAGGTATTTGGAATAAGTTTATATTTTTCAGAGTTAGAAAGTGTTGGTCTATATCTGTAATTACCAATTCTAAAAATGTTATTAGCAATATTCATATTCCACTCTACAATAATTGCAGATTGTGTTTTAATTGTATTTGAAGACTCAAGATGAGTTTTTAATTCTTCGTTTTGAAACATTATACTTCTTCCAATGTAACATCTATATTCCACAAATCAAAATTAGTTCCGCCTCTTTTAACTACAGAATAACTAAAGTCTGTAAAATACATTTGTATTAATTGACTGTATTGAGGCAAGTGTGCATATGAATTATTATCAATGAGTCCATTGTCATTTTTAAAGTTTTTATAATTATCATATGATAAATAAACCCAAAAGGGGCCCTGATGACTTTCGTACCAGTCTAAAATTTCTACTCCACCAGCGCCTCCGTCAGTTGTAAATTCTAAATTATTATCATTAATATGTGGAGATTTTCCAGTTGTGAGATTAAATTCTGGTGTTTGAAAATAAGATCTAGAAGGAAGCATTTCCCATGATGTGGTTATTTGTAGTTTATCCGCTATATGATAAGACCTCATTCTACCATTTATCATCCTTTCACGTTTTTCAATTCTGGTAGGTTTAAAATTAATTTCTCCTCTATTGTCATCAGATAAAATTAAAAATTGGTCATACAAGTCTGTATTTGTTTCACTACCCACATCTTGTCCAATTTCCAAACCATTAGGGACATATATTTTATTTCCTCCAGGACTTGACTCTACAAGAGTTCCAGAATTTTCAGACCACAACATTCCTTGAGGCCTTTGATATCTTCTTCTACCAGTTATATAACTTGCTGTAGCCATTATCCTGCAACACTCCTAAGTCTCTTAGAATCTACCTGACGAATTTGAGTCATTACTGCTCTTGCAATTTCATCAGGATTTGCATCAGATCTTACATTAACTGCAACACTATAATTATACACTGAAGAATCAGAAACATCTCCATTATTCATGGCTCTCATTTTATCAACACCATAATTTTGAACAGCATATCTACTCATAACAAATTCACCTGGTGTTAGCATTGAAGGAATTACATCAGTTCCTATTACTGACCCACCCACCGCATATCTCTTTATTAGTCCTCCAGATGCTTTTCCACTGGGCCAATTAGCAAACTGACTTGCAGCAATGGCATTGCCACCAAACTTCTTGATGTCTGCTGCAGCCTTTGCTTTTGCTGCTGCGTCTGCCTTCTTTTTAGCGTTGGCTGCTTTTACTTCTGCAGTAAATGCTGCTGCCGAAGCAGCCTTTTGTGCTGGGGTATTTGTTAATTCATCTAAATGGGCATAGGCGCCTCCACCCATTTTTTTAATATTTGCATTAATAATTTCTTTTGAAAATGCATTTGCTCGATCTTTCATATTGAATAAATCTTGTACATGTAATCCAGCAGTTTGTCCAGCATTCTTAGTAATGTTTGCTACTGTGACGGCGTTGGCGATTCTTGCTAGGTCTTGTCTGTGTAAATCAGCAACAGATCCACCACTATTAACATCTTTAACTATTGTGACGTCATCTTTTGTTCCATTAGACTTTGTTGCATTTCCATCACCTGTTTTTGGTTTTGTATTTGAGTCTGGAATTACGGGATCTGGAATTACGGGATCTGGAACTACTTCTGGATCTGGAATTACGGGATCTGGAACTACTTCTGGATCTGGACCTGGACCTGGGCCTGGACCTGGACCTGGGCCTGAACCTCCTCCTTCATAAACAGTAATAATCTTATGAGTAGTTGTAATAATTTTTCCATCTAAAGAATTCCAATACTTAATAATATCTTCAACTACATCAAGGGCAGCCTGTATTGCCTGCATATATTCTGCACTAGAGGTTCTTGCAAGGTCAATTCTATTCTTAATTGCTTCCCATTCAAGTTTTGATTTTCCTAAAACTGTTAAAGACTGTATTAGTTCTCTCTTGTTTGCTTCGGCAATACGAACACGTTCTTGTGCTGGCTCTAATTCTTTTTCTTCGATTTCGAATATTTCATTACGTAATTTTTTAATTTGATCTTCAATTTGAGCACGAGTATATCCTTTATCATTTCTAACCTGTGCTAATTCATTTTCTTTTGCAGCCTCTAATAGTTTTTGTTGATCATTTAATGCCTGCTCTGCCTGATCTGCTCTTAAATCTTGCGCTGCCTTTGCTGCAGCAGAAATATCTCCTTGAGAAAGAGCATCAGCAATTGTTAATTGACCCTTTTGTTGCTTAGATATTCTTTCATTTATTTCACGAATTTCATCTAATGCCTTAAATTTGGCATCATATTTATCATTAATTTTTTGTTCTTGTTCTTCAATTCCTTTTAGACTTGCCTCCCAATCATCTATTTTATAATTTAATCCAGCAATTTTATCTTGTGCTTTTTCTATAATATCCTGATCTTTTAATGTTGCAAATTGGAAATCTAGTTCTATTTTAGTTTCCATTACAGAGAATTTTTCCATTGCTTTGTCAAAGCCTTTTTGGAAAATAGATTCTTTAAACTCTATTGAATTAAGAACTTGATTTAATCTTGTTTTAAATTCTGCAAAAAGTTTTGGATCATTAACAACAGAGTCCCATCTTGACATTGCATCTCTTAATGTATCATCACTTAATATAGCATCTGCCTCAAGCCAACTCCAGTTTTGACTTTTTGCAGCCTTTGCTAAATTACTTCTTGCAGCATCTTCTTTTCTTTTGCTTTCAATATCTTGCTGAAGTGCTGTTGTTTGTTCAGCATTTTTAGATAATTTTTTAACCTGTTTTAATAATTTAATAAGTTTTTTTGCTGCCTCAGTATTACCGTCTGAAGCAATCATTGCAGCAAATGCTTTATCTGAAATTAGTTCTTGAGTGTCTGCATAACTTAAACCAGCATCTCTTAATATTTTATATGCATCTGCTTGATCTTGAAGTACTTGTTTTTGCTGCTTCATTTGAGACGAATAATCTCCAGCAACTATTCCATTTAATACCTCTTGAATTGTTTTAGCATCACGCTTTAATCCAATGATGTTGCGTTTATTGTCAAATTTGAATAATGAATTTTTTCTATTTTCATATTCTTTTGGATCCATACCAACAATAAACTCTATGAGGTTACTCTTACCACCATACTTGGCAATATCCTGCTCAATACCGCTAAACATTTCTAGTCTCTTCTTACCGCCAAACAATTGATCTAATGTTTTCATAGAAGCAGTCCAGCCTTCTGTTACTTTAATTTGATTTTTACGGACATCTCTTAATTTTTTAACCAATTCATCCAAGGGAGATGTTTGCTTTTTGCCACCACCACCACTACCTTTTGGAACTACGGATGTCGTATTATCTGTTGCTGTAACAGTTACACGCTGTGCATTCCACTGTGCATATTCTTGAAGTTGGGTTCCTGGTGGTGAGTTTGCCCATTGAGAACCTTCTGCTTTAAGCCAAGATTGAAGTGCTGGATCATCTGGAGATACAGTTGTTATAGTTTGAATCAATGTTTGTAAATATACTTTTTTTAATTCGTCAGTTTTGATACTATTAAAATAATCTAAATCATCATTTAGTATTTTTAACTGATCTGCATTTAAAACTTTACTTGCAACTACAAAATCTATCTTACCTTTAAGTGCCTCAATTTGTTCTGTTTGTTGCATTAATCTTTCTGCGACTTTTGGATTCTTTAATAAAAAGTCAGTAATAATTGTTGTGTTTAAAACATTTCCAGTTTTAGCAACCATAGCGTAAAAACTTCTGAGTCTTTCTGCTTCTTCTGGATTTCCAGAACTTTCTATTTTTGCAATAAATCTAGTCTGAACATCTTTTACTGGGTTGCCATCTTTATCAACAAACAATGACGCAGTAGACATAATTTGATTTCCAAATGCTCCACCAAATTTAGTTATAATGTTTAAGACTTTTGTCATAGCCTCTTTGTTATCTCCGAAAGATTCTAAAAGATTTATCATTTGCATAGGATCTATTTCTCCAGATGCTAATTCCATTTTTAATAAATATCTTTGCTCTGCAGTTATATTTTGGTTGTCATTAAGATCTTGTTTGGCTAATTTAGCAACATCTTCCATTACGGTACCTTTATATTTACCTGTTATGGCTTTATCTACTCCTCTATCAAGTGCATCTCTTGTTGCTCCCTCAGCACTAGAATATGATGCTGCAATATCTTGTAATAATTTTCCATTTTGTAAAAGTAAGTCTGCCCTATCTTTAATATGCTTATTTGTTAGTTCATCAACTTTTGCAGTATTTCCTGCTGCCCTAGCCTCTGCAATTCTTTTTTCATATGAAATGTCTAAAGAATCCATCATTTCTTGCTGCTGTTCCAATGCCATCTTTTGCATAGCAATTGATGCACCTGACGCTGCACCTATTCTTTCAGCACGATCTTTTCTTGAAAATAGATTTCCTGCTACTGCTCCAGTTATTGCGCCTACGCTAGCACCTATTGCTGTTCCTATTACTGGAACAACAGAACCTATAACTGCACCAGTTGCTGCGCCAGCAAGAGCACCTCCACCAGTTCCCATAGCACCGACCTTCATCATATCTTTGCCAGTCCAACCTCCAGCAGCCTTTGCTTTATCTCCAAATGACTGAACATTTTTTCTTGTTTCTTCCATTAATTTAACACGAATTTCAAGTGGATCTGTTAATAGATTTTCTCCATTAACACCAATTAACTCTATGAGTTTTGCATTAACCTGAATTCCAAAACCGTAATCTCCAAGTTCTTTTCCAATATTTGCTGCTACGCTTCTTGCTTGTGCTGCACTCATAGCACCAGACGATACTGCTGTTGCAAGTTGATTTACCATTGTGTTTTGTGCACCTGCACGACCCATTCCTTCAATATTTTGTCCAGTTGCTTTTACTAAATCTTTTCCTTCTTTACTTGCAACATAAGATTCTCCAAACGTTGTTTTACCTGTTTGAATAGCAAATGGATTTACTGCATCCTTTCTGCGCCTATCCATTACTTCGCCAGCAGTTACTCCTCCAGCAAATTTTGCCAAACCTCTAATTGCATCTTGTCCAGATCCTGTAGCCTGTGCCAATTTCATAGCAGAATCTTGTGCCTTATCAAAAGCCATTCTAAGTCTTACGGCTGCTGCAATTACCAATCCTATACCAACAGCCAACAAACCTAACTTACTTTGTAATAATGGTAGAACCAAGGTCAATGCCATTAATGGCAACATAATTTTTTGTGCCATATCTCCTATAGCACCTGGCATCATTGCTGCACCCATTGTTATTGCGGAAGCAGCCATCATTGCTCCCCCTGCACCCATACCAGTCTTTGGATTGTTCGGATCTGCTGGAGGTCTTCTAAATCCTCCAAAGAATCTTCCGCGACCCTTTCCTCCAGGGCCACCTCCTGATGCACCACCTGTTCCTCCTGCACCAGCAGCGACCATTCCAGTAACTTGTGACTGCCTTATCATTCTCTTGTCTGCTAAAGCGCTTAATCTTGCTTGTTTTTCTAATTGTCTTCTTAGTGCCTTTTGTGCTGGATCAATTGGACCAGCCCCATATAGCGCTGCCCTTGATGCTGCTGCCATCTGTGCCTGAGACATTGCTCCACTAGTTACGGCGGTTCCTAATTGTTGACCAGCAACTCTTGCATCATCCACATATTCTTTCATTCCAACAACTGCACCGACAGCAATATCAGCACCTATTTTTTTAGTAACTCTGGATGGAGAAGCAATTTTTGCTCTTTCCATCATTCCCTCTACCATGCTTTTTTCTGCAAAATCTACAAGGCTAAATCCTGTCTTCTTATAAAATGTAAATCTATCTCCACCACGACGCATCTTCATTCCATTTACGTCTATAGCACCTTTGCTTCCTCCACCTGGAACCGATGGCAATCCTGCCATTCTTTGTGCTGCTTGAGAAATATTAACTCTTGCCTCTCCAGCAGTTACTGCTAATTGATCAAAGGCTCTAACTAATCTATTTTGTGCTCCCATTTGTCTACGGGCATATTCATATGCTTCTTTTACATGTTTATCGGTTACTCTAGTATTTGCGTCAAGACTTGTTAAATAATCTTTCATATGAGTATCTAAAATAGATAAATCTGCAGCAACATCTTGCATTTTCATGCCACCATTTTTTAATGCAATCTTCCATCTAGACAAACCTCTTTGATCCCAGTCTTGCATAAATTCACCCTTACCAACACCACGTCCTCCTGGCTTCATAAGGTTATTCATTGATACTTGTTGTCCGTTTACATTAGACATACCTGTTGTTATTCCAAGTTTTCCATAAAGATGAATTTTAAGTGTATTTGCAAATTTCATAGCAACTGCTTCTATGGCTTGCATGGCTCTTGCGCTAATTATTCCAGCAGGAAGGGCTTTTAATCTATTAACTAAGTCTAATGCACCAACTGTTCTAGGAGTTCCAATGTGAGAAAAGTCTCCAGCACCCCTTGTTCCTCCAGCAAATCGAGACATAATTCCACCAGCAATCATATGTGCAATTGCTGGCTTGTTTGCTGGATCTTGTGCTGATTTAGCAGGGATTACTGCTTCACCTGGAGTAAGCATTGCAGGAACTGTGTCAGTACCAGTTGAAAAATAAAATGGCTTTACTTTTTTAGTTCCTTTAGCAAAACCTTTTCTTCCTTTGCCAATTACAGGGCCACCGAAGCCTCTTTGTGCTAATATTGCTCTCTGATATGCTTGTGTTAATGCATTAAGCGCTGCAATCTCAGATGTAAATGTTTGTTGTAATTTTACATGTACCTGTTGTAATGATGCTGCCACTGCAGTCGCCTGTGCTTGTTCAGCAGTTAAATATTGTGTTTGATTTCCTAATGTAGTTGAAGACTGTCCAGCCCTATTAAACACAGACTTCATATTTACAAATAATTTAATAATATTAGCCAAACCATTTGCTAACAAACCAAAGGTCATGAGAAATACTGGACCTATTCCACCTAAAAGAGTAGTTAAAATAACAATAAACTTTTTTGCACCATCTCCCAAATTATTAAATTTATCTAATATCTTACTAACAAATTCTACAATTGGAGTTATTGCTTTTAAAAATTGTTCTCCAACTGGTGCAAGAGTTACCTTTAAATCTTCTACTGTTTTCTTAAATCTATAAGTTGTAGATTCTTCAACTCTTGACAATTCTCGTTCAGACAATATAGCAAGTTCTTCTGTTGTTGCTTTTGTTAATGTTAAAACACGGCTTGCCTGATTTCCTTCAGCAATTACATTTTGGAATAAAGTAGATAGACGAGAAAATTGAAACTTTCCAAATAGTTGCTCTATTGCACGTGCACGATTAAGAGGGTCTAAGGTATTTAATGCATTTGCAAAGTCAACCACAACACCTTTAACATTTCCTTTATTTGCTTCAACTATTCCATTTATATTTATTCCCATTGCTCCAAGCATTTTGCTTGCTTTTTCTGTAGGATTAATTAATGATGCTAAACCTGACTTTAGTGCGTTTGCACCCTCTGAGGCATTAATCCCACCTTCTTTCATAGCAGTTAAAAAGAATGCCAAATCTTCAACATCTCCGCCTAATTGCTGCACTACTGGACCAGCCTTTGGAATTGCTATAGTTAAGTCTTCAATAGATACAACAGTTTGGTTTTCTACTGCGTTTAAAAAGTTAATTTTTTTAGCAAGATCTTCAGACGCTAACCCGAAAGCATTTGTTAATGATATTGTGGTCTCTAATGCCTGTTCTTGTTCTACTCCACCAAGTACTGCAAGTCTTGTTGCTTCATTTACTTGAGCAATAAGGTCTGCCCCCATCTTACCGCTTGCTGCTGCTGTTGCTGCCATCTCCATAGTTTTTTCAACGGCAACACCGTATTTTGTAAATTCTTTAGCAAGTAATTGAACTTCTTTAAGCATCCTATCTGTTTCTTCACCAGTAGTAAACATTTCACCATAAACACGCTTAAACCTAATTGCTTGTTCTTCTAATTTCATAAATGTTTTTGCTGCTACAGTTCCAAGATAGGCTAGTGGTATTGTAAAACCAACCATCAACTGACGACCAGACCACTGAGTATTCTTACCAAAGTTAAGCATATTTGTAGCGCCCTGCCTTAATAGTTGATTAAGAAGCGCTTGTCTTTGTGCAGCAATTGCGGTTTGTGTTCCAAGATTTTTCATGTCCAAAGATAGTGGTCTAACAGCAATAGACTTCATTGCACCGTTTGCATCACGGCCCATCTTTATATATTGTGTTTGTAGATCTTTTACTCGTTCTCTTGCTACTTTGTTGATAGTGTCAAATTCTGATCTAAAAAATCTTCCAAATGTTTTTGTTGAACCCATTCCATAGCGGTAATACTCCCGCATAGATAATTTATTTCTCTCTAATGCATTTGTAAAAGATTCTGTAGTTGTTCTAACTGTCCGCATAGATGCAGACCATTTGCCTGTAGCATTAAGAGAATTAATTAAATTTTGTTGCATGTTGGCGGAGACGGCTGCTGCTGCAGCACCACTCTTCGCCATTGATGTATGGAAGGCTGATATTTGTTTTTGTAACGCTTTTATGCTGGCTAATGCTTGAGACGTATCTATATTTACATGAATATTAGATTGAACATCAGCCATTCCATAACACCTCTATATTATTAAGTTTATACGTTTGCAAGACCGCTTATTAGCGAAGCATCTGTTAATTTGATTCCAGAAGCCTCTTCTACGATCTTGTAAACGGTTGGAAGATCAAAGTTCTCCTCAAGAGCAGTTAAATCTTCCGCCAACTCTGGCTTATATTGCTGCATAGCAATTGCTACACATTCCATAAGCAGAGTCATTGACTTTTCATTATCATCAGCCACTGCTGCGATACCCTCAAACTTCTTCATAAATGGACGAAGCAGAGAGATCTTAAGTGGTCTTACTTTGATTTTTGTGCCGTCAATTAGTACGATTTCTTTTTGTTCGTGCACGGTTGTAGCCATTAATTCCTCCTTATAAGGTTGAATTAATTATACCATAAGGCCATTTTATTTTTAATCAGAAATTTCTTCATAATCTAGTCCCATGCCTATTCCAAAACCAGCCTTTTGAGCATTAATCCCTTGTAATGAAACAATATCGTTTGAGTTTGTGGCTTTACCACGACTAAAGACTCTAGCCTTCATATCTTCCCAGGCATTTGATTTCTTAGTGTTTTTATCTAAATCTACCCCCTGAATTGCTGCATAAAACTTTTTATCTGCATAATCTATTTCTCGTTTAATATTTAAGGTGGCAGTTAATTCTGGCATTGACATTGAGGTTTCTAATTCCTCGTAGTCCTTCCATATTCCAAGAAGAAATACTTCTGATTCTAGTTTAACTATGTCTAATTTTTCCCATGAAGATCCGCTATCCACTGCCTGATCTTTTACTTTTTCTTTTGAGTCTTTGTCTATTTTAATACCAGCAGCAATATCTAATATCTTGTATATTGTTGCTAAATCTATGCTGTCTTCTAACTGTTCAATTGTTTTTATGGCTGGATGATATTGCTGCATTGTAATTAAAGCACACTTTGCCAATTCTCCTATTGCCTGATCGTCACCTTTAGCGTTTCCAACATTTTCAAACTGTTTCATAAATTGACGAAGATATTTTATTTTTAATGGAGTTATGTATATTGATGTGCCATCAATTAAATTAATATAATCGCTGTCATATATTTCTGTAGCCATCTATTTATTATACCAAACAGAAAAGCCCAGACTTTCAAGGGTCGTGGGCTTTCTGTATTATTAAGTTGTATTATGGTGTTACAGTGCGATCAATGATCTTACCGTATGAGCCTGATGCGTCATCTGGAAGAAGACGGAATGAAACTTCAAACATTGTAGCCTCATCACGTTTTGCTGACACTGTTACATTTTCAATTGAAAGTGCACGGTATGCAACATAAATTCTTTCCTTGTTGGAAGATGCATCACAATCACCAGTTCCTGGACCGACAGCAACTAAACCACGCTCTACTGGGCATTCGCCAAGATTACCTGATTTGATGTTTAATGTCTGCCCGCTGGAAGTATCCTTGTCACCTGTAAGATCCGATGCGGATTCTGCAACTGCAACAAGAAGGTTTTCCAATGTGGATTCAGCAAAAGTAGTGTTTAGGTTTACTTGCATGCCTTGTTTAAACAACTTAGCAACGTCAAGAACCTGATCAACTTGAACCTCACCGAAATCTGGCTGGAATTGTAATTCCAAACCATTCATAGTATATCCGATTGAACGGAAATCGTTATCGGCGTCCATTGTTGCGGAATACTTTGTTCCAGAGACGGGAGATGGGTTTCCACCTACTGCCAAAGGTTCCTCGGCAATCCATAACTGGGCTGCACCAACGATAATGTTATTACTATTACCTAGAGCCATTATTTATTTCACCTCTTTATTTTTCTAGAAATTAAAAGGCGTGTTTCCTCATTGCTAAGTATACAGCCTTTTTATGAATTTATTGAGTCTATAATATCTTGCATTTGATGATAGTCGTAGTCGATAATTATCTTATTCCCCGCATAGGTTCGGGCTGTTCCGAAATCGACTATATCTCGTGCTTCTTCTAACTGATATATCTTGAAGTTATGGAAGTAGAACTGGCAAGACATTTCATCAAAGGTCTTACCCCTAGCCCAAGCATTGAGTTCTTGAGCGCTCTCATCTCCACGATCCATTAGTCTCATTACAGCCTCTTGTATTTTTACCATTCTTTTTTGTGGAGTATCTCCACTTAAATCTCCATTTGCATAAAAATAATACAAAACTTGTTCACATTTGATATGTGGAAAAGGACCTCTACGCATTCTAAACATTCTATCCCAAACAACCATATTCCCTTCTGGAAACTGTTTTGTAAGAGTTTCTAAAGTTGATGGGCCTGTTGGGAAAAATGCTTCCATTGTATATCCAGTCAAATCACCAATTCTTTGCTCTAAATATTTGTTAATCCACAACACTGGTGTATTTAATACTGACGTTGATTCTGTCATCTTCCAACTCCTGCGTTTGCTATCCAGCGATACCCTGTTTGATACCCTTTTATTTTTCCACTTTTTTTACCAGCAGACATATTCTTTTTATATGCTACAGGATTTTTTAAATATTGAGCAATTCCACTTGTTCTTAAAAATGCTTGAGTAAAATATCTTGTAAAAAAAGAATCAAAAACTTTTTCAAATCCTCCACGAACTTCTTGTCCTCCAGGATCAGAAACATTAACTGGTTGTTTCGTAAAAATTTGTTCTCCATTTATTTCAAATGATAGTGCTTGTGCTTTTTTTGGAACAATGGTAACTGGAATACCCTTTTCCATAATTTTGGCCTTATCATAAAAAGGAACTCTTGATCCATTTTTTATTGATGTAGACTGTTTAAATGTTGATTTAAATGATAAACCCAAATTACTAGAAACATAATCTATATCATATAGCCTAGAGTCTGGACTTCCAGTTCTATTCCATTCATAAACATGATGCAACATTTCAGGATTTACTCTAGCATTTGAGTCTATGTATTCTTTCATTAATTCTACAGTTTTCATACCAAGCACACCTAAAAATGCTTTTTTGCCACCCTGAATTCCATTCAAAAATCCTACTGAATAATCAATAATATTTTTCATATCTTTTTTAAACATTGCATTGTTAAATCTAACTATCATACATCTACCGCCTGATTTTCAGATCTACGTACAACTAATTTATAATACTCAATATTTCCAAATGGACCTGTAAACGGATCGTGTGTAGCAATCTCAAATATAGTAGACTTGCCAGATCTAGGTCCAGACGTTTCTTTGTAAATTTCATTACAATTTTTATCTCTTATGTTTGTAACAATAACATTTGTAATTGCATTTTTGGCTTCAAGACTTGATATTCTAATGTCTGATTTACAACGACCAAGCAATATTTTATCTTGTGTAATATTAATGTTGGGGGTTACTTCCTCTTTAAAAGCCGTTCCTGCTGCTGTAAAAGAACATGCTATTGTCCTATCTAATATCCAAGTTTTTTTAACTTCTCCGTAAATACCCTGCTCAACTATTGGATGATACACATCTGCTTGCATCGGAAATGCGAAGTCGGTTTCTTCGCACAACATTATAGAACTCCTGGCTTAGTTATTGATTTAATATACTTTTCTAAAATTTTATCTACAAGAAGGTTTCCAGTTCCATACACAATTCCTTTGTCAAACTGAATTCTAAATTGATCTGTATTGTAATTCGTTATGTACCTCTTGTAATAATCTAATTTTCCACACTTAATATCTTCAATTAACATGTCGGTTGCTACTTCAACATCTGACGGAACTTTAAGATGTCCAACATCCAACACAAAGTCATAGTCTACGCCTTTAGGAAAGTCCGTGGGAACATAAGCCACGTGTCCCAAATCTCCATGTGCGGTTGCAATTTTTGTTATGTCGTGCTCCATCCTGTTTCTTCGTTCGCTTGCAGTCGCCACATCAATTTTATAAATGGCAGACTTATCCGCTAACAATCTATATTCTGCGTCATAATCTTCTTCATTATCGCAATCATATACTAACAAACTATTTTCATAAACTTTTAAAACCTTGTTAGCATTATGCCAAACAGGAAAATAGTCTGAACCATTTCCAGAAGTGTTTATGATAACTTTTTTATTATAAAAGCCGTCTTTAATGTATGTGTCAATAAGGGATCTTGCAATTAACTCATAATTTTTATATTCATTAATCTCGGTTGCAGTAGAGGCTTTAGTATTTGGATTGATATAAGGACGAACTACGTCTACATATGTGTCATTTGCTCCTACTGTTATCTTATATTGTGTATCATATTTTGATGACAAAGGAATTAATATTTCTTTATCAGCGTTTGAGGTCGCTACACCTATTGTTTCTGAGGAGTCCGCCAAATCAACAATAGCATAATTATATACTGTGTTAGCAGATGCAACATCAAGCGTAACATTTAAATTGTATGGCGGAACTCTCAGAACTTGCATTATTACCTACCAAATTCCCTTGCCACTTCTTCTGGGGTAGCAAGTCTAATATATTCTTTAGTTGCCCATTGATCTGCAGCATTCTTAGTTACAATGTTGTAACCACGATATACTTTGCCCAAACCTGGAATGGTTATATTTTTTGTAGAATATACTGCAACTTTTTCATTAGCGGGCTTTTGATTTGTTGGCGCCTCAACTGTTTTTGGTACCCAAGTTACTCCGATTGCTCCGTCTGCGACAGATCCTAGTGCCTGAGTTTCAGAAGAACTTGCTAAATCATTTGAAGTGATAGCAGTTACTTCTGGCTCTGGAGCAGAAACTGTTGCCTGAATATTGTTTTCTAAGGCAACCTCTTCGACCTTTGTCTCAAACACAGGAGCCTCAACAACTGGCTCTTCGGCTAACATTGCTTCCACAGAAAATTCTGCATTATTATTTAAATTATTTTCTTCCATTATCAACCTCCTTATGACTATTATAACAGAATACTAAAATTTAAGAGGGGGAGGAGATCTCGCCCCTACCCCCTCTCAAAGGTTACTGTTTACAGATTATGAAGCATCTGCAGCAGCGTCTGCCCAAGTAATAGCGTCTTCCTCTTCCCATTGAATACCAAAACGGACGAAGACGGTATACTCGATTGTATCCTTCTTTGCCTTGTATTCACGGTTGACGACGATATCACGTTGGAAGCCCCATACACGATTCTGTGGGAATGTCAAATCGACATAACCATCTGGATAGTAAGGAACTTCTTGGACATCGATTCCGAGAACACGAGTTGTACGTGCTCCACCGAATGTCTGGCCGTTTCCATCAAGATATGCTTGACGGTTTGCAGCAGTACCAGCAACACGATTACCCATTGCTTCAGCAATTGCATCAGCAAGAGTACCGTTATGCTTAACGATACCAGCAAATGTGTCTGTACCTACATAGAACTTGAGGTTATTCTTAAGAGCACGATACTTACGTGGCATGCCTAGAATAATCTCTTGCATTTTTTCTGGTGTCCAAGCATTATCAGCAACGGTCAACGCCACTTCGTGCGAATCTCCATTGTCCTTGTGCTTCTTGACGAATCCCTTCAAAATTGAAAGGAAGTTTCCAGTTGCACCATCGCCATTAATAGCGAGGTCTTCAATGTCATTAGCGAATGCGTTTGTCATCAAGCGAACTAGATGATCTTCAAGCGCAGCCCCTTCAACATTGTCTTCAAGTGCTTCAGCAGTAACTTCCCAATCTAGACGAATCTTCTTGGTTGTAAGTTCAACTTTGCTGAATGTAGCACCAGTGTTAGTGTAGTCACCGACACCTTGAGCAGCAGAACGAATTACTCGTTCACCCACGTTAATCTTTTCGAGTTCCATGGTATTTGCTCTCATTGTGACACGACGACCATCCTGGGCGAGAACTGTGGCGTCCCAAACGTAATCAATGAAACGCTGTGCCTGTTCGGGGCGTAGGATACCGCTTCCAGCCTCACCTGAAGGATTTACTGCATTTGGTCCTGTTGTAAGACCTAGGTTAGCGTTTGGAATATTTCCAAGAACGCCACCATCAGTATAATTGCCAGGGATATTTGAGCCTGCATCAGAACCAGATGCATACGCACCTTGTGCCTGATAAAGACCTGGTGTTGTTCCACCGAGTTGGCCTGATTCTCCTGGCTGGTTTTTCTTTATTTCTTCCGACATATTGTCACCTCCGAGTTTTGTACTTAATTAAATAAGTCGGCTGTTTTGAGGAAACGTCCGCCCCATAAGGATTTTTCAACCATAGTTTCCTGTGGTCGATCCTGAACGATCTCGCCTAGATCGCCAGACTTTCGGAATGCGGTATCTGCTTCTACTGCGTCTACACGCTTTCCAAACTCACTAAATCGTTCATTAGTTGCAGCAATATCTCTGGCGACTGCATCAAACGAACTTTTTACTGTCTCTCTGTCAATTGCAGTAGACTTTAGTACTTCTACTTCAGCCTGCAAAGACTTAAGAGTATTTGAAAGATCGCTAAAGGCCGATGTAATAGTTTCTTTAATTTCAGCAATTGCATCAATAACAACTACTTCATCTGACTTCTTCTTTGCTTTATCTTCCTCTTTTTCATCTTCTTCTGCATCTTTTGCGGAAGGCGATGCTGCAGCCTTTTCTGCTTCAGCGACTTCAATTGTTTCTACAACAACCTCATCAACTTTTTCAGTTTCGACTGTTTGAGTTTCTTCAGCAACAGGAGCGATCTCTTCTGCCTTAGTAACTTCTACTGTCTCTTCAACAGTTTTTGTTTTCTTTGACATAGGATTTACCTCCTCCGTTATCTTAGAAGTATTCATGCCTTTAGCACTATCTACTAAGAATTTTACTATATCCATTTTTTCGTTGTCTTCTTTTTCAACGAAACCTATATTTTTCATCTGCTCACCATTAATTGGACTTACAGCAGACTCTTGATCTGAAACCATAACAATTCCAGACTGCTCATCATAAAAAACATTTTCTAATTCAACATCTTGACCTTTAACAACAGCAACACCATCAACTTTTTCCACATGCATAATGTTTGCAAATTGGTTTGCTGGAGAATCAACAAGTGATAACTCTACAAGATCATAATCTTTAATAATTCTAATTGTGGCATCTGACTTCTCATCATAACCGTCATCCCACTGATTCATCTTGCCACCGATTGAGAATCCTGTTAGTGTGCCGTCTAAAACCTTTTCCCATGTATCTTGTGCGCCTTTTGAAACATATGCAGAAACAAAAACTCCAGAATAAAACTTTTTAGATTCTGGATCAAAATATCTATCTTCTTTAAAATTAACCATCTTGCCAACAGCAAGTGGTTGATGCATCTCACGAATGTTGCCACGAAAACCTGCAAATGCTTTCATTGATGCTTCTTGTGTTACAATATCACCTTGCTTATCTAAGTTATCAAGAGACGCAAAACCTGAGACGATACGTCTCTCTTTATCAACCTTCGCAAATGGAAGGGAAAGTCTTACGGAGTCGCCGTTGGTTGCCCAATGGCCTTTGGATATAGTCATGCTAGAATATATTATAGAGCCTTATTTTAACAAATTGTGGAAAACCCTGTGTATACTACTTGGTTGCCCTGCCCTCACCTTTTGGATTTCTGCCAGCAACTGTTGCAGTACTATCAGATTGATTGTTTGTTCTTTCTGCGTCCCTTGCTCTAGTTGCAGTGTCTTGTGGCTTTGGCTGGAAAGGCTCATCTCCTCCTTCCCGTTGCGGAAGTCCAAGAATGTTTCTTGCTTCGTTTGGAAGCATTACTTGATTTTTGACATATCTTTCAAGTATTTGAGACTGTACGTTTTCATCAGTTAAGGTTAACTCATTAAACTTAAGCACTAAAATATCAGTTTTTTCTTTAATAATTCTATTTAATGTTTTTTCAAGTTCTCTTTGTGCTGGTCTTGCAACTTGCTCTTTAAAGGTACGATCTTGTGCAAGGGCTGCTGCAATTCCTCCAGACTCTCCTCCGCCAATTTTGGATAGGGGTACTTGATGTGCAATTAAAATATCATCACGATTTTGTTTGCGATATTTTTCAAAAGAGCCTTCTTGAACGCCATTTTCAATTGGTTGCATGCTAAACTCAACCTTGTTAGTATCTGTGTCTCCAGGAAGAGGGATGTACAAAGTTCTGTGTGATTGACCTTTAAGATTTGTTTGTAAAAATCTAAACATTTTGTCTTCAGCATCAGCAGAAAGTTTAGCGCCTTTTAATGTTACAACATATCTAGGAACAGCCTTATTGCTAAAATAATCAATGTTATATTGTGACGCCAATTGATCTCCATGTAAAGAATTAATTGCTGAAAGAATGTCTGGAACACCATAGAATGTGTTTAATGGTGAGTATTGTTTAAAATGAATAATTTCATTTGGTCTTGAATCAGCAGTTATTGGGTTATAATTTTTTGCTCCAAAATTACGGAAGTAAACAACTTTCTGACCTATGATCTGAACATACCCGTCACGTAAACGACGAACACGCATTGTGGTTGCTGGAATATGTCCAGCATAACCTATATCCCCACGAACAGTTCTGCCAATTTCAAGATATCCATTTCCTGTTGACTGCATATCTGTATAAATTTTAACCATAGTTGTGGTAAATGAATCATTGTCGTTTAACGATTCAATCCAATCATGCAATTCAATTTTTGCTCTTTCAATTCTGTTTCTTGCTCTTCCTACTTGTTCTTTATCTTGATTAGACTCAAGGCGAAGCATTGTAGAAGATGAAACTTCAAAGTCGTAACCAAGTCCTACAATGTTTTCTACTTTTGCATCAATCGCAGCATGATTGGCAAATGAAGTATCGTAATAGTTTGCTAATTCATAAAGATTCCATGGCGGGGTAATAACATCAAACAAACCGTAAGCATTTCTATATACAGATCCAGGATTAATTTCTTTTGATTGTGCTCCGTCTATACCTGTTGGCTGTGCTTTGGCATTATTTAAATACCCTGTAATATTTTCTGGAGCAACTGCTTTTTCTGCAAGTCTTCCTGCTCTACGTTTAAAGTTATTGTCTAAGCCAACTAAATTTTTTAATTCATTCCAAGATTTATTAAATGGGTCCTCTTCTTTAAATTGTTGAAGTATGTCTGTTGAATTATCAATCTTTGCATTAATAAAAAATTCTTGACTGCTCATTAGTCTTGTGCTCCATATTTCTTAATAGTTTGCTTTGCGTCATAGACAGACCCCATGTCATTAAGATTAGGGATTAATCCTTCACGCATTCTTTGCCTTTGTTCCTCATACTCTGAATCAGTAACACGGTTTAACCCTGGAAAAAAAATGGCCTCGCCATCTGGCTCTCCGTAGTGGGCTGCAGCATCTTTTAACTCTGCTATCTTAGAAATATCACCCTTCATAGAAGGTATATTTAAAATATTGCCTTGTCCATCAGTAAACCATTTTCCATTTTGTTTTTTCCATACGTAAATTCCCCAATCGTACATTTTGTCGATTGCTTTAATCTTAGTTTTGCCAATTTGGCTAGGAATGTTTCTTTTCATTACCACCAGTATACCATATTATACTGCGTTTGATATTTGTGATTGCCAGGATATGTCTTTAAAGACAGCGTATTCATAACCCTGAATACCAAAAACACTGTCATCTTCTATTATAATTTTATTTGTGCCAGTATAGGCTTTATATAAGTCTGCAGGATTTACCCCATAGTAACTGCTTGATGACTGAACTAAAACACCATTCCACATGTAGAAGTCATTCCAGTATTCCCATTCAAATACGCCGTCTGCAGAAAATTTAACTCTAGCCCAAGGTCTTTTAGTAACATTTTTAACTTCTTGCAGGTTGGTTGTCTGATAATACGATAGAGCATTAAATATAATAGGACCATTAATCATTATAGATCCAGTATATGATTTAAAGTTTAATATATCAGAAAATCCTATTCCTAGCAAAGACCACTCGTTTATATTAATTACTGGCTCTTTTACAATCTTTCCATTTAAGTAAAAAGATATAGCATTGTATAACTGTCCAGTATTTCCATCAATGGCATATATCTTTGCTCTTTTTCCAGATGGATGATTGGCAACCATATATAATTTAATAATTTTATTTTTTGCATTTATTTGCATTATTTGTGTAGGAGCATACGGGAAAAAATCAGAATTGAACCTTATTAAACTTTGCATTGCCATAATTTCATAATTTTGTATCTTTGAAGGATTGACAGACAAAGCAACGCCACGATTAGTTAATGGATCATAGTCTCCTCTTATTTCTAAGCCAGAGTCTTTTGTTAGATACAAATATGGAGATGAACCTTTATATACAGTAAAAGGATTTTTTGTTTTATAGTCAAAATAATAACCTGTAGACTTATATGGATAAACTGGTGTTCCAAATCTTGTGCCAACACTGTTTGCGCCGTTGTAATTAAATGCTTGAGATGCTAGTTGTAAGTTTTTAATTTTTAATGGACTATACTTTATTCCATTTACGTCAACTTCTACATGTAAAACTATTGCTAAATCATTAAAATTAACTCCAGCAGGTGGATAAATAATAACATTGTCTACAACTTCATACTTTGTGTTTATCCAATTACTGGCTGGCTCTATTACACCATTTTTAGGAACATCTTGCTTTCTTATAAAAAATGATTTTGGAGCATTTGCACCTTCTTCTAAATATTCAAATGTAATATATGTTTTAACAATTTCATTAGAAGTATCATATGTATATTTTTTAATTGATCTTTCTTTTAAATCTTCATAATTTAAATATCCAGTATATAAAAAATTATCCAAAGAAGTATAGGATCTTTGTTGTGGAAAAGAATATTCTGCGGATAGTTGCGAATACGGCCATCCATCTGGGTCTACTGTTTCAGTTTCTTTAAATTTAATAGATGCTGGATAATTTATATTAAATTGAATAAAATCTAACTCAAATATTTGATTGCCGTATTCATCTAAAACATTTTGACCAAAATAAGACAATGGGACGTAATCTCTCCATGATCCCGAAACCGTTGCATCTAAATAAAATCTATTAAAATATTTTTTAGGAACTATTCCTACACTAGGAACATGATTTTTTAAAAGCCTTATGTCTGGTAATGATGATGGTGAATAACTATAATTTTCTAATATAGGAGTTGTTGTATCGTTTTCATCTTCATCTAATGACTGATCTGTTTGCCCTATTAGATCGCTCCAACCAATATCCTCTTGATTATATAGACCTCCGTCATAATCTATGCCTGGTTCATATAAATTAAATATATTTTCATAATCTACTGGAACACCTATTTCATTAAATAAGTTATCAATATCTAGTAAATTTTTTTCAGAGCAAATGCCAATTTTATAAATTTTTCCAGTAAAAGTTTTTTCAAATTCTTTTGTTCCTCCTACATATAATTTTAGTATTGACTGATTATTAAAAAATGATATTACGTTATCTCCAAAATGATTATTAAATTTGTCTAATTCAAGACCTACAGCAAAAATAGTGTTTTGGTCCACGTTAGTTTCTGATAACGCACTAACTCTAAGACACTCATATATGTCTTTTACAACATCGTTATATTTTAAAATATATTTAATTTTATTATTTACACATTCTATAGAAAAATAATTAGAGTTGTTGTCTTCAATTCTAATTAATACCTGAGTTCCAGAAAAGTTATTTGGAACCTCAAATAATCCATAAACTGCTTTTGTTATTTGATTATGCAAAGAGAAATCATTAAAATATATATATGAGTTAACTAAATTCCAAGAACTGTTTGGCCTTAAAGAAAGATAGAGATTGTCTGATAAAAGATTTTGATCGTCTAACATTTGTTGTTCTTTTTTATTAAAATTATTTGTAAATATTTTTGGAATAAAAATATTCGGAACACTAAGTATATTGTCTTCAATTATTAAATTATCTATTGAGGCCTGACTCCATGAACCTAGGTCTGGATAGTTATAGTTTTTAGTATAGTCTGCAAAAGAATAGTCAAATAAAACAGAATCTCCGCCATATATTGAATTTAAATTTTGAGGATACTGAACTCCTTGGCCAAACACAAATCGTCGTTTTGCAACAACAGAAGGAACAACATATTTATATAAAGCAACACAATCTATTTCTATTGGTTCTATTTTTTCATATGCATAAAACCCTATCCAGTTTTGACTTTTATAGTTTGTGTCAAATGCACCTGGCAAAGATATTGTATTAGAATCTATAGTAATTGTAATAATTTCTTCACCGTTTAATAATAAAGATAATTGGTTGCTTGTATATCTAAGATGAATAAGCATTGGTCTTTCCCATTTACCAACATAATATGATCCATATTTATCGTCTACTTTTAATAATAAAAATGGTCCATGCAAATATATTCCGTCTTGTGATGATATTGGGCCTATAATTCTTTTTTCCTCTACCGAAGCATTATTGGTTCTTAACCAAAACTCTAAAGTATAATCTTGATGTTTCCCCGAATCAGATAACATACCCAAAGATGGAATAATTAAAGATGGTTTGTTATTATTATTATATAATTTGGTAATACTTTGTGATCCAAATACCATTGGAACACCAGAGTTTGTTGCAACTAATGCATTGTCTTTACAAAAATAATAACCAGGATCTTCAGACAAGCCGTAGGCATCTGCAACAACAACCTGAGATTGATCTAAAGAAATATCTAACGGAAGACTAGAAGTTGTTATTCCTAATGAATGTGAATGAAACTCTTCAGACCATTGCCCAAATGTAAGTCCATTTGAATAAACTAAATAATCGTTAACGTCATTAGTTGCTAATAAAAAATTAAATTTAATAATAATTTTTATTTCAGAATTTTCAAAATCTGGACTAAAAGTTTCTGATAAAAATATCCATCTTTCTTTAATTGCAACATCGTATGGTCTTAATGTATCAACATAAGAATTTAAAACTGAGTCATAATGCCTATATCCAATCTCAATTCCTAAAATATAAGGGCTTTCTGTGTAAAAATAAGAACCTATAGAAAATGTTTTTAATGTTTGATTAATGTCGTCAACATTAACAATATTTGGACTTTCCAAAATAACTGAAAATGTTTCTCCATTTAAAATTTCTGGAGTTATTTTATTAACTATGCTTTCTGGGAAAGGTGTGTCTAAAAACTCTAATGTAGAAATAGAAGATCCATTATTAATGTCCCATGATGAAAAATCTCTATGTGAGTCATCAATTATTGATACATAATCTACTTTATCATCCAAAGCCCACAATCTTTGTGGATGTTCGGCAAATATTTTTTCAGCGTATAAGTTTGATGGACTAGACATTATGAGTCTATTTTATCACACGATGCGTGTAAACCATCTAGGAGCAGTATACCTTGTCCCTAAATCAATAACCTTTACCCCATGTACGTAGTCTGGATTATCTGGAAAACAGAGCAAGTCTCCTGGCTTTGGTTTATACGATATGTTATATTTTGGGAAGTAAATATCTCCACCAACATAGTCATCATTTAAATAAACTAAAGTCGCTATATCGTTTGGCCTATTAGAATCAAAATGCTCGTGCATACCTTTACCAGCAACAAATTTTGCTATGTGTGTTTTTTCATGAATAAAATCTTGAAAAGGTCCTTCGTAATTTTCTTTAACAAAATCATAAACTTTTATAGCATATTCTTGCATGATATCCAAAAGTTCGGAATCTCTAGTTTTTATTTCGTTATATGTATGTACAGTAAATTCTTGTTCGTTATTACCATACTCTGGAAAATCTTGAGTATATTTTTTTGCATATTCAGATATTCTTAAGGCAACGTCCCTTGCCATAAACTCTTCAACATACTTGATTTTATCTATCATGATTTAATCTTTATATCGCAAACATCAGTTGTGCAATACATTTCTCCTTGTGCCTCCAAATTTTCTGAGCCGTCGTAAATGGCAGACCAGTCTATTTTTTTGATCTGTCCAATATAACTATTATACTCCTTTTCAGAAATTTCAGTATATGGTTGTTGTGGATATACAGTATTTCCCATCGGTAAAAATGAAACTGCTTTCAGTTGTCCCTCATACATATGAAGGGCAGGAGCAATATGCTTTGTTTCGGTTTCTTTGTCAAATGACAGCGTTACAGACACGCCGTTATCAGACCAATATTTCTGAGCAGTTGCAGCAAGCGCAATCTTCTCAAATAATGTTACTTCTTTTTCAGGCCGTGAATGTCCAGAATGTACTGGGAAGTATACGACAGTTGTATTCGCAGATACAAGGTCAGCCTCCATTTTGTATTTAGCAGCCTTGAATAAATGAATCATAGGGTCGGTATTCCCAAAACGAATTGCCCTTAAGAAATAATTACCTCCAGGTGCCCAGTGAACTCCAGGTGTTGCGCCAGAAAGAATTGATACAGACCCTGATGGTTTAACAGTTGTGACTCTAATGGACTCACGAACGCACAACCATTCAGAATACGAATGATCATATTTACGAATAGTCTCATATCCTTCGTTCATCCATTCACGCACAACAGGCAAACCAAACTTGTCTGAGAAGGATGCAATGCCTGTAAGAGATGTTCCGATACGACGATTACGCTGCATAATTCCATTTGTTTGTTGCCAATGAGTTGGTATCAGCGTTACCGTCTTGCCATAGAGATAGGCAAACTTTAATGTCCGCAGAAAATCTTCCTTTGACTCATGACGATTTAAATGTACCTCAACCAAAGTGCACAATTCGTATGACTCCAAGGGTTGTTCGGCACAAGGGTTAAATCCCATAACACGATAATCTTTACCGTCAGCAGGATCTTTTAAACGCCCGTAATCTCTTGCGACATCTAGCCATATAAAACCAGGTTCTCCGTTATTAGCGATTAGATCTACATAGTCTTCGTACTTTGTACCTACCGTCGCAGAAATAGAGTTATTAGACATCCAAGCCCAACCTGGATTTTCTGGATCAAAAGAATTTCTTTCTGGAAAAACCTCAGAATTCTTAAGGTTCATAAAATTTTCATCTTGAGCATTACCCAAAGCCAAAGTGGCAGATCGTCTAACATTTCCTGATACCACACAGGTACCAATAAGATTAACTATATCGACTATTGCACGAGAGTCAAAAGTTTCTCCTGCTCTACCGCCAATTACAGCCCTTATCTGATTATGTAACTGTATAAGTGGTGCTGGACCGCTTGCCGTGCCCCCAAAGCCCTTAATAGGCGCACCTAAAGGCCTAATGAGGTCATAGTTAAACTCCTGGATATACATGTTAGGCTTTAAAAATGAATTAATGAGCAATCTGACAGACTCTACCCAACCTTCACGAGTATCTGGTATTTCGTATACTTGTGGTGGCTCTGTAGGATCATAAATAGGTAGATTTTTGTCTGCCCCGACAGTATCAAACCCTACACCTACTCCCATCATAAGAGCATCCATAATCCAACCAAACAGTGTGCCTGGATCATTTCTATCTATGTCTTTTGTGGATACCATAGCGCAGTTTTGTAATGCTGCTGAGTTTTTCTTTTCCATTGTAAGTGCCGTGCCAAAAGACCATAGGCCTCGTCCTGGAGGTGTCCACTTCAATTCAAACAAACGCTGATATGCTTCTTTTGCAGAAGCCTGTGCCTTGTAGTCATTCCAAGGTAATCTGTTTTCTTTAGCATGATTCTTTTGAGCCGAATACATACCCTCGATTACTCTACGACAAACCTCGTGCCATCTTTCTTTAGTTCCGTCTTCCTTCATGCGAGAGTAGGTACGAATAAAAGTAATCTCTCCTAATGAATTACCACCTGCATCTGTAAAACCAAATGGTGGTTCCTTTGTTTTATACTCATTTATAAAATCTTCTGACAAACGAAAACTAAAAAAATCTGACACTGTTATTCTCCTTAAGAATCTGTAATCATTAAAGTATACCAGAGTTTTTAATTTTGTAGAACTCTTATGCTATTATTTAGGGTTATAGTTATTTAAAAGTTACTCTTGAATGGTTTTGTGGGAAACACCTTAAGCATACATTTAGTTTTGCACCAGTAACTGGACATTCAGATGTTTGCATATTGTGTCCTTTAAAAAAACAAATCATCTTCTTTATAATTTTATCCATAAATCTGTTACCACATGAGAATCTTTTGGAGCAATATCATATGCAATTGTAATTCTTGGTTTATCTTCATACCAATCATCTCTACCGTGAGGATGTCCAGTTTCTGAAACTATTGCTCTATTATTTTTATTATGATTTTCAAATAATACTTCACGATTAATTTTATAATAAGTTATTGAAGGTTCTGCATTAACACAATAATATCCATGAAATATAGGAGCGCCCGTTCCTTCTGCATGATCATGGAATGTATGAGAGTTGTTTATTGGACTTACTCCACTTCCATATGTTTTATAATCCAAATTATACCAACCGTGGATCATAAAATCTAAAATGTCATAATTTAAATCATAATATTCACAAGCATCTTTTATTAGTTTAGATAAAGAATTTTGTAAATTTTTAATTGAATCAATATCAAAATTAAAAACATTATAATAATTTCCAAGTTGAGTTGTTGGCCCATTATCTTTATTATATTTAGATAAAACATCTTCTGGTATATTCCCTACTAATCCAGATAGGATGTCGTTTTGTTTTGATACTAAATAATTAAATAAAGAATCTAAATCATTATCAACAAATGATTCAAAAAATTTATGTGGTGGCTTCATTGCTATCATAACAATGGAATCCAGTGCTGTTCGGCAGCATTTGCTCTAATTAAATAGTCTAGTGGGATAATGTCATATGCCATAGTAATTCTTGGACCTTCCCAATCCCAATCTGCCATGGCATGCTGATGACCCATTTCAGAAACAATCAGTTTATTATCAATATTATGATGATCTACTACCTCTCCATATACATGATAGTGCGTTATTGAAGGTTCAGCCTTTACACTATAATATCCATGAAAATTGGGAGCACCTGGTTGGCCATGATCATGCCAGTCTAATTTGCCTTTGCCTTTATGTGTAATATTAAACCATCCTTGCACCATAAACTTTTGTGCATCAAAATCAACGTCATAATATTCACATGCCTCTTTTGTTGCACTTTTAACACCTTGAAAAACATTATAAATTTCTTCACTGTGAAATTGAAAAACATTATATTCTCTCCATTTTACTGTAGATGTGCTTCCAGATTTTACCCAATACTCATGTCCAGCAGAACCTAAAGGAGTTACTCCATCTACCTCTGCTTTTTCTATTTTTTCATATTTATCAGATAAAAAATTGGTCAATTTTACAAGATCATTATTTAAATGTCTTTCAAAAAATTTATGTGGTTTAATACCAAATTTTAAAGTTGGAGTCATGCCTTGATGTTGCATTTTTATTATACCTCTCTACTGTATTACTACAGTATACCATGTTTTAGCCCCAAGGAGCAAAGTTGAACGCTGGTGAGAAGCCAAATACACCGAAAGGTGAGAATCCGAAGACTCCGAATGGGGAGAAGCCAAATACACCGAAAGGTGAGAATCCGAAGACTCCAAATGGGGAGAAGCCGAATACACCAAATGGGGAGAAGCCGAACACTCCGAATGGGGAGAATCCGAAGACTGAGAATGGTGCAAAGGAAAATACGCCAAATGGTGAAAATCCAAATACCGAGAACGGTGTAAACTGGAAAGTAGTAATGCTAGATGATGAAGCAGAGTAATTTCCCACACCGTTTGCATTTTCTGCACGTACCTGATATGTCTGAGCGGTGCCACCTTCTTGATTAACCGAAACTGAGGTACCTGCTGTAGTTCCAGACTTTGAATCAGAAGATGTCCAAGTATATTGTGTAATAGATTTTCCACCATTTGATGGTGCTGACCAAGATACGCTATCTGTTGTTGATCCAGCAACATTTGTTCCAGAAGTTGGTGTAGGAGAAGAAACTGAAGGAGCACTTGGAGTATTAGGAACAGTTGTAATGGTTACAGATGCAGAAGCACTGCTTGCTGTCGAAGTTCCGTTTGCATTTGTGGCAGTAACTGTTTTAGTACAACCATATGCTGATGCCAATCCTGTTACTGTTACAGGAGAAGACGATCCAGTTCCAGTCTGACCTCCGCTACTAGTTACAGTAAATACTGTAATTTCTTTTCCGCCAGTTGCGCCAGCAGTGAATGTTACTGTTGCAGCACCATTATTAAATGGTCTATTTGTTCCAACGTCTGTTGCTGTTCCTATTGTTGGTGCCTGTGGAACTGTAGTTGCAGTTATAGAATTAGAAGCACTTGATGCATCTCCAGTTCCTTCTGCATTTGTTCCCGTAACTGTAAATGTATAAGAAGTTCCAGATTGAAGACCTTCAACTGTTATAGGAGAAGATGCACCTGTTCCAGTATACCCTCCTGGAGAAGATGTAACCGTATAAGATGTCGCTGCGTTAGGTCCAATTGGAGTAAATGTTACTGTTGCTGCTCCATTATTGTATGCACGACCAGTTCCAACGTCTGTTGCTGTTCCTATTGTTGGTGCATATGGAGTCAGGAAGTCATTGGCTCCCTGACTCATCCTACCTGCTTGCTTTGACATAGTTAATCTCCTTTAGTTTTTTATTATGCTGATAAGTCGCCGAAAACTAACCATCCGCTTGAGGTTTTCATTGCTGTTGCAACTGAGTTGGTTGTTCTCAACTTTAAGCCTGGAGTTCCTACAACGCTGTTGGTTGAAGCAAACTGTGCTCCAGTACCAGAAGCCTGATAGAAGTCAATGGACTGTCCAGTTGAGTAGCCTGTTGCAGGAAGTGTTATTGTCACTGCTCCTGCTAAAGGAACAAACTTATCCTGCTCTCCTGCTGAAAGAGTTGCAGAAGATGTGAGTGCTGCTGCAAATGTTGTAATCGAAGGTACGCCAGCCTTTGCTTGTGTACCGTCAGAAAATACAATACCTGCTGCTGGTAGAGTTACTGTACCAGTAAATGTTGGAGAAGCCGAAGGAGCCTTAAGATCTACTTCTGTCTTTCCTGCGATATTATCGTATGTAGATCCATCATTTGTAAACTGCCAAACATCGCTGGATTCATTCCATCTTATTTGAACATCATTAGAATCTCCACGCTTAATCTTTATTCCTGCATTTTCCGATGGAACACCACTAGTAAAGTTGCTGTTTAGATCGATAATATTATCAGCCAAAGAAATTGTTTCGCTGTTTACAGTTGTAGTTGTTCCGCTTACTGTTAGATTTCCACCAACAACAAGGTTTCCAGTTACTTCTGCGTTATCAGCAATATTTACTTTTCCTGAACCGTTTCCAGTTAAAGATAGGTCTGTATTTGCTGACTTGCTTGAAATTGCATCTGCATTAATTGCATTACCGAATACAATTGCATTTCCATCGCTGCTGGTTATATTGGATCCTCCCTCAATAACCATTGCTGATTTAATCTGAATGTTACCAGTTCCTGTTGCATCTAGTTCAACATTACCGCTACCGCTTGTACGTAATGATAGGTTTTCATTAGCATCTGCACGAACAACAATGTTGCCAGACTCGTCGTGAAGAACCTTTTGACCATTAACATATAGTGATCCTGGACCAACATAGAGGTCTTTCCACATTTTTGTTGGAGATCCAAGGTCGTACGTGTTATCTGTAGATGGAACAATACTTCCACCTGCTGTTACTGTTGGAAGGACTACTGTTCCAGTAAATGTTGGTGATGCTAGTGGGGCCTTAAGATCCAATGCTGTCTGTGTTGCAGTAGATACTGGCTTATTGGCATCAGAGGTATTATTAACATTTTCAAGTCCAAGTGTGGCTGGTGTTACCGCAGCAACTTCTGACTTAAGTGCTAAAAGTGCTGTATCTGCGATACCATGAACATTTGTTGTTGTAGAGTTGTGATTAGTTAATGCTGTAGTTGCTGATGAAAGTGCAGCCTCAGCCTTTGCCTGTGCACCGCTAATTGTTTCAAGAACAGTTGTATCTGCTATTCCGTGAACGCTAGTAGTATCTGAACTATGTGTGCCAATTTCTGATCCTATTGCGTTATTTCTGTTTCCTACTTCTGTTGCAATAGCAGTATCAATTGCTTCACCTCTATTTGCTACTTCAGCAGCAATTGCATCGACTATTGCTTCATTTCTATCTGTTACTTCATCAGCAATTGCAGCAACGATTGCTTCATTTCTATCTGTTACTTCATCAGCAATTGCAGCAACGATTGCTGTATTTCTATCTGCTACTTCTTGATCAATTGCAGTAACAATTGCTGCATTTCTATTGTCTACTTCTACTGAAATTGCATTGTTTACTGTAGAAGTCATATCTGCCGTATATACAAGATTTGCTGTATTACTAATTCCGTGTACGCTAGTTTGATCTGCATTATGATCGTCAATATATTGAGTTAATTCTGCATCTAATGCTACGCCTTGTGGAATTAATGCTACATCAATCACGCCTTGTGCATTTAGTGTAACGATTCCTCCTACACCATCAAGACCATCTAAATTTTTAAAATAAGAGAGAACTGCCCAAGCCGAAGATCCGTTTCCAATTTTAAACTGGTTGGTATCGGTTTCAAATCCGATTTCTCCTGCTGCTAAAGTTGGGTTTGCTGCAGTCCATTGCGCTGCGGTTCCTCTTCGCTGTTGCATTCTTGTTGCCATATTTTTTTCTCTCCTTATGGTATTTCTACCAGTTTATTTCTGTGCTAATTATAACATCAATTTTAATTGAAATTATCTGTTGCACTACCTCCATCAAATACTAGCGTCCACTCTACCGAATCTGGTCCACCTGCATCTAACCCTATTCCAAGTGGACTATTAAAAGCCCCACCCTCGTAGAATTGAGACACAATAAATCCAGTTCCATCAATTGCGGTATCGTGAATGTGTTGTGGAAGAGTATTTGTATCATCAATGGTTGCTTGTGTATACCAAATTCCATTGTAATAAACATTAACTCTTGCTGTTGATGTGTCAAACCATAAATCACCATTATCTGGTGTTGAGGGAGCGGTAGCCCCGACTTGCATACCGCTTGATACTGAATCTACATATGCTTTAGTAGCGGCATGGGTTGATAGTGTAGGGTTTGCTACAACTACCGTCCCGCCAAACTCACCGCCACTTGTGACGATAAGTCCATTTTTAACCTTGAAGTCCTTACTGACTGTTGCCAAGATTACCACTCCCTCTTTTTATTTATTTTATTACTTTAAAAGCGTTCCGATAGCAGCAACTGTTGAGTTGTTGTTAGCGGTAGTGACACGAAGACGAACATCGTTGCCAGAAACATCTGCTGAAACCGATCCAAGAGAACCATTTGTTCCAACCATTGCGTATTCTGTGATAGCAACATTGTCTGATGTGTCAAGTGTCAAAATAACCTTTGAAACTTCTGTGTGAGTTCCATTGGCAATCTTAACCAAAAATTCAGCAGAGCGATATGAAGCCTTAGCCCATGACACTGCTGTGTTTGTGCTTGCAGTTGCAACAGATGCTTCTGCTGCTACCTGCTTTGCTACAGATGCAATTTCTACTGCAGGGAAGTCTGGTGTGACTGCCTCAAGAGCAGATACTGCACGAGCATCTGTGAAGTATAGGTTTGAAGTACCTTCAACAAGATCGTCAGTATCAGAATCTGCAACACCGTTTTCTGCGGTAATTGTAAGATTGTCTGAACCATCTTTAGTAATTACAATGTTTGTTTTTATTGCATTTGCAAGAAGCGTTGCTGCTTCTCCTTTTGCACGAGCAGCAGTGTAATACAAGTTTGTATTTTCTTCTACATCTGCTGTTGTGAGTGCATCTGCATGAGCAATTGCTGCTGCTTGTGCAGCGTTAGCCTTGCTTGTAGCATCTGCTGCTGCAGTTGCTTCTGCTCCTGACTTTGCAGCATTAGCCTTTGAAGTGGCATCTGCTGAAGCGGTTGCTTCTGCTGCAGACTGTGCAGCGTTAGCCTTTGAGGTAGCATCTGCTGCTGCAGTTGAAACTGCATCTGCTTCTGCTGCATCAACATATTGTTTTGTTGCTGCGCCAAGGGCTGCTGCTGGATCTGCTGAAAGGACAAGAAGTCCAGTCATTGTATCTCCAGCCTTTGAAACCTTAGTTCCTACTGATGTAGTAAGAGTTGTAGCAAAGTTAGCATCATCGCCAATTGCTTCTGCCAACTCATTAAGGGTGTTAAGTAGTTCTGGTGCACCACTAACCAAGTCTGCAACTTTTCCATCTGTGTAAGTATTTGCTGATGTAAGGGCATTATTAGCCTTGTCTGTTGCATCTAATGCTGCAAATCCAATTGCCTCTGATTGGGCAAAATTAGCCTTTGTAGTTGCATCTAATGCTGCTGTAGAGATTGCTTCTGACCTTGCATTATTAGCCTTGTTTGTTGCGTCATCTGCTGCAGTTGAGATTGCTTCGCTTTTTGCTGCTGCAACTTCTGCGTCTGTTGCAAAAGAACCTGCAACTGTTGCGTTTAATGTTACGTTTGCAGAACCATTAAATGAAACGGAACCTGCAAGATCTCCGCCCAATGTAATTGTGCGAGAAGTCTCAAGTGTTGTTGCTGTTGAAGCATTACCAGTTACATTACCAACGAGGTCTGCTGTAATTGTACCTGCAGCAAAGTTGCCTGAGCCATCACGCTTTACAACCTTGTTTGCTTCATTTGCTGATGTGGCTGTTCCGCCAATCAGGTTGACGATATAAGTTTGATCGTCAGTCTTCTTAGTAAGAATGTCATGGTTGTTGATGGTACCTGTTGTGCCTTCAACAATCAGACCATTTTTTACCTTAAAGTCTTTTGTGACTGTTGCCATTTATTATCTCCTTGTTTACGCCTTAAGTCCAATTCGTGCAAAACGAACTGTGACTGGCTTAATCGCAGGATCTGGAGTAACCGTTAAGGATACTGTATTTCCAGCCCTGGAGACGCTAACGGTGCCAATATTCCCATCATTGTCTATTGTGCCATACTCAGAGACATTCACATTTGTGCCGTCTACCAAGATGGTCAACTCTGTTGCATAAAACTTGTTATCTCCCGCAGTTGTCTTTGCGATAGAAACAAGATACTTAATCATACGAAATTCTGTAGCATCAAAATTATCTATTACTGTTGGATTTTCAATGCCTGAAATTGTGTTTTCATTATTGCCCGATGACGCCAAGTCTGTTGAACGGGCTGAGGTTGAATCAATCAAGTCCTCATAGTCTTGCTGAGTGGGGCGATCCCCAGTCTCAAACTTTGTCTTTAAATTAGATATTGATATCTTGGCCATGATGGTATTATAACTCCTTTTTATGCTATTTTTTTAAAGAATCCAGTTGCTAAATCCGATGACCTGCAATGGAATTGGGGGCGGGTTAGAAGAACTGTATCCCTCAATATTGATACTGGTAAATCTAACACGAAACGGCAACGAATAATTAATTTTTACTGTAGGCTTTATTGTGTCTATATATTTTATTGAATGATCTATAGATTTAATATATTTTGTTTTATGTTTAAGGTCTGATATTGTTGCTGTTGCCATTAATCGGTTACATCTTCGAGTATTTTAAGGCTACCTTGAGCAACCGTCCATACTCTTGTTGGGTCTGATAACTGAATATCAAAGATATCTCCTGTTTGTAAAATTTGAGATTGTGCTGAAGTTAAGTAAACAGTAAACTCTCCATCTAAATCATCAGCATCGTGCTCTGGGTTTAAATGAAGAACAAGTGTTGCATTATCTGTAATAACTCCTGCATCAGCACTATTTGTTGGTCTTTTAATTTTCATGTTAATAGCCCAATCTGGAATATTTAATGGTTGTCCAGCATCGTCTACTACATAAACTTTAAAACCAGATGTGTCTCCTCTAACTACTGTCCAAAGAACTGTAGGTGGCTTTTCACCAATATCATAAGAAGAAGCGGATCCACGAAAATTTGCCATACTGTGATTATATCATATTAGGCTAATCCAGCCTTCAATGCCCCCCACGTTCCATTGCCTTTTGCCTCAACAATAATAACTCCATTTGTTGCATGTGCATATCCAACAATACCGACTGCACCAGAGCCTGCTGTTGGTCTTGTTGTTGTCAAACCACCATCTGGTCTACCAACATACAAAACATCGCCAGTAGTAAAAGATGAAGTATTGATATTAGCAAGTACTCCAGCAACAACAACTTTTCCAATAGAATTATTATTTAATGTTGTTTTTAACAAACCCAATACTGGTTTTACAGAACCAGATGACCATAAACTTTCTGTATATTGTTTTATTCCAGGAACAGTAGATGCAAAATTAAAAATATAAACAGGGGTACCTGCTGGTAATGTTATACCGCTAACATTTTTAGCATCTATTTGTATAATTGAAACATCTATTGATTCTAATGATTCTTTGACATCTCCCGCCAATTGTTCTAAATCTCCGTGTACATTTACAGGGTCTGTAGATCTAGGAAATGCTATTTGAAACTGTCCTGATGTTTGATTAGTTGCCATGAGATATATATTATACCACTTTTGAGATATTTGACATTGAGTCTAAATTTGTGTTATACTAAGAAGTAATATGACACCCTTTAACAAGGTGTCATTATGTTTCTAAGGAGGAAACTATGATTAACTTTATGAATAATAACAGGAACATCATTGGTACACTCAGCATATTGGCTATGTTTTTCGTTTGGTCAAGCGTGGCTAATGCTCTTGAAAACCGATTAAACGATAGTAAAACTGTCGTGCTTGAAGAGACCATAGAGGCCACGGAAGTGGCCAAAATCGTTTCTAAGGCTAAAGAAGATCAGTTAGAAAAATATTCTAATGCTACATCTCTATCTGATAAAGATCTAAAAAATCTATTGCAATTGGTAGGTTTTGAGGGTAAAAATCTTAAGGAGGCTTGGGCTATTGCTAAAAGAGAAAGTAATGGTCGACCATTTGCATTCAACGGAAATACTAAAACTGGAGACAGTTCATATGGTATTTTTCAAATAAACATGCTTGGAATGCTTGGTCCAGATCGTCGTGACAAGTATGATTTAGATCACAATGCTGACTTATTTAATCCAGTTGTAAATGCACAAATTACCTATCAAATGACAAAAGGTGGAGAAAACTGGAGTGCCTGGAAAGGATTAACTCCAAGGGCTAAGGAATGGCTAACAAAATTCCCTAATTAATATTTATGGTTCCGTCTCTGTTAACAAAGCCAACAGACCCCATAAATTGGTTATGAGAATCAAACATGTCGATAACCACATTTTTTGATAGTAGTCCAGCAGCCTGACTAAAGGCTGATCTGGACACTATTAAAACTTTTGCCTTTATCATTTTAATAAAAGCATCATAGGTTGATAAATTATTGTAAATTTGTATATTGCTACCAGCATTTTTTAACAATTCAAAGTTAATTGTTGTTACTGGAAAATATCCGTTTTCATCACGATTAAGGTACGGCTGATTCCATTTATGCATCTGATCGTCATTTATAGGTTTATAAAGTTTGTTATTATTAGATGCATCTGTAATGATTGATATTTGATCAATAGAAATATTTAATTTATCTAGCATATATGGAACTGATTTAATTAAATTAATATAAACATCTTCGTCTATCCATCTTGGGTTTTCCTTAATTACATTTCCACGCCTTATATGTATGACAACTTCATTATTGATTCCTTCAATATTATTAAATGTTGGTGCAAGTTTAGTAAAGTTTTGAAGTGATGGTATTATTCCCTGTGTCACTGGAAGTCCAGCGCCTGCCTTGTCACATAAAACAAAATTTGACAAATCGGAAAAATCGTAATCTTTCCAAGGATTGTCTATGACTGATAAAAATTTTTTTATAAATTCTTGTTTTTCTTCTTCGCTAGAAACCTTATCCGATTCATGTATCAAAAAGTTTGTAATTGGTGTGTCTTGAAAAACTAATCCATAATATTTTGCATAAGACATAGCATATATTTTTCTCCACAGTTGAGCACCTATTCCGTCTTCAATAACAAACTCTTTAACTAATTCTTGTTTATTTTCCATTGACAATTTGTTTTTTTATCCAAGCATAAGTTTTTGATATACCATCAACTAACGATAACGAATAGTCCCATGATAATTTTTCTCTTACTAAGTCATTATTAGAATTTCTACCACGTACGCCAAGTGGTCCAGGAATATGGATTTTTTCTAAGGACTTGTTTTCAATACTACAGACGATATCAACTAATTGATTTATAGTAACCATTTCTTCTGATCCTATGTTTACTGGACCAGTAAAATCTGATTGCATTAATCTTCTTGTTGCTTCTATACATTCGTCTATATATAAAAATGAACGAGTCTGTTCTCCATCCCCCCAGATTTCTATGGAATTTTCTGCTTTTATAACTTTTCTACATATTGCAGCAGGGGCTTTTTCTTTACCGCCATCCCAAGTTCCTTCTGGTCCATAGATATTATGATATCTGGCAATTGCTATTGGTATATTATTATTTTTATTGAAAGCCAAAAACATTCTTTCGCTAAATAATTTTTCCCATCCATATTCGCTATCAGGATCTGCAGGGTATGCATCAGATTCCTTAAGTCCAGGATTATTTACATCTAACTGCTTATATTCTGGATACATACATGCAGAACTAGAATAAAATATTTTTGTTTTATTAATTTCGTATTTTTGATTAAGTCTTGATTGTGCTCGTAATAAATTTAAATTAATTAATGCAGAATTTTCCATTATCTGAGAATCATTTTCTCCAGTAAAAATATATCCCGCTCCACCCATGTCAGCGGCAAACTGATAGATCTCATCAAATGAAGTTATAAGTTTATATGGAATTTCTTTATAAAAATTACCGTGATAACCTTTAAACTGTATAACTTTTTCCATATTGTCATATACTGATAAATCTCTTTCAATAAATTCATCTGCTTGCGTCTCAGAAAAGTTTGGTTTTTTAATATCTACTCCACGAACCCAATACCCCTCAGATTTTAATCTTTTAACCATATGGTTTGCAATAAAGCCACCTGCTCCAAGCACTAATGCTGTTTTCATATTAGTCTTGACTCCTTCCATTCTCTAAACCATTGTTTATCAATAGTATACAACTTTTTTGAACTATTCCACGAGTATTTGCCCGTGCCAGATTCTTCATAAATTGGATTATTAATATAGTCAAACCATAGCCACTCTATATCCCTTGTCTGGTTCATAGATCTTTGTATATAGCCACTATAAGTGCTACCAATTGTACCAATAAATTTATCTGAATAATGCATAACCAAATTATTTAATATGCCAAAAGACACTTCGTCGGTATATTGAAAACTAGAAAACTCTTTGCCAAAATTATCTAAAATGTACTGATCTAAATAAATAAAATTATATCTAGATTGTTTTATAACGTCATTATTTACATCGTCACTACATAAAACAAGTGGTTTGTTGTTGTTTATTTTTTCAATTGCCCCGTCAAACATTTCTGTTGTGGTTGAGACACGCTGAGGTATATGATCAGTTAATCTTAGGTGAAGTCCATTAAAATTACCTAAACTATTGGCAATAATTTTAGACAGTTCGTAATATTCTGATTTAAATCTAACTGATCTTAAAATATTATCTAAATCTTTTGGTCTATTGTTAAAAAATCTACTATACCATCCTAAAGTATTTTTAATATGCATGTTATCTGTAAACTCAATAGATTGTCTACCTTCAGCAAAGTCTATATCTTCTTGCAACAAAAAATCAAAATAATATAGCATTAAATTTTCAATTTCTACAGTTGACTCTTTAATATTAAGTTGATTTCTTTTTACAAACGCAAATCTATCTTTAGTGCTCCATTCTAAAATTTTATTAATAGTAAAAAAATTATCATTGTTTATAAATTTTCTTTTGTTAAAATTTTTGCTGGCAGAAAAAATAGCCTCATCACCAGTACTTCCATTTCCTATATTATAAATACATATATCGTTTTGAGTTATATATTGTATTCCAACAGCAAGTTCAATACTCATTAATTGATTAATTAATCCTGCTGGATTGTATAATTTATAATAAAACATTATTATTTTGCCATTGTTGTTCTGTGATTATGCCACGCACTACGTCTACATAACTAGGACCTTTAGTAAACCACCAGTGATCTGGTTCGGCAAAATGAAAAAAAATCATTCCAACATAATTATTTTTAGGATCAGGAAATTTTTCTCTCCAATGAAACTGATCATTGCCATAATAGGCTAACGCTTGATTTGGATAAAGAGTATACGAAGCATCATCTACCCATAAATCCCAAGGTTCTTGTTGATAAACGCACATGTCTACAGTATAGGTACACGCATTGTTATCTTTATGTTTAAATAAACTGGGTTCAGGATCTTGACCTTCATAATGAGAAAATAAAGTATAAGTTGGTAAAAGGGTTTTGCTATCAAATATGCTTTTTGCAAGAGGAACTAGTTTGTTTGTTAACTCTTTTAAAATTGGCAAATCGGTCTCTCCGACAGAGTATCTACTAAAGGTGCTGTCGTAATTATAATTTTTAGGATTGTTTATGTTTAAAATTAATCTATCGTAATCTTCTTTATTAAAAAGATTAGTAATTACTTGTGGCTTTTTCATCTTAACCAACTAACAACAGCGTATCTTGTACCCTCCGTAACTGGTGAAACAGAATGATTATATACATATGTTGATGGAAAAATTATCATTTGATTTGCTTTGGGCCTAAACGAAAGATTAAATCTTGGAAAATTAATTTCTCCTCCAGCATAATTATTGTTAAGATAATATAGCGTAGAAACCCGTCTGTGATGATCTTTATGATCGTCTATGTGATTAACAAATTTTTGACCTAAGCCATACTTTAAAATCTGATAATTGTCGTGCCAGGTACAAGGAACCCCATAGTCTGTCTGATAATTTTTTTCTACTGGAACAAGATATTGTAAGAAAAGATTAGACAAAGATGTATTAAATGTAGAAACCAATGTTGAATAATCCTTTAATAAAACAGGAGAGTAGGGAGTACTAATTGTGCTAGTGTCTCTTGATGTAGTGTTGACTGATGAATAAGTTTTTTCATCATGCACATGTGCTGCTGACCATGAAATCTTTGCTGATTCCATGCCCTCTTCAATATCTTTTACTAAATTATCAAAAATTTCATTAGGCATTACATCATCATATGCCATTATTCCTGGAGCAATTTCATTTTTTATCATACTACCACTTTCCTAATGGACAAGTTGCGTTGGCTAATTTTGTTTTTGCAAACATAAAACATCCACATTTTTTACATTGTTTTGTTAATTTGATTAACTCTGGACAGCCCCCACATATCTCATACCTAGTATTTGCTAATTCTTCTGAAGCCCACTCTGTTGCAGGATTAAGAATGTCCCAAGGCCTAGTGTCTCCTAGATTTTCTTTATATTTTTGCCATATAGATTTTTCTTCTGACACAAAATCTCCTTATTTATTAGTAATAATTATACATTATACACTAACAGGTACATGGATTACCTGCACCGCAACATGTGGTACATCTCCAACAATATCCACATGTGCATGGTTCTGCAGTAGGTGCTGGTGGGGCAGCAACTGGATTAAAGTCTGGTGGGAAGAATGGTGGAGTAACGGGGGCAGCAACTGGATTAAAGTCTGGTGGGAAGAATGGTGGGACTGGATTAAAGTCTGGTGGGAAGAATGGGAAACTAGGTGGGAAGAATGGGAAACTAGGTGGGAAGAATGGTGGAACAGGGGTAGGTGCTACTGGGGCTGGTGCAACAGGTGCAGGAGAACTTACTAAGCATTCTCCAAATTCAGTAGAGTAGTAATATCCGCAGGCTGCACATTGACTTGGACCAAGTAAAGATATATCTCCACTACATGGATTTACAGGTGTGACTGGTGCAGCCACTGGTGCGGGAGCAACAGGGGCAGGTGCAACAGGTGCAGGAGCAACAGGGGCTGGGGCAACAGGGGCTGGTGCAACAGGGACAGGTTCAACGGGGGCTGGTGCAGTTGGGGCTGGTGCTACTGGGGCTGGTGCTACTGGGGTTGTTACTGGGGTTGACCCGCCCCCGCCACTAAAAGATAAACACTCTCCGTATTCGTAACTATAAGTGTATCCGCAGGCTGCACACTGACTTGGGCTAAGTAGGGAAATGTCTCCGCTGCAAATATTAGTTGGTGTTGTTACTGGTGCAGCAACTGGTGCAGCAACTGGTGCAGCAACTGGTGCAGCAACTGGTGCAGCAACTGGTGCAGCAACTGGTGCAGCAACTGGTGCAGGTGCAGGTGCTACAGGCGTAGGAGCACTTACTAAACATTCTCCAAATTCAGTAGAGTAGTAGTATCCGCATGCAGCACATTGTGTTGCGCTAAGTAAAGAAATGTCTCCACTACAAATATCAACTGGTGGAGCAACTGGTGTAACTGGAGTTACTGGGGTTACAGGGGTTACTGGAGTTACAGGAGTTACTGGTGGAGCAACTGGTATAGTAATTGGTGTTGCTGGCGATGATGAACAGTTTGGTGCTGGTGGTTGCGATCCAAACTGACATACAAAGTTTGTTACGTTTTCATAATTGGCCATAACGTATGCTTGTACATCTCCGCAGTCCACACCTTCTTCTTGATAGGCTGCTCCGTTAGAGCAAAATGCAGCATAGACAATGTTGCTTACTGGGGTAACTGGGGTAACTGGTACAGTAATTGGTGCAACTGGTGGAGCAACTGGTATAGTAATTGGTGTAACTGGTGGAGCAACTGGTGGAGCAACTGGTGTAACTGGAGTTACTGGTGGA
>Ga0194134_10000422_pt1 | contig 64670 bp, 53 predicted proteins | sample TA2KigOff0mmetaG_FD_148602 | JGI IMG/M metagenome (GOLD analysis project Ga0194134, IMG submission 148602) | Freshwater microbial communities from Lake Tanganyika, Tanzania - TA2015056 Kigoma Offshore 0m | ecosystem: Environmental > Aquatic > Freshwater > Lake | place: Tanzania: Lake Tanganyika...
TCAGCGCGCTGTAATCCGCCACATCCCCACGCCCGAACTTCTCGGGATGCGCCACACTCGTATACGGGAAGTGACTGTTCACCGCCCCGCTGTTACTCGCCTCCCGGAAGAACTCCACCGGGTCCGCCAGATCCCGATACAGCAACGCGTTGTGCTTGATCATCCGCGTGAGGCCCATGTTGCCGATCAGCGGCGCCCCCATCGGGCCACAGCCGAACCGCCCCCCCGACCTCCCCTGCACCAAGCCCAACGCCGCCGCCGCCCGCAACAACCGCTCCGTCTCCTCCATCGGCACCCCGATGTGGGACGCGATCTCCTCGCGCGACCGCGGTCGCACCGCGAGGAAGTCGAACAGCCCCACCCGCACACACGCCGTCAGGGTCTGCGTGTAGACGAACCCCGCCGCCAGATCGAACATCGCCCGCGACCGACGCAACGCGATCGGCCGCACCAACGGGAACGACGCCGCCCACCGCTGGAACTTCGGACTCGACTGGATCGAATCCCGCCACGCCAAAACCCGGTCCCACCACGTCATCGGCACCTGGTCGCCCGACACCGACACCCCTGCGAACGCTGACTCCCTGGTTGCCATGACCCCGCCGGGCTGAACCTTCCCTGCACGAATCCGCGAATTGCCAATCGAGACACGACCGCAGGGCTACGATAAGACCGAAAGTCCAAAGTGTCAATACTAAAAGACAAAAAATATTGTCAGGGTATTGCGACACAACGCCTCCCTTCGTACTATCGGAACGACTTCCCCCGGAGCCATTCAATAGATGCGAGTCGCCTTCCCCTTCTCGGCGATCGTCGGTCAGGACGAGATGAAGCGCGCCATCCTCCTCACCGCCGTCGACCCCACCCTCGGTGGCGTCCTCATCCTCGGCCACCGCGGTACCGCCAAGTCCACCGCGGTCCGCGCCCTCCCGGCACTCCTCCCACCGATGACCGTCGTCTCGGGGTGCCGATACGGCTGTGACCCCGACGCCGGACGACGCCGCTGCGCCGACTGCCTCGCCAACGACGCCGCCGGCCATAAAACACGGACCACCAAGACCGCCGTCCCCGTCGTCGACCTCCCGCTCGGAGCGACCGAGGACCGTGTCGTCGGCGCCCTCGACCTCGAACGCGCGCTCACCCGCGGCGAGAAAGCCTACGAACCCGGGCTCCTCGCCCGCGCCCACCGCGGCTACCTCTACGTCGACGAGATCAACCTCCTCGAGGACCACCTCGTCGATCTCCTCCTCGATGTCGCCGCGACCGGCGAGAACGTCGTCGAACGCGAAGGGATCAGCGTGCGCCACCCCGCCCGATTCGTCCTGGTCGGCAGCGGCAACCCGGAGGAGGGAGACCTCCGACCGCAGCTCCTCGACCGATTCGGCCTCTCGGTGGAAGTCACCACGACGACCGATCTCGAGGAACGCATCGAAGTGATCAAGCGGCGCGATGCCTTCGACCGTGACCCCGACGGCTTCACGGCGCAGTGGGCCGACGCGGACCGTGCGATTCGACGCAAGGTCGAGCGGGCCCGACCGAGGGTCGATGCGCTCACCGTCCCCGACGAGGTGCTCCGCGCCGCAGCGCGCCTCTGCACCGCCATCGGTACCGACGGCGTCCGCGGGGAGCTCGCCCTGCTGCGCGGCGCGCGCGCCCTCGCCGCCTTCGACGGCGCCCGCCACGTCGGGCTCACCCACCTCCGCACGATCGCCCCGAGCGCGCTCCGCCATCGCCTGCGTCGCAATGTCCTCGACGACGTCGGCAGCACCGCGAGGATCGCCCGCGCCGTCACCGACGTCCTCGGCGCCTGACGATGTCGGTGGAGGGCTCGACCCCGGTGCTCGACGGAACGCAACGCGCCGCGCTCGCCGCGGCGCTGGTGGCGCTCGACCCGGTCGCGTTCGGCGGCGTCGTGCTCCGCAGCCCGCGCGCCGACCGGGCCACGGCGTGGATCGCGCATCTCACCGCGCTCCGGCCGGAGCGATCCCCCGTCGGACGCCTCCCCATCAGCATCGGCGATGACCGTCTCCTCGGCGGCCTCGATCTCGCGATGACGTTGGCCACGGGACGTCCGGTGGCGGAACGCGGCCTCCTCGCGCGACACGACGGCGGACTCCTCGTGCTGCCGTGCGCCGAGCGGGCGGGCGAGACACTCGTCGCGCGACTCGCAGCGGTGCTCGACACGCACGTCGCTGTGCCACGCGGGCCCTTCGCCGGCGAGCCAGCCGATGCACGAATCGGACTGATTGCACTCGATGAGTCGGAGCCGGAGGATGAGCCGATCCACGCAGCGCTCGCCGATCGACTCGCATTCCATCTCACGCTCGACGTCGAGGACGACACCCCATACCTGACGCGCGAGGAGATCGATGCCGCGGCGAGACGCTGGCACACGATCGAGATGACGCACGCGCAGGTCGCGACCCTGGTGGCGACCGCGGAGCTCCTCGGCGTCGCCTCGGTGCGCGCGCTCTCGTTCGCGGTGCGCACGGCACGGGGCCGTGCCGCACTCGATGGACGGACACACACCAGCGACGACGACTGCGCGGCCGCCGCGGCCCTCGTCCTCGGGCCGCGCGCCACCCGACGCCCACCCGCGACTGACAACGCAACCGAGTCGCCGCCGCCACCGCCCCCGCCGTCCGCCGACGCGGAGCCGCCACCATCGGATTCCTCGGAGACTCCGAGCGCCGACGAGGTGAAGGCACTCGAAGAGATGCTGATCCAGGCCGCCCTCGCCACGCTCCCCATGGGCCTGACGATGTCTGCGCCGGCGGCGGCGCCCCGCGCGGGTCGCAGTAGCGGACGCGCCGGGATGGATCGTGCGGGCGGGCGGCGTGGCCGACAGGTGGGGACACGACGTGGCGACCCGCGCGCCGGTGGCCGACTCGATCTCTTGGAGACGCTGCGCGCTGCCGCCCCGTGGCAACGACTGCGCCCCGCCCCCGCCGGCGCACGCGAGCGGGTCCGCATCCAAGTCCGCCCCGACGACTTCCGGATTCGTCGGCTCGTCGAGCCGACGGGGACGACCGCCATCTTCGTCGTGGATGCGTCAGGATCGGCGGCACTCAACCGGATGGCCGAGGCGAAGGGCGCCGTGGAACTCCTGCTCGCTGATGCCTACTCGCGGCGAGACGAAGTCGCGCTCATCGCCTTCCGTGGGACGACCGCCGATGTGCTGCTCGCACCCACCCGTGCCATCGCCGCGGCAAAGCGGGCGCTCGCAGCGCTCCCCGGTGGCGGCGGGACGCCGCTCGCGAGCGCGATCGACCGGGCCCGCGAACTCGCCGATCGGGCGCGGCGAGACGGGAACGATACGATCGTCGTCTTCCTGACCGATGCCCGCGCGAACATCGCACGGGACGGGACGCCGGGGCGACCGGCCGCCGAGGCCGATGCGACGGCGAGTGCCACCCTCCTTCGCCAGCTGGGCGGCACGACGCTGCTGATCGACACCTCGACGCGCCCCTCGACGACGGCGCAGGCGCTGGCGACGGCGATGGGCGCACGCTACGTCGCGCTGCCGCGCACCGATGCACAGAGTATCCACGCGGCGGTCACCGCCGTCCGACCGACGAGCAGCTGATGGGACTCTGGCGCGGCGTCGGGCTCGTGCTCGCGTTCTGGTGGGTCGCGACGGGGATCATCATCGCGATGCAGGCGAATGCGTGGACCCGGGGCGCCGGACTCGTGCTTTCCACCCTGCTCGCCGTCGTGGGCTTCCTCGAGATGCGAGCGACGCGCGAGGACGATACGCCCGACGCGGTGCGCCGGTCGTTCCTCGGCGGCGCGATGCTCTGGGGGTGGGTCTCGGCGACCTTCTATGGCGGATTCCTCACCGGTATCGCCCCGACGGGCCCGACGCCGCCCGCTCCATCGTGGGGCGCGGTGCTCCCCGCCATCGCCGCGACACTCGTCAGCGATTCGGCGGCGCTCTGTCTGTTGATCTTCTCCGCCTGGCTCGACCACGGCGCGAGGAATCGCACCGGACTCAAGGCGCTCGCGCTCTTCTGGGGCGTGCAACAGGTCGCGAAACTCAATGTCTTCTTCGGCGTCGAGAACCCCGCGGCCAACTTCCTCCCACCGCACCTCGCGGGGCTCCGCCAGTTCTTCGGACCGGCCGTGAATGCCCCGTTCCGGACGGTGAGCCTCATCCTGCTCGTCCTCGCGACGGCGTGGATGCTCCTCGGCACCCGCTCACGCCACTCGGCGGGGCGGCGGCAGGCGGCGGCGATCTACGTCACGATCCTAGCGCTCGCGGTCTTGGAGATCGCCCTGCTCGGCGTCCGAGTGGACACGACGCCGTGGGACGCCTTCCTCAGCGCACGGGACCGCTGACGGCGCGACCGGCGGTGTCGAGCAGCGCGAGGAAGCTCTGCACCTGCGTGGGACCGAAGGAGCTCACCGCGATGCGTTCGCCGGTGGTCGGGTCCTCGATGGTAAGACGCCCATCGTCCCACGCGGTCAGCAGGAAGGGCGCGGCCGGTGAGTGACCGGCCCGTCGACGACCCCCCGCGAGGGCGCGTAGCGCCCCCCGGATGAAACCGTTCGTGCCGCTGGGCATCGCGACCGCGAGTGTCCCGGTCGTGGCATCCGTCACGACGATGCCGCCGTCGGGCGCATCGGTGAAGCGGAGCGCGCGCTGCGCGACCAGCGTGCCGTAGGTGTCCGCAGACTTCCCGATGCCGAAGCGCGCGGCGAGGGTGGCGACGACGAGGGTCAGCACCGCCATCGCGACCGCCGCACGGAGGAAGGCCTTCGGCGGCGTGATCTGCGGCATCGCCGACGTGGCGCCTGGCTCCGCCTCGAAGTGAATCTCGACGCTCATCGGGGCCTCACTCGCCGAGGGTGGCGCGGCGCAGGACCGCGCCGACGGCGGCGGGATCCTCGAGGCCGCGGAGGAGCGGCTCGGGACGTCCGATCCGCCACGGCCGGACGTGCGGGAAGAGCACGATCCAGGCGAGCTTCTCCTTCGGGTCGAGCTGCAGCGCAATCTGTCCCGTCCCATCGCCGAAGGTGCGCGCCTGCGCGCCCTGGACGTACGCGAGCGGGATATTGACGGTCAGCGGGAAGACGACACCGAGCCGCATCACGAGCCGGCGGTCGGTGATGGCGTAGGTCGTGCTCGCGGCGATCCATCGGGCGAGGCCGTGCGCACCGCCGATGACGACGGCGACGAGCGTCAGCTGCAAGGCGAATGGCCCCCAGAAGGCGGCGCCATCGATACGCGAGACGTTGGCCAACACCCACCAGCCCACCATCAGCGTGAAGTACGCGGCGAGGGGCCGGACGAGTAGGAGGTGCCGCGCGAGGGCGCGCGGCTGCGGCGCGCCCTCCCAGAGCACCCGTTCCCCGGGGGGGAGGGCCTCGGCGACGCCGTGCACCCGCGCACGGGGGGACGTCGCCGAGACGCCGAGGACGGAAGTGGTCATCTCAGATCCAGGGCTCGGCGCGATCAGGCGTCGCGTAGAGGTGCCCACCGGCGTAGTACGCCATGATCTTGTCTTCCTCGAGGAGCGTGATGCGATCATCGCGCTTCGTGGTGGGGACGTTGGCGAACTGCGCCGCGGTGATCGCCTTCACGATCACGTGGTCGTTCCCCCAGAGCCCGAAGTGCGGCCACTGCACGAGGGCGGCGGGGAGGAGTCGGTGCGCGCCGTTCGCGGCGAGCTTGACCTCGTAGTAGCGGATCTGCGGCTCGGAGCGATCGACCCAGAGGTCGGCGATCGTGCCGGCGATGGCCCCATCGCACGCCTTCACGGGGAGGCCGCGCGGATCGGGGTCGCCCGCGGCGATCGAGAAGCTGGGCGCGACGCGCATCGGGATGATCTTCGCCTCGCCGTGTGCGGTGAGGTCCGGGACGTCCGCGCGGTCGGCGTACGCCGCCGGGCCGACGGCGTCGACCATCGGGTCACCGGTCGGGACGAGCGGGGACCCGTTCCAGTGGTCCACCGGGACTGCCTTGAGCTCCGACATCAGTGCGACCCTCCGTCCGTGTGCTGGGTGACGTGGATGAACTCCTTCTTCTCGGGGACCGTCGGCCACCCCTCGCGCGGGCCCTGCGGCGACTCGAGCGGATACCCTTCGCGCTTGTCCTCGCGGCGCAGGTAGATCACCAGCCCGACGAAGAACGCCCAGAACGCGTACAGGGCGATCTGTGCACCATCGATGTACTCCATGATTCCTCCCCCCTGGGATGAAAGACGACTACGCCGGCAGATCGGCGAGACCGAACTCCGCATCGGGCGCGCGCCGGATCGCGCCCGACCGGACCAACCGCACGAGCGGCCCGAGGGCCAGCAGCGTGGCGAACAACAACAACGTCTCGAGGTGGTACACGACGGTGTACGGGACGCTCGGGTCGGCCCAGACACCCTGCAGGCCACCCGACCGGATCGCCGCCCCCATCGTGTCACGGATGACGCCGGCCGTGGCCATCGAGACCCCCTCGCAGGTCGCGAAGACCGCCCCCCACGCGCCGAGCGCGATGCCGTGCTGCGTGACGTCACGGAGCCCCATCGCGGCGCTCAGCGTCCCCACCGCGAAGAGCCCCTCCCCCAATCCCATCAATCCCGTGCCGGCGATGAAGAGCGTGGAGGAGTGCAGCGGGGAGGCGAAGATCACCGCGACGAAACTCAGTACGCCGACGAGCGCGCCGAGCGCGGCGACGCGCACCGGGTCGTGTCCTCGTTCGAGGAGGGCGGCGGCGAGGACGAAGGCGAGCAACGCCCCGATCGCTGCGATCCCCGTGAGTGACGTCGTCGCCCCCACGCCCCAATGCAGGATCTCCCCGCCATACGGCTCGAGGAGGACGTCCTGCATGTTGAAGGCGAAGAAGCCGAGCCCCGTCGCGACGAGGAGTCGGACCGCGTGCCCTCCTGCGACGAAGGTCCGCCAGGCATCGCGGAAGCGGGGCCGGGCGTCCGAAGCCGTATACGGAACCGTCGCCGGACCACGCGCCTCCTGCTGCCAGAGCGCGACGAAGTTGCAGCCGACGGTGAAGACCGCAGCCCCCTGGATGACCTGGATGAGCCGGAGCGGCGTGAAATCGTGCAGCAGCCCGCCGAGGAGGAAGGCGCTCGCGAGCGCCCCGACGAGCATCATCACGTACATCAACGCCACCACGCGCGGCCGCTTCGCCTCATCGGCAAGATCGGTCGCGAGGGCCAACCCGCTCGTCTGCACCGTGTGCGCCCCGGCCCCGACGAGGAAGAACGCCAGCGCCGCCCCCACGTAGGGCAGCCACGCCGGCCCGGACGCCTGCTCCCCGGACAGCAGGAGCAGGGCGAACGGCATGATCGCGAGCCCGCCGAACTGCATGAACGAGCCCACGTAGATGTAGGGCACCCGCCGCCATCCCCAGAAGCTCCGATGCGTGTCCGACCGGAACCCGATCAGCGCACGGAAGGGCGCCACGAGGAGCGGAATGGCGATCATCGCCGCCACGACCGTCGACGGGACGTGCAGCTCGACGATCATCACCCGGTTCAACGTGCCATAGAAGAGCGTCGTCGCCATCCCCACCGTGAGCTGGAAGAGGCTGAGCCGGAGGAACCGCGTGAACGGCACCTCCGCCGTCGCGATATCCGCGAACGGCAGCCAGCGGGGCCCCAGCGTCTCGAGGGCCCACGTCACGGGGGAGCGGCGACGGCTCATCGGCTCACCACACCGGCTCCAGCCGGACGTTGGCGGGGAGCGGCGCGTGCTTCGCCGGGAGGAACATCAGCCGCACGAAGGTGAGACCGTTGTCGAGCTTGGCGAGCGTGGAACGCACCGCCCCACCGATCCCACCGGCCGCGTCGGCTCGCGCCATCGTCTGCATGTTCTGATGCATCCGCTCCAGCAACGCCCAGAACTGCGGATTGTCGGTATCGATTGTCACCGGGAAGACCTGCCGGCTGATCTCGTTCGTCAGCCGGATCACCTTCCGGTCGAAATCGTCGACATCGAAGCCGAGCGCCTGGAAGAAGGTCTGCCGCGCGTGGTCCCGCACGTACATCGTGGCGAAGACGGCGAGGAGGAAGAACCGGATCCAGAGCTTGTTGATCCCCTCGAGCGTGTGCGGGTTAGCCCGCATCAGGACGGCGAACGCCTCCCCGTGGCGGAACTCGTCGTTGCACCACTCCTCGAACCACTTGAAGATCGGATGGAAACGGTATTCCGGATGCTTCTCGAGCTGCCGAAAGATCGTGATGTAGCGCGCGTAGCCGATCTTCTCGGAGAGATACGTGGCGTAGTAGATGTACTTCGGCTTGAAGAAGGTGTACTTCTTAGCGCGCGTTAGGAACGAGAGGTCGACGCGCACGTTGAAGTCGTTGAGCACGTGGTTGATAAACCCCGCGTGCCGGCCCTCATCACGGCTCATAAAGCCGAACAATTCACGGATGTCCTTGTTCTTCACCCGCTTCTTGATCTCGGCATACAGGATGCACCCGGAGAACTCGGCGGTCACGGAGCTCGTGAGGAACTCGATGAACGCCGCCTTGAGCTCGGGCGACCACCCGGTCCAGTCGAGCTCCGCGAACTCGGGCGTCCGCTTGAAGTGGTCCTTGTTCGGGTCGCGGCGGAACTCACCGACGAGCTCGTCCCACTGCGCACGCAGGGGCGACACATCGAGGCGGTCGAGCTCCTCGAAGTCCGTCGTGTAGAAGCGCGGGTTGAGCACCGCATCCTCGGTCGCGGCGCGGGTCGTCTCGTTCACCGTCTCGAGCGGCGGGGCCATCGTGGCATCGATCATCGCTCAGCCCTCGAACCCGACTTCGTACAGCTCGGTGATCCCGCTCGTCCCCAGGACGCGCACCAGGAGGCGACGCGGCCAGCTCGCCTGTTGCACGGTGGCCGTCGCCTGCATCGTACGGACCTCGCCGAGCCCGATATGGTCCGGCGCGCCGTGCACCAGCACGGCGTCGCCCTCATTCACGTCAACGCCATCGAGCACGACGTGCGCGTGGAAATCGGTCGGGGTCGAGGCAAGGTCGATGGTGCACGCAACCTCGCGTGTCCGACGATACGCCAGCCAACCGGCCAGCGCGGCGGCGGCGAGCGCCAGCCAGGTCCATCCGTTCATGGGGTCCTCCGGGGGGTGAGGGAGAGATGCAGGCCCTGCGAGGTGTAGAAGCCGCGTTGCACGCGCACGGTGCGGCCGACCGTCCAACCGGCGTCGCCGAGCGCGGCCTGCAGGCCGCGCCGGACGCCTGCCTCGCGCATCGGGACGATGCGCGGGGCCCGATCGCGCCCGGGCAGGAGCCGACCGACGCCGTGCATCACGGCGAGGAGGGGCGTCCGGGGCGCGAAGGTCCAGACGATCGACGCCCGGACCCGAGGAGCGAGACGCGAGAGCGCGGCGAGCGCATCAGGCATCTCGTAGTGGATGAGGGAGTCCATCGCGATGACGTGATCGAACGTCCCGAGTGCGGGGTCGAGCATATCCCCGCTCCGAAAATCGACGCGCCCGCGCAGCGACGACTGCGCGGCACGGTCCCGCGCCACGGCGACGAGGGTCGGCGAGAGGTCGATGGCGACCACCTCGGCCCCGCGCCGGGCGAGTTCGATCGAGGCCGTCCCGGTCCCACAGCCGGCATCGAGCACCCGCATCCCGGAGAGGTTCGTGGGGAGCCAGTCGAGCAGCGTGCGCTGCATCTGCGCACGCCCCTCCCGGACCGTGGCCCGGATGCGGCCGACCGGCGTCTCCGAGGTGAGAGCCGCCCAGGCTGCGGCGGCGCGGCGGTCGAAGTACTCCTCGAGCCACGCGCGCGTGCGCACATATCCGGTCGATTCGGGCGGCTGGGCGAGATGCATCAGTCGTAGCCCAACAGGTCGAAGATCTCACGGTCACGGAGTGGCGTGCCCTGCAGCGGCGGCACGCCGGCGGCGAGGGTCGCAGCGATCCGGAGATACTCGTCCTGCACCGCCTTCACCTCCGGCGAATCCTCCATCTCGAAGATCGTGCACTTCTTGAGCCGGCTCCGCCGGATCGCATCGAGATCCGGGAAGCGCCCGGTCAACGCGAGCCCCGTCTGCGTGTTGAAGCGATCGATCTGGTCGACGTCCTTGCTGCGGTTCGCAATGACCCCGCCGAGCCGGACGGCATAGTTCTTGGACTTTGCGAGGATCGCCGCCATGATGCGGTTCATCGCGAAGATCGAGTCGAAATCGTTCGCCGTCACGATCAGCGCCCGCTGGGCGTGCTGGAGCGGGGCGGCGAATCCGCCGCAGACGACGTCACCGAGGACGTCGAAGATGACAACGTCGGTGTCCTCGAGGAGGTGATGCTCCTTGAGGAGCTTCACCGTCTGGCCGACCACATACCCACCGCAGCCGGTACCGGCGGGCGGCCCCCCAGCCTCGACGCACTGGACGCCGTTGAATCCGGTGTAGACGAAATCCTCGACCCGGAGCTCCTCCGAATGGAAATCGACGGACTCGAGCACGTCGATCACGGTCGGGACCATCCGCTTGGTCAACGTGAAGGTCGAGTCGTGCTTCGGGTCGCACCCAATCTGTAGCACGCGCTTCCCGAGCTTCGAGAAGGCGGCACTCAGGTTCGACGAGGTGGTCGACTTCCCGATCCCTCCCTTCCCATAGACCGCGAACACCTGGGCCCCCGTGATCCGCTCGTTCGGATCCAGGTGCACCTGGACGCTTCCTTCACCGTCCGCCCTCGTGGGCAGCACCGGCAGCTCCAACGTGGCCATCTCCACCTCCGTCCCTCCGACTCGGACCGGGTCGTCCCGCTGCGTGAGCCGAGTGCTCACGCCACCGCGTAGACGCCCTCGAGTCGGTCCTCCAATTCCTCCGAGGCCTCTCGCAGCTGCGCGAGGACATCCTCGCTCGGCTGCCAGTAGCCACGGTCGTGCGCTTCCATCAGTCGCTTCGCCATCCCCGCCGCCGCGTTCGCATTCGCCTCGGCGAGGCGCTCTCGCATCGCCGGATCGAGCACGAACGTCGTGGTGATGTCCGTGTACACCCACTCGGGCACCTGACCGGCGGTCGCCGACCACCCGAGCGTCGTCGCCACGTGGCCGGCGATGTTCCGCGCCCCCTCGTAGCCCTGCGCCAGCTGTGCCTCGTACCACTTCGGGTTGAGCATCCGGGTGCGCGTCTCGAGCGCCACCTGCTCGCCGAGGGTGCGCACCCGCCCCTCCTTCCCGGTGTGGTCGCCGAGGTAGACTGGCACGTCACACCCCTTCGCGCGTGTGATCACCCGGTTCATCCCGCCGAGGGATTCGACGTACTGGTCGATGTCCGTCGCACCGAGTTCCACGGAGTCGAGATTCTGGAAGGCGATGTCGGCGCCGCCCAATGCGCGCTGCATCAGCTCGGGCATCGGTCGCGCGCCGGGCTTCACACCATAGGCGTGGCTCTTGCGGCGCACGAACTGCTCGGCGAGCTCGTCCTCCGACTCCCACTGCCCGGTGTCGACGAGCAGGTTCACGTTCGAGCCATAGGCGCCGTCGGCGTTCGAGAAGACGCGGAGTGCCGCCGTCTCGAGGTCGCAGCCGAGCGCGGCCTGGTGAGCCAAGGCGTGCTTGCGGATGAAGTTCTGCTCCGCCGGCTCGTCGGCCTGCGCCGCGAGCCACGCCGCTTCGGCGATGAGCTTCACCTGCAGCGGCAGGAGGTCGCGGAAGATCCCCGAGAGGGTGCAGACCACGTCGATGCGTGGACGAGCGAGCGTCTCGAGCGGCAGGAGGCGGGCGCCAGCGAGTCGGCCCACCGCGTCGAATCGAGGCACCGCGCCCATCAACGCGAGCACCTGGGCGATCGGTGCGCCCTCGGTCTTCATATTGTCGGTGCCCCAGAGGACGAAGGCCACCGTCTCGGGGTACGCGTGGCCATCGGCCAGATGACGGGCGAGGAGCGCGTCGGCGCGCGTGCGGCCATCCAGCAACGCGTAGGCGCTCGGCACCTTGTACGGATCGAAGCCGTACATATTGCGTCCCGTCGGCGCGACTTTCGGCGTCCGGACCAGATCGCCACCCGGCGCCGGCGGCAGATACCGCCCATCGAGCGCGCGAAGGATCCCGGGGATCTCGTGGTCCTCGGCCAGCACCCGGTCGAGCTGCGCTACCTCGAGTGCTGTCATCGGCTCGGGCATCGAGGCTTGGATCGCCCGGATCGTGTCGGCTCGCGCCGCTTCCGGCATCCCTTCGCCCACGACGTGGAGGCCGAGGGGAATCAGCGCGTACTCCAGCTCGAAGAGCTGATTGCGCACAGCGGCGATCTCCGCGGTCGCCTCACCCTCCCAGCATGGCGTCGCCGCGCAGAGGTCGAGCGCCACCGCCTGCTCTTGTACGAGCGCGACGAGCTGTGGGTCGGCGGTGCCGGCCGACCGGACGGAGTCGAGACTCGCCTTCAGCGCGGCGAGATCCTTGTAGAGCCCCGCCTGCGCGATCGGCGGCGTCAGGTAGGTGACGAGCGTCGCCCCGCCCCGCCGCTTGGCGAGGGTCCCCTCGGAGGAGTTGTTCGACGCGTAGAGGTAGACGTTCGGTAGGTCCCCGATGAGGCGGTCGGGCCAGCAGGCGTCGGTGAGGCCAACCTGCTTCCCCGGCATGAACTCGAGCGCGCCGTGCGTACCGAAGTGCAGGACCACATCCGCCCCGAAATCCTCACGCATCCATTGGTAGAACGCGGCGAAGGCGTGCGTCGGGGCGAAGTTCCCTTGGAAGAGGAGGCGCATCGGATCCCCCTCCCACCCGAACGCCGGCTGCACGCCGACGAACACCTGCCCGAATTGGGCGCCGAGGACGAAGAGATCGCGCCCATCGGTCAGCTGCCGACCGGGGGCCGGACCCCAGACCGCCTCCAGCTCGGCGAGATGCGCCGCCCGTGCGACGTGCGTCTCCGCGCTCACGCGCGCGTGCACATTCGCGGGCGCACCGAGGAGCGTGGCGTTTCCCTCGGTCACCGCCGCACGCAAGGCATCGACGCTATCGGGCATCGCGACGTCGTAGCCGTCGGCCCGGAGCGCGCGGAGCACGTTGAAGAGAGATTCGAACACCGCGAGATATGCCGCACTCCCCGTGTTGCCGGCGTTCGGCGGGAAATTGAACAAGACGATCCCGACCTTCCGATCCCCACGCGGGGTCCGACGGAGGTGTACCAGCTTGGCCACGCGAGCGGCCAGCAGGGCAATTCGGCCAGGAATCGGCTCCGAGGGCGTGGCGCCATCGGCACCGGCCGTTCCCTTCCCCCCGTACACGAGAGGACCGATCGCGCCATCGATCTCCGGGATCGCGACCTGCAGCGTGGCCTGCAGCGCATTCAGGCCGCGCGGATCCTGCTCCCAGTCGGTGACGCTCTGGAACTCGAGGGTCTGCAGCGAGAGGTAGGGCACGTCGAGCGCGGTGAGCACCGCCTGTGCGGCCTCGGCGTCGTTGTAGGCCGGCCCGCCGACGAGGGAGAACCCCGTGAGCGAGACGAGCGCGTCGATCGTCGCGGCCGGCTGACCCGTAGCCCGGCGCGGCTCATCCAGGAAGAAGCGCGTGATCGCCTCCCGCGCATCGAGTCCCGAGGCGAAGGCCGGCACGACGCTCAGCCCATGCCCCTCGAGCGCACGAATCACCGCGTCGTAGTGCGCGGTGTTCCCGGCGAGCAGATACGACCGTCCGAGCAGCACGCCGACGCGTCCCGACTTGCCCGCGCGCGGGAGCACGCGGGGGTCCACCGTGAGTCCGAGCCCCGGCAGATCGGGGTGGTAGCAGCCGACCTCGGGATACTCCACCGGATCGCCGACCGTGAGCGCCCCCTTCAGCGCGACGCGCGGACCCGCGGCATACCGGTTCACGAGCATCCGGACGAGGTTTGCGAGATTCTCCTCCGATCCTGCGAGCCAGTACTGCATCGCGAGGAACCAGCTTCGCACGTCTTGCGCGGTGCCGGGGATGAAGCGCAGCAACTTGGGGAGCCGCTTGAGCGCCGCGAGCTGACGCTCTCCGGCGGACCGCCCCTCCGTCCGCTCGCCCCGCAGCTTCTTGAGCAGCGCCATCGGCGACCACGCCGACGTCGAGCGATCCTCATCCGCCATCGAGTACTTCCCGAGGCGTGTGAGCTTGACCACGTCGTTCACGCAGAGCATCGCACAGACCGCGTCGCAGGTGGCGCGGCGCGCGGCGATGGCATCCCTCACCGGGCCGGCCGACTCCTCGGTGAAGAGCTGACCGGCGATGATCACGTCGGCGGCGGCGATATCGGCGCAGGCGGCCGCGATACGCGTCGGATCGTTCGCGTAGTCGGCGGCCACGTGCATCGTCAGCGTCAGCCCGGGCAGTTCGCGCGCGAGGCGGCGGCGTGCGCCGACGAACGCTTCAGCGAAGTGCGCGTCGAGCGTCAGGATCGTGACGCGGACAGGGACGGCGGCGCGCTTACTTGCCATAGTGCGCCTTCGCCTCATACAGCGTGTCGACCGTGATCGTCACGATCCCTCGGTCGGCGGCGAACCGTTCGGTATTGAGCCGCGCCTTCTTGCGGACGAAGAACGGGATCTTCTTGAGCTCACGCTCGCCGTCGGCACTCCAGCTGGGTCCGGCCACCGCGGCCGCCACGGCCGTCGCGGCCGCGTCGTCCGCCTGATGCAGCGCGGCATCGGCCGAATCCTCCACCGCGGCATCCGGCATCGCCGGCGACCCGCTCGCACCGATCGCTGCGGCGCGCGGTGTCTGGCGCGCCGCGCCTTCCTGCTCCTGACGCCGGCCGCCCCCCTTGCCGAGATGACTGCCGGTCTCGTCGAACTCGAAGTCCTCGCTGAACATCGTGATGAGATGTTCCTCGAGTCCCATCATCAGGGGATGGACCCAGGCGTCGAAGAGGACGTTGGCGCCTTCCCATCCCATCTGCGGGCTGTACCGCGCCGGGACATCCTGCACGTGGAAGGGACCGGAGATCGTGGCGCAGGGCACGTGGAGCCGCTTGGCGATATGCCGCTCCATCTGGGTGCCGAGCACCAGTTCAGGGGCGGCGGCGGCGATGGCGCGCTCGACCTCGAGGTAGTCGTCCGAGATCAGCGCCTCGAGTCCATAGCCCTTGGCCGCCTCGCGCACCTCGCGTGCCATCTCGCGCGCGTAGGTCCCGAGCCCGACGACCTCGAAGCCGAGTTCGTCGCGGGCGACGCGGGCGGCGGCGATGGCGTGGGTGGCGTCGGCGAAGATGAAGACGCGCTTCCCGGTGAGATACGTGGAGTCCACCGAACGGGAGTACCACGGAAGCCGCGAGGCGGGGCGGTCGAGCACCGGCTGGACATCGACGCCGAGGACCGCCCCGAGCTCGGCGAGGAAGTCCCGCGTCGCTCCGACCCCGATAGGAACGGTGCGCACCACCGGCATCCCATGGGTCCGCTGCAGCCATCCGGCGGTGGTCTGCCCGATCTCGGGATAGAGCACGACGTTCGCGTCGGCGTCGGTGAGGGTCGCGAGCTGCTCGGGGGTGGCGCCGAGTGGTGCGACCACGTGCACATCGACCCCGACGCTGGCGAGCAGTTCGCGGACCTCGCGTACGTCGTCACGGCATCGGAAGCCGAGGCTCGTCGGCCCGAGGAGGTTCACACGCGGCCGGCGGCCGTCACGCGCCGGGCGTGGGCGCGCGGCGCTGCCGACCATCGCGCGAACGAGATGGTAGAGGGTCTCCGAGGCGCCCCAGTTCTCCTTCTTCGAGTACGCCGGTAGCTCGAGCGGGACGACGGGGACCGGGAGCTGCATCCCGACGGCGAGCGCACCGGCCTGATCCTGGATCAGCTCCGCGGTGCACGATTCGCCGACGAGGAGCGCCTGCGGGCGGAACCGCTCATACGCTTCGCGCACCGCGGTGACGACCATATTCGCGGTATCACCGCCGAGGTCGCGCGCCTGGAACGTCGTGTAGGTGACCGGCGGCCGGGCATCGCGTCGCTCGATCATCGTGAAGAGCAGATCGGCGTAGGTGTCGCCCTGTGGCGCGTGAAGGACGTAATGCACGCCTTCCATAGAAGTGGCGATGCGCATCGCCCCGACGTGCGGCGGCCCTTCGTAGGTCCAGAGCGTCAGCTGCATCGGTCAGACCTTGAGGCGACTGATGCGGTGGAGCGGGCGCGCAAAAAGCTCGGCGAGGTCCGCCGCCTGGTCGTAGCCCTGGATCGGCGAGAAGACGAGCTCGATGCTCCACTTGGTGCGGAGCCCCGCCGCCTCGAGCGGATTCGCCAGCCCGAGGCCGCAGACGGTGAGGTCGGGCTGGAGCGCGAGGCAACGGTCGAGCTGCTTCTCGACGTCCTGGCCCTCGGAAAGCTGCGTCGGCGGCAACGCCGCGAGATCGGCGGCGACGAGGGCCCGATCGAGATAGGGGGTGCCGACCTCGAGGAGCGTCACCCCGCACTCGGCGCTCAGGAACCGCGCGAGCGGGATCTCGAGCTGCGAGTCCGGGAAGAAGAAGAGTCGCCGCCCTTCGAGGGTGGGACGATGCCGGGCGAGCGCCGTCCGGGCGCGCTGCGCCGGCCCGGCGATCGCGCTCGCGAAGCGCTCGGGGGCGACATCGAAGGCATCGGCGGCCGCGCGCAGCCACGCCGTCGTGCCATCGACGCCGAGGGGATACGGGGCGGAGAGGAGAGTCGCGCCGCGCGCGGTGAGGGCGCGCGCCGTCTCATTCAGGAAGGGCTGCGCCAGGAGGATGCGCGTGCCGGGCCCGACCGAGGGGAGCGACGCGGCGCGACGCGGCGGGAAGAACTCCACGCGACCGAGACCGAGCTCGGCGAAGATCCGTGTGAACTGATCCTCGACGACGTCGGCGAGGGTACCGCAGACCAGGAGCGCCGGCGCATCGGTCGTCGCCGCCGGCAGTTCCGGCACCAGCGCGCGGAGGCAGGTATCCTCGCCCTGCGTGAAGGTCGTCTCGATCCCGCTCCCCGAATAGCTCAGGATGCGGACGCGTCCCTGATTTGCGACCGAGAGCCGTGAGGCGGCCTTCGCGAGATCGAGCTTGATGACCTCGCTCGGGCAGCTCCCGACGAGGAAGAGCGTCGTGATGTCGGGCCGCCGGGCGAGGAGTTCGCCGACAACGCGGTCGAGTTCATCATTGCAGTCGGCGAGTCCCGCGAGGTCGCGGTCACCGAGGATGGCGGTCGCGAATCGCGGCTCGGCGAAGATCATCACGCCCGCCGCGGACTGCAGGAGATGGGCGCAGGTGCGGGAGCCGACGACGAGGAAGAACGCGTCCTGCATCTTCCGATGGAGCCAGACGATCCCCGTGAGTCCGCAGAAGACCTCGCGCTGGCCGCGTTCCTTGAGGACCGGGGCGTCGGTGCACCCGGTCTCAACCACAGGGAGCGCGGTCCCGGTCACGCGCCCACCAATCCCAGCGCCATCGCGCGTTCCTGCCGCCGGGCCGCGCGCAGCTTCAGGATGAACTGCACCGCGTTGACGATGTAGGCGGCGTAGGCGGCAAGAGCCAGGGCCATCAGCTGCCGCGGCGCGAGGGCGCCGGTCCAGAGACCGGCGACGTAGGCGAGATGGAGCGCGATGACCCCCATCGAGACCACGTCCTCCCAGAAGAAGGGCTTCGCGAAGAGCCACTCATTGAAGACGACCTTCTCCCAGATCGAGCCCGTGACCATGATGAGGAGGAGGACGGCCGTCTTGATGAGGACGGAGAGGTTCGCGGCGGCGAGTCCATCTCCTGTCCGGAGATATCGGATGACGAGGGCCGCGGAGATGAGGCAGACGGCGAACTGCAGCGGCGCGAGGATCCCCTGCACGAGGGTCCATCGCGTCGCATCGCGTCGGGCGCGCTGCTCCGGGGTGTAAAGAGAAGTTGACGGTCGTTGGACTGACACCCCGTGATATTGGGAGCCGTCCGGCGCGATGTCAATAGAAGTTTACGTCAAAGTGTCTTGACAGCCAGACACCGCGGTCCCACCTTGGGGATGGAGTAGCCGGGGTACGCCCCCCAACCGGTAGGTTCTCATGTCATCGTCTGGCCTCGCCCGAGAACAGCTCGTGGCGACATCACGGATCGTCGAGCAGTTCACCGAGGCCATCCTCTCACCGGATGAATCGGCCCCAGGCGCGTACGTCCGTGAGCTCCTCCGGCAGGGGGTGTCACCGGCGACTCTCATTGAAGAGGTCTTCACCCCAGCTGCCCGCGTCCTCGGCGAACGCTGGAAGACCGATGAATGCTCCTTCTATGAAGTGACGCTCGCGTCCGGCCACATCCAACGGTTGTTGCGTGCCGTCAGCCCGCTCTTCCTCGCCGACAGCGCACCGCTCGGATCGACCGGCCGGATGCTCCTGACCTGCGCCTCCGGTGAGCAGCACTCGCTCGGCTCACTCGTAATCGCCGAGTATTTCATTCGGGATGGGTGGGATGTCCACCTGCTGACCACGTACAATCCAGATATTTTGTTCGACATGGTTAGGAAAACCGAGTATCATTGTGTCGGCTTCTCGGTCGCGTGCACCCAGCACGTACCGGGACTGCGCAAGGACATCCGCCGTGTACGACAGGTGTCACGCAACAATGACATCCGCGTGCTCGTCGGTGGACAGCTGCTCGATTCCGAACCATCACTCGCCGAGGATCTTGGGGTGGATGCGATCGCGACCGACGCCGAGTCGGCGATCCTGATGGCACGTCGCCTCCGCGGCATCGCCGAGCTCACCCTCGGATGATCTCGTTCTCTCGCCCATAGAGCACACCTGATGACTTCCGGTCACTCCGCTTCCGACGCTTCGCGCGCTCCCCTCTCCGGTCTCGCACCGGACTGGGCGGCGAAGCTGATCACCGCCACCAGCGAGGTGGCGCTGGTCGTGGATCGCGGCGGCATCATCCGACATGTCGAGTTCAGCGGGACGGAGGCGCCCGTCGACGGGGCGGAAGGGTGGATTGGGACGCCGTGGGTCGATACGGTGACCCCCGAGTCCCGCGGTAAGATCGAGCAGATGCTGCGTGAGGCGACGTCGGCGGGGACGACGCGCCGACGCCAGGTGAATCATCCCTCTCGTGCGGGCGCCGACATCCCGGTCGCGTACAACGCGGTCCGCGCCGAGGACGGCTCGGTCGTCGCCGTCGGGCGCGACCTCCGGGCGATCTCCACGCTCCAGCAGCGCCTCGTCGACACGCAGCAGGCGATGGAGCGCGACTATTGGAAGCTCCGTCACGTCGAGACACGCTATCGTCTCCTCTTCCAGCTCTCGACCGACGCGATCATCGTCGTCGACGCCGACACGATGAAGGTGGTCGATGCCTCGAACGCCGCATCACGTCTCTTCGACCTCCCCGCCGAGAAGCTCGTCGGACGGAGCTTCCCGCTCGGCATCGCCGCCGGCTCCGCTCGCGCGATGGAGGATCTCCTCGCCGCGGCGCGCACCACCGGGCACGCGGGCGACGTGCGCATCACTCTCGCCGACGACCGCGGGGAGTCCCTTGCCTCCGCCTCCTGCTTCCGACAGGAGAACCTCACGCTCCTCCTCGTCCGCCTGTCGCGCTTCGCCGCACCGGTGGGGGCGAGCGTGACGCGCGAGCAGGTGCTCGCGCTCGTGCAGGCGGCCCCCGATGCCTGCGTCATCACCGACGCCGAGGGCGATATCGTCTACGCCAATCGCGCCTTCCTCGACCTCGCGCAGCTCGCGAGCGAGGAGCAGGCGAAGGCGCGTTCGCTCGGCAACTGGGTGGGCCGGCCCGGTGCCGACCTGCAGGTCTTCCTCTCGACGCTCAAGAAGCACGGCGTGGTGCGGGTGGCGGCGAGCAGCGTGCGCGGCGACCTCGGCCTCAGCTCGGAGATCGAGCTCTCCGCCGTGACGCTCACCGGGGGTGACGGCGCCGGTATCGGCTTCATCATGCGGGACGTCGGTCGGCGCGTCGCCACCGTCCCGCACGGTGCACGCGACCTCACGAAGGCGGTCGAGGATCTCACCGCGCTCGTCGGTCGCGTCTCGCTCCCGACGCTCGTGAAGGACACGACCGACCTCGTCGAGCGGCACTTCATCGAAGCCGCCCTCGAGCTGACCGGCGACAATCGCACCACGGCCGCCGAGGTCCTCGGCCTCTCGCGTCAGACGCTCTACGTGAAGCTCCGCCGCCACGGTCTCTCGGGCGGCGACACCGACACCGCCGAAGCCGTCTGATCGGATGACGCACGTGCCCCTCCGCCGCGGTCCGTCCTCCCCCGGTGTCACGCGATGACGACACTTTCTGGTGTCAGCGCGTCGTCGACGCCGATGCGGAGCGTGCCCAACGCCTCGGCGATCGTCGAGCTGCTCAAGCCCGTCACCTGGTTCCCACCGATGTGGGCCTTCACCTGCGGCGTCGTCTCCACCGGTCTGCCGGTGCGTGACCGACTCGGCAGCGTGGCACTCGGCGTGCTGATCACCGGTCCGCTCGTCTGTGCGACGAGCCAGGCCGCGAACGACTGGTTCGATCGACACGTCGACGCGATCAACGAACCGCACCGCCCGATCCCCTCGGGTCGGATGCCGGGCACGTGGGGGCTGCGCATCGCGATCGTCTGGACCCTCCTCTCGCTCGCGGCCGCGATCCCCCTCGGACCGACGGGTGTGCTCGCGGTGGCGATCGCCCTCGCCTTCGCGTGGGCCTACTCCGCGCCTCCGTTCCGGCTCAAGCAGAACGGATGGATCGGCAACGCCGCGGTCGGCATCACGTATGAAGGGCTCGCCTGGGTGACCGGCGCCGTGGTCCTCCTCGGCGGGGCGCTCCCCGACGGCCGCGTCCTCGCGATCGCGGCGCTGTACTCGCTCGGCGCGCACGGCATCCTGACCCTCAATGACTTCAAGGCGATCGACGGCGATCGCCGGATGGGCATCCGCTCCCTCCCCGCCACGCTCGGGGTCTCGCGTGCGGCGTGGGTGCTCTGCGCCGTGATGGTCCTGCCCCAACTCCTCGTCATCGGTCTCCTCCGGACGTGGGGCGCGAGCGGCGCTCCAATGGGGATCGCCGCGCTCGTCGCGGTGCAGCTCGGCCTGATGGCGCGATTCCTCGCCGCCCCGCGTGAGCGGGCGCTCTTCCTCTCCGCCGTCGGCGTCCCGTTCTACGTCTCGGGGATGATGGTCGCCGCGGTCGCCCTCCGGAGCCTCACGTGACCTCGATCCGACGCCCCTTCGGCTGGCGCGACGTCGCGCGGCTCGGCCTCGCCCAGATCGCTATCGGCGCGGTCGCCGCGGTGATGACGTCGACGCTCAATCGCGTGATGATCGTCGAGCTCGTCCTGCCCGCGACGGTGCCGAGCGTGCTCGTGGCGCTGCACTTCGTGATCCAGATGTCGCGCGCGCGCTTCGGCTTCGACTCGGATCGGAGCGGACATCGTGCACCCTGGATCCTTGGCGGCGTCGCGACCTTCGCAGTCGGCGGATTCCTCGCTGCCCTCGGCGTCGCGCTCGCGGCGAGCCGCACCATCCCGGGGCTCGGCGTCGCCTTCGTCGGCTATGCGCTGATCGGCATCGGGATGAGCGCGTCGGGTACCGCGCTCCTCGCCCACGTCGCCGAAGAGATGCCGCCGCAGAAACTCGGTGGCGCCGCCGCGATGCTCTGGATCATGATGATTCTCGGCATCGCCGTGACCGCTGGCGTCTCGGGCCAGCTCCTCGATCCCTTCTCGTTCCGTCGACTCCTCGGCGTGATCGGCACGGTGTGCGCGATCGCCGTCGTACTGGCAGCGCTCGCCGCGTGGGGCTCGTGGCACATCCGCCGCGCGCCTGCGGGTACAGGGACGGCGGCTCCGCAGGCGGGGTTCGCGACCGTGCTCCGCGACGCGCTCGCCGACCGCGCGACGCGCCGGTTCGCGCTCTTCGTCTTCGCGGCGATGCTCGCCTATTCCGCGCAGGACCTGATCCTCGAGCCCTTCGCTGGCCGGGTCTTCGGGATGACGCCGGGCGAGAGCACGAAGCTCGGTGGCACGCAGCACGGCGGTGTGATGCTCGGGATGCTCGGGGCCGCGCTGCTGAGCGCGCGGTTCGGCTCGCTCCGGCACTGGGCCGTCGGCGGCTGTCTCGCCTCCGCACTCGCGCTCGTCGCGCTGGCACAGTCCCCCGCCCTCGGCGGTTCGACGGCGCTCTCGGTCATCATCTTCTGCCTCGGTGTCGCGAACGGCGTCTTCGCGGTCGGCGCGATCGGCGCGATGATGGCGATGACCGCCGCCGACGGGACACGCGGGACGGGGATCCGGCTCGGCGTGTACGGCGCCGCTCAGGCGATCGCCTACGCCGCTGGGTCACTTGGCGGTGGGGTCGCGAGTGACCTCACGATCGCGTGGTTCGGAGAGCCGGTCCGCGGGTACACGGTGGTGTTCGCCGCCGAGGCTGTGCTCTTCGTGGTCGCCGCTGCGATGGCGATGGCGAGCACGCCCTCGGTGCGTGCCGGCCTGCTGCGCCGCGCCGAGGCGGGGGATGCGATCCTGGGGGCGATGCGCTGATGGCGGTCGCGGCCCTCCCGCTCCTCGTGGAGACGCCGGCGCTCGCGCCGGCGCCGCACCGCGACCTCTGCACCGACTGCGGGGTCTCCCGTTCGTCGTGGGCGCACCAGTGCGGGAAGGCCTGCCAGTTCATCCATCCGCGGTATGAAGCGCTCGAGCGGCAGGTGCACGGCCGAGCCCGTGACCTCGGCCGCGGCGATGAGGGGTTCTTCGGGGTGCATCGCGCGATGTATCGCGCCCGTCTCGACGTGCCGCGGGCCGGGGCGCAGTGGACCGGCATCACCACGCGCCTCGGCGAGCGCCTCCTCGAGACCGGGGCTGTCGACGCCGTCCTCGCGACGGCGAGTGATGCGACGGACCGCTGGCGCCCGCGGCCGGTGATCGTCACCTCCCCCGAGGGGATGGCCAAGTGCCGCGGGATGAAGATGGGCTACAGCCCACTCCTCGCGTTGCTCGATGAATGCGTGGCGCGTGGCTATCGCCGGATCGCGATGATCGGCGTGGCGTGCCAGGTGCACGCGCTGCGCGCGCTCGAGGCGGAGCTCGGGCTCGAGGCCCTCTATGTGATCGGTACCCCGTGCAGCGACAACACGACGACCGAGAATTTCCATCGGTTCCTCGGGCTCCTGACCGACACGCCGGACGACGTTACCTACCTCGAGTTCCTCGCCGACTACCGCGTCGAGCTTCGGTTCCGCGATGGCTCGCACCGGTTCATCCCCTTCCTGCAGCTCCCGATCCGCGACCTGCCGCGTGATTTCTTTCCGGCCACCTGCCGCTCCTGCTTCGACTACACGAACAGCCTGAGCGACCTGACGGTCGGTTATATGGGTGGCGAGGGGGACCAGTGGCTGCTTATCCGGACCGCCCGCGGCGAGGCGCTCCTCGACCTCATCCGCGATGAGGTGACGGTGACGGCGCCGGGCTCGCGTGGCGACCGCACCGGCCCCGTGAAGACCTTCGTCGCACTGAGTGAACGCGCGGCGGGCGGGCTGCCGGTGCGCGGTGCCCCGGACTGGGCGCGGCCGTTGATCGGCTGGGCGCAGCGGCGATTCGGCCCGAAGGGGCTCGAGTTCGCGCGCACGCGCGTGGAGATGAAGTGCGCCGAGGGCATCCTCGCCCTACGGCACGAGCGTCCGCATCGAATGAAGCGGATGATCCCGGGCTTCGCGTGGGACCTCGTGGCCCGATACGGGCTCACGCCGCGTCCCGGCGAGCGACTGCAGACCCCCCAGGAGACGACCGGATGATCCTCGAGACGACGTATGACGTGGTGGTGGTGGGTGGCGGGCCCGCAGGCGCGACGGCCGCGCACGACCTCGCGCGGAAGGGCCGGAAGGTGCTGCTCCTCGACCGTGCGTGGCGGGTGAAGCCGTGCGGCGGGGCCGTGCCCCCGCAGCTGCTCAGCGACTTCGACGTGCCGGAGTCGCTGCTCGTCGCGCGCATCAACGAGGCGCGGATGATCTCACCGAAGGGGCAGACGGTGGATATCCCGGTCGGTGACGGGTTCGTGGGGATGGTCGACCGCGACGTCTTCGACGAATGGCTCCGGGCGCGCGCGGCCGAGGCCGGTGCGGAGCGGCGGCTCGGCGCGTTCGTGCGCCGCACGCACGACGGCGACGGCGTGGCGCGCGTGCACTACACCGACGGGCGCTCGCGGCACGGCGAGGAGCGGTCGGTCCGGACGCGCTTCATCATCGGCGCCGACGGCGCCCTCTCGCAGGTCGCGCGGCAGTGCGTCCCACGGGCGGATGAGGGGAAGTTCGTCTTCGCCTACCACGAGATCGTGAAGTCACCCGAGACCGATAGCCGCGTCTTCGCGCACGATCGGTGTGACGTCTACTACCAGGGACCGCTCTCTCCAGACTTCTACGCGTGGATCTTCCCGCACGGGAAGACGACGAGCATCGGTACCGGCTCGCTCCAGCGGGGGTTCGGGCTGAAGGAGTCCGTCGCCAAGCTCCGCGCCGACACCGGACTCGATCAGGTGGAGACGATCCGACGCGAGGGCGCGCCGATCCCGCTGCATCCGCTCCCGCGGTGGGATGACGGTCGCGAGGTGGTACTCGCCGGCGATGCCGCGGGCGTCGTCGCGCCGGCGAGCGGCGAGGGGATCTTCTACGCGATGACCGGCGGCCGGTTCGCGGCCGACGCCGTCGAGCAGGCCCTCGCGACGGGACGTGTCGCGGCACTCGCCTCCGCACGCCGCCGCTTCATGGGGGCGCACGGGCAGGTCTTCTGGGTGCTCGACGTGATGCAGCGCTTCTGGTACACCTCCGACGCGCGCCGCGAGCGCTTCGTGGCCATCTGCCGCGACCGTGACGTGCAGCAGCTCACCTTCGACGCGTATATGCGGAAGCGCCTCGTGCGCGCCAAGCCGCTCTCGCACGTGCGCATCTTCTTCAAGAACCTTGCTCATCTCACCGGTCTCGCGACGGCGTGATGGCGCCGGCCGTCTGGCTCCCGATCACGGCGGCAGTCGCGTTCTGGTGCGCGGTCGCCGTGGCGGGGGCGTTCGTCACGGACATCGGACCGTGGTATCGGGCGCTCCGGCAGCCGTGGTGGAAGCCGCCGGACGCACTCTTCGGTCCGATCTGGACGACGGTCTTCCTCTGCACGGGGATCGGCTGCGTCCTCGCGTGGCGCGGCGGCGGCACGCCGGACGAGCGGCAGCGCTTCCTGCTGGCGTGCGTCATCAACGGCCTCGGCAATACCTGGTGGAGCTGGCTCTTCTTCCGGCGGCGGCGCCCCGACTGGGCGCTGCGGCAGGTCGTCCCCTTCTGGCTCTCGATCCTCGGGATGTACTGGACCACGCGCCCCCTCGCCTACGAGGCGGGGATCTGGTTCGCGCCGTACCTCGGCTGGGTCGCGATCGCCACCTACCTCAACTGGACCGTCGTGCGACTGAACGGTCCCTTCGACGCTAGGTGACCCGATGCTGATCTCCATCGCGGTCGACTTCCGCCACGCGAACGTCGCGACGCGGGAGCGGTTCCATCTCTCGCCGGAGCGGATCCTCCGGCTCCACACGACGACGCTGCCCGCCAATGTCCGCGAGCTCGTCGCGATCGCCACGTGCAATCGCAGCGAGATCTACGCTTGGACCGGCGGGCACGATCCCGCCAGCACCGCAGCCTTCGACGACGCGGTCGAGGCGATCGCGCGGGTCTGGATGGGGAATCGCGCGGGGGCGAAGGCGCTCCTCGGCGTGGCCCAGCGGCGCGCGGGGCTCGACGTGGCGCGACGCGTGTTGCGCATCGCCAGCGGCCTCGAATCTCAGGTGATGGGCGACGGCCAGATCCTCGGCCAGCTCCGGCAGTCATACCGCGAGGCGGCCGACGCCGGCGCCGCCGGCTCCGTGCTGCATCGGCTCTTCGAGACCGCGCTCCGCGCCGGCAAGCGGGTGCACGCCGAGACCGCGCTCACCGCGGGGCGACGGTCCGTCGGCGCCGAGGCCGCAGCGGTCGCGCATGACCGCTTCGGCAACCTCGCGCACGCGCGACTCGTCGTAATCGGGTGTGGGAAGACCGGCCAGTCGGTGGCCCGTCAGCTCGTGAAGCTCGGCGCGCGCGACGTCGTCTGCATCAACCGGTCGCCCAAGCGTGCGCAGACGCTGGCGGCGGAGGTCGGTGGCCGCCCCGCGCCCTATGAGGCACTGCACGTGGAGGTGGCGATGGCGGATGTCGCGATCGCCGCGACGGGGTCACACGAACCCGTGGTGACGGCGCCGGCACTCGCAGTGGCACGCGCCAACTGCGGCACCAGCGCCTATCCGCTCCTCCTGATGGATCTCTCGATGCCACGGAACATCGACCCGGCGCTGCACGGGGTGCCCGGGATCACCGTGGCCGACCTCGACGCGCTCCATCTGCCGGTGCTGCAGGCGGAGGAGGCGCGGAAGTCGTCGGCGCCCGCGGCGGAATCGATCGTCGACGCCGAGCTGGCGAGCTTCGTCGAGTGGGTGGCGGTCGCCGCCGCCCGCGAGGCGATCCGTCCGCTCGCCGAGGCGCTCACGGAGATCTGTCGTCGCGAGCTCACCTTCGCGGCGGGGGATGCGGTGGCGGACCACGCCACCGACCGAATCGTCGCGAAGCTCCTCGCCCGTCCGATGACGAAGCTCCGCACCGCCATCGCCCACGGCGAGGCGCTGCAGGCGTTCCACCTCACGCTCGACTCTCTCTTCGCTGGGCCGATGCCGGCGCCTGCGTCCGACCGTAGCCGGCCACGCGGCCGGCGTCCCTCCCCCCGGAGCCACTGATGGCCACGAACGATCTCTTCCTCCGCGCCCTCCGCCGTGAACCGGTCGAGCGCCCGCCCGTCTGGATGATGCGACAGGCCGGTCGCTATCTCCCCGAGTATCGTGCGGTGCGCGCGAAGGCCGACTTCCTCACGATGTGCCGCACGCCGGAGCTCGCCACCGAGGTGACGCTGCAGCCGGTGGACCTCATCGGCGTCGATGCGGCAATCATCTTCTCCGACATCCTGGTGATCCCCGACGCGATGGGGATGGATCTCACCGTCGACGAAGGGGTCGGCCCGCAGTTCTCCGATCCGGTCCGCACGATGCGCGACCTCGTGCGCCTCAGCGACGTGGAGCCGGAGGAGGGCCTCCGCTACCATCTCGACGCGCTCCGGATGACGCGCCGCGCGCTCGACGGCCGCGTCCCGCTCATCGGGTTCGCCGGGTCGCCGTGGACGCTCTTCGCCTATATGACCGAGGGGAAGGGGACGAAGTCGTTCAGCATCGCCAAGAAGCTGCTCTTCGCCGATCCTGAGTTCGCGCACGCGTTGCTTGCGCGACTCGCCGACAACGTCGGCCGCTTCCTCGTCGCGCAGGCGGCCGCGGGGGCGCAGGCGCTGCAGCTCTTCGATTCGTGGGCCGGCTCGCTCGGCCCGCGCGAGTACCGCGAGTTCGCGCTGCCGTATATGGCGCGAGCCGCGCGCATCGCCAAGACCGCGGGCGTCCCGGTGATCGCCTTCGCGCCGGGCGCCGGCTGGGCGCTGGGTGAGATTGCCGAGGCCACGGGGTGCGATGTCCTCGGTGTTGACTGGCACACCGACGCGGCGTGGGCCCGTGGGGTCGCGGACACGCGGCGCTGTGGCATTCAGGGGAACCTCGATCCGTGCACGCTGTACGCGGCGCCGGAGGTGATCCGTGAGCGAACGCAGGCGATGCTCGCGGCGATCGACGGGCCCGGCTACATCGCGAACCTCGGACACGGGATCCTGCCTGACGTCCCGGTGGCGCACGCGAAGGCATTCATCGAGACGGTGCAGGCGTGGGACTCTCGCGGTGCGATGGCCGCGGCACAATCGGCGGAGATGACGCGATGACGATGGCGAAAGGACTCACACGCACAGCACGGCGCGACCTGATGGCAGCGTGGACCGCGCAGCTGCAGGATGAGATCACGACCTTCTTCGAGCGGCTCGACGGCGGGCACTTCTCCGAGGCGGCGTGGGACCGTCAGGGCGGCGGTGGCGGTCGGTCGCGGCTCCTCAGTGATGGGGCGGTCTTCGAGAAGGCGGGCGTGAACCGTGCGCTCGTCGAGGGGATCCTACCCCCCGAGGCGGCCAAGCGACTCGGCGGGAACGTGCCGCCCGACGCGACCCCCTACTTCTTCGCGACCGGTGTCAGCGTGGTGGTGCACCCGCGGTCGCCAATGGTCCCAACCGTCCATCTCAATGTGCGGTACTTCGAGCTCACCGACGCCGACGGCCAGCTGCACGACGCCTGGTACGGTGGCGGCACCGACCTCACGCCGATGCATCCCTTCCCGGATGATGCCCGGCACTTCCATCGCTCGCTCAAGTGGGCGTGCGACGCCCACGATCCGCGGCTCTACCCCGCGCACAAGGCGTGGTGCGACGAGTACTTCCGCAACCTGCACCGCGCCAACGAGGCCCGTGGCATCGGCGGCGTCTTCTTCGACCATTTGCGTCCCGGCGAAGGGCCGTTCCACTTCGCACCCGAGGCGCTGCACGCGTATGTGACCACCGTCGGACGCGCGCTCGACGACGCCTATGGTCCGATCGTCCACGCACGGCGCGACCTGCCGTATACTGAGCGCGACAAGGCGCTTCAGCTCTACCGTCGCGGACGCTATGTGGAGTTCAACCTCGTGCACGACCGGGGCACCATCTTCGGGCTGCAGACCGGCGCGCGGACGGAGAGCGTCCTGATGTCGCTCCCGCCGCTCGCCGCGTGGGCGCCGTACCACGAGCCGGCGCAGGGATCGATCGAGGCGGAGCTCGCCGCGATGCTCGCGCCGCGCGACTGGGCCACCGAGGCCTGATCTGATGCGCGTCGTCGTGATCGGCGCTGGGGTCACGGGGTTGAGCGCGGCGCTCGAACTCCGCGACCAGGGCGTCGACGTGACGGTGCTCGACGCCGGCGCACGCGTGGGCGGTGTGATCACCACGCGTCGCGTCGATGGCTTCCTGATCGAATCGGGTCCGACCTCGCTGAGCGCCACATCGACGCTCGAGTCGCTGATCACGCGGTTGGGTCTCGAGGACGAGCGCGTCTTCCCCACCCCGTCCGCGAAGCGGCGCTTCATCGTCCGCGACGGCACGCCGGTGGCGCTCCCGTCCGGACCCGCGTCGCTCCTCGCCTCGCGCGCGCTCTCGCGCGGCGCCAAGTGGCGGCTCCTCCGCGAACCCTGGGTGACCCCAGTGCGCGGCGCCGCGGACGAGTCGATTGCCTCGCTCGTGCGCCGCCGTCTCGGATCCGAGGTGCTCACCTACCTTGTGGCCCCGTTCGTCTCGGGAATCTACGCTGGCGATCCGGAGACGCTCTCGGCACGTCACGCGATGCCGATGCTCTTCCACGCGGAGCGGCGCCACGGCTCCATCCTCCTCGGCGGGATCCGCGAGGCGCGTGCTCGCGCGGGGGTCGTCCGCCACCGGGGGATCACGAGCTTCCGCGAGGGGCTCGCGACGTTGCCGAACGCGATGGCCGAAGCGCTCGGCGGCCGCGTGCGCCTCCGGACGCGTGTGACCACGGTGCAACCGCACACGGAGGGCTGGCAGGTCGGCGTCGAAGATGGAGAGGGCCGTCCGGCGCAGATCGCCTGTGACGCCGTCTGCTATACCGGCCCCGCGCACGCCGTGCACGCGATCGACCTGCCGTGGGAGATCCGACAGGCGCTCCAACCGATCGAGCGCCTCGAGCATCCGCCGGTCGCCACGCTCGCACTGGGCTTCCCGCGTGAGGCCGTCGCACATCCCTTGGATGGTTTCGGGATGCTCTGCCCTGCCGTCGAAGGTCGCACCCTCCTCGGCGCGATCTTCTCCTCATCGCTCTTTCCGGGACGCGCGCCCGCCGGGCAGGTTCTCATCACCTGCTTCCTTGGCGGCCAGCGCGCGCCGGAGATCGGCCGGATGTCGACGGATGCCGTGCTCCCGCTCATCCTCGCAGACCTGCAGGCACTCCTCGGCGTGCGCGCCGCACCGACCCTCGTGCAGCATCAGATCTGGCCGCAGGCAATCCCGCAGTACGCGCTCGGACACGAGCGCGTGGTCGGTGCCGCGCTCCGCATCGAGTCGGAGCACCCTGGGTTCTATCTGGGGGGGCAGTGGCGCGGCGGCGTGTCGCTGGGCGACTGCCTCGCACAGGGACAGCAGTTGGCGACGCGGATCGTGCAGGAGCGGGGCGCCGCGAGCGGCCGGTCGAACCGGTTCTCCGGCGAGGGCGCCCACCGGACGCCGCTCGCGGTCTGACCGCGACTATTCGCCGTCGGGGATCGGACCGGGATCGAGGGTGAAGCGCCCGAGGATGGCCGAGAGCCGGACCGCGTGCTCGGTGGCCGCCTCGACCTCCTGCAACAGCGGCGCGATCGATGCGGCATCGGCGCTGTCGGCGATCTCACTCACCGCGACGCCGGCATTCGCCCAGATGGCGGAGACGAGCGCCTGCACCGTGGGCGGCGCGGGCGGCGCATCGCCGGGCGCGCCACCGGGGCGCTGGGCGGCGAGAATGAGCCGCTGCAGGCGGTCCCGCGCGACGTCCGCGCCGTGCCGCTCGCTCAGATCGGTGAGCATCACGATGACGCCGAGCAGCCCACCATCGACGCCGGGGATCGGGTCGGCGCGGACCGCCACGGGCGTGCCCGCGTCGCCAGCGCGCGCGGCGAGGCGCACTTCCCCGCGCCACGGACGGCGGTCGATGAGCAGGGTTCCGAGCATCTCGGTGGTCTCCTCGGCATCCGAGAAGGCGGCGGCGAGATCCTCAAGCGTCTGGAGTTGCCGATGTGGCCCGCCAATCAGCCGGCCGACCGCAGAATTGATGAGGAGGATGTCGCCGTCGGCGTCGGTGATGACGACTGGTTCATCCATCGCCTCGACGGCGCCGTGCATCTTCATCAATTGCCGTTCGGCGATGAGCACGCGAACGGAGCGGAGCTGCGTGACGATATCTGCCACTGAAGCCCCGATGGCCTTCGCGATCGCACACTCCCGCATCCGCCACGGCAACGCGGTCTCGCGGATGTGCTCCCGCCAGGTGGGGTCGGCGGCAGGCGACGCGGCTGGCGCCACCGAGGGATTGGCACCGGTCCACGTGACGTCGTGCGGCTGTTCGCGTCGGAACCAGGCGAGGTATTCGCCGCGCGCCGCACCGATCCGGACGGCGAGCACACCGGCGGCCGATCGTGACATCCCGGCGAGCGGGGGATGCTCCTTGCCGATGGCCGCCGTCGCGAAGACCGCCGCCATCGGTAGCGTGTCGAGGTAGGCGAAGAGTCGCTGCAGATCGGTGGGCGCGGGCGCCTCGCCGGTCGTGTGTATCTCTCCGTCGAAGCGCAACGCGGCGCCGGTCGCACCGAGGGGTTGGAGAAGCTGTCGCGGCGTCTCGAAGAGCGCCCGCTGCCAGTCTCCATCGGCCGAGGTGGCTTCGATGAGCCGATGTTCGAGACGGCGCACCAGCACCTCCGCCTGCGCCTCGGCGTAGTGCTCGAGCGCCGAGATGCGCGTGGAGGCGACTTCAGCGAGGAGTTCGATGGCGGCGCGGACCTCGACCGTGAGATAGCGCGCGCTCGTGTGCGTGCAGTGGAGGAGCCCCCAGACCCGTCCCTCGTGCAACAGGGAGACGTCGAAGAGCGCCCCGACCCCGTCGGCGCGCAGCTGCGCCCGTTCCGCCGGCGGCACCGCGAGGAGCGATGCGGCGGTGAGGTCGGTCATCCGGCCCGACTGTTCGATGGGCGGGTGGATGGCGACCGGATCGGCCTCGAGGTCGACCGAGAGCTGTGTGCGTTGCCGCAGCTGATGCGCGCGCATCGCCGCGTGGCCCGCATGCGCCGGGACCCGGCGATGCAGATGCGCCACGAGCGTCCGGCGTCGCGACTCGGCGATCACCTCTGCGTGCCCGGCGACGTCCCAGCGCTGCAGCACCACGCGTTCGAATCCCGTGAGGTCTCGGAGTTCGGTGACGAGGAGGTCGGCGAGCGCCGCGATGGAATGCGCGGCGCTCAGCTGCGTGACCACCGCGGTGAGCCGTGCGGTGAGCGGCGGTGTGCGCTTCGGCGGCGTCTTCCGGATATCCTCGAGCTCGACGAGCACACTTCCCGTGCCGGGGCGGTGCATCGTCGCGAGCGCGGTGATCGTTCCGGTGCTGGTGGTCAGGCGCACCCGACGCGGGATAGCGAGGGTCAGCGAGGGCGCTTCCGCCCAGTGCCGCACCGCGTGGGCGAGTTCCGGACCGAGCCGATCGACACCGTGGCCGATGATGTCATCGAGGGACCACCCGAGATGGCCTGGGAGGTTCTCGCTCACCTGCACGATCTGTCCGTGCGGTTCCGCGACGACGAGCAAGACGCCGTGCGCCTGCACCATCCGCTCAGGATGATGGAGGATCTGCGACGGCGACGGCTGTGCCGATCCGACGGGGGGACGTTCGGCGCGGGGCATCGTTCCTGGGCTGCGGAGGGTCAGCCACGGTCCCCCGGAGAGGGGCCCGTTCCACCTATATACGGTGCGGACCACGAAAAAGCACTAGGAAAGTTGGGCGAATTTTGTACCTGTCGTCAGGTTTGCGTGACGACAGAAGGGCGTGACAAATCGTCCGCCGGACCGTATCTTCGCCCCCGAGGCCCCATTGGGCCGGATGGCAGACGCACAGGGCGCACCCCCCCGGGCGCCGAGGTCCCGGGACGTCCGCCTTGGCCGGGTGGAGGTGGATGGTGAACAGCGATACGTCGATGGTGATCGGGACCCGCGCGAGCCAGCTCGCGCTCTGGCAGTCGAACCACATCCGGGACCGACTCCTCGCGGGGCACCCGGGGCTCGCCATCCCGCTCGAGCGCATCAGCACGCGGGGCGATGAGATCCAGGATCGCCCCCTCGCCGCGATCGGCCGCAACTCCCTCTTCGTCGCGGAGATCGAAGAGGCGCTCCGCGCCCGCCGCATCCGACTCGCGGTGCACTCGGCCAAGGACCTCCCCTCGACCCTCGGGGACGCCTTCACCATCGCCGCCTACACCGAAAGGGCCGACCCGCGGGACGCGCTCATCTCGAAGGCGGGCCCGCTCGCAGCGCTCCCCCGCGGTGCGCGCGTGGGCACCAGCAGTCCGCGGCGTGCCTGTCAGCTAAAAGCGCTACGTCCCGACCTCGTCTGCCTCGACATCCGCGGCAACGTCGACACCCGGCTCGCCAAGCTCGACCGCGGTGACTACGACGCGATCGTCCTCGCCGCGGCGGGACTCGCGCGCCTCGGCTGGGACAGCGTGGTCACCGAGTATCTCGATCCCGACCGGATGCTCCCCGCCGTCGCGCAGGGGATCCTCGCGGTGGAGACGCACGCGGACGACACCGAGGCCCAGGCCCTCTGCGCCGCGCTCGACCATCTCCCGAGCCGTCGATGCGCGGAGGCGGAGCGCGCCTTCCTGGCCGCCATGGGAGCGGGATGCAATGCGCCGCTCGCAGGCTTCGCGACCATCGACGGTGACACCCTGACGATGACCGCGCTCGTCGGCGCGCCCGACGGGCGACTGGTGCGTGTGCATCGCGACGGCGCGGTCGATGACGCGGTCGCGATCGGACGTGCGACCGCCGATGCGCTCGTCGCCTCGGGCGGCTCGACGCTCCTCGCCGAGGCGCTCGCCGCGGGGACCGCGCATGCGTGAGCGGCCGCTCGAGGGACGCCGCATCGTCGTGACGCGCGCCGCTGCTCAGGGCGCCGCATTGCTCGAGTCGTTGCGCACCCTTGGGGCCATGCCGATCGCCGCGCCGGCGATCCGCATCCTCCCGCCGGAGGACCCGCAGCCGCTCCTGGAGGCGCTCGAGCGCCTCGATACGATGGACTGGCTCGTCTGCACGAGCGCGAACGCGGTGCGGGCCGTCGTGACGGCGCGCGGACCGGAGGCGACCTGGCCCACGTCGCTACGGATCGCGGCGGTGGGGACGGCGACCGCCGTCGCGTTGCGCGCCGCCGGTGCGACGATCGCCTTCACCCCCTCGCAGGCGGTGGCCGACGCGCTCGGGCGCGAACTCCCCGTGACCGCCGGGGACCACGTCCTCTGGCCGCACGGCGACCTCGCCGGCCCCGCCATCGTCGACACCCTCACCGCGCGCGGCGCGACCGTGCGCGCGCCGGTGGCCTACCGGACCGTCTCGGACGCGGGCTCGCTCGGCGTCGCGGAGATCCTGCGCGATGGCCACGTCGACGCCATCACCTTCACGAGCGGTTCCACCGTCCGTCACGTCGTCGAGGGGCTGGCTGCCGCAGGGATCGCGATGGTCGACCTCGATCCCGCCACGCGGCCGCTCATCGTCTGCATCGGACCCGTCACCGCGTCCGCCGCCCGCGACTGCGGGCTCCCCGTGGACGCGGTCGCCGCGAGCCACGACGACGCCGGCCTCATCGATGCACTGCTCCGCTGCTGTACCACCCGTTCCGTCGCCGTCTGACCCCCGGAGGCCGTGATGCTCGACACCTTCGTCCCCACCACCCTGCCTGACGCGCGCCGCCCGCGGCGGACCCGTCGCACGGAGGCGCTGCGCGCCTTCGTGCGCGAGACGTCGCTCGAGGCGGGGCACCTGATCCATCCGCTCTTCATCGTCGAGGGCACCGGCATCTCGAAGCCGATCGAGACGATGCCGGGACACGCGCAGCTCTCCGTCGACCGGCTCGCCGCCGAGGTGAAGGAGATCCGCGCGCTCGGCATCCGCAGCGTGCTCCTCTTCGGGATCCCTCGCCACAAGGATGACGAAGGGACGGGGGCGTGGGATTCGGATGGGCCGGTGCCGCAGGCGATCGCCGAACTCAAGCGGCTCGACCCGTCGCTCGTGGTGATCGCCGATGTCTGCCTCTGCGAGTACACCGCGCACGGGCACTGCGGGGTCGTGCGCGATGACTCAGGCGTCGTCGTGAACGACGAGACGCTCCCGCTCCTCGGCGCCGCCGCGGTCTGCTACGCGCGGGCCGGCGCGGACATCGTCGCGCCGAGCGCGATGATGGACGGTCAGGTCGCGGCGATCCGCACGGCGCTCGACGACGCGGACTTCCTCGACACGCCGATCCTCAGCTACGCCGCCAAGCACGCCTCGGCGTTCTATGGACCGTTCCGCGGCGCGGCGGAGAGCACGCCGTCGTTCGGCGACCGGCGTGCGTACCAGATGGATCCGGCGAATGCGCGCGAAGCGCTCGTCGAGGTGCAGATCGACGTCGACGAGGGCGCCGACCTGCTGATGGTGAAGCCCGCCGGCTCCGCGCTCGACATCATCCGACAGGTGCGCGACCGCTTCCCACATCCACTCGTGGCGTATCAGGTGAGCGGGGAGTACGCGATGCTGAAGGCCGCGGCCGAGCGGGGCTGGCTCGACGAGCGCCGGGCCGCACTCGAGTCGCTCGTGGCGATCCGCCGTGCGGGCGCCGACCAGGTGATCACTTACTATGCGAAGGAGGCCGCCCGATGGCTGTCCACGGCGGGATGATCCAACCCAGCGACGCACCCCCGACCTCGCGGTCGGAGGCGCTCTTCGCCCGCGCCAAGACCCTGATGCCAGGTGGCGTGAGCAGCCCCGTACGCGCGTTCCGCTCGGTGGGCGGGACGCCGCGCTTCATCTCGCGCGCGCAGGGCCCCTACCTGTGGGACGCGGACGGCCACCGCTACGTCGATTTCGTCCTCTCGTGGGGCCCGATGATCCTCGGGCACGCGCATCCCGAAGTGGTGGAGGCGGTGCGGAAGCAGGTCGTCGACGGGATGAGCTTTGGGGCGCCGTGTGCGCTCGAAGCCGATCTCGCTGAGCGGATCGTGCGGATGGTGCCGTCGATGGAGATGGTGCGCTTCGTCTCGAGCGGGACCGAGGCGACGATGAGCGCGGTGCGGTTGGCGCGCGCCGCGACCGGGCGGGCGAAGCTCCTCAAGTTCTCCGGCTGCTATCACGGGCACGGCGATGCGTTTCTGGTGCAGGCTGGCTCCGGCGTCGCGACGCTCGGCCTCCCCGATTCCCCGGGTGTGACACCCGGCACCGCGGCCGACACGCTCACTGCGCCGTACAACGACCTCGACGCGGTGACGCAGCTCCTCGACGCGCACGTCGACACGGTGGCGGCGGTCATCGTCGAGCCGGTGGTGGGGAACGCGGGCTTCATCACGCCGCAGCCGGGATTCCTTGAAGGGCTGCGGGCCCTCTGCACCGCGCGGGGGATCGTGCTGATCTTCGACGAGGTGATGACCGGGTTCCGTGTGTCGCTCGGTGGCGCTCAGGCGTACTACGACGTGACGCCCGACCTCACGACGCTCGGCAAGGTGATCGGCGGCGGGATGCCGGTCGGCGCGTACGGCGGCCGCCGCGACCTGATGGAGATGGTCGCGCCGGCGGGGACGATGTATCAAGCCGGGACGTTGAGCGGGAATCCCGTCGCGATGGCGGCGGGGATCACGACGCTCGATGTCCTCTCGCGCCACGGGATGTTCGAGCGGGCGGAGACCGCGGCGGCGCGGCTCGTCCGGCTGCTGACGGACTGGGCGGCGGATCGCGAGATCCCGTTCCAAGCCGCGCGAGCCGGCACGATGTGGGGCTCGTTCTTCACATCGACGCCGGTCGTGGATTACGCGACGGCGAAGACCGCCGACACGGCACGGTACGCATACGTCTTCCACGAGCTGCTGCGGGAGGGGGTGTATCTCGCGCCGTCACAGTTCGAGGCGGGGTTCACCTCGGTGATGCACAACGATGAGGTGATGGATCAGGTCGAGGACGCACTGCGGCGCTGCGACATCTAGCGGAGCGCGAAGCGCGACTCCAGCGCATCGCAGGCCGCGTCCACCCCGCCCTCCGACTGGACGCGCGCCGCCACCTGTGCCGCCGCGGTCCGAACCGCCGGATCGTGGGTGAGCGCATCGAGCTCGGCGGCGACGCGCCGTGCGCGGTAGCGACCCGGGGTGACGATGCGGGCTACGCCGAGCCGCGCGGCGCGGTAGGCGTTGTCCGGTTGGTCGTTGGCGAAGGGGACCGCGAGAATCGGGGCGCCGGCGCGCATCGCGAAGGTCAGGGTGCCGATGCCGCACTGTTGAACGACCGCGGCCGCGCGCGGCATCACGAGTGAGTGCGGGACGCGTTCCACGGCGAGGCATCCCGGTGGGAGCGTGGCATCCAGCATCGCGCGATTCTCCGGCCCGACGAGCAACAGCGCCCGCCCGCCGAGCCGCTGCGTCGCGGCGATGCTCTCGTCCCAGAATCGGCCCGGCGTGAGCACCGCGGATGAGCCGAGGGTGAAGAGGAAGGGGGCCGGCCCGTCGTCGAGGAACCGCGCCACGGCGGGCGGGAGCGTCGCGCCGTGCACCGCGTCGTGGAACATCTGGCCCGTGATGACGACGTTGGCGGGCCAATCGGGCTGTGGCTCGCCGAGCACCCGGGAGTAGAGCGCGAGGACGAGGTGCGGGCTGTGCTGGCCCTCGAAGATCGGCGACCCCGTATCCGAGAGCCCGAGGCGGCGGCGCAGGTCGATGACCGGCTGGAGCCAGGCCTTCGACGCGACGCGGGCGCTCCGCGCCAGCGCGGGCCCCACCCACGGCGCGACCCGTTCCACCGATTTGAGCCAGGGCGCCGGCGGGAAGATCGGGACGTCGGTGGCAGAGAAGAACATCATCGGCGCGAGCGCCGTGCTCACCCACGGGATGCCGTACCGTTCTCCGAGCAGCGGGAGCGGCATCGTAAGGGCGTGGCTGATCAGGAGGTCCGACGCGCGCGCGGGCCCCTCGAGGTCCTCGTACATCTGCGGGATCGCCGGCACGATGATGCGGCGGAGGAGGTGCTCGCTTCCCCGCCAGCGGTCCATCACCATCTGCACGATTGTCGTGTCGGTGGGACTCACGTCCGGCCTGATCGGGTGGAAGGCGAGTCCTGCGGCGCGGACGTGGTCCGCGAAATACGACATCGTCGCGATGGTGACGTCGTGGCCGCGGCGCCGAAGCCCGACGCCGAGGCCGATGGAGGGGTCGATATCGCCGTGGGATCCCCAGCAGCCGATCAGGATGCGTGCCATCGAGGAAGGATAGTCGAAGGGGGCGGAGCCATCAGGCGCCGCCCCCTCGTTGTGCAGCCTTCAGCTTTCAGCCTTCAGCCTTAGACCGGGAACAGCATCTCCCGGTACCGCGGGAGCGGCCAGTACGCGTCGCCGATCGAGACCTCGAGCGTGTCGGAGATCTCCCGGCAGGCGGCCATCGCATCGGCACCGGTGCTCGTCACGAACGCCGCACACTTCGCGACATCGTCGTGGAGCGCGTGGGCCCGCTTGATCGCGGCGTGGAGCGCGACGGTCTTGGCCTGCAGCGCCGCGACCTGCTTGCCGGTCGCCTCGGCGGCGGCCTTCTGCGGGATCACCTTGATGCCCGCCTGCTTCGCCTGCGCCGCGCCGTGCGCGAGGGCGCCGAGGTAGGCGTATGCCGCCGGAAGGATCTGCGTGTCGAGCATCTCCGCCAGCGTCTCCATCTCGATGAGCACGTCCTTCACGTAGCGCTCGACGCGCACGTGGTAGCGGCTCTCGAGCTCCTCGGCGGTGAGGATGCCGAGCGAGGTGAAGAGCGTCTTCACCGGCTTCGTCGTCATCTGCGCCAGCGCCTCCGGGGCGCGGCGGAGATTGAGGAGGCCACGCTTCTTCGCCTCCTTCACCCAGGCCTCGCTGTAGCCGTTCCCCTCGAAGCGGATCGCGCTCGTCGCCTTGAACGCCTTGCGGACCACCGTGAAGGCCGCGTCGTCGACCGAGCCACCCTTCGCGAGCTCCGCCTTCAGCTCCGCGGTAATCTCACGGATCGCCTCGGCGACCACCGTGTTGAGCGTCATCACCGGGAAGGCGATGCTCTGCGAGGAGCCGACTGCGCGGAACTCGAACTTCGCGCCGGTGAAGGCGAGCGGCGACGTGCGGTTGCGGTCGGTGTTGTCCTGCTCGATCTCCGGGAGCTTCGCGACGCCGAGCGCGAGCATCGCCTGCTCCGCCTTGGTCCCTGCGCGGCCGGCGATGATGTCCTCGATCATCTTCGTGAGCGCGTTGCCCATGAAGACGGAGATGATGGCCGGCGGCGCCTCGTTGGCACCGAGGCGATGCTCGTTGCCGCTCGTGCCGATGCCGGCGCGGAGGAGCCCCTGATGCTTGTAGACGCCCTTCAGGAAGGCCGAGAGGAAGAGGAGAAAGCGCACATTCTGGTGCGGCGTCTTCCCCGGCTTGAGGAGGTTGATGCCATTGAGCGCGTTGTCGCTCGCGATCGAGAGCGACCAGTTGCAGTGCTTGCCTGAGCCGTTGATGCCGGCGAAGGGCTTCTCGTGCAGGAGGACCTGGAGGCCGTGCCGGAGCGCGACGTCCTTGAGGACCGACATCACGAGCTGGTTGTGATCAGTCGCGATGTCCGTCTCCTCGAACTGCGGCGCCATCTCGAACTGGCAGGGCGCGACCTCATTGTGCCGCGTGACGATCGGCACGCCGAGCTTGTAGAGCTCGTACTCCACCTCGGCGAGGAACGCCTGCACGCGCTCCGGGATGCCGCCGAAGTAATGGTCCTCGAGCTGCTGGCCGCGCGGCGGCGGGGCGCCGACGAGCGAACGGCCGCCCATCACGAGGTCGGGGCGCATCGCGAAGTGCGTGCGGTCGATGACGAAGAACTCCTGCTCGGTGCCCATCGTCGTGTAGACGCGGAGGGCGCCGGTGTCACCGATCAGGTCGAGGAGCTCGCGCGCCGAGGTGGAGAGGATCTCGCTCGAGCGGAAGAGCGGCGTGACCTCGTCGAGCGCCTCGCCGTTGTAGCCGATGAAGACCGACGGGATGCAGAGCGTCCGCGTCCCCGCCGCCTCCATGATGAAGACCGGCGACGCCGGGTTCCACGCCGTGTACCCGCGCGCCTCCCACGTCGCGCGCAGTCCGCCCGACGGGAACGACGAGGCGTCCGGCTCCGACTGGATCAGCTGCTCCGCCGAGAACTTCTCGATGGCGGCCCCCTCGCCGTTCAGTGCGAGGAAGGCGTCGTGCTTCTCGGCGGTGAGCCCCGTCTGCGGCTGGAACCAGTGGCAGAAGTGGGTCACGCCGCGGGAGATGGCCCAGTCCTTCACCGCGCTTGCGACGGCGGGTGCGATCGCCGGGTCGAGTTTCTTCCCGAGGCGGATGGCCTCGGTCAGCTTCGCGTAGACCTCTTTGGGGAGCTTGTCGCGCATCTGGCGCGCGCCGAAGGTGTTGCTGCCGAAGTACGCGGAGGTCGGGATCGGCGGTTCCGCGAGCGCGGGGACCTTTGGGACGATCGGGGCGCGCGTCGCGATCGCGCGGAGGGCTTCGGAGCGGGGCGAGGAGGACATTCTGTTGAGGCTGGAGGCTGGAGGCTGAAAGCTGGAGGCTGAAAGCTGGAAGCTGGACGCTGGACGCTGGACGCGGACCGAAACAGCAGATGTGCCAATAAACGATAAAAGAATGTGCTTTCTGACGATCTTTACGTGCTGATTTTGCAAAATTTACGGGAAATTCCTTGGTTTTCAAGACAATCAGTGCGAATATTGCACGCCGAAGTACGCGATGACGAGATTTTGACCTAATTTTAGGACACTTCGGCTAGTCCTCAGAGTCGCGGCGCCACGGTTTCCCTCGAGGGGCGTCGCCGCTACCTTTGCCGATACGGCGCCGTGGCCAAGTGGTAAGGCGGCAGACTGCAAATCTGCTATTCGTCGGTTCGATTCCGACCGGCGCCTCTCCCCCCGCATCGGGGGCTCTCCATCTCCGACACGAACGGGTGGTCCCTCGCGGGCCACCCGTTCGTAGTTTCTGGAGACGCTTGGCCCTGCCGGCGCCCCACAGACCTCTCGCCCGCGCCTCCCGATGCGACCCTCCACCTCCGTCCGCGCGTTCCTCGCCCTCCTCTGCGCCGCCACCGCCCCCCTCGGCGCGCAGCCGACTGCCGCAGAGGAGACGACACTGCGCCTCCCGGGACTCGAACAACCGGTCGAGATCGTCCGTGACCGCTGGGGGATCAACCACATCTACGCAAAGACGGAGCACGACCTCTTCTTCGCGCAGGGATGGGCCGCCGCGAAGGACCGGCTCTTTCAATTCGAGGTCTGGCGACGCCAGGCGACGGGGACGGTGGCCGAATGGCTCGGCCCGCGCGAACTGGACCGCGACATCGGGGCGCGGCTCTTCCGGTTCCGCGGCGACCTCACCGCGGAGTTCCAGCATTACCATCCGCGCGGGCGCGCGATCATCACGGCGTTCGTCGACGGCATCAACGCGTACGTGACCGAGGCACGCCGCGATCCCGCGCGCCTCCCGATCGAATTCCGAATCCTCAACACGCTCCCAGGCCTCTGGACCACGGAGGTCGTGATCTCGCGGCATCAGGGGCTCCTCGGGAACATCACCGAGGAGCTCGACTACGGGCGGATGGTCGCGTCGCTGGGCCCCGCACGCGTGAAGGCGCTGCAGGCGTTCCGGCCGGGCGATCCTGATCTGACCCTCGCACCCGGCATCGACTCCGCGCTGCTCGCCGCCGACATCCTCAAGCTCTACAACGCCTTCCGCGGGTCGCTGCGATTCCGTGCGGAGGACATCGCGCCGGCGTACCGGACGGCGCACGCGAGCACGCCCCACGATGCGAATCCGATGTCTCCCCCGGCGCGTCGCGCGGCATCCGCCGAAGCGGACGCGACCGACGACGCCGACCCGATCGACTGGTCCCGCGAACGCCTTGCCGGCGGGAGCAATAACTGGATCGTCAGCGGTCGACTGAGCCAGAGCGGCGCGCCGCTGCTCGCGAACGATCCGCACCGGGCGATCTCGGTCCCCTCGCTCCGCTACTTCGCGCACCTCGTGGGGCCGGGGTGGGATGTGATCGGCGGCGGCGAGCCGGTGCTCCCAGGCATCTCGATCGGCCATAACCAGCACGGCGCGTGGGGGCTCACGATCTTCGAGACCGACGGCGAGGATCTCCTCGTCTACGAGACCGACCCCGCGAACGCCGACCGCTATCGCTATCGCGGGCAGTGGGAGCCGATGCGCGTCATCGTCGACACGATCCCGGTGAAGGGCCAGCGTCCCGCGATCGTGCGGCACCGATACACGCGGCACGGGCCGGTGGTGTACCAGGATGCGGCGCGCCATCGCGCCTTCGCGGTGCGGGCGGCGTGGCTCGAGCCCGGCGGGGCGCCGTATCTCTCGAGCCTGCGGATCGACCAGGCGACGACGTGGGAGGAGTTCCGCGCGGCGAACCGCTATGGGCACATCCCGGGCGAGAACATGATCTGGGCGGACCGCACGGGCCACATCGGATGGCAGGCGGTGGGGATCGCGCCGCGCCGCCCGAACTTCAGCGGGCTCGTCCCCGTTCCCGGCGATGGTCGCTACGAGTGGAACGGGTTCCTCGACATCCTGCAGAAGCCGCACGTGCTGGACCCCGCGGACGGGTTCTTCGCGACGGCGAATCAGGACAACGTGCCGCGCGACTTCCCCGCGATGGACGCGATCGGTTTCACCTGGGCGAGTCCGCACCGGTGGGCGCGCGCGACGGAGGTGCTCGGGAGCGGCCGGCGCTTCTCGCTCGCCGATATGACGCGCCTGCAGACGGATGAGCTCTCGCTCCCCGCGCGTGAGCTGACGCGACTGCTGCGTGACGTCGCGGTGCCCACACCGCGGCTCGATTCGCTCCGTCGGCGTCTCCTCGCTTGGGACCACGTCCTCGCGAAGGAGAGCGTGGAGGCGGGGATCTATGTGGCGTGGGAACGTCGGCTCACGCGCCTCACCTCTGAGCGCCTCGTGGCGCCGGCCGAGCGGGCGGTGATGCCGGAGATCCCGTTCGAGGTGGTCCTGCGCGCGGTGACGATCCCCGACGGGGCGTGGGGGCCGGCGCCGCTGCCGTCACGCGACGCCCTGCTCGTGCAGGCGCTGGTGGACGCGGAGGCCTCGTTACGGGAGCGGTTCGGCGCGGAGGTGTCGGGGTGGGCGTATGGCCGATCGGGCTACAAGCACGTGATGATCCGGCACGTGCTCAGCGGGCTCGTGGCGGACTCGCTACGCGCGCGCCTCGACGTGGGCCCCGCACCGCGCGGCGGCTACGGCCTCACCCTGAACGCGAACGGGAACGGCGACAACCAGACGAGCGGCGCCTCGTTCCGGATCGCGATCGACCTCGCGGACTGGGACCTCGCGCTCGGCACCAACACCCCGGGCCAGTCTGGGGACCCGACGAGCCCGTTCTATCGTGACCTCTTCGGCGAGTGGGCGCGGGACCGGTACTTCCCGGTGCTGTACACGCGACCGAAGATCGACGCGGCGACGGCGTCGCGCACGCGGCTCACGCCGCGCTGAGGCCTTTCGTCCATCGCATCGCGATCGCGTTCAACCTCCAGCATTCAGCATCCGGCGACGCCCGCGCGTAGGCCTCCCGGCGTCCTTCGTTCCTCCCACCTCGGAGTCCGTATGTCCCGCCTGACCCGCCCGCGGCTCGCCACGGCCGCGCTCCTCGCCTCCCTGCTGGTGTCCGGCATCGCACGGGCGCAGGGCCAGCCCGTCGACCGGGAGTACACGGCCAAGATCCGCGAGCACCTGCAGGACGCGCGCATCAGCACAGAGCTCGTGGACCACCTGCCGGCCTCCGACCGGGTGCCCACGCCGCTGAAGTTCCTCGGGCGGATCGTCGGCACGCCGGGCGAGCTCACGTACGCGCGCGACATCCACCGCTATATGTTCGCGCTCGACTCGGCCTCACCGCGCGTGAAGACGTGGACGATCGGTCAGACCGAGGAGGGGCGCGAGATGATCGTCGTGGCGATCGCCGACTCCGCGATCATCGCGACCCTCGACGCGCACCGCGGCTACCTCAACGAGCTGACCGACCCGCGCCGGACGACGGTCGCCCGCGGGCAGCAGCTCCTCGAGACCGCGAAGCCGATCTACTGGCTGACGTCGGGGCTGCATTCCGGTGAGACGGGCGGGCCCGAGATGCTGATGGAGCTCGCCTACCGGATGGCGGTGACGGAGACGCCGTTCTACGAGAACATCCGGACGAACGTCATCACCTTCATCACGCCAGTGCTCGAGGTGGACGGGCGCGAGCGGCAGGTCGACACGTACTACTTCAACAAGGCGCGGCCAGCAGGTGAGGCGCGGCTGCCGCTGATGTACTGGGGCAAGTACGTCGCGCACGACAACAACCGGGACGGGATGGGGCAGTTCCTCGCGCTGACGCGCCACGTGAACCGCACCTTCCTCCAGTGGACGCCGCAGGTGATGCACGACCTCCACGAGTCGGTGTCCTACCTCTACTCGTCCACGGGGACGGGCCCGTACAACGAGGGGCTCGATCCCATCACCGTCAACGAGTGGTGGATGATGGCGCAGGCCGACGTGATGGAGCTGACGAAGCGCGGCGTGCCGGGGGTGTGGACCTACGGCTTCTACGACGGCTGGGTGCCGAACTATCTCTTCTTCGCCGCGCACTCGCGCAACGCGATCGGCCGTTTCTACGAGGTACAGAGCTACGGCCCGGACAACAACCCGTCGCTCCGCGTGGGGCCGGGGACGACGAGCCGCGAGTGGTTCCGGCCGAACCCGCCGCTCCAGGAGATCAAGTGGGGACCGCGCAACTCGGTGAACATCGGTCAGTCGGGGGTGCTCTTCTCCCTCGACCACTTCGCGAAGAACCGGAAGCTCTATCTCGAGAACTACTGGCTGAAGGCGCAGCGCTCGGTGGCGCGCGGGCGTACGGGCCCGACGTTCGGGTGGGTGGTGCCGGCAGGGCAGCGTCGGCGCGTCGATGCCGTGGAAGCGATCAACGAACTGCATCGGCAGGGCCTCGAGATCCACGTAGCCGATGCGACCTTCACGGCGGGTGGGCTCACCGTCCAGAAGGGGGACTACGTCATCCGCGCGGACCAGCCGTACCGGACCCTCGCGGATATGTACTTCTCGACCCAGAACTTCCCGAGCACGAATCCGCGCCCGTACGACGACACCGGCTGGACCTTCCAGCTGATGCGCAATGTGGTGCTCCACGCGGTGACGGACACGTCGATCCTGACGCAGCGGATGACGCGGCTCACCACGCCGGCGCGCGCGGCGGGGGGCATCACCGGCACCGGCCCGGTCGTCGTGGTGGAGCACACGGCGGACAATGCGCTCGTGACGATGCGGTTCCGGCTGAAGGACGTACCGATGGCGGCGGCCGAGTCGGACTTCGAGGCGGGGGGGCGACGCTTCCGGGCGGGGAGCTTCATCATCGCGAACGCGAACCCCGCGGTCGTCGGGCCGGTGCTGCGCGACCTCGGGCTCTCCGGGGTGGCGCTCGCCGCCGCGCCGACGGTGAAGACACACGACCTCGACCTCCCGCGCATCGGCTACGTCCACAGCTGGCAGCGCACGCAGGATGAGGGCTGGGTCCGCGCCGCGCTCGACACCTACGGCGTCCCGTACACCTACTTCGCCGACCAGACGCTGCGACAGGGGAACCTCCGCGCGCGCTACGACGTGATCATCTACCCCCACGTCGGCGGGAGCGCGGAGTCGCAGGTGAATGGAATCGCGATGACGGGATCGCTCCCGCTCCCGTATCGCCGGACACCGGCGACGCCGAACCTCGGCGTCAACGACGAGTCGGACGACATCCGGGGCGGGATGGGCTACGAGGGGCTGCTCGAGCTGCGGAAGTTCGTCGAGGCCGGGGGGACGTTGATCGTCGAGGGCGCGACGGCGACGATCTTCCCGGAGTACAAGCTCCTCACCGGGATCACCGTCGAGACGCCGGCAAACCTCTTCGTACGCGGCTCGGTGATGCGCGGCCTCGTCACCGACCGCACGAGCCCCATCGCCTACGGCTATGGTGCGCAGGTCCCGGTCTACTTCAACTCCGCGCCGGTGCTCAGCGTGGCGGGAACGGGGGCCTTCGGTGGCGGAGCGGGTGGAGGCGCGGGCCCTGGGCAGAACACGACGCCGATGGCGACGCCACTCACCCTCTCGACGTGGAACTGGGCGGCGGTCGATTCCGCGCCGGCGACGGGCGCTGCCGCGGGTGGTGCGGCGGGGCGCGGCCCCGGTCCGGCGGGCGCGATGGGCGGTCCCGCGACCGGCGGGGCGACGAGTGCGGGCGCGCTCCCGGGTCGACCGCGCGTCGTGATGAGCTTCCCCGCGAACCCCGCAGAGATGCTCCTCTCCGGCTCGCTCGATGGGGGCCAGGCGCTCGCGAACCGCGCGCAGGTCATCGACTCGCCGCTCGGCCAGGGCCACGTGGTGAGCTTCGGGATCCGACCCTTCTGGCGGTGGCAGACGCACGGGACCTTCTTCCTCGGCTTCAACTCGATCCTGCACTGGAACGACCTCGACGCCGGCCGGTAGGGCGAGACCGGCGGCGCGGGCCGATCCGGATCGCCCAAGGCCCGGATCGGCCGGCAACGACGAGGGCCCGGCTCCCTATGGGGAGCCGGGCCCTCGTCCATCACGGAGTGACCGTGACGACGTCGCGACTACTTCTGGAAGATCGCGAAGCCCCAGAAGCAGGGGTTCGTGCTGCACGCCGCCATCGTGACCTTCACCTTGTAGGTGCCGCTCTTCTTCGGGCGGTACTCGACGATCGGGTTGTCATCGGTGAGGACGTCCGACTCGAGCTCGTTGTCGTTCTCGTCGAGCAGGGCGATGTCGAGATCGCTGCAGTCAGCGTCGCAGACGCCCCAGAACTTGTAGGTCATCCCCGCGGTGAGGGCGAAGCTCCAGGTATCGGAGGCGTCGCCGTTCATCCGCCCCATGATGTAATTCCGCGACGTGAAGCCCTGGCCCTGATTCGACTCGTAGCCGCGCTTCAACTGATCCCACACGGTGTTGGCGTAGCTCTGCGCCGACGCCGCCGACGGGGCGGCGAGGAGGGCGACGCCGAGGAGGGTGAGAAGGCGACGGAAGGTCCGAGTCATTGGTACCGATCCCTGCTGGGGTGATGCGGAGCCCCGATGGTGGGCGCCCGCTGCCTCACGATGCCACCACCTGAGGCTCGGCGTCAAGACACATTTGCATCGCGCCGACGCCAAGGCGGCGGCGCTGATGACGGGGACGCGGCCCGCTCCCGGGCCGTGACGGAGTTGCCCTGCGCGCCGGCGATCCGTCCGCGGCACGCCGCCGCCCCACAGCGGCAATCGAAGCCCGCACTCCGGTCATCCAGGAGCTGGCCGTAGTCGAGGGTGAGTTCCTCGCCCACCGCGATGTCACGCACGGCGACGACATCGAGCCCGCGGAAGGCGGTGTTGGCCTCGCAGCTGTGGTTCCACGGCGCCCAAGCGAGGGGATCCTCGTCCCAGATGGCGTAGACCTCATCGCTCAGCGGGACGGCATAGTGCCGGAAGAGTTCCCGGTCGGTCGCGTCCCAGTGCCGCTCCACGTGTCGACGGGTCACGATCCGGTGCGGCCGTCCCTCCCCGGCCCAGATCAACTCCCCCGCCGTCAACCGCTTCGTCGCGACGACCCCGTACCCGGCGATCGCGTCGCCGCGGAGCGCGTACGCTTTCTCCCGGCGCCGATGCCGAGCGATCCCCTCCGCGATGATCCGCTCAAGGAACCCGGCCTGGCCTATCGGATCGAAGCGCAGGATATGGTCGGCGGATCCACCGTACGCCCCCTCATAGAAGACGGAGCAAGTGAAGTTCATCTCGAGGAAGTGGATCGTCCCGGCGGCATCCATCCGGAAGTCCATCCGCGCATACCCGACGCCGGCGAATCCCTCGAAGACGCGCTCCGCCGCCTGCCGGAGCCGGCTCGCGAGCGCCTCGTCGCGCACGGGATGGTTCGCCTCGGGATGCAGTTCGCTCGTCTTGAGGGCGTAGCTCTTGTAGCGAAAGCCGGTTGGGAAGGTGTACTCGACCGGGACGAGCGCGGTCCCGCGTCCGGGGCGATCCGCCTCCCCGACGACGAGGACCGTGAACTCGCGCCCATCGATGTACTCCTCGACGAGGAGTGAGGGGAACTCCTCGGCCAGCTTCCGCACCTGCGTGGTGAGCGCCTCGAGGTCGGCGACGACGGCCTGCTCATCGACGCCCAGGCTGTCGCCGGCGCCGGCGGGCTTCACGAAGCAGGGAAAGCGCAGCCGGTGCGTGGCCGCACCGATCACCTGCCGCGCCGCCGCCGCATCCGCCGGGAGCCGTGCGGCGTCGAGCAGCGCGTGCAACGGCGTCGCGACGCCCATGATGTGCGCGACGTACTTCATAATCGGCTTCGGCACGTCGTAGAGCGCGGGCGTCGGGCCGGTGTACGGGAGCCCCAGCGCCTCAAGGGACTGGATGACATCGATCCCCGGGACATCCCACTCAGGGTAGCCCTCGCACAGATTCACGAAGATGTCGAACCCCTGCGCGGCGAGCCGCTTCAGCTGCCGATACGTGCTGACCTTGTTGAGCGCCTCGTGATGTACCGTGGCGCCCGCCGGGAGCAGCGGCGTGAGGTCACGCCGCGGATCGTAGTGTCGATAATCGACGCCCGACGCCGAGTAGTCGGGCTGGAGGACGCAGACCTTCATCCGGCCGCGCGGGTGACGCGCCGACCGCGGCGTCGGTCCGGGATGTTGGCGTGCGCGAGGATCGCCGCCACCGCGCTCGAGAAGGGGAGCTTTGCGAAGCGGAGGATCGCGCCGATCGAGGTCTGGACCTCGTCCTCGGAGAGCCCGCACTGCGAGTTCACCTCGAGCACATAGATCTTCCCCGTGCGGGCGTCCTGCCGCAGGTCGACGCGCCCGTAGCCGCGCCCGCCGACGGCCGCATACGCCGCCCAGCTGATCGCCTCGATCTCACGCGCCAGCGCCTTCCGGCGCACCGGCTTGTAGCGCCAGAGCTCGCCGTCGCCGCCGTCGATCTCGGGCTCGTCCTCGTAGATCCCCCAGAGGCGATCGAATGAGAGGAAGCGCTCCCGCACCGGGATCGTCTCGTTGAAGAGGCGCTCGACGGGGGGATAGATCCGCGCGGCCGCTGAATCCTCGCCGCTCCCGACGATGAAGGTCGTGTACTCGGGCCCGATGACGAACTTCTCGACGAAGGCGCCCCCCTCGGCGAGCGCCCAGCCGCGGTAGCCGTCGTGCAGACGCTTGAGCTGCGCCCGCAGCGCCTGCGGGGAGCGCACGACCGACTTCATCCCGATGCCGAGGCTGCCGGCGGAGATCGCCGGCTTCAGGATCAGTGTACGCGAGATTGCATCGAAGAGCCGCGCGGTGCCACGTCCGTCGCGCTGGACGATGGCCCACGGCGCCGTCGGGACGCCGGCTGCCTCGAAGAGGCGCTTCATCACGATCTTCGACGTCGTGAGGTCGTAGAAGGTCTCATCGGCGCCGGTGAAGGGGATCCCGTGTGCGCGCAGCGCGCGGATGACCGAGAGGCCGGGCGAACCGTTGATCTCGTCGCCATCGCAGAGATTGAGCGCGATCGGCGCGTGACCACGCGAGGCGCGGCGGATGCCGCCGATCACCGTCTCGACGTCGCCCATCGTCACCGGCTGCCAGCGCCACGCCATCCCGAGCGCCGCGAAGGCGCGCGTGTACTCCTCGCGCGCGAGCGAGTAGTCGCTGTACCAGGCGAGGTTCGGGTCGTCGGTCGCGACGGTGGGGATCAGCACCCACACCAGCGGCGCGGGGGTCGCGAGCGGGATCGGCAGGGCAGCCATTCGGGTGGATTCAAATGCCGCCCCTCACCGCGCGCAAGTCGAAGCGCGAGGCGCAGTTGCGGTCACCCAGCGCGCATCTCCCGCTGCAGCCGCCGGAAGGCGAGGACGGTGAGCCCGAGGCTCGCCGCGAGGGTCAGCACGAAGACCGAACTACGCCCCCGGACGAACGCATCGCCGAGATAGACCACGACGGCCACAAAGGGGAGCTCGGCGAGCGCCATGATTGGCAGGTACTTCCCGAACGGATAGCGGAGTACGCCGAGGACGTAGCTCGGAAGTTCGGACTGTAAGGCGAGCCGGAAGAGAAGGATGCTCCGCCACTGCGCACGCGTCGCGAAGAAGGTCTCGTAGCGGTGGAAGGGCTCAGGGGGGAGGAACCGGAGCGCCACACGACGCCCGAGGGTCCGCGCGAGCCAATAGCCCCCCGCCCCGCCGACCACACCACCGATCCAGAGGAGCAGCATCGTCCGCTCGGCGCCCCACACGTAGACCCCGACGGGGACGATCGGCGTGCTCGAGAAGAAGGAGAGCATCGCCGAGACGGCGGCGAAGACGAGAAAGACCGCCATCCCGGCGCGCGGGTAGGAGCGGACCACCCGCTCGACCACGGCGAGCAACTCGCGGACGGCATCGCTGAGCACCGCCGACTGCCCCACGCCGAGCACGACGAGGAGGACGACGACGAGGACGACGAGGCGTCGATGATGAAGCGGATGATGCGGCATCGCGGTGGGGTGGAATCAGCGTCTGACGAATGGTACCCGCGAGGTCAGATCCCGGGGCGTTCCTCGGGATGCAACCGCCGCAGCGTCCGTAACGTGGGGACGAAGAGCGCCGTCAGCGCGACCACACCGAGCGTCGCCACCCCGCCGATCACCACGCTCGGCGCCGTCCCGAACCACCGCGCGGTGACCCCACTCTCGAACATCCCGATCTCATTCGAGGAGCCGACGAAGAGCTGGTTCACCGAGGAGACGCGCCCGAGGAGCGCCTCCGGCGTGCGCGACTGCAGCAGGGTGCTGCGGATCACGACGCTGATCATATCGAGCAGCCCCGAGGCGAAGAGGAGGGCGAGGGAGAGCCAGACGCTCGTCGAGAGGCCGAAGCCGATCATACAGGCCCCGAAGCCCGCGACCGACCAGAGCAGGACGTGTCCGGTCCGCTCGAAGTCGTGATGCCGGGCGAGGAGGAGCCCCATCGTGACCGCGCCGACGGCGGGGGCGGCGCGGAGTAGGCCGAGCCCGATCGGGCCGACGTGCAGGATCTCGGCGGCGAAGATCGGCAGGAGCGCGACAGCGCCGCCGAAGAAGACGGAGAAGAGATCGAGGGTGAGCGCCCCGAGGATCACGGGCTCGCCGGCCACGAAGCGGACCCCGCCGACGACCGAGCGCCACACCGGCTCCTGCGACCGCTCGCGCGCGGGCGAGCGATGCCGGATGGAGAGCATCACGCCCGCCGCGAAGACCATCAGCGCCGCATCCACCGCGTAGGCGAGGGTCGTCCCGCCGAGGGCGTAGAGGAGCCCGCCGAGGGCGGGGCCGAGCACCGCAGCGAGCTGCCAGGAGCCGCTGCGCCAGGTGATCGCGTTCTTGAAGAGCGCCCGCGGGACGAGTTCCGCCGAGAGCGCCTGCCGCGCCGGCTGGAGGAAGGCACGGGCGACGCCACTCACGATGATCACCCCGTAGATCGCGCGCACGCGCGCGGGCGTGGCGAGGGGAACGCCGAGCGCGAGCGGACCCGCGAGCGCCCAGAGGGCGAGGCTGCAGGCGACGAGCACGGCGAGGGCGATGAGCGTGATGCGCCGTCGGTCGTGCTGGTCCGCCACGTGGCCCGCGTAGAGCGCCGTCGCGAGTGCCGGGAGCGCCTCGGCGAGGCCGATCAATCCCAGCGCGAGCGGGTCGTGCGTGAGGTCGTACATCTGCCACCCGACCACCGTGCCCTGGATCTGGATCCCGAGGGTGAGGGCGAAGAGGCAGAGGATGTAGCGCTTGAACTTCGGGTGCCGCAGCGCCGCGTAGGGATCGGGACGGACCGGGGCGGTCTCGCTCACGTGGGGTGCCCGGCGGCGCGTCCAACGGTGGCGTCGTGGGCCGCGCGCGCCTCAGCGAGGAGCGTCGCCGCCTCCGCCGTCAGCTGCGCGACCGCGACCTCCATCTCGCGCCGACGCGTGCGGAAGCTCAGCACGCAGAGGCGGGCGAGATAGCGTCCCTCCGCGACGCAACCGGAGAGCATCACATCGCCGCGAGCGGTGACGCGCTCGACGAGCGCCGCCGTCGCGCGGTCCTCCGCCTCGCGCGTCGTGAGGCCCGGCCCCTCGAGGTGAAACGCGAGGAGGGAGAGTTGCGGCGGCGCATCGAGCACGAGGCCCGGTACCGCCGAGAGTCGTGCCGTCGCCTCGACCGCGAGCGCGCGCTTCTCGGCGAGTGCCGCGCGGTAGCGCGCGACGCCGACGAGCTGGAAGGTCAGCCAGAGACGGAGCCCGGGGAAATCGCGGGATAGATCGGGCCCATACTGCGCCGGGTCGTAGAACTCCCCCTGATTCGGCGGGAGATAGCCGGCGGTCGAGGCGTGCAGCACGCGGAGCGCCTCGCCGTCGCGGACGAGGAGCGCCCCGGTGCCGTACGGCAGGAAGAGTCCCTTGTGCGGGTCGAGGGTGAGCGAGTCGGCGCGCGAGAGACCGGCGAGCAGCGGACGGAGCTCGGGGACGAGATGGAAGCAGGCGCCGTACGCGCCGTCGACGTGATGCCAGCATCCCTCGCGCGCGGCGAGGTCGGCGATCGCGTCGAGCGGGTCGACCGCGCCGGTGTTCGTCGTGCCCGCCGTCGAGCAGATGAAGAACGGCGTCAGCCCCGCGGCGCGGTCGGCGGCGATCGCCTCGGTGAGGGCGTCGAGGCGCATCCGATAGGCGGTATCGACCGGGATCTCGCGCACGCGGTCGGCGGCGATACCCGCGAGTTTCGCTGCCTTCTGGACGCAGTGATGTGCCTGAGTCGAGACATAGAGCGTCCCACGCCGGATATCGGGACCGAGGTGCCGTTCACGGGCGGCGGCGATGGCGTTGAAGGTCGCCATCGAACCGCCGGTCGTGAACACGCCGCGCGCCGTCTCGGGAAACCCCATCCACGCGCGGAGCCACTCGAGGACGTTGGCTTCGAGCTGCACGAGGGCCGGCGCCGCCTGCCAGATCCCGGTGAAGCGGTTGGTCGTGTCGGCGATAAAGTCGGCGAGCGCGGCGGGGTAGATACCGCCGCCGGGGATGTAGGCGAGGTACCCCGCGCCGATCGTGGTGAACGAGGGCGGGATGCAGCGGTCGAAGAGCTCGTCGAGGAGGGGTTCGAGCGCCCGCCCCGTCTCCGGCGCCTCCGCGCGCAGCGCGCGGCAGAGCGCATCGGCTGCGACGTCTCCGCGGCTCGGCATCGTCGGGATACCGGCGAGATGCCCGACGGCACGGTCGACGACGGTGTGCCCCAGCGCCCGCATCACGTCGGGCGGGAAGTCGAGGGCGGCGAGATCGTCGGGCGGGAGGAGGTCGGTCACGTGAGGGCGGGGGCGGGAGGCGATGGGGAACGATACAAGGACAGGGGTCAGGGATCAGGGGTCAGGGGTCAGGGATCAGGGGTCAGGGATCAGGTCGTCAGGGTGCAACGCGACGTTCGGCGGCGGGTGCTATCGTTGCCGGATGCGACATCGTCCAACCGCCCTGATGATCGTCGTGCTGCTGCCGGCGACCACGTACCTGCTCGGGCTCGTCGGTTGCGTCGGTGCGACGCTACGTCGAGACGCCACGCCCGCGTCGGCGGCCGCCCCCGCACCACCGCCCGCCACCTGGCGCGTCGTCAGCTACAACATCCGCCACGGGCGTGGGACGGATGAGCGCGTCGACCTCGATCGCACCGCGGCGGTCCTGCGCCCCCTCACCCCCGACATCGTCGGACTACAGGAGGTCGACCGGGTCGTGCGGCGCAGCGGCGGGGTCGACGAGGCCGCGTCCCTCGGCCGAGCGCTCGGGATGGCGCACGCGTTTGGGGCCTTCATGCCGTATCAGGGAGGCGAGTATGGCCTCGCGATCCTCTCGCGGCACCCGATCGTGCGCGCGACGCCGATCCGTCTCCCCGAGGGGAACGAGCCGCGCGTCGCGCTCGCCGCGACGATCGTCCCCGCCCCCGGCGATACCGTCGTCGTCGTGAACGTCCACTTCGACTGGGTCGATGACGACGGGTTCCGCTTCGCGCAGGCGACGGCGCTCGCCCAGGTCCTCGACACACTGTCGCATCCGTATCTGCTGCTCGGCGACTTCAACGACGAACCCGGGTCGCGCACCCTCGCGCTCTTCCACGCGCGCGCGACGGAGATGGCAAAGCCGGCGACGGACCGTTTCACCTTCTCGTCGACGGACCCCGTGAAGGAGATCGACTTCATCTTCGCGGCCCCGCGCGGCCGCTGGCGCCCCCTCGGCGCCCGGGTGCTCACCGAGCCGCTGGCATCGGACCATCGGCCGGTGGTGGCGGAGTTGCAGGGGCCAGGGGTCAGGTGACAGGGGTCAGGGGTCAAGTGACAGGGGGCAGGGGTCAGGTGACAGGTACCTGATACCTGAGACCTGAGACCTGTTTTCCCCTACCCCCGACCCTCCTCGCGCCTGATATCGGCGCCGATGCGCGGTGGCGGTATTTCCCCGCCCCACCCTCGGAGTCGTCCCGTATGGTCCCCGTCACGGATCGCCTGCGATCCGTCCGCCGTCTCGTCGGCGGCACCCCCCTCCTCGCCATCGAGTGCCGACGTGACGGCGGTGCGCCGTTCGTCCTCCACGCGAAAGCCGAGCACCTCAACCTCACGGGAAGCATCAAGGACCGCGCCGCGGTGGAGGCGGTGCGCCGCGGGCTCGAGGACGGCGTGCTCGACGAAGCGACGCGGCTCGTCGTCGCGGCCGAGGGGCACGCGGGGGTCAGCCTCAGCGCGGTGGGGAGCGCCATCGGCCGGCGCGTGCAGCTCGTGATGCCCGACGATGCCCGTCCCGAACACACGATGCTCGCGCGTGCGTACGACGCCGAGCTGCACCTCGCGCCGCGCGCGCTCCTCCCCACGCTCGTCGAGGAGCTCGCGCGCGCCGCGCCCGGCGCGTATCGCCTCGACCGCCTCACCCCCGACGAACAGGCGGACGCCCATCGACAGACTACCGCGCGCGAGCTCTGGCTCCAACTCCTCGGCCAGCACGTCATCCCCGACGCGTTCGTCGCGGGAGTCGGTACCGGTGGCACGGTGCGCGGCGTCGGGCAGACGTGACGGCGCGAGCTCCAGGGCAGCGACGGCCCGATCGCAGTCGCCGTGGGCGACGCGATCCTGATGGCGCAGAAGCTCGCGCGGGAGCTCGGACTCGGGGTCGGCATCTCAAGCGGCGCGAATCTCGTCGCGGCGTTCCGGCTGCACGAGACGCTCGGCGACGGCGCGGTCGTCACGATGGTGCTCTGCGATTCGAATCGCACGTATCTCGACGGGCCATTGCTGCGCGAGATGCCGGCGCGCGACGGCTACCTCACCCCGCGCACGAGCTTCGTGGGGTTTCGGGCGATCAACCGCTCCTGCCTGACCTGCGTCGATCCGCAGGATCCCGCGAGTCATCCCACCGGGATCTTCGAGATGGCGAAGCAGCTGGAGCGGCGCGGCGGGCGCTCGCCGCTCAATCCTCCTCGATGAGCGACGCCGCTCGCGTATCCGGCATCCGCCAGTACACCACCAACGAGGCCGCGATCACCACGGTGGCGTACCAGTAGAACCACCGCTCGTGCCCGAGCCCTTTGAGCCAGAGGGCGATGTACTCCGCGGTGCCACCGAAGAGCGAGACGGCGAGCGAATACGGCAACGCGACCCCGAGCGCGCGCACCTCGGTCGGAAAGAGCTCCGCCTTCACCACGGCGTTGATCGACGTGTAGCAGGTCACCACAGTGAGTGCGGCCGCGAGGAGGAGTACCGCGCGTAGTGGCGTCGCCGTCTCGAGCGCGGTGAGGAGGGGCACCGTGCCGAGGGTGCCGAGCACGCCGAAGGTAAGGAGGATCGGTCGGCGCCCGATGCGATCGGAGAGCGCGCCGACGAGGGGTTGCAACAGCATGAAGCCGACGAGGGTGATCGCGTTCACCTGCGACGCGACCGCCTTCGAGAGCCCGGTCGTGTTGACGAGGAACTTCTGTGCGTAGGTGGTGCAGACGTAGAAGGCGAGGGCACCGCCGGCGGTGAGGCCAAACACCGTCCACGCGGCGCGGCGGTGTCGGGCGAGTCCCCGGAGACCGCGTACGGGGACCGCGACCGCCGCCGACGCGATTGCGCCGTTCGGTGCCTGCGCGGCGACGCGGGCCGCCTCCGCCGCGGCCTGCGCGCGCGTGAAGCTCTCGGTCTCATCCAATGCGTGCCGCATCCAGACGGCGACAATCGCGGCGCACGCGCCAAGGACGAAGGGGATCCGCCATCCCCAGGCGACGAGCGACGCCTCCGGGAGCACGCGCTGCAACACGAGGAGGACCGTGAGCGCGAGGAGTTGACCGAGGATCAGCGTGACGTACTGGAAGCTCGTGTAGTAGCCGCGCCGCGCGCGGCCGGCGCGTTCGCTCAGATAGGTCGCGCTCGCGCCATACTCCCCACCGACACTGAGCCCCTGCAGGAGCCGCGCGACCACGAGGAGGATGGGAGCCGCGACCCCGATGGTCGCATACGACGGCGTGACCGCGATGAGGAGCGACCCCGCACACATCAACCAGACGGAGCGCGTGAGCGCGGCGCGGCGGCCGTGCCGGTCGGCATACCACCCGAGGAGCCAACTCCCCACCGGCCGCATGAAGAACCCGACCGCGAAGACCGCGGCGGTGTTCAGGAGCTGCGCGGTCGCATCGCCCTTCGGGAAGAAGCTCCCCGCGAAGTAGAGCGCGAAGGCGGAGTAGGTGTACCAGTCGTACCACTCGACGAGGTTCCCGACGGAACCGCCGATGATGGCGCGCAGACGGCCGCGGTCGGGGGGGGACATACCGAGAAACTACAGGTAGGAGGGGTCAGGGTTCAGGGGTCAGGGGTCAGGGGTCAGGACACCGTGCATTAGGATTCGACGCGGGTCCCTCACACCTGATACCTCATACCTGACACCTGATACCTGGTCCCTGCGACCGACCCCCCATGCCCCTCCGCCGCCTCGCTCTCGCTCTCACCCTCCTCCTCCCCCTCGTCGCCGGCGCCGCGCGCCGCCACGACCTCACCGGCGTCTGGGACTTCGCCGTCGTCACCGAGAACGGGACCGGCACCCCGGTCGTGCGGATCACGCAGGAGGGAACCAAGCTCACCGGCACCTATGAGTCGGGGCGGATGGGGGTCCGCAGCATCAGCGGCTCCGTCGTCGGCGATACGCTACGGTTCGTCCTCGCGGCGGCGTCGGAAGGCGGGATGGCGCTCGCCTTCGTGGGCCGGGTCATCTCCCCCGATCTCGTGCGCGGCGAGGTGGACTTCCAGGGGATGGGCAGCGCGACCTTCACCGGCACGCGGCGGAAGTCGACCCCCTGACGCGGCGACGTCCGGCGCGCCCACAGGGCGTGCCGGACGTCGTCGGACTCACACCGCGCGGGCGCGCCGCGCCCTACGGCTTCCCGCCGCCCCCGAAGTTCCAGACGAAGTTCACGAGGGGCACACAGCACCCACCCTCGCCGAAGGTCCCGAGCCCGAGGTCGGCGGAGATCCGGTCGCCGATGAAGCGCACCCCGCCGCTCACGAAGCGCGCCGACGAGCCCGCCGCAAACCAGTTCTCGCTCACGAGCTTGGTGCGTCGCCCGATGCGCCGCTCAAGGCCGAGCACGAGGACCGGCTTGCTCGCGAGATCCACCGTCGATCCGTCGCTCGCATACCCCCACCCCGCGCCGGCGGTGACCGCATCGTCACTCGTGCCCCAGGTGCCGGAGCCGTACACCACGCCGACCGATCCCTCGTCGCGTGAGGAGAAGAAGCCGAGCGCCCCCACCGCGTACGATGCGCGGTCGCGCTGCGCCACGGTGTACTTCGGCGCCAGATAGAAGACGCGCCCGATCGCCTCGGGGATGATCGGCGTGCCGCCGGCCATCGTGAAGCGGTCGGTCACGCCGTATGCGACGAAGGGGAAGAAGAGCATGAAGCTCGACACATAGCCCTCCCCCTGCGGCAATGGCCGCGCCGTCGAGGTGAAGAAGAGCCGCGAGAGATTCGGGTCCTCGCCCCAGAACTGTCCGCCACGTGCGGCCCCCGCCGCGACGCGCCGCCGCTCAATCTGCGCGCGCGGCACCTCCACGCGCGCCCCCGCGGTGGTCAGCACCACGACCCGCACGGCGTCCTCGCTCACGACGGTGCCGTAGAGCCGCGACCCGTCGCGGAGGATGAACTCGTAGATGGTGTCGGCGGGCGCGGCCTCCGGTGCGGGCGCCGCAGCCGCGAGGGGCGCGATGGGCGCGATGGGCGCGATGGGCGCGAGCCGTTGCGCCTGCGCCTGCATCGCGAGCGGGGTGCACCACAGCCAACCCAGCAGGACCAATCGCCGCATCGTCGCCTCCGGAATGGTGGGACCCATCGTCGCGCCACGTGCACCGCCACGTGAGCGCACGGACCGGTCGCTACCCGACCCGGTCCAATCGTACCACGAAGACGAGCGTCGCGTTCGGCGGGATACGCCCGACCGATCGCGCGCCGTACGCGAGACGCGGCGGGATGACGAGCTGCCGCGTCCCGCCGACCTTCATCCCGCGCACCCCAAGGTCCCACCCCCGAATCACGGTTCCGTTCCCGAGGGTAAAGGCGAGTGGCGGTCGGCCCGGCGGCGTCCGATCCACTTCGGTGCCGTCCGGCAGGTAGGCGATGTACGTGATCCGGATCTCGCGGCCCGGCATCGCCGGCGTCCCGGTCCCCACCTCGATGTCCCGCCAGAGGAGCCCCGCGGGATGCCGCTCCATCGCGAGCGGGACGACATTCAGCGCCTCGGCGAAGACGACCCCGGCGACGGGGTCCGTCGGCGCGATCAGATCCGCGTCCGACACGGTGTCCGACACGGCGGCCGACCGACACCCGAGCAGCACCAGCACCATCCCGATCCCTCGTCTCACTCGCGTCGCTCCTCCGTTGGGACCACGAGCACGGGGATGCTCGCCGTCCGGATGAGTTTGTCCGCCACGCTCCCCACCAGCGCCCGCTCCATCCCCCGCAGCCCCTGCGGCGTGATCGCGAGGAGGTCGGCCTCCACCTCCGCCGCGATCCCAAACAGCGCCCGCGCGATGTTCGCATCGGTCGCCGTCGCGGCGCGGGTGGTCCGTCCCCCCGCCCGCAGACGCTCGACCAACGGCTGAAGATAGCGGTCGGCGAACTCGACGTCGGGGCGACGCTTGGACTGCATCGCGACCGCCATCACCATCGGATGCACGACGTGCGCGAGCACGATCTCCCCCGTCGTCGCCAGCGCGAGAAAGCGCTCGACCGCGGCGACCGCCTCCTCGGCGCGCGGCGAGCCGTCGAGCGCGACGACCACCCGCTGACCGAGCACCGCGCCCGGCGGCGGCATCGGCACCCGCCCGCCCCGCACGAGGAGGAGCGGCGTCGGCGTGCCGCGCAGCACGCCGTCCGCCACAGAGCCGAGCCACATCCGCTGGAAGCCGCCACGTCCGTGCGTGCACATCACGGTGAGGTCCGCGCGCCGTTCCCGGATCACCGCGAGGAGGGTCGGCACCACGCGCCCCTCGCGGAAGATCGTCTCGCAGGTGACGGGGCCGCGCTTCCGCACCCGCGCGGCCATCCGGGCGAGATGGCGCTGCAGTCGCGCACGCTCCTCGGTGTCGAGCGCGGTGTCGTAGAGCGCCACGCCGCTGCTCGGCACAGCAGGGAGCACCGGTTCGTGGACCGCGACGAGGACGAGCGCCGCGCCGTGTCGTTCGGCGAGCGGGAGTGCGACGGTCAGCGCGCGCTCCGCGAGCGTGGAGCCGTCGAGCGGGACGAGGATGGTGCGATACACGCGCGGCCTCCGAGGGCACGGGCCCCACCGCTGCGGCGGGGCACCTCACATCATCGGCGGCACCGCGAGCGTGGAGGAGCGGGGATGTCTCGGACGCGACGTCGGACTTCGATCGACGCGGCGGTCAGTACTTCGCCAGGTACTCCTTCAGCTCCCACGCCGAGACCTGCGAGATGTACTCACGCCACTCGGTGCGCTTCGCGTGCAGGAACTGCTCGGTCACGTGCGGACCGAGCGCGGCGGTGATCACCTCGTCCTTCTCCAGCTCGTCGCACGCCTCGTTGAGGTCGTGCGGGAGGTCGTCGATGCGGAGGCGGCGGCGCTCGCGGTGGCTCATCTCCCAGATGTTCTCGTTGACGGGCTCGCGGCTCGAGGCCTGCGTGGCGATCCCGTCGAGCCCCGCGGCGAGCATCACCGCCAGCGCGAGGTACGGATTCGCCGCCGGGTCGGGCGAGCGGAGTTCCAAGCGCGTCCCGGTGCCGCGACGCGCGGGGACGCGGATGAGCGGCGAGCGATTGCGCATCGACCACGCCACATTCACCGGCGCCTCGAATCCCGGGACGAGCCGCTTGTACGAGTTCACGAGCGGGTTCGTGATCGCGCTCATCCCGCGCGCGTGCTGGAGCAGCCCGCCCAGGTAGTGATGCGCGACGGTCGAGAGCTGGAAGGCGCCCGCGGCGTCAAAGAACGCGTTCTCGCCGCCACGGAAGAGCGACTGGTGGGTGTGCATCCCGCTCCCGTTCTGCCCGAAGACCGGCTTGGGCATGAACGACGCGACGAGCCCGAACTGCTGCGCCACGTGCTTGACGACGAAGCGGAAGGTCGCGATGTGATCGGCGGTGGTGAGTGCGTCGGCGTAGCGGAAGTCGATCTCATGCTGGCCGTGCGCGACCTCGTGATGCGCGGCCTCGACCTCGAACCCCATCTGCTCGAGCGTCGCGACGATCGCGCGGCGCGCCTCCTCCCCACGGTCCATCGGCGCGAGGTCGAAGTACCCACCCACATCGTGCGTCAGCGTCCCGGCCTCCCCCTCAGCTGTCGGCTTGAAGAGGAAGAACTCCGCCTCCATCCCCGCGTTCATCACGTAACCGAGGGCCTGCGCGCGGGCGACCTGCCGCTTGAGGACGTGGCGCGGATCGCCGGCGAAGGGCTCCCCCTCGGGGGTGGTGACGTCGCAGATGACGCGCGCGACGCGCTGGCCCGGCTCCCCCCATGGGAAGACGCGGAAGGTCGCGAGGTCGGGGCGGAGGAGCATATCGGACTCCTCGACGCGCACGAACCCTTCGATGCTCGAGCCGTCGAAGAGGATGTCGCCCGAGAGCGCCTTCTTGAACTGCGACGCCGGCACCTCGACGTTCTTGTTGACGCCGAGGATGTCGGTGAATTGCAGGCGGAGGAAGCGCACCTGGTGCGCCTCCGCGAGCCGGAGGATGTCCCCGGCGGTGGCGCCGGCGAGGTCGAAGTCGAACGGGGCGGTCATCGGGTCGGGAATATACCTTTGGAAGATGAGCGCGTCCCGATTCTGCCCTGCCTGCGGCGCCGAGGTCCGGCCCGCCGCCCGTTTCTGTCACCGCTGCGGCGCGGGGATGGACGGTCAGCGTCCCGCCGGCGCCGGCGGCGGCGCATCCACCGGCACCACGGGTGGCACCTCGGGCGGCGCGTCGAACATCCTCCCCTGGTCGGTCGCGGGGATCGCGCTCCTCTGCCTGCTGGCGTTCATCGTCGGGCAGAATTTCCGGAAGGCGCCCGCGGCACCCGCAGCAGCGGCGGGGCCATTCGCCGGTACGGCGGGTAGCGGCGGTGCGCCCGGCCGCGCCCCCGACATCTCACAGATGGGTCCCGAGGAGCGCGCCGACCGCCTCTTCCAGCGCGTGATGACCTACGTGGCCGAGGGCAAGACGGACAGCGTGCAGTTCTTCTCGCCGATGGCCATCCAGAGTATGCAGGCGCTCGCCCCGCTCGACGCACACCGTCGCTACGACCTCGGGCTGCTCGGGATGGTGAGCGGTGACGCCGCGATGGCGCGCGCCCAGGCGGACTCGATCCTCTCCGCCGCGCCGAACCATCTGCTCGGGCTCGTGCTCGCGATGCGCACCGCCGGGATGCAACTCGACTCCACCGCGCGGCGCGGCTATGCCACGCGCTTCGTCGAGGTCGTGGACCGCGAGCGCGCGTCGGGGAAGCAGGAGTATGTGGACCACGGCCCCGACATCGACGCCGCGCTACGGGAAGCGCGCGGCGGTCAGGGCACCCGGTAGAGCCAGCTGAACTTCACGAAGAACCCGTCACGCGTCCGCTGCACCGACTGGAAGCGGAACGCCTCGGGCTCCGTGAGACTCGCGCCGTACCCGAGGTAGAGCACGCGGCCCGGGCTCGGGAAGTACGAGAAGAGCCAGTCGGCGCGGAGATTGTTCGTGCGCGAGGCGACGGAGCGCGAGAAGGTCCCCGTGCTCGACCGGAAGAGGATCGCGTCCTCGGTCGCCGGATCGCGGTACGCGTCGCGCACGCGCGCCTCGTACTGCCCCACGAAGCGGAAGAAGATCGCGCGTGAGAGCTGGTACTCCATCCGGAAGCGCGGGATGTCCGTCTTCAGGATCATCGACCCGTCGCGGACGCGCCGGAACTCCTGGTGCTGGACCGTGAGATTCATCCGGATCTGCGGCGTGGGCCGCAGGTCGAGCCCGACGTTGTAATCGAACCGGTCCGCCCCCGCCCCCTCGAGGAACTCGGCGTCCCGCGCGGCCGTGCCGCCCGCCGAGAGACCGAAGCGGCGGAACTGCGGGGTGGAGAGCCGCACATTGACCTGCCGCCCCTGCACTCGCCCCGTGGGCGTGTACTTCGCCGTGTCCGTCACCACGCCCCCCACGCGACGCTCCACGTAGTAGCGCTCGTACTGCGACGGCAGGAACCCGAAGCCTTCGGCCGCCTGCGTGAGACTGAGGTTCCAGCCTCCGCGGAGCTGCAGGCTCGACCAGATCGACGCGCGCGTCTCGAGCGGGCGATCCTGCTCGAAGAAGTTCCGGTATGCCCAGGTGCTATTAGCGGAGAGGAAGGTCATCACCTGCTCCACCCGCGCGCCCCGCGCGCCGTACCAGGTGTAGCGCTGATTAAGCTGCGTCTGCACGTAATCGGTGCGCGGCACGAAGCCCACGCGCGAGACGAGCCCCGGGCTCACGCCCTCGATGGAGTTCCGGAAGCCCCAGTTCCGACCCGTGCGATCGAACGACGCCTCCCAGATCGACCCGTCCAGCCGCGTCGTCCCGGTGCGCGTGCGGCCGTGCGCCACCTGATACGAGGCCTGATACGCATCGCGGAGGATGAAGCGCCCGTCGGTGTTGATCAGCTGGTTGTAATCCGACCCTTCGCGGCGATCGGTGAGCGTGAAGCCGATGTTGCTCTGCGTCCCGACGTCGCGGCGGAGGCGGAGGATGTTGAAGACCGGCCGGTCGATGCCATTCGCCGAGTACTTGGCGTTGTCGACCGCGGAGAGGAGCCCCACATCGAAGCGCGAGACCTTACCGGTGAGCTTGGCCGCCGCGACCGGCTGCACGATGCGCCGCGTGTAGACGAGCTGGTTCGGCGTGTCGATCTGTTCGTTTCCTTCCACGAAGAAGGGCCGCAGCTCGGGGAAGTTCACCGCGAAGCGGACATCGCCGGGGATCTGGCCGGCGTCGGCCTCCACCTGCGAGAAGTCGGGGTTGATCGTCGCGTTGAGCGTCAGGCTCGGCGTCACCCCCCAGCGGAAATCGCCGCCGTACTGCGTTGTCTGCCCGTAGCGCCACGCGCCGGTAGAGTCCGCCACGCCCGGCACCGACGAGGTGACGACCGGCGTGAGGTCGAGCACGAGCCCGCGGCGGAGGTCGCGGAGCCCGACGATCCGTCCCGACTGGTTGAGGAACGAGCTGACACCACGGCTCGTGACCGTCCAGGTGTCGGTGAAGTTGTTGCGCTGCGTCTGCCGGATGACGTTGATCCCCCAGCTGAGGGGACCACCCGAGCGGAAGCGGATGCTCTTGTAGGGGACGCGGAGTTCCACCTGGTAGCCGAACGGGGTCACTTCCCCCTTGGACTGCCAGATGAGGTCCTGATTGAGGTCGGCGTTGCCGAGGGTAGCGCGCGAGAAGCCGCCCCCCATCCCGCCGCCACCGCCACCGCCGCCACGGCCGCGACCGCCGCCCCCTTCGGTGCGGATGCCGTCGCTCTGCACGCCGAGGGGGTTCACGGCGAAGACATAGGCCTGGCGCCGGTCGTTGAAGGTGTCGAGGATGAATTGGACGTGGTCGTCGTTGACGATGCGGTCGCGGTCGGCGAGGGTGGCGCGGACCGTACCCGCCGGGGCGTAGGCGCGGACGGCGAGGTAGATCGCGTCGGGGCCGTACATCACGAGGGCCTCGGTCGAGTCGACCGCGGGGCGCCTGTCGGTGGGGTTGAACTGAGAGAATCCGGTGAGGATCGCGGCGCGCCCCCAGGCAGGTTCATCGAGGCGGCCATCGACGCGGATCGTGTCGGTGACGCGGGGGATCGCGACGGCAGTCTCACCGGCGCGGCCGTTGTACACGGTCTGACCCGAGGCGGGGATCGCCCAAAGAAGCGCGAGGGCGGTCGAGAGGCGACGGGAGCGATTCGAAGACATCTTCGATCTACGCCTCGGCCGGCGCGAATGTTGCCAGATCGGGGGCGTCGCCGTCGCGCTTGACTCGGGGCGTCCGGCGTTTTATTCAGCGGGCATTGCGCGGGCACACGGCGCGACCCACGAGGGTGGGCGGCGCGTCGGTGCGATAGCTGGAGGGGTGACGATGCTGACCTGCGACGGAATGGACGACCGGCTCTTCTCGGACCACGACGACGACGAGGAGTCGGGTTTCGGGGGTGGGGGGCGTCGCGCCTCCTATGACGACGACGAGGAGGACGGCGGCTGGGCCGTCTCCAAGGACCAGTCGGACTCCCTGTGGGATTCGACCGACGAGTCGGATGATGACGACGAGGAGGGGGGGAGCACCGCGCCGGCCGCGGACGACGGTGACGACGAGGAGGGCGACCTCTTCGGTGAGCCGCCCGCCCCGCGGCGTCGCGGCCGGAAGCCGGCCGAGAAGCCGCGCGTCCGGAGCATCTTCGAGACGACGGGGGAGATGGAGATCCCCACGGATCTGCCCCCCGCCCCGGCGCCCGCGCCGGTGAAGGCGGCGGCTCCGGCCCCCGCGAAG
>Ga0194134_10000424_pt1 | contig 64497 bp, 46 predicted proteins | sample TA2KigOff0mmetaG_FD_148602 | JGI IMG/M metagenome (GOLD analysis project Ga0194134, IMG submission 148602) | Freshwater microbial communities from Lake Tanganyika, Tanzania - TA2015056 Kigoma Offshore 0m | ecosystem: Environmental > Aquatic > Freshwater > Lake | place: Tanzania: Lake Tanganyika...
TTTCGACGACGGCCGGTTCGCGCTCGGCGAGGTCGGTCGTCTCGCCGATGTCGGCCTCGAGGTCGTAGAGGCGCGGCACCTTGGAGACGACGCCCTCGTCCTTCCGCTTGCCGTGGCCGGCGGGCTGAGGGGCCAGAGCGAGCTTCCATCGGCCCTGCCGCACGGCCTGCAGTCTGTACCCGGCGAAATAATAGTGCGCCTCCCGGGAGGCCTCTTCGGTCCGTCCCGTGAGCAACGGGGCGATGTCCCTTCCGTCGATGACCGGTTCAGCCGGCACCTTGCCGCCCGCGAGGCCGACCAGCGTCGGCAGGACGTCGATCGTCCCGGCGACGGTCGGACGCGAAGTTCCGGCGGGAATCCGGCCCGGCCAGCGCGCGACCGTCGGCACGCGCACGCCGCCTTCCCAGGTGCTGCCCTTGCTGCCGCGGAGCGGACCGGCTGAGCCGCCGTCAGGGCCCTTGATCATCCAGGGGCCGTTGTCGCTGGTGAAGAGCACCAGCGTGTTTTCGTCGAGCCCGAGTTCCTTGATCGCTTCCAGCACCTTGCCCACCGACCAGTCGACCTCCTCCACCCAATCGCCGAATCGCCCATTGCCGGACTTGCCGCGGAAGGCCTCGCCGGGCCAGATGGGCGTGTGCACGGCCGTGTGCGGGAAGTAGAGGAAGAAGGGGCGATCCTTGGAGTCCCGCATGAAGCGCACGGCCTCCTCGGTGTAGCGGGCCACGATGCCGGACTGCTGCTCATCCGTCAGCAGCTCGGCCACCTTGTCGTCACGGACCAGCGGCGAGACCTTCGTCTTGGATCCCTTGGCGGCCCGTTGCATGTCGTTCGAATAGGGGATGCCCAGGTAGCGGTCGAAGCCCTGGCGTGTCGGCAGGAAGTCCGGCTGGTCACCGAGATGCCACTTGCCCACGCAGGCCGTGGCGTAGCCCAGCGGACGGAGCAGGTCAGCGACGGTGTTCTCCGACGGATGGAGTCCCTGGGGGCCGCCCGGGAAGTAGACGCCGGGGACTGAGACGCGCGCGCCATAGCAGCCCGTCATGAGCTGGGCGCGGGAGACGGAGCAGACCGGGGCGGCATAGAAACTGGTGAGCTTCATGCCTTCGGCGGCCATGCGGTCGAGGTTCGGGGTCCTCTGCTTGGTGGCCCCGTAGGGGCCGATGTCGCCGTAGCCGAGGTCGTCGACGAAGATCACGACGAAGTTGGGCGGCCGCGGCGCGGCGGTCTGGGCTTCGGCGGTCGCCCCGAGGAGCAGGCCGGCGATCAGGGCGAGCAGGCGCTTCATCCGGAAATCACTTCTTAGGCGCCGCCTTCTTGCCCTGGGCCTTGCCCTTGGTCTTCCCCTTGGGCTGGCGGTCGAGGGTCAGGCGCGCGAGGGCGGAGAACTCATCGGTCTGTCTCTGCCAGAGGTCGGCGAGCTCCTTGGCCTTCTCGGGCATCTTGGCGGAGAGGTCGTTCTGTTCGGCTCGATCGACGCTCAGGTCGTAGAGCGCCCAGGGATCGCCCTTGGCGGCGACCAGCTTGAAGTCGCCGACGCGGACGGCCCTGTTCTCCTCGTGGAGCCACCAGAGGCCGGGACGTTCGACGTTCACGTCGGCCCGCAGGGCGGGCGCCAGGCTTCGGCCGGGGGCGGCCGGGATGGGCTGACCTTTCCACTCGGTCGGCTTCTGCACGCCGGCGAGCTCGAGCACGGTCGGCACGAAGTCGATGACATGGGCGGGCGTCCGGCGGAGTTCGCCCTTGGCGGCGATGCCCGCCGGCCAGTGGGCCACGAGGGGGGTGCTGATGCCGCCCTCATGCACCCAGGTCTTGTGGCGACGGTGAGGCGTGTTGCACGCGTTGGAGAAGCCGGGTCCGAGGCAGAGGTAGGTCGCGGCGCTGCCCATCTCCGCCTGCGGATCATGCCCGCCGTCGCGCACCATGATCTCGGCGCTGGCGCCGTTGTCCGAGGCGAACAGGATCAGCGTGTTCTCGAAGGCGCCCATGGCCTTGAGCTGGGCGATGATGCGGCCGATCTCCCGATCCATGCGGTCGACCATCGCGGCGTGGATGGCCATCTTGGTGGCCTGGAAGCGGCGCTGCTCGTCATTGAGCGAATCCCAGGCGAGCGGACGATTCACCTCGCCGGGGCCGAGTTTGGCGATGGCCTCGGGGAAGGCGTAGGGCGGGCCGACCTCCCGTTCCACCGCGGAGAGCGCGGTGTTGGTCAGCCCCATCTGCTTCTGGCGGGCGTGGCGTTCGGCGCGCATGCGGTCCCAGCCGGCGAGATACTTGTCGCGATACTTCGCGATGTCCTCCGGCAGGGCGTGCAGCGGGAAGTGCGGCGCGATGAAGGCCACGTAATGGAAGAAAGGCTTGCTCGCGTGGTTCGCGGCATGGTCCTTGAGGCAGTCGACGGCATGGTCGGCCGTCGCGACGGTGGCGTAGTAGCCCTTCTCATCGGCCGGGACCTTCACCGGTACGTCATCGATGGAGTTGCCCTTCGACGTGAAGAAGTTGCCTTGGTTCTTCATGTCCAAGGATCGGTCGAAGCCGCCGGCGATCACCGGTCCGTCGATGTGCCACTTGCCGCTGTGATAGCTGCGGTAGCCGGCTGACTTCAGGAAGTCGGGCAGGAGGCGGGCCCATTCCTGACGGACGCCCTGGCCTCCGCCGCCGAGACCGGGCAGTGCGTCGCGGTGAATCTGCTGGGCGTAGTAGCCCGTGAGCAGCGAGGAGCGTGAGGGCCAGCATCGCGCGGTGTTGTAGAACTGCGTGAAGCGCACGCCGTTGGCGGCCAGGCCGTCGAGGTTGGGCGTGGCGATCTCGCCGCCGTAGCAGCCGAGGTCGGAATAGCCGAGGTCGTCGGCCAGGATCATCACGACGTTGGGTCGCGACGGCGCGGCCCAGGCCAATGCGGCCGCGGTGAGGGCGAGGAGGAGTGCGAGGGGGCGTGGGGACTTCATAAGATCACTTCTTTTTCTTGGCGTTCTTCTGGGCCTGCTTCTTGCGGCGGGCCGCGGCGGCCTCCGCGTCGGCGGCATCGAGCTTCTCCTTGGACGGAGGGGTCCACTCGGCCTTGGCGGGCTTGGCCACTTCGAGGGGGAAGGGGTCGGCGTAGGCCTTCATTTCGGAGACAAGCAGGGCGGTGAGGCGGCCTTGGACGGCGGCATGTTCCGTCCGCCCGGCGAGGTTGGTTAGTTCGTGCGGGTCCTTCTCCAGGTCGAAGAGCTGGGTGCGGTCGACCAGCGGATAGCGGATGAGCTTCCAGCGTCCGTCGCTCACGGAGCGCATGCAGTCGCGGTAGCCCAGGTAGGCCGCTTCGCGGACGCCCTTGCTTTCGCCGCGGATGACCGGCGAGAGGTCTCGGCCGTCGATGCCCTGCGGAGTCTTCGCTCCGGCGAGCGCGGCGAACGTCGGGAAGAGGTCCATCAGGTAGGCGAGGGCCAAGGTCGTGCCGTGGGGGATGCCGGGGCCTGCGATGACGAGCGGGACGTGCATGCCGCCGCGCTCATAGAGGTTCTGCTTGCCGAAGAGCCCGTGCTCACCGAGCGAGAGTCCGTTGTCGCCGGAAAAGACGATGACGGTGTTGTCCCACTGTCCGGTCTCCTTCAGGGCGGCGAAGATCCGGCCGACGTGGTGGTCCAGTCCGGTCACGCAGGCGTGGTAGTCGGCGGTCTGCCTGCGGGTGTCCTCCTCCGTGCGCGGCCAGGGAGCGAGGCGCTCGTCGCGTACGGCCATCTCCCCGTTGTCCCACGGATGCAGCGGCATGAAGGCGGGCGAAAGCGTGATGCGGGCCGGGTCGTACATCGCGTGGAAGCGGGGTTCGGCCGAACGCGGGTCGTGCGGCACGGGCGGAGCCAGGTAGGCGTAGAACGGGGCGCCGTCCTTGCGGTCGGCGTGCTCCTTGAGGAAGGCGATCGTGCGGTCCGCCAGCCGCGAGCTCGCGTGGGCGCGGTCCGTGGCGGGGTTGTCCGCCGATCGGGCGTCGTCGATGACGCTCGTCTGGAAGGCGTTCAATCCTGCGGTGAAGGCGTTGCCCCCTTTGCCCATGTGCCAGGTGCGGTAGCCGGCCGCGGCGAGGACGGAGGGCAGGAAGGTCGCCGGATCGGCGGCGTCAGGCAGGGCGGAGGGTGCCCCGGGGATGCGCTGCCAGGAGCGTCCGGTCAGCATCATCGTGCGGCTCGGGGTGCAGACCGCCCCGATCATGGAGCCCTGCGTGTAGGCGCGCGTGAAGGTCATGCCCCGCGCCACCAGGGAATCGAGGTTCGGCGTGATCAGTCCCTTGGTTCCCAGCGCGCCCAGGCCGTCGGGACGATGGTCATCGGCGTGGATGTGGAGGATGTTCGGCCGGGCCGCCGGCAGTTGCGCGGCGAGGCAGGCGGAGAGAAGCAGCAGGGGCCTGAGCATGGCTCACTTCTTGGCCGGGGCCTTCTTCTTGGGGGCGGGATTCTTGCCCTGGGCGCTGACGACCTTGGGCTTGTCGATCTTCTTGGCGCCGGCGGGGAGGGCGGATTCGTCGAACTTGAGCACCGGTCCGTCGGCGAGGACCTTGAGCAGGACCTGCTTCACATAGGTCCTGTGCGGATTGCCGGCGTGGAGCTGGATGGCGACGAGGCCTTCAAGGGCGCGGTTCTTCTCATCATGGTCGATGAAGACCGAGGTCGTCCGGCCGTTCACCTTGTGCTCGAGACGGTTGCCGACGGCGATGACCGTGAACTCGTTGTATTGGGATATGTCAGCCTGCACGCGCGGGCGTTCGCCCACCTGCCAGCGCTGTCCGGTCGGGTCCATCACCACGTCGACGCCGTTGTAGCCGAAGATGCCGCGTCCGCGCTCCTCGTAGGTCATGGCCGTATGGACGTCGGTCGGATGGACGTCGCACTGGTAGCCGAGGATCGTCCACGGCGTCACTTCGGGCAGCCGGCGGCTGCGATACTGCACGCCGGAGTTGTTGTCGCCGACCACCTTGACCGTCGCGCGCAGTTCGAAGTCCTTCACCTTGCCGTTCCAGATGAGGAACGAATTGGTCTTCGGCTTGCCGATCTCGCTCGTGCCGACGATCACGCCGTCCTCGACGGCCCAGAGGCCCGGTTCGCCGTCCCAGCCGGAAAGGTCCTTGCCGTTGAAGAGCGGGGTGAATCCGTCCTGGGCGACGGCCGGGACGACGAGGGCGAGCAGGGCGATGGGGAGCAGTTTCATGGGGTCCCGCAGATTGGGCTCGCCCGACGGGGAAAGCCAGCCCTTCGCAGGGCGTAACTCCGCCTTTTTCGTTCAAAAAGACGCAACCATCCCAGACGGACTCCCGGAGGCCGGGGGTGGCTGGGCGCGCCCCGTCTTCCGACTTGTCAGATTCAGAGTCCGATGAAGACCAGGTTGCCCGCCTTGCTATCCGGGACGACCAGGACGCCGGCCTTCTCGTCGAGGAAGTGGTCGGCCGCGGAGAGGAGGCCCTGGCCGAGTTCGGTCTGGCCGGAACCGTTGGCTTCGTAGCGGGTGACGCGTCCGGTGAAGACCTCTGAGACGTAGAATCGGCCTTTGGAGTCGTGGACGAGGCCGTCGCCGGAGCGGTGGCCCTTGGCGAGGGTCTTCCACTTGCCCTTGTTCCATTCGAGCACGTCGCCGGTGAAGAACTCGGCGATGCGGATGCGGCCGTTGGCCATGACGTCGATGCCGTTCGGGTTGAGCATCTTCGGGGTCGGTGCGATGACTTCGGTGACCTTGCCTTCGAGCGTGACCTGGAAGACGCGGGCGATGACGGGGATGGCCTTGTGCTCGGCGCTACCCACGTCGAACAGCTTGCCGTCGGCGCCGCGCATCTTGGTCACCGCGCCCATGTCCGTGATGAGCACGCTCTTCTTGTCGGGAGAGACCACGACGTCGTTGAGGAAGGTGGGCGGCGTCGGGAAGGCGGAAGGTCCGGCGAGCAAGGTCTTCTTGCCCTTGGAGTCGACGGACCAGACCTTGTCGAAGTCGGCGGTGATGAGTCGGTTGCTCACGAAGACGATGCCCTTGGGGTCGTCGAGGCCTTCGGTGATGACCGTCACTTTGTCGTCCTGCACCCTGGCGATCTTGCCGTCGCCATCGCCAAGCTTCCGGGACGTGCCCATGAGGGTGACGTAATAGGCGCCGCCGAAGCCCTTGGTGACGCTTTCGGGCGTGGCGCCGACGGGGAGCGAACGCTGGACGGGGGCGGTCTGGCAGCCTGCGAGGAGGAGGCCGGCGAGAAGGGCGAGGGCGGGGCTTTTCATGACGCAGCTATCACCGCCACGGGACTGACGGGAGTCAACCGAGGAGCGGTCAGCCGGCGATCAGCCACACGGCAGCGAAGGCCGTCAGCCACGCCAGGGTCGTCTCGAAGGCGCGTTGCCCCGTGCGCCGGAGGATCCACCAGCCGAGGGCGACTCCGGCCAGGACGCCCGGGAGCAGCACGGCGTTCGTGAGGAGGGACTTGGCGGTGACGAGCCCGACGTTGCCGCTGAAGGGCAGCTTGAAGAGGTTGATGAAGAGGAAGAATCGGCTGAACACACCCAGATGCTCGTTCTTCTCGAGCCGCTGGGAGAGCAGGTAGACGGTCATCACCGGACCGGCGGCGTTGGCGAGCATGGTGGTGCAACCGGCCGTCCAGCCCATGCCCCAGGCGAAGGTACGGTGACGGGTGAGGGCGAGCAGCTGTTCCCGCCGGCGGTCCAGCACGACGTTGAACGCCAGGAGCGCGAGGATGAGCCAGCCGATGACGACGCGGGCCGTGGCGTTGTCGATGCGGTCGAGCAGCAGCCAGCCGATGAGCACGCCGGCCACCGCCGGGGGCACCATGGGCCACACCCTGCGCCAGGAGCCTCCTCCGCGGTTGATCATGAATCCGAGGAAGTCGGCCACGATGAGCATCGGCAGCACGACGCCGACCGAAGGCTTGGCCCCGAAGATCTTGGCCATGATGACCACGTTGAGCGTGGCGGTGCCGGCCAGTCCCGCCTTGGACATGCCGATGCATGCCGCCCCGACCAGGGCGATTAGTAGGATCCAGGGCTCGGCGGGGAGCAGGGTGTGATCGGTCAGCCAGGACATCGGTTCGGGGCCGGCCGCGGTCACTTCTTCTGCGCCTTGCCCTTGGCCTTCGCCTTCGGAGTTTCCTCGCGGGGGAACCGCGTCACGACGACGTCGTTCTTCTGCTTCTCCCCGGGGGTGGAACGTCCGTCGGTGATGAGCTTCTCCAAGAGCGCCTTCATCTCGGCGAGTTTGTCCGGCATCGCGGCGGCGAGGTTCTTGGTCTCCCCGATGTCGGAGCCCAGGTCGTAGAGCTCAGGCAAGGGTTTGGCCACGTACTTCAGGTTTCCAAGCCGCAGTCCCGGGATGCCGGAGGACGCGCAGCTGATGGCGTGCGGGCGGACGGGTTCGGAGCCTCCGCGCAGCAGCGGGATCAGGCTGAAGCTGTCCTCGCCCGCGCCGGCGGGCAGTTTCTCGCCCAGGATTTCAGCGAGCGTCGCGATGAGGTCGGCCTGATGGACGAGCCGGTCGCAGGTCGAGCCCGCCTTCACCGTGCCGGGCCAGCGGACGATGAAGGGCACGCGATGTCCGCCCTCGTAGACCGACGTCTTGTAGTCGCGCAGGGGCCCGCTCGGAAAGTGACCCTGCTTCTCCAGGTCCTTCACGCCCACGTAGGAGGCGAATCCGTTGTCGCTGGTGAAGAGCACCAGCGTGTTCTCAGCGGCGCCTGACGCCTCCAGCGCGGCGAGCACGCGACCGACCGCGGCGTCGGTCTCCATGATGAGGTCCGCGGCTGCGTTGTTGAGTCCGCTCCTTCCTTTCCACGCCTCATTCACCGCCAGCGGCGTGTGCGGCGTCGTCAGCGGGAGATAGAGCAGGAACGGCCGGGGCTGCTTGGCGGACTCCGAGATGAACGCACAGGCGCGTTCGGTGAGCGCGGGCAGGATTCCTTCCAGCTTCCATTCGGGCAGCGCGGGGCCGGGAAGGCTGGCGAGATGGTTCCGGAAGAGCTCCTTCGGCAGGAAGACGCTCGGGGTGCCGACGGTGCGGTCGTTCTCAATGAAGCAGTAGGGCGGCCAGTTGGGGACGTCCGTCCCGAAGTAGGAGTCGAAGCCCCGCGTCGTCGGCCCGCCGGGGATGGGCTGCGAGAAGACCTTCGTCCAGGCGGCGCGGTGGCCGTCGGTGGCCGGGGCGGCGTCGGCTTCGCGGGTGCCGCGGAAGAGGCGGCCTTCGTCCTGCGAGATGGGCCAGTCCCACCCGAGGTGCCATTTGCCGACCGCCGCCGTGCGGTAGCCGTGCCGCTTGGCCAGTCCGGCCACGGTCAGTCGGTCCGGCGCGATGAGCGGCTCGCCGAAGACGCCCACGATGCCGTTCTGCAGACGGGTGCGCCAGTGATAGCGGCCGGTGAGCAGGGCGTAGCGCGAAGGGGAGCACACGCCGGATGACGAATGCCCGTCGGTGAAGCGCATCCCCTGGGAGGCGAGTCGGTCGAGGTTGGGCGTGGCGATCTTGCCGCGCTCGGGATTGTAGCAGCGCAGGTCTCCGTAGCCGAGGTCGTCGGCGAGGATGACGACCACGTTGGGCTTGTCGGCGGCGAACATGGCCGCGGCGCAGAGCAGGGCGGACAGCAGGGTGGGCGTTCTCATGGCTGGGAAGATCGGCACCATTCACGCCACATGCCGCGGTAGGCGGCCTCGAGGTCACGGGTGAAGGCGAGTATGTCGCAGAGCGGCGAGGCGGCCATCCGCGGCCGCAGGCCGCTGCGGATCTCGGCGAGCCGTCGCGGGTCCGTCGCCGTCGAGACCGCCTTGGCGACGTAGGCCTCCTCGTCACGCACCGCGAAGTCGGCCAGTCCGACGTTCGTGAGGAGGCTGAGCGCGCCCCGGCCGAGGCTGCGTCCCGTCACGAGGCTCACCACCGGGACGCCCATCCAGAGGGCGTCCATGGTCGTGGTCATCCCGTTGAAGGGCGAGGTGTCCAGGGCGACGTCGACCCGCAGGTAGCGGGCGAGCAGGGCGGCCTGCTTCACGTCCTCGGTGGGCGGAAGGTAGTCGAGGAACTCGACGCGGTCGGCGGCCACCCCGTTGCGCTCCATCAGCTCCTTGGTGCGTCGGTGATGGGCTCCGGCCTTGGCGAGGAGCAGCAGTCTTGAACCGGGGGTCGCCTTGAGGATGCGCGCCCAGAGGTCCAGCGTGCGGTCGCTGATCTTGCAGAAATTGTTGAACGACGCGAAGGTCGGCCGGCCCAGGCTGAGCATGGGAGGCGGTCCCGGGTCCGGCGCGTCCGCCGCGGGTTGGACGCAGGTCCAGCAATGGGGCAGGGTCCACGCTCTCTCGTGCGGCGCGAGGCCGTTGGGCTCCGCCGGTTCGAGAAGCCGGTCGCTGATGCGCCACCCTATGCCTTCCACGCCCGACGTCTCGGGCAGGCCCAGCCAGGAAGCCTGGACGGGAGCCGGGCGGCGGGCGAAGAGCGCCAGGCGGTTGTCCGAGGTGTGCAGGCCGAGGTCGACGAGCACGTCGATGCGGTCCTCGCGCACCTGTCGCTCGAGCGCGTCCTCGGAGAGCGTCTCGATGATCCGCCAGGCGTCGGCCCGTGAACGGAACTTCTCCGTGACGGCGTCGGGGGTGCCGACGGCGTAGGCGAACACTTCGAACTTCTCCCGGTCATGGGCGAGGAAGGCCGGTAGCAGCGCCCTGCCCACCACGTGGTCGCGGAAATCGGCTGAGACGTAGCCGATGCGCAGCCTGCGTTCCGGGTCGCGGTCGTTGGGCCAGGGTGCGGGCGGTCTTTTCGCGCCGTGACGGACGTTCCAGTCACGGTGGGCCTCGGCCAGCTCGGCGTCGGTGACCTCCGGGACGTAGTGCATCGTCAGGATGAGGTTGCTGCTGATGTCCGCCGATGCCGGGCGCAGAGTCGTGCAGCGTCGCAGCAGCCGCACGGCCTCGGCTCCGTCACCGCGGTCCTTCAGGGCCACGGCGAGGTTGTTGAGCGACGTGGCGTCGTCGGGCATCAGTTCGGCGGCCTTGCGGAAGGCGTCGATGGCGCCGTCGAGGTCGCTCTCCGACTGCAGCAGGGCGCCGTAGTTCACCCAGATGGCGTAGTCCTTGGGCCGCCTGTCCAACACCCCGCGATAATGGGCGAGGGCCTCCTTGCGCCGGCCGCCCCCGTGCAGCGCCATGCCGAGCTGGAGGTCGCAGAGGTCGAAGTCCGGTTGGAGCGCGAGGGCGGCGCGGTAAGCCTCGACCGCCTCCGCCCATTTCCGCTGACGGTAAAGGGCGTTCCCGAGGTTGTATCGGGTGGACGGACAGTCGGGAGAGCGCTCCGCGCCCTGTCTCAACACCTGCTCGGCCTTGGCCAGGTCGCCCTTGTCGATCAGGCGGGATCCGAAGTTGTTGTAGTAATGGCCGGCTCCGGGATTGGCGGCCAGGGCCTCCTCCATCAGCCGGACGCCCTCCTCGCGTCGTCCGAGGTCGAACTGCGCCAGTCCAAGCAGATGCCTGACGTCATGGCTGTCGGGACTCAGGCGCAGGATTTCGACGTACAGTCCCTCCGCTTCGGCGGGACGGCCGGAGCGATGAAGGTTCATTGCGTGGTTGAGCGCGGACTGCAGGTCGGGGAACTGCACGCCTCACAGGCAAGCCCGTCCGGGGTCCGTTTGCCAGCGTCAAGTCGGCCTCAGCGGACCTCCTGATAGTCGGAGGTGAGGGTCAGGTCGCCCGCGTAGGCGTTGATGTACCAGGCCGTGGTTCCGGAGGGCAAGGGAGCGCTGACGGTCGTGCCGCCGCCGCCGCTGGCGGCCATGGCCGGCGTCTCGACCCATTTGCGCGTGCCGGTGAAGCCCATGTCCGTGGTCGTGACGAGCACGGCACGCGTGAGCGGTTTCGAGGAATGGAAGACGGCGATGGCGGTGCCGGATTCGGTCTTGGCCGAGGGGGACGTTCCCCAGGGCTTGCCGGTCTCGACGACGCTCTTCGCGAACGCATAGCTGTCCGGCGGATTCCAGCCGGCCGGATGGCTGTGGCCCATCTTCGTGATGAGGGAGACCGTGCGCGGCCCCGGGGTCTTGCGGTAGTGCTCGGCCTGGCAGCCGAGGGGGAAGTGGGCGTCCTGAGGCCAGGAGAGCCAGAGCACGGGCATCTTCACGCGGTCGGCGTAGTTCATGCCGTCCCAGACCCGCTTGTAGCCTTCGTTGTCATGCAGGGCCCGGCCCCAGTGGTTCTCGGCGTCGAAGAGGTGGCCGCAGCCGTAGGTCGGGATCGCGAAGGCGAAGCGGTCGTCCAGGCCGATGACGGTGCTCGTGATCACGCCGCCCCAGGAGATGCCCATCACGCCGATCTTGGAGGCGTCGACTTCCGGCAGTGAGCGCAGGAGCGAATTCGCTAGCATCGTGTCCGCGAGCGCGTGATACATCCACTGTTCCTTCAGCGGCAGCTTGGTGTCGGCGAACGTGCCGTCGCGGGCCGGACCTGAGAAGGGATGGCGGGCCCACGTCTGCCTGCCTTTCTGCGGATTCGTGTTCACGTCGGTCTGGCCCTCGACGGCGATGCTGATCGCCGCGAAGCCCTGGTCGTTCCATTTGCGCACCCATTCCTTGAAGGCCGTGCCGCCCCCGCCGTGGACAAGGACCATGCCCGGGACCTTGCTTTCACGCTTGGCGGGCAGGCCGAGCCACGCGAAGACGCGGGTGGGCTTCCCTTGGTAGGGCAGGGCGTCGTAGAAGATGGGGCGGATCGCGCCGTCCGCCTTGAACCCCTCTGCCTCGCGAATCCTCGGCGCCGCCTCGCAGTCATGAGGCAGGATCGTCCGGATGGGGTCGGGGGTCGATTCGGCGCCGAGGGCGGCGGCGAAGAGGAGAAGGCAGGCGCGGAGGGGCGTGGTTTTCATTTCGCGACCTTCACGTTGCGGAAGCCTGCGCTGGCGCCGAATGCGAGCAGGTCGATCGAGGTCTTGTGCTTGCCGAGGCTGGGATGCTTGCCCTTGAAGGTCTGGTCGTTGACTTGGACGGTCACCTCATCGCCTTGGAAGGTCAGTCGGACCGGAAGCCATGCGCCGGCCGGGAGTTTGAGGTTCTTCTTGGCGATGTCTTCGGTGGCCGTGGCGGGTTCGCCCTTGGAGGGATTCTTGGTCAGAATCGCCGAGGCGCGCGAGATCACCAGGCGGAAGCCTGCGTCGCCGGCGCCGAAGCGGAGCGAGACGCGGTTCGCGCCCTGCAGGTTCAGTTCGCAGTCCAGTACGCCGTCGCCCAAGGTCAGCGGCGCCCGCAGCGAGGCGGGCTTCTCGGAGCCGCCCTTCGGCGTCGCGAAGGCCCCGCCATCCCTGGCGGACCACTCACCCGGGGAGACGATCCAGGGCTTGCCTGGCAGTCCGGCCAAGGTTTCGGCGAGCACGACGGTTCCGGATGGCTTCGACAATGTCGCGATTGGGGTGCGGGCGGGCTTCACGTCGGCGGGCGGTAGCTCGCGGCTGTAGCCGCCGTCGCGATAACGGCGGAGGAGGTCCTTGAGTTCGGCCACGACCAGAGGGTGCTCGGCGGAGACGTCCTTGGTCTCAGCAGGGTCGGCGACGGTGTCGTAGAGCTGGGGGCGGAACTGGTCCTTGCGGGACTTGCGGACGCCTTCCTTGATCTCCTCGACCGGCACGCCCTCGATCCACTTCCAGCGGCCCTTGCGGATGGCGAAGTTGCCGTCCGCGCTGTGGACGATCACGTCCTCGCGGCCCCTGGCGCCTTCCTGGCCGAGCAGCACGGGCAGGAAGCTGCGACTGTCTTCGGCGCCGACTTCCTTGGCCGGCAGTGCGGTGCCGGTGAGTTCGGCGGTCGTGGCGAGGATGTCGACGACGCTCACGGTCTGCGTGGAGGTCGATCCAGCGGCCACCTTGCCTGGCCAGCGTGCGATGAAGGGCACTTTGAATCCGCCCTCCCAGACGTCGTGCTTGCCGCCGCGGATGGCGCCGTTGACGCGCAAGCCGGCCTTGAAGGCGGCGGTCTGGAGGAGGCGCTCGACGTCGGGCTTGAAGACGCCGCCGTTGTCGCTGGTGAAGAGGACGAGGGTGTCCTTGGTGACTCCCATGCGGTCCAGGGCGCTCAGGATCCGGCCCACGCTGTGGTCGAGCTCGTGGATCCAGTCGCCGTAGGGTCCCGCGGCGCTGCTTCCGGCCAGCGCCTTGTCGGGCGTGACGGGGTTGTGGACGGCGACGGGGGTGAAGTAGAGGAAGAAGGGGCGGTCCTTGGGCTGCGCCTCAAGCCAGGCCTCGGCCTTGTCGGTGAGCACCTTCATCACGCGCTCGTTCTTCCGGCGCGGAGCGTCCAGCTCAAGGATCCTGGCCTTGCCGTTCTCCATGTCCTCGGGGCCGTACGTCGGCTTGTAGTCGGCGCTGTCCGCGTCGGGCCCGGCGATCTTCATGCCCGCGGGGATCTTTCCGGAACGGAGGCCGTAGACGAAACGGTTCTCGACGTAGACGCCGGTCAGGTCGCCGTGGTTGCTCGGGACGCCGAAGTGGTAGTCGAAGCCGATGTCCAAGGGGCCGGGCGAGAGTTCGCCGGTGTAGTCGGTCCGCCACTTGGGATCCTCGTTCTCCCGGCCGTATCCGAGGTGCCACTTGCCGACGGCCGCCGTGGCGTAGCCCTTGGAATTGAGGAGCGAGGCCAGGTTGACGCGCGTGGGCTCGATGTGCAGCGGCGAGAACGTGCCGAGCACCTCGTGCGTCAGCGTGGTGCGCCAGCAGTAGCGCCCCGTGAGCAGCGAGTAACGGGTAGGGGAGCAGACCGATGAGGTCGTGTTGCCATCGGTGAATCGCCGGCCCTCGGCGGCGAGGCGGTCGATCGCGGGGGTGCGGACGAGCTTGGGGTCGGCGCCGTAGCAGCCGGCGCTGGCGTAGCCGTAGTCGTCGGCCAGGATGACCACGATGTTGGGCCGGTCGGCGGCTGCGGCCGTGAGCGCGATCAGAAGGGAGAGAAGGGGACGCATGGAGTCATTTCCCTTCCGCGGCCCACTTCTTCATCTGGGCGATGTTGCGTTCGACCTCGGGGTTGCCCTTGGCGACGTAGACTTTCATGTCGCTGTCATACATGGCCTCCGATTCGGGCGCGGGATCCTTGGTGGCGGCAAGTTTGGCGTCCAGGCGTCGGCGATGTTCCTCGAGGACGGCCGCATGGGCCGGGTCGCCGGCCAGGTTACGGGTCTGCCAGGGGTCCGAGGCCAGTTCATAGAGCTCCTCGCGAGGGCGGGTGGGGCTGAAGAGCAGTTTTTCGGAGAGCTCGGACAGGGAGCCGGAGGCGTGCAGCTCGCGCAGGCGCTGGACGATCTGCTTGCCGTCCTTGTAGGCGCAGGGCTGCAGGTGGGGGCGTTCCGGGTGATAGTTACGGACGTAGATGAACTTGTCCGTGCGCAGGCTGCGTATCTTCTCCGTGGTCTCGTCGCATCGGTCGCGGGCCGAGAAGGCCTCTTCGCGCTTCACATAGGTCGGCGCGAGCACGTCCTTGCCCTGCATCCAGTTTGGGACGCCCAGGCCGGCGGCGGCGAGCGAGACGGCCGCGAGGTCGATGTGCTCGACGACGTCCGACCGGACCTGGCCGGCGGCGACGCCGGGGCCGCGGATGACGAGCGGCACGTGCGCGCCTTCCTCGTAGAGGAACTGTTTGCCGCGGGCATGGCTGATGCCGTGGTCGGTCATGAAGATGACCAGGGTGCTCCCGAGCAGTCCTTCTTTCTCAAGTCTGGCGAGCACACGTCCGACGTGGAGGTCGGTCAGGCGGACGGCGTCGAGGTAGTCGGCCCAGTCCTGCAGGAGGACGGGGTCGCGCGGATAGTAGGGCGGCAGGCTGACTTTGGCGGGTTCGGTGCCCGCCCCGAGCTCACGTTTCACGCGCTCGCGGAACTGGGCGCGGGCGGCGTCCGTTCCCTCGCGCAGTTTGCCGCCATGCAGTTGCACCTGCATGAAGAACGGCTGGTCCGCCTTGCGGCCGGCCCAGTCATGCGAGTCGTAGATGGCGGGGTCCCACTCGAAGTTGTAGTCGGTCTTGCCGAGCCGGCCTGCGGCCGAGGTCTTGGCCTTCTTGCCCTTGGGCTGGCCGAAGGGGAGTCCGCGGAAGTCCAGGTCGGGCAGGCCGCTGCCGATGCAGGTGTAGTAGCCGGCGTTCTGGAAGAGCTTGGGCGTCGGCACGACCTCGGCGGGCAGGCGGATCTTGAGTTCGCCCCGGCCGCTGCGGTGGTGGTGCGCTCCGATCGTCGTCTGGTACATGCCCGTGACGAGGGCGGATCGGCAGGGGGAGCAGACCGGCGCGGTCACGTAGGCGCGGCTGAAGCGCGTGCCCTCGCGGGCGAGTCGGTCGACGTTCGGGGTGGCGACGGTCTTCTCGCCGTAGCAGCCGAAGTTGGCCGACATGTCGTCCACGATGAACCACAGCACGTTGGGCCGGTCGGCGGCCGCGGCCGTGACGGCGAAGAACAAGACCAGCAGGTGTCGCATATTGCGCATGAATAAAGGGGTCAGACCCCATTAATAGGGTCTGACCCCATCAGGGGGAATGTGCAGGGGGTTACTTCTGGGTGAAGACAAAGACGCCATGCTTGTTGGCGATGACGATGTCAGGCTTGCCGTCCTTGTTGAGCGCGCCGGTCCAGAACTGCGTGCCCACGCCGCTCTCGCGGTCGATCTGGTGGGGGACGAACTTGGCGCCGCCCTTGCCGTCGCGCACGAGCTCGAACCAGAACAGCACGGGGTCGCCCATGGGGTCGTCATCGTTCTTGGGTCCGTGCGCCCAGCGGCGCTTGCCGGTCACGATGTCGGGCAGGCCGTCGCCGTTGACGTCAACCAGCTGCATCGCGTGGAGCTGGCTGAAGCCGGCGGCATGCGAATTCTCCTCCTTGGTCTTGCCCAGGATGACGTGCTCCTTGAACGAGCCGTCGGCGTTCTGCTCGAACCAGGAGAGGCCGTAGCCGTGGGCCTTGATGCTGGTGATGACGTCGTTGCGGCCGTCGTTATTGACGTCGTAGACGTACATCTGGGCGCCGCCCTGCCCGAAGGAGGCCGGATGGAACTTCCAGTCGGAGTCCTTGGAGGTGTCGGCCGGCTGTTCATACCAGCCATCCTTTTCGAGGATGTCGACGCGGCCGTCTCCATTGACGTCCCCGGCGCCGTAGCCGTGGGTGTACTTGAAGATCTTCTGATCGTTGGCCGGCGACTTGGGGGTAATGGGGCGGAAACGTCCTTTGGCGAAGGGGTTCTTCCAGTCGATCTCGACATAGCCGAACTGCCCGCCGGACTTGCCGCCTTTGGCCTTGGCGGGTTTCACGAGGTCGCTGGAATGGCAGAGGAGTTCCGGCTTGCCGTCGCCATTGATGTCGACGAGGTCGGGCGACTCGCCGTCAGCGACGTCGAAGATGTTGTGCCGGGTCCAGTCGCCAGCCTTGCCTTGCGGATTCTCGAAGACGAAGGCGGGCTCGCCCGGTAGGCCGTAGACCAAGATGTCGGACCAGCCGTCGCCATTGAAGTCATAGGCGAATTGGATGAAGTAGTCGGAGTAGGTGAGGGGGTTGTAGGGCGTCTTGTTGGGGCCGGAGGGATTGTCGCGCTCAGGCGTGTAGGACGCGCGCCGCTTGAAGTCGGGTCCGAACCAGATGTGACGGCCGGCGGCGACGTCGGGCTTGCCGTCCTGATTGAAGTCGGCGACCGCGCAGCCTTCGGCGACGAAGTCCTTGGTGACGGTGACCTTGTCGAAGGCGACCGGTGCGGCGACGGAGGACGCGGCCACGAGGAGGGGGGCGAAGATACGCATGGGGGTGCGGTTATGACAGCCGCCCGCCCCCTTGGTTGCGAGGGTAAACTGGAGCCGACCTCACTCCAGCCGCCCGAACATGATGCGTTCCTTTCGACTTGGATCAGCATCGCCTTGGGTGACGCAGAGCCAGATCGCGCCTTCGTGCTCGTGGAAGGAGGGGTATTGGAAGGACTGCGGCGTCTGGAAGCGGTATTTGCGTTCCCAGGTTTTGCCATCGCGGGAGATGTCCACGTTGAACACGCTTCGGTTCGCGCCCTGAATGCTTGTCGCCTCCTGCCAGCCGAGGTAATAGAGTCCGCCGAACCGGTCGAAAGTGGGCTTGGAGTTCTGGCCGTTAGGCACGAAGGGCATCGGCCGACCTACGGTCCAGCTCCGCCCGTCACGGCTGGTGGTGAAGTGGTAGTTGCCCTTGTCGTTGCGGCAGATCGCCATCCAGGTACCGTCGGGCAGGCGGTTGACGGCTGATTCGCTGAGCGCGGCGGACTGTGGCTCGTTGTAGTGGCCGAGCACTTCGAAGGTCTCCAGGTCGTCATGCACGAGCGCCAAGGCGTTCTGGCGGCCGGTGAAGTTGTTCAGCGCGACATGGAGCTTGCCGTCGAACGTCTTGAAGGAATCGAAGACGAAGAAGAAGGAATCCGATGCCTTCTTTTTGAACCCGTGAGCCGCCGCGTCGGCATGAAAGTGCTGCGGCTGGAAGTCAAAGGTGCCCGCCGCGGTCTTGAGCTTCGCCTTGTGGATCGTCGGCGCGAACTCATTCCGGCCCAGGTCGAAATCGCGATACCACATCTGCGACTGCCTTTGCCCCGGAGCCTGGCTCACGAAGTAGCAACGCAGCGTCCGCGCGTCTTTCTGGAGGATTCGGGGCACCCAGCAAGCGCCGGACGGGAGGGTCTCGTTCGCAAACGCCTGCTCCCCCTTCGCGAAGTCGATGACGCGTTCCGTTTTAAGCGTCCTGAGGTTCACGATGGACAACGTGGAGTAGATGAAGGGCCAGCCGCCGTCTTCCCCTCCTTTGAGGTCGTTGACTTCGGAGACGACGTAGGCCCGCTCACCCACACAGGCGAACTCCGCGTCATGCGCGCCTTTCACCTGCGGCGCGGTGACGCGGACGAGGCCGGCCATGACGCGGTCCCCCGCAGCTTTCGGATCCCACCCGTCCGGAATCAGCCGGGCGCCATCGGGCGAGGCGGCGCAGCCGGCGAGGAGCAGTGAGCAGGCGAGCAAGGCGGTTTTCATCTTCTGGAGGTCGGGAGGGGCGGGAGCTTCGCCGAGTAGTGCACGGCGCGATGACGAGAATCGTCGTAGGCGAAATGGAGCCATTGTCCGTCGGCGCTGACGAAGCCGTCCGGATAGTTGAGCGAGGACCCCATGGCTTTGGCGGGACGGTCAGGGTCGGGACCCGGCTGTTCGACGAGGACGCGCTGGTAGGGCCAGGTCCGTGCGCCGTCGAAGCTGACCCAGAGCGACAGCGGCATGCGGCGCCTGGGGTTCGGATTGTGCAGGAGCGCCACGGCGTCGCCGCCCAGGGGGAAGAGGGTGGCCTTGCTGCCGGGGTTGGGGATGTCGGTGACCGAAGCGAATTCCGGCCAAGTGCGGCCGCCGTCCTTGGAGACGGCCTGATAGAGCACGCCCCCGAGGCCGTCGGCGCGGATGAACATCAGGATGGAGCCGTCAGCCCGCTCGCAGATCGTCGGCTCCGCCCAGCCGAAGTACTTGTCGTTGGGCGTGAGGCGCACGTCGCCGTGCTCGCTCCAGGTCTTGCCGCCGTCGGCACTCATCAGCACGCCGTTGCGCGGGTTGGTGAAGGCGCGGTCGAGCGGCGCCTTGCCCTTCTCGGAGTCGGGGCCGACATAGTGCTGGAAGGGCATCAGGATCCGTCCGTCCTTGGTCACGATGGAGGGTCGGATGAACGTGCGCTCCTTGAGGCGACCGGGTAGTTCGGTCGGCTTGCTCCAGGTCTTGAAGGAGTCGTCGCTGGTCAGATACCAGGAACGCCAGTCGTTCGCCCAATGCTTGGAATGCGTGGAGAAGAAGAGGGTGGACCGGCCGCCCCGGATGAACAGCTCCGTCGGGCCCTGGCCGATGGTCTTTCCCTCGCGAGGGAAGCTCACGTCGAATTCGGTCAGGTCCGTCCAGGTCCGTCCCTCGTCGTCGCTGCGCGTCACGGCGGTGTAGTTCAGCGGCGAGGGCTCGGTGTCGCCGCCGGCGAGCATGAAGTAGATCCACGAGCCGTCGGGCAGCTTGCGCAGCGTGGTGTCGCAGACCATGCGGTTGGGCGAACGGCCTTCGTAAGGGATGCTTTTGCGGTCCTGCTTCGCGTCCTCGGCGGCTTGCGCCGCCCATCGAGGGTCGGGCCGTATCGCGCGGGAGCCGAGTTCGGGGTGCGGGGTCTTGAGGGCCTTGTTCACGAGCGTGCGCGTGACCTTGGTCTGATTCGCGACATCCTCCTCGGTGAACTTGGTCAGCAGGATTTCGGCGTCGGTATGGCGGTTCCAGTCGTAGAGGATGTGGATCGTGCCGTCGGGCGCCTGGAAGCCGTCGGGGTAGGAGACCGAGGCGCGGTCGTCGAGCAGGAGTCCCGGGCTCCAGGTCTTGCCGTCGTCCTTCGAGACGAAGGCCGACAGGCTGGAGCGCCGCGGCAGCCGGACGTCGATCGGGCCGTTCTTCACCATGAGCAGGTTGCCCGAGTTGAGTCGACGGATGAAGAAACGGGCCTTGGGATTCTTGATGCCGGAGTCGGTCGGCGTGCTCCAAGTGCGGCCGCCGTCGGCCGAAGTGCTTTCGCTGATCCCTTGGCCGGCGCGGGCCAGCATCCACAGCGAGCCGTCCTTCCGTTCGACGATCATGTGTTCGTCGAAGTCGGTGCCGGGGAAGACCACCCCGCCGCGGCGGGTCCAGGTCTTGCCTTGGTCGGAAGACGCATAGACGTTGGCCATGCGGATCGCGTCGAGGTCGCGATGATGGTCACGGAATGTCTCCACGCCCTTGAAATCCTTGTTCCAAGGCCCGATCCGGTCGCGCGTCCAGAGCGAGACGGGCAGCAACCAGTCGCCGTTGGCGAGCACCGTCGGCTTGTTCAGCGTACAGCCGTCGGCGATGCGCACGGGCGCCGACCAGGCCGGGTTGGCGTCATCGGGGTTGTCGCAACGCGTAACCCAGTCCCCTCCGCGACCGTCGAAGTAGCCGAGGCTCTGGTCGAAGAAGCACCAGAGCCGGCCTTGTGGGTCCGTCCAGAGATTGCCAACGAGCGTGCGGCGGTTCGGTTTGCCCGGCAGGTCGGTCGGGTCGATGACCAAGCGAGGCTTCGACCAGCTCTTCCCGCCGTTGTCGGAGGAAGCCAGCATCAGGAAGCCGTTGGCGCTGTCCCCGTTGCCGATCCAAGCGGCCCAGAGGCGCCCTTTCGGCGTCCGGTCGAGGCCGATGATCATGTTGCCCGGCCGATTGGCGTCGGCGTATTCCGGACCCGGGTTGGTGTTGAGAGCCGGCGGCTCGAGGGCGAGGTCGAGCGTCGCTTGGTCAAGCGCCGCGAGCGGCAGCGTCAGCGCGATGAGAGACAGGATGAGTTTCATGAAAGCACTTCAGGCCGGGCGCCCCAGGCGTCCGCAGGCCTCGCGGACTATCCAGCCGGTCGATTCCAGCGCACGGCGGCAGGCGACCTCATCGGCGCCGGTCAGCTCACGCACGATGCGCACGGCGCGCTCCCGGAGCTTGGAGTTGGAAGGGTTGAGGTCGACCATCAGGTTGCTCATGACCTTGCCGGAACGCACCATCGCCAAGGTGGTGATGAGGTTCAGGACGAGCTTGGTGGCGGTGCCCGCTTTGAGACGGGTCGATCCTGTCAGGACCTCGGGGCCGGTGTCGGGCAGGATGGCCCGGTCGACGAGCGGATGTCCGCGGTAACCGGGATTGCAGCAGAGGAGCACGGTCGTGGCTCCACGCCGCCGGGCCTCGCCCAGGCAGCCCCAGATGAAGGGGGCGTGTCCGCTGGCGGAAATGCCGATGACGACGTCGCGTGCGTCGACGGCCCGGGCGGTCATCGCCTGGGCCCCGGCCGCCTCGTCGTCCTCCGCGCCCTCGACGGCGCTCCAGAGCGCCCGCTTGCCTCCCGCCATCACGCCCTGCACCAGCCTGGAGGGCGTACGGAAGGTCGGAGGGCATTCGCTCGCGTCGAGGACGCCGAGGCGTCCGGAAGTACCCGCGCCGCAATAGATCAGACGGCCGCCGGCGGCGAAAGCCTTCGCGACGGCCTCGACGGTCCATTCGATGTTCGCGCTCTCGGCCAGGATCTTCGCGGGCAGACCCGCATCCTCGTCGAGCATCAGCCTGATCGCCTCGGCCACGGGCATTTCGGAGAGACGGACCGACCGCGGGTTGCGGCCTTCGGTCGGAGCCGCCGACACGGGACGGAACGCGCCGGTCGCGGGCTTGGGTCTTGCGGCCGCGGATCCTGCTGGGCCGCGGTCTTCGGCCCGGAGCGCGAGGCGCGTCGCCCCCCAGGCGCCGGAGCGGGTGAGCGGCGCGACCTCGCTGCCAGGCCTGGCCTCGCGGATGCGCGCGGTCACGTCTTCGACGAACCAGGGGTTCTTCAGCAAGGTCGAGCCGTTGAGCACGATCTGCACCTTCTCTTCCGGCGTGGCGATGCGGGCCGCGCAATGGACCGCGTCCTTGCTCAGCCGCTCGGCCGCCCGCCGCAGGATGGCCGTCGCGATCTCGTCCTGCCGCGAGGCGGCGGCCTCGAAGACCACCTTGGCGAGGGAGGCGATTTCGCTCTTTCCGGCCGTCATCGACCATTCGATGAGCGATTCAGGGTCGTTCATCTGGAGCTCGGCGAGCATGTCGGCGCCCAGGGCGGGCCAGGCGGCGTCGATGTCGTAGATCGTGACCGTGGACTTCAGGGCGTGCATGGCGATGTCGCACGCGCTGCCGCGGTCGCCGATGATGTGTCCGCGTCCGCCCACCTTCACCGTGGCGCCGTCCTTGCGCCTTCCGAAGCAGCAGGATCCCGTCCCGCTCAGCAGCAGCACCTGCGCCGCGCAGCCTTCCTTCCAATCCTCCGCCTCCAGGGCGACCAGCAGGTCGTCGCCGACGGCCGAGGGGACGCCGGGCCAGACCTCGGCGATCGCCCGGGTCAGCCTTTCGCGGTCGGCGGCGGTACGGACGCCCGCCATGCCCGCGCCGATGCGTCCGGGTTGCGCCGGCAGCCGATCACGGATGGAGACCAGGAGCGCGTGCAGCTCCTCGCCGTTGAGCAGGCGGACATTGCCCGGACCGGCCGTGACCGTGGCTAGTTCGCCTCCCTCGGCCCCGAGTAGCAGGGCGGTCGTGCGCGTGCCCCCTCCCTCGATGCCGAGCAGGTTCACGCCGCGGGCTCCTTGGCTTTCACGAGACCAGCGCCTTGACCACCTTGGCCGGCAGGACGCCGGTCAGCTTCTGGTCGAGGCCCTGATGCTTGAAGGTGAAGCGCTCGTGGTTGTAGCCGAGCAGGTGGACCACCGTCGCGTGGAAGTCCGAGATGTGCAGCGGGTCCTTGACGATGTTGTAGCTGAAGTCGTCCGTCTCGCCGTAGATCGCACCGCCCTTGGCGCCGCCGCCGGCCATCCACATCGTGAAGCAGCGCGGGTGGTGGTCGCGTCCGTAGTTCTCCTTCGAGAGGCCGCCCTGGCTGTAGATGGTGCGTCCGAACTCCCCGCCCCAGATGATGAGCGTGTCCTCGAACATCCCGCGGCGCTTCAGGTCCTCGATGAGGGCGTGGCAGGGCTGGTCGACGTCCTTGACCTGGCTGGGCATGCGGCCGCCGACGTTGGCGTGGTGGTCCCAGTTGTTCAGGTAGATCTGGGTGAAGCGGACCCCGCGTTCGGCCAGGCGGCGGGCCATGAGCACGCTGTTGGCGAACGTCCCGGGCTTGCGGGCCTCCTCGCCGTAGAGCGTGAAGGTCGACTCCGGCTCCTTGGTCAGGTCGGTCAGTTCAGGCACGCTGGCCTGCATGCGGAACGCCATCTCATACTGCTGGATGCGGGTGTGGATCTCCGGGTCGCCCACCTGCCTGTAGTTCATCCGGTTCAGTTCGTTGATGCCGTCGATGGCCTTGCGGCGCACGTCCTCGGACACTCCGGCCGGATTGTTGATGAACAGAATGGGGTCGCCCTTGCTGCGGAAGGAGACGCCGGCGTGCACGCCCGGCAGGTACCCGCTGGACCAGAGGCGGGACGAGATGGCCTGCTCCTGCTCGCGGTTGGTCGGGGTGGCGATGAGCACCACGAAGGCGGGCAGGTTGTCGTTCTCCGAGCCCAGGCCGTAGGAGGCCCAGGAGCCGAGGCAGGGGCGTCCGGTGACCTGGTTGCCCGTCTGCATGGCGCAGATGGCCGGCTCGTGGTTGATCGCCTCGGTGTTGAGCGAGCGCATCCAGCAGATGTCGTCGGCGTTCTTGTTCAGGTGCTGGAACAGGTCGGAGTTCATCCACATGCCGCACTGGCCGAACTGCTTGAAGTTGAACTTCGACGGCGCGATGGGGAAGCGGGCCTGGCCGCTCGTCATGGTCGTGAGGCGCTGCCCCTTGCGGATGCTGTCGGGCAGGTCCTTGTCATACCAGTCCTTGAGGCCGGGCTTGTAGTCGAAGAGGTCCATCTGCGACGGTCCGCCGACCATGTGGAGGTAGATGACGCGCTTGGCGCGGGGCTTGAAGTGCGTCGCCGCGGTGCCGGGGGCGGCGTGGGCTATGGTCGGGCCGAGCAGCGAGGTCAGCGCGGCGGCGCCCAGGGCGTTGGCGCCGCGTCCGAGGAAGCGGCGGCGGGTCTCGAGGGACTGCCATTCGTGGAGGAGGGACATGGGTCGCGAAGGTTCGGGGTTCACTTGGTGATCGTCTCGTCCAGGTTCAGGAGCTGGTTGCAGACCATGGTCCAGGCGGCCAGTTCGGCGGCGGGGACTTCGGCCTGGGGCTTGGATTCGCCGACCTTGAGGAGGGCCTCGGCCTCGGCCTGGCGGCCGGCGTAGTGCGTCCGGAGGTCCTTCAGCGAGCCGCGCAGGACCTTGAGCTCATCGTCGCGGAGCGTGCGGCCGAGCACGCGCTCGGCGGCCGCCTGGAGGCGGGCGTCCTCGTTCGGGCCCGCCATGAAGACGCGCTGAGCGAGGTTGCGGGCGGCCTCGACGAACTGCGGGTCGTTCATCGCGACCAGGGCCTGCAGCGGCGTGTTGGTGCGGTCACGTCGGACGCAGCTCATCTCGCGGCTGGGGGCGTTGAAGATGTCGAGGTTCGCCGGGGCGGCCATGCGCTTCCAGAAGTTGTAGACGGTGCGCCGGTAGAGGTTCTCCCCCTTGTCCTGCACGTATTTCTCGGTGCCCATGCCCACGACCTCCCAGATGTTCTCGGGCTGGTAGGGCAGGGTCCCCGCTCCGTACATGCGGGGCGAGAGCGAGCCGCTGGCGGCGAGGGCCAGGTCGCGGATCATCTCGCCGTCCATGCGGAAGCGCGGGCCGCGGCTCACGAGGGAGTTGTCGCGGTCCTTGGCGAGCTTCTCGGGCGTCATGACGGCCGCCTGACGGTAGGCCGCGGAGGTGATGAGCAGACGGTAGAGGCGCTTCACGTCCCAGCCGTTCTCACGGAAGTCGACGGCGAGCCAGTCGAGCAGCTCGGGATGGGTGGGCGGGGCGCCCATGATGCCGAAGTCCTCGGAGGTCTTGACGATGCCCTGGCCGAAGAGCTCCTGCCACATCCGGTTGACGGTCACGCGCGCGGTCAGGGGATTGGCGGGGCTGACGATCCAGCGGGCGAGGCCGAGGCGGTTGCGGGGTTCGCCCTCAGGCAGCTTGCCCAGCACGGCGGGGATGGCCGCGGCGACCTTCTCGCCGGGCTTGTCGTAGGCGCCACGGATGAGGATGTGGGCGAAGGGCTCGCTGTCCTTCTTCTCCTCCTGGATGTGGGTGATCGGGTTGCGGTTCTTGATCGTCTCCTGTTCGGAGGTCAGTCGGGCCACGGCGTCTCCCGTCTTGCGGAAGCCCTGATGGCGAGTCGCGAGGTAATGTTCGCCGAGGGCGGCCTGCTGCTGCGCGTTGGGCTTGCCCATGGCGACGGCCCGGGCGAGGGGTCCGACCTTGAACACGAGGCCGGCGTGACGCGCGTCGAGGCTGCGGTCGTAGAGGCGCACGTCCTGCACCTCCCCTTCGAGGAATTCGCTCTGGCTGCGCTGGCCGACGAAGGTCGGCGCCTCCGAAACGGAGGCGGTCTTCAGCTTGTCGATTTCAGCCCTGATTTCGGTGCGGACGCCGTCGACGTAGAGGGTCAGGCCGCCGGCCTTGCCCTTGCCGTCGTAGGTGAGCACGAGATGCTGCCAGGCGCCGGGGCGCACCGAAGGACGCGTCGTGGTCACCTTGATGGCGTCATCGGGCCATTTGCTGATGAGGTAGAAGCCGTAGTTGCGACCGCCCTGGAAGAGGCTCCATCCGCGGGCGGCGTTGCGGTCCTCCATGCGAGCCACGATCGTGCCCGTGCCTTCCGCCTTGGCCACGCGCACCCAGGCGGCGACGGAGAAGGGCTTCATGGTGTCGAACTTGCCGACCTCACCGAGCTCGAGGGTCGACCCTTTCTTGACCGCGGGGGCGGCGCCCAGCTTGCCGTCCTTCTTCCACTCAACCGTGCCGGCGGACTTGGTTCCGGCGGGCACGCCCTTGCCTTCATCGAGCGGGAAGCGCGCGAGCAGGCCTTCGGCGACGTCCTTCTGCAGGTCCTCGGCCTTCACGGCCTTGAGCCAGGCGGCGATTTCGGGGGCGGCCGACTTGCGCTGCTCGGCAAGGGCGGCCTGGGCCGCAGGGATCTCCTGCTTGAGCGCGTTCCAGCGCGGGCGGTCGGCGTCGGTCGGGATCACAAGGATGGGCCCGCGGCCGTCCTTCACGTTGCCGTCCAGGGCGCCCTGCGTGGTGTTCCGGAAGAAGGCCGCCATGGAGTAATAGTCGCGGGCGGTCACCGGGTCGAACTTGTGGTCGTGGCACTGGGCGCAGTTGGTCAGGAGTCCCAGATAGACCCAGCCCATGGTCTGCACGCGGTCGGCCGCGTAGTTGGCGAGGTTCTCTTCGGCGATGGTGCCGCCCTCGTTGGTCGTGATGTTGCAGCGCTGCAGTCCTGTGGCGATTAGCTGTTCCTCGGTTGGGTTGGGCAGGAGGTCACCGGCGAGTTGCTCGACGGTGAACTGGTCGAAGGGCTGGTTGCGATTGAAGGCCTTGATGACCCAGTCGCGGTAGGGCCAGATCTCGCGATACTTGTCGAAGTGGAGCCCGTGGGTGTCCGAATAGCGCGCGACGTCCAGCCAGTAGCGGGCGCGGTGCTCGCCGTACGCGGGCATGGCCATCAGTTCGTCAATGAGCTTGCCGAGGGCCGCGTCGGAGAGGCGGGCGCCGTCCTTGGGCAGGTGCCGCGCGATCAGGTCCGGCGAGGGCGGCAGGCCGATGAGGTCGAGGGAGACGCGGCGGATGAGGCTGCGGGCGTCGGCTTCAGGCTCAGGCTTCAGGCCGGCCTGTTCGAGACGGGCGAGGATGAACCGGTCGACCGGATTCTTCGCCCAAGACACGTTCTTGACGTCGGGCAGGGGCGCCTTGACCGGAGGGATGAACGACCAGTGCGGCTGCCAAGGGGCGCCCTGGTTGATCCATGCCGTGAGCAGGGCGATTTCGTGCGCCTTGAGCTCCTTGTGGGACTCCGGCGGCGGCATCAGGTCGTCTTTGTCCTTGGTGATGAGGCGCTGGTAGAGCGGGCTCTTCTCCGCCTGACCTTTGACGACCGGAGCGTCTCCGCTTTCGGCCGCGATGAAGAAACCGGCTTCGGTGTCCAGTCGGAGGCCGGCCTTGCGGGTGCCGGGGTCCGGACCATGGCAGTGGAAGCACTTGTCGGCCAGGATGGGGCGGATGTCCCGGTTGAAGACGATCTTCTCCGGCAGGACTTCCGCGGCGCCGAGCGCGGCCGCGAGCAGGAGGAGGGCGAGGGGTTGACGCATCGTTGGAAATAGGCTCAGTAGATGACCGTTGCCGGTCGGCGGGCGTTAGCATGACCGGGGTCATGGGCCAACTAGGCCTGAGGGGTCGCCAGCAAGGTCATACTTGTCCGCCCCCCGTCAGGTTTCAAGGGGAGGTTTGGGGGTTGATTACCTATTTCGTCGATGAGGTCTCCGATTCCGAATCCCTCAGCGACCCGAGAAATCCCAAACCTTCTCCCCGTTCGGGGCCATGATGCGGATGGATTGCAGGCCGGCCTGAGTCCCGCCTGCGGGCGCCATCAGACGGAGGTGGATGACTTTCTGCATGGTCGGCAGCATGACCATCTCCTCCTGTCCGTCAGCAGGCCAGTCGAAGTCGCGCACGTTGGCGGGAAGGAAGTCCTCCTGGCCTTCGGTTCGCCAGCTGACTGCTCCCTTGCCGCCGGCTCCGGCGCCTTTGAGCACGATCGTGATGGGCCCCTTGAGGTCGATGCCGGTCCTGGCGATGAACGGCCGCTTGGTCCCTTCCGGAGTGATCCGCAACGCACCATCGCGGCGTTCCGCCTTGCCGTTGCGGCAGATCCATTCGTCCTGCGGGGTCGAGATGCCTGCGCCCTGAGGCGCCTTCGTGATGCCGGCGGTGGCGAAGAGTTCCTCGTGATGTCGGTCGAAGGACGTGGGAAGGCCGGGAGTCTTGAGCGTCGCCGCCCAAGCCATGAGCTTCTTCTCCAACGCCTCGGCGATTTCGGGGCGTCGCTTGAGCAGGTCGGCCTCGGCGTCCTCGCCGGCGGGATCGGTGATGTCGAAGAGCAGCTTCGTGCGGTCGCCGAGCAGCACCAGCTTGTGCGGGTGCTCGAGCACGGCGGCCTGCGAGCCCCAGCGCCAGTAGAGCGTGCGAGGCGTGGCCGCCGCGCCGTTGAGACGGGGGATGAGGTCGACGCCGTCCAGCGCGGGGTCCGCGGGCAGTCCCGCGGCGGCCAGGGCGGTGGCGGCGACGTCCAGCGAGATCACGGGCGAAGCGTGCACCGTGCCGGCCGGAATGCGTCCCGGCCAGGCGGCCACGAAGGGCACGCGGTTGCCGCCTTCGCTGACCATCCCCTTCTGCCCGCGCATCGGCAGGTTGAGCGAGCCGTCCCAGGCCTTGCCCAGCGGCGCGCCGTTGTCGGCGATGAAGAAGATCAGGGTGTCCTTGTCGGCGCCGCTCTCCGCGAGCTTGCGACGGATGCGTCCCAGTCCGTCGTCCATCGCGGCGATCATGGCCAGCGCCTGACGGCGTTCCTTGGGCAGGTGCGACGGGGTGCGGGAAAACCACGGCTCCGGAGATTCGAGCGGCACGTGCGGCGCAAACCAAGCCAGGTAGAGGAACCAGGGGCGTTCGGCGTCCGCCTTGCGTCGCTCGAGGAACGAGAGCGCGGCCTCGGTCTGCACCTCGACGCGGAAGCGGGCGTCCGTCACCAGATGCGGGGAGTCCGGGAAGGGCCGACCTTGCAGGTCGTGCGAGGCGTAGAACTGACGCATCTCCCCTCGGAAATATTCGTCGAAGCCCTGGGCGTGGGGCATGTGCTCCCTCATCATGCGGTGGGCCTTCTTGGCGCCGTCGATGTCGAGGTGCCACTTGCCGGCCTGTCCGGTCAGGTATCCGGCGGCCTTGAGCCGCTCGGCGATGGTCTTCTCCTCAACGGGCAGCGGGCCCTTGTTGTTGTTATCCACCCCGAAGCGCTGCTGGTAGCGTCCGGTCATCAGCCCGGCCCGCGAGGGCACGCATTGCGGGGCGGTCACGTAGCCCTGGGTGAAGCGGACGCCGTCGCGAGCCAACGCGTCCAGCTCGGGCGTGCGGACGTCCTTGTCGACCCCGTTCGCCCCGAGGTCGGCCCAGCCGTGGTCGTCGCTGTAGATGACGAGGATGTTGGGCTTGCGCGCGGCCTCGGCGGAAAGCGCCGCCAAGGAGAGGATGAGCAGGACGCGGAGCATATTCATCAGAGCAGGGAGGCCATCGCCGAGAGGTCGAGCTTGTCACCGAGCTCCTTCTGCAGGGCGGTGAGGCGGGTGAAGAGGGCGGCGCGGCGATCCCGCAGGGCGGGGTCTGCGGCGAGGTCCTTCAGCTCCTCGGGGTCCTGCGCCACGTGGTAGAGGCGGAAGACGCCGGCCTTGGGGTAGACGATGAGTTTCCAGCCGTCCTGGATGACGGCGCGCTGCAGTTCGAGGTAGCCGCCGTAGATGGCGTCGCGTCGGCCGGACTGGTCGCCTCTGAGGAGGGGCAGCACGCTGCGGAACTCGACCTGCGGCTGACGCTCGGCGCCCGCGACGTCGAGGGCGGTCGCCATGGCGTCCTGCAGGTAGATCGGCGCGTCGAGGCGCGCGCTGGCGGTCACGCCCGGACCCTTCACGATGAAGGGCACGCGCAGGCTGTGGTCATGCATGTTCTGCTTGCCCATCAGGCCGTGCCTGCCGACGGCCAGGCCGTGGTCGGCGGTGAAGATGATCCAGGTGTCCTTCGCCTGCCCGTTGCGCTCGAGGGCGTCGAGGATGCGCCCGATCTGGGCGTCCATGTGCGTGATGATCGCGTAATATTCCTGGCGGTGCGTGCGCACGGCGAGCTCGGTGCGCGGGAAGGGCGCGAGGTCCTCGTCGCGCAGGCCCTTGCCGGCGCCGATGGCCTTGGCGTTCGGGTATTCGGGTTGGAAGCTGACGGGGACGGCCACTTTGTCCCGCGGATAGAGGTCGACGTACTCCTTCGGAGACTGGCGGGGGTCGTGCGGCGCGTTGAACGCCACGTAGGCGAAGAACGGGCGTGACGAGCCCTTGGCGGCGTCGAGGAAGCCCACGGCGTTGTCGCCCACCACCTCGCTCCAGTGCTTGCCGCCCTGCCAGTAGCCGCCGAGGGCGGTGTCGTAGGGGCTCCACTCGTCGTGGTCGGGCGAGGTCGGACGGCCGTAGGCGGCCTTGGTGTCCTTGGGCATCCCGGCGCGCAGGTCCTTCACGACGTCGAAGCACTTCTCGGCGTCGGCGGTGATGTGCCACTTGCCGGTCATCGCGGTGGCGTAGCCGGCCCGCGACATCATCTGCGGCCAGAGGCGTCCGGCGACGCGCTCGGCTTCGGTCTTCTTGCCGTAGACCTCGTTGGCGCGCCAGACGGTGCGTCCGGTGATGAGCATGGTGCGGCTGGCCACGCAGACCGCGCCGGACCACGAGCCCATGTTGTAGGCGTGGGTGAAGACGGCCCCGCCCGCGGCCAGGCGGTCGAGGTTCGGGGTGCGCACCTCGCTTCCGCCGAGCGCATGCACGGCGTCGTAGGCGTGGTCGTCCGCGAAGATGAACAGGACGTTGGGTTTGGCCGCCTGCGCCGCGAAGGGCGCGGCGAGCAGCGCGAGCAGGGCGGGGACTCTCATGTCAGAAGGTCCAGCGGCGGGGCTCACCCTGATGCGGGGTGAGGACGATGTCGTCGAACTCCACGGCGGGCGACCCGCTCGGCAGGTAAAGCCTGAGGATGCCGGCCTTCTCCTTCAGGGGCAGCTCGACGCTGATGTCCTGCCAGACGGATTCGCCGGAGACTTTGTAGGGCACGCTGAGCGATTCAGGCGTCCCCGTCCCGTTGAGCAGCGTCACGCGGCCTTCGCCGGCCTGCGGGGCGCGGATGCGGAAGGTGAGCCGGGCGGTGCCCGCGTTGAGGCCGGCTCCGACGCCCAGGAAGGAGTCGGCTCCCTTGGACTGCACCCGGAGGGCTCCGTCTTGCACGGACGCCGATCCGGCGCGGTTCTTCCAGCCGCCGGGAAGGTCGTCCGCCGCGACGGCCTTCTTCTTCGGCGCGGCCTTGGCTTTCGCCGCCGTCGCGCCCTTGGCGCGCTCGCCGTTGTAGCGGGGGATGACGGCCTCGTTGTCCGCCAGGTAGAGCTGGATGAGGTCGTTGAGCTCCGCGGCCTCGGCGGCGCGCTCCTTGGCGAGGTTGTTCCTTTCGCCGGGATCCTTGGACAGGTCGTAGAGCTCCAGCTCATCGGAACCGTCATCGGCGCGTCCGTAGAAACGGATCAGCTTCAGGTCACCCTGGCGGACGTAGGAGCCGGCGTAGAAGCCGTCCATGACGGAGTCGCGCGTGGCGTTGCCGTGCGGGAAGTGGCAGAAGATCCGCTGGCGGACCGCGGGACCGCCCTGAAGGGCCTTCGTCTGGTCGAAGCCGTCGATTTTCTGTCCGGGCTTGGTCACGCCTCCGGCGACGTTGATGAGGGTGGGGTAGAGGTCGGTCGACTGGATGAGGAAGTCCGCGGTGGTGCCGGCCTTGACCTTGCCGGGCCAGACGACGATGCCGGGCTCGCGCGTGCCGCCGTCATAGAGGGAGGCCTTGCCGCTGCGGTAAGGCAGGTTGCTGGTGGCGGGAATGTCCGCGTAGCCCTTGGGGTCGGTCTGCTTGGGCGGGTAGGCGAAGCCGCCGTTGTCCGACCAGAAGACGACGATGGTGTTGTCGGCCTCGCCGGATTCGTCGAGCTGCCTGAGCAGTCGCCCCACGGCGTCATCCATGCTCTTCACCATCGCCGCGTAGAGCGGGTTTTTCTGCGGATTGGCCGGGTCGGTCTTCTTCTTGAAGTACTCGATGTAGTCGGGGCGCGCGTTCCACGGGGAGTGCACGGAGAACAGCCAGAAGTTCACGAAGAAGGGTCGGCCCTTGCTGGCCCGAATGAACTTACCCGCCTCGTCCGCCATGCGCTCGTCGACGTGGCGGCCCGCCTCGTCCTTGATCGCGGGGTCGGTGATGAACTGCCAGGGCGCGAGGTAGCCGCCGCCCGGACCGGGAGCCTTGGGCGTGTGCGGCCAGTCGAAGTCGAAGCCCTGGTCGCGCGGCTCGTAGGCGTCGCCCGCCGCCCTGTTGTGGCCGAGGTGCCATTTTCCAAAATGGGCGGTGGCGTAACCCGCGGCCTTGAGCGCCTCGGCCAGCGTGTGGTAGTCGGGCTTCAGACGAGTGACCGAATTGGCCACCTGCACGCGCGCGTCATTCTTGAGCAGCAACTTTTCAAGCACCACGGTGGGCAGGTGGCAGGCGGGCGCGGTGATGCCGGTGCGTGCGGGATGCTGGCCGACGAGGATGCTCGAACGGGTCGGGGAGCAGAGCGGGCTGGCCGAATAGGCGTTGGTCAGGCGCACGCCCCGGGAGGCGAGGCGGTCGAGATTGGGCGTCTCGTGGTAGGTGCTGCCGAAGCAGGCGAGGTCGCGCACGCCGAGGTCATCGGCGAGGATGAGCACGACGTTGGGACGGTCGGCGGCGAGCGCCGCGAGCGGCGCGAGGAGGGCGGGGAGGATGCGCATGGGAAAGGGGGTCACTTGGCGGCCTTCTTCTTGGCCTTCTTCTTGGCGGTGGCGGCAGGGTCTTCCTTCAGATTGCCGTCGTTCCAACGACGGTCGACCCACCGTGGCGGCTGGTTGCCGGCGTTCCAGGAGTCCCAGAGGGCTTGCAGGGCCTTGACGCGATCGGGTTCGGATGCGGCGAGATCCTTCTGCTCCTCGCGGTCCGTCTTCAGGTTGAACAGCTGCACGGGCCTTTCCAGTCCGGCCTTCACCAGCTTCCAGTCTCCCTGACGCACCGCGTACTGAACGCCGAAGCGCCAGAAGAGTGCGTCGCGTCCCGCCGTGGGGGATTTGCCTTCCAGGAGCGGCAGGAGGTTGACCCCGTCGAGCTTCCATTCGGGACGGGTCTCGGCGCCCGCCGCGGCCAGCGCCGTGGGAAGCACGTCGAGCTGGATGACGGGCTCGGCCAGCGTGCGTCCGGCGGGAATGCGTCCCTTCCACTGGGCCATCCAGCTCACGCGGATGCCCCCTTCCCAGAGCAGCCACTTCCTGCCGCGCAGTCCGCCCATCTCGGCCAGGGGGCTCGCTCCGCCGTTGTCACTGATCACGAAGACGAGCGTGTCCTCCTCGAGCTTCAGCTCCCGCAGCTTGGCCAGCATGGTGCCGACCGCGTCGTCCATCTCGGACGTCAGGGCGGCGTAGGCCTGCTCGCGCCTGAGCAGCGAGGCGAAGCGCGCGAGGACGTGCTCGCTGGCCACGACGGGGCTGTGCACGGCGTTGAGGGGCACGTAGGCGAACCAAGGGCGGTCCTTGTTGCGTTCGATGAAGCCGGCGGCCTCCTTCGCGAAGATGGGCGACGTGACGGGGGCGCCGGGCGGATCGGGGATCAGTTCCTTGCCGCGGTAGAATCCGCCTTTTTCACCCAGGTTGCCGACCGTTCCGAATGATTCGTCGAAGCCACGTCCCACGGGCAGGTAGGCCTCGGAGGACGATCCGACGTGCCACTTGCCGAAGATGCCGGTCACGTAGCCGGCGGACTTGAGCCGTTGGGCGATGGTGGTCTCGGAGAGCAGCAGGTTCTTGGAGTCGGAATCGGCGCCTTCGTTGGAATTGGCGTCATGCCCGGTGCGCGCCTGATAGCGTCCGGTCAGGAGTCCGACCCGGCTGGGCGAGCAGATGCAGCCCGAGACGTAGCCGTCGGTGAAGCGCACGCCGTTCGCGGCGATTGAGTCGAGGTTCGGCGTGGGGGCCAGTTTGCCGCCGTAACAGCCGGGCTGGGCCCAGCTCATGTCGTCGACGTAGATGACGAGGACGTTGGGCTGGCGGGCCAAGGCGGCCGCGAAGGCAGTCAGCAGGAAGAGAATGGGAGGAAGGCGCATGACTTTCTTACACCTTGAACTTCCTTAGGTTTCAACGAGCAGGCGAGTCGACCCAATCGAGGGATTTTGGAGTCGTTGCATTTTCTGCATGACTTACCCGGTATGCAAGGCGATGCCCTCCTGTGGTCCGAGGATGATGACGCTGAGGCCTGGATTGCGGGATGCGCATGCTCAGTGGGGCAGATCCTTGAGGTCGGCGGGCATCACGGGGTCATCCTTGGCCAGCTGCGCGTCGAGCAGGGACAGCATCTCCTTGAGCTTCCCGGCCTGGGTCGCGGCCAGGTCCTCCTTCTCGTAAGAATCATTGGACAGGTCGAAAAGCTGAGGGGCGCCTTTCTTCATGCGGATGACTTTCCAGTCACCATGCAGCAGGGCCTGACCCTGTGGGTGCGCGATGTAGACGGTCCGCGGCGAGGGCGCGGCGTCTTCGCCGGTGACAGCCTTCCAGCGGTCAAGGCCGTCCCAGCGCGGGTCGCCAGCGGGCTTCGCTCCGACCAGTCCGGACAGGGTGGGCAGCCAGTCGCCGACGTAGAGAGGGGCGGAAACCTTGCCGGGCTTGAGCGTCCCGGGCCAGTTGGCGAAGGCGCACACGCGGACGCCGCCCTCGTAGAGGGTGTTCTTCTGTCCGCGCAGGGGGTCGTTCTTGCTGTTGAATGGTGAGTCGGGCACGTTGCCGACGTAGGCGTTCTTGAGGCCTTCGATGCCGCCGTTGTCGGAGGTGAAGACGATGAGCGTCCGCTCCCGCTGCCCCGTGCGCTCAAGGGCGGCCACGAATTCGCCGATCTTGGCGTCAAGTTGGGAGACCATGGCGGCCATGCGCAGGCGGGACTCGTGCTTCACCGGGTCGTCGTGGAACTTCGTGCCGTCATAGAGTTTCTTGAATTCGACGGGCGCGTCGACGGGCGTGTGCACGGCGTGGAAGGGCACGTACATGAACCACGGCTGGTCACCGCCCTGGGTGATACGCTTCAGGGCTTCGGCGGCGATGAGCTCGGTGGCGTTGCCCTCCTCCTTGAACAGCTTGCCGTCGCGGTGCCAGGTGTCTTCGTAAGGATTGCCCTTGCGATACTTGTGGGTCCAGGGATCCGCCGCGCCCGTCAGGGTACCATAGCTGGTGTCGAAGCCGTAGGCGTTCGGAATCCATCCGGGCCTTGCGCCGAGGTGCCACTTGCCGGCGATGTGCGTGCGGTAGCCGGCCGACTTCAGGACGGACGCGAGGGTGGCGGTGCCGAGCGGCATCGCGCGCAGGTTGCTGGGACTGAGCGCCTGCGGGCCGAAGCGTCCCGGACAGCGACCGCTCATCAGGGCGGTGCGGGTGGGGGTGCAGACGGGCTGTACATAGTGGCGGTCCAGCTCGCGTCCCTCGCGGACGAGCTTGTCCATGTGCGGCGTCTTGCCGAAGCCCCCGTGCCAGCCGACGTCGGACCAGCCGAGGTCGTCGGCGACGATGAGGAGGATGTTCGGGCGCTCCGCGGCGGCGAGGGGCGACAGCGCGAGCAGGCAGGCGAGGAGGGCGCGAGCGTTCATGGGGTGAGAAGAAACTAGGCCCACGCGGCCTCGTGGACAGGTTTTTTATTTGAGGGTGGTACGAGTCAGCGACCGAAGTCCGCGATGTCCGCCCCGCCCTTGGCGGGACGGAGCTCGATCGAGCGCAGGCGCAGGCCTTCCGCCTGGTCGCCGAGGTTCAGGCGGACGTGGATGGCCTGGCCTTCGACGGGCAGGGTGATGCTTTGCTCGGAGGTGCCGGCGGGTATCCCGAACCGGACGAGGCTCGCGGGCAGGAAGTCAGGCTGTCCCTGGGTGCGCCAGCTGAGCGAGCCGTTGGTCGCGACCTTGGCGTCGGCCTTGATGACCGCCGTCACCGGGCCTTTCAGCGTGAGGCCGGTCTAAGCGAGAAAAGGCTTGGCATTCTTGGCCGACTTGGGGTCGGTGGTGACGAGCAAGGCGCCGTCTTGGGTTGCGATGGTCCCGTTACGGCAGAGCCAGCCTTGGATCGCGCCCGCGGGCTCGTTCTTGCGCGGCGCGGCGGAGCCGGCAATGACGCCATGTTCTGCGAACATGCCTTCGTGATGCGGGTCCAGGTTCGTAGGCAGGCCGGGCGGCGAGAGGGTGTCGCTCCAGGCCTTGAGCGCCGTACGAAGGCGGGCCACGATCTCCGGGCGGGCCTTGGCCTGATTCTTCGCAAGGCTCTCGCCGTCGGGTGTCGTCACGTCGAACAGCATCTCCTCGCGGTCGCCGAGGCGGACGAGTTTCCAGGGATGCTCCAGCACCGCGGCCTGCGAGCCCCAGCGCCAGAAAAGGCGTTCATGCGGGGCGCCGGGCTTTTGGTTGGTCACGAAGGGCGTCAGGTCCGTGCCGTCGAGTTCCGGAGCTTGCGGCAGGCCCGCGGCGGCCACCGCGGTGGCGGCGACATCGAGGCTGCTGACGGGCTGATCGTACGCCTTGCCGGCGGGCAAGCGCGCGGGCCAGGTGGCCACGAAGGGCGTACGGATGCCGCCTTCGGCGAGCATGCCTTTCTGGCCGATGAGCGGCGTGTTGAGCGATCCATCCCACGCCTTGCCGAGGGGCGCCCCGTTGTCGCCGATGAAGACGATGAGCGTGTTCTGATCCTGACCGGTCGCCTTGAGCTTCGCGCGCAGCCGGCCGATGCCGTCGTCCATCGCCGCGATCATCGCCAAGGCCTGACGACGTTCCTTGGGCAGGTGGGCGGGCGTCTGGGAGAACCACGGTTCCGGGGACTCGAGCGGGACGTGCGGGGCGAAATAGGCGAGATAGAGGAAGAACGGTTGCGCAGGCTGGGCGGCGCGGCGGTCCAGGAAGGACAGCGCGGCTTCGGTCTGCACGACCACGCGGAAACGGTTGTCGGCGACGACGTGCGGGGCGTCGGCGAAGGGTTTTCCCGCCAGATCATGCGAGGCGTAGAACTGCCGGAGCTCGCCGCGGAAGTATTCGTCGAAGCCCTGCGCGTGCGGCATGTGTTCCTTCGAGAGGCGCAGGGTTTTGTCGCTTTTCTTGCCGCCGATCATGTCGAGGTGCCATTTGCCGGCCTGGCCGGTGACGTAGCCCGCGGACTTCAGGCGTTCGGCGAGGGTCAGTTCGGTGAGCGGCAGCGGACCTTTATTGTTATCCTCCACGCCGAAGCGCTGCTGGTAGCGGCCCGTGAGCACGCCCGCGCGCGAGGGGACGCATTGAGGCGCGGTGACGTAGCCACGGGTGAAGCGGACGCCGTCACGGGCCATCGCGTCGAGGTGTGGCGTTCGGATGTCCTGGTCCGAGCCTTGGACGCCGAGGTCCGCCCAGCCGTGGTCGTCCGAGTAGATCAGGATGATGTTCGGCTTGTCGGCCGCTAAGGCCGCGAGCGGAGCGAGCAGGAGGGTGAGCAGGGTTCTCACTGCGGCACGCCTTTGATGACGAAGTTGCGGACCTCGGAGGACTTGGCGCCGGCGATCCAGCTGCGGACCTTGGGCGTGGCGAGGAAGGGATGGCTCGCGCTGAGCTCCTTGCCGTCGATGCGGACGGCCATGCGGTCGCCGGTCCATTCGACGCGGACGTGGCGCCACTGGCCCTTGACCGTTTCGAGGGGCATGCGGGCGAGGATGTGCGAGGGCTTGACGGAGTCTTCGGCGATATGGACCTCCTTGGGCGTGATCACGACACGGCCGACATGCTTCTCGGCGTCACAGCCGACGTAGAAGGTCGTCGGGATGTCTTGGCGGAATTCCAGCTCGATGACGGCGGTCTTGAGGCCGACCCAGTGCTGGAGCACGGGGACGTGCTTGCGCGCGGGGATCTCGGTCATGCGCAGTACGCCGAAGTCGGGCTTCCACTCACCATGCGGAATCTTCCACGGCTCGCCGAAGGGCGAGCTCAGGTCGGGCGCGACGACGACCGGCGGCTCCTCCTGGACGAGCAACGGCCCGGTTGAGCAGGCGGAGCAGAGCAGGGCGGCGGTGAAGGCGGTGAGGAGGCGGCGCATGGCTGGTAAGTCAGGGGAAACGTTCCGTGGTTCCGACGGCGTCGGGACGTACCGCCCCGTCTTTGCCGATGACCGGGCGGGGATTCGGGAAGCGCCCGAGCGGGCGGACGCCCGGGCCCGTCTCGGTGCGCCCCAGGTCGGCGTCCACGGCGGCGGCCCTCGTCAGCAGTCTTTGCACGACGTCGGGATTCGCCCCGGCGAGGTCGGTGGCCTCGCCGATGTCGGCTTCGAGGTCATAGAGGCGCAGCGGAGCGTCCTTTTTCGGCTGCTTGGACTGGAAGGGAGCGTTGGAACCTTCCAACATCAGCTTCCAGCGACCGACACGCAGGGCCTCAAGCGTAAGGCCGCGGAAATAGAGGAACTCGTCGTGGCCCTTGGCGTCCTGCTTGCCGAGGAGGACCGGTGAGAGGTCGAGGCCGTCGATCTTGCGGTCAGGCAGTTTCGCGCCGGCGAATTGGGCGAAAGTCGGATGCACGTCGAACATGCCGGTGATGACGTCGCTCGACGTGCCGGCGGGGATCCGGCCCGGCCACCACGCGATCGTCGGCGCGCGCACGCCGCCCTCCCAAGTGCTTCCCTTATGGCCCTTCAGCGGCGCATTGCTTCCGCGGGGCGTGCCTCCGTTGTCCGAGGTGAAGATGACGAGCGTCCGACGGTCGAGGCCGAGTTCCCTCAGCGTGTCCAGGATGCGGCCCACCGACCAGTCGGTCTCCTCGACCCAGTCGGAATAGTGTCCATGGGGGGACTTTCCGGCCCAGGCTTCGCCTGGGTACAGCGGGAAGTGCACCGAGCTGTGGGGCAGATACAGGAAGAAGGGACGGTCCTTGCTGCGTCGGATGAAGGCCTCGGCTTCGCGGGTGTAGTCCGCGACGAGGCGCTGCTGCTCGGCCTGCTTCACGCGCGCGACGGCCTTGCCGTCACGCAGCATGGGCAGCGGGGGCTGGTCGCTCCCGCGCAGGCCGGTCTCCGGCGGATTCATCTTTCCAGGATTGGCCTTCGCCTCGGTCTTCGGCGTCGGCTTGCCGAGGTCGCTCTTGGAGCCCTCGGCCGCCGTGCCCATGTCGTTCGAGTACGGGATGCCGAAGCTGAAGTCGAAGCCCTGCGCGCCGGGCAGGAAGGTGGCCTGGTCGCCGAGGTGCCACTTGCCCACGCAGGCGGTCGCGTAGCCCGCCGCCTTCAGCGTCTCCGCCACGGTGACCTCGTCGGGATGCAGGCCGACTTCGGCGGCGGGGAACAGCACGTGCGGCGTCGGGAGCACGCGCTTCGGATAGCATCCGGTCATCAGCATCGCGCGCGAGGGCGAGCACACGGGGGCGGCGTAGTAGCAGGTCAGGCGCATGCCCTCCTTGGCCATGCGGTCGAGGTTCGGCGTCCGGTTGAGCTTGGAGCCGAACGGCCCGATATCGGCGTAGCCCAGGTCATCGACGTTGATGACGACGAAGTTCGGCGGGGTCTCCTCGGCGGAGCAGAGGGCGGCCAGCAGGAGGAGAGCGAGTTTGCGCATGTTCAGGGTGTCGGGATGACGACGACGTCGTCGATCTCGATGCCGGCGGCGCCGCCGTTCTGCATCCAGAGCAGTTTGCGCTTGGTCGCGTCGAAGTTCGGGCGCTTCAGCGTGCGTGTCCACTTGCCTTCGACGGACATTTCGACGGTGTCGCCTTTGAAGATGAGTTTCACCGTGCGCCATTCGTTCGCCGAGAGGTCGACCTTCTCGGCGGGGAAGTGTTCGTTGGTGCGGTAGACTTTGCTGACCGGGTCGGCCTCGCGGGTATTCTGGCGGAGCGGGTGCTTCGGGTCGGGGCTGTGCGCGTCGACTTCGAGGACGACGCTGTCGCGGTTGAGCCGCACGCGGAGCATGTGATCGACCGAGCCGTAGCCGTCGTCGCCGTCCACGAAGAGCCAGAGCATGCCGCCTTTCTCGAGATGACGGTACCGGAATGACATCGTCAGGTCCTTGCCGTCCAGGGCGAGGTAGACCATCGGCGGGTATTTGCCGCCGCTGGAACCTCGGGTCCACAGCGCGCCGTTCCGGACGGAGGTGTTCTTGTTCGGGAGGGGCGTCAGGAATTTCTTCGCGTCGAAGCCGGGACCGAAGTCCTCCCGGACGGAGAAGGTCTCTTGGGTCGCGCAGCCTATGAGCAGAAGGGCGGAGAGGAGGGCGGGGCAGAAGCGATGGGTCATTTGGCGAGGGTGCCTTGCGTGAGACCGTAGCTTTGCTCCCACCAAGCCAGTCGTTCCGCGTCGGTGGGCTCAGGTTTGCCTAGTCGCTTGGTCCAGGAACGGCGGTAGTCCTGGCGTTTGGCTTGCTGGATCTCGGCCAGACTGGGTTCGGTCGTGGGGTCGCCGCTTAGGCCTTGGTCTTGGGATGTCTCGCTCCAGGCCGTCAAAGCGGCGCTTTGCCGGCGGATGGTTTCGGCGTTCGCCGGGTCGGCGGAGACATCGTGGACCCCTGATGCGTCGGCCTTGAGGTCGTATAACTCAAACTCCGGACGCTGTGGCGCGAGCCAGCGGGCGGGAAAGGGTTCGAGTTTGCCGGTCGCTTGCAGGACGCGGAGCAGAGGCATCCCCGGATAACTATCTTCCTTGTAGCTGGACCAATTGAGACGCGAGACCGAGGTCAGGTGGTTGCGGACGAGCAGGGTGTCGGCGCCGATGAGGGCCCGGATGCGGTCCATGGCGTCGCCGCATCGGTCGCGGGCGGCGAAGAGGTGCGGTCGGTCGGCGGGTACGCCTTGCAGTACCGGGCGACCCTCCATCCAGCCTGGAACCGGCTGACTGGCCGCCTTGAGCACGGAGGGGGCGAGGTCGATGAGGCTGACCAAGCCCGTCTCTAGGCTGCGAGGCGTCACGCCGGGTCCGCGGATCAGCAGAGGAACCTGCAAGCCTTCGACGCTCAGCCATTGTTTGCCCCAAGGCATCGGACGTCCGTGGTCGGCGAAGAACATCACCAAGGTATTCTGCAGGACCCCTTCGGCTTCCAGCTGCGCGAGGATGGCGCCGACGCGTTGGTCGACGACCTCGACGCTCCGTTCATACGCATACCAGTCGCGGCGGGTCAGCGGGTGTTCGGGATAATTCGGCGGGAGCTTGATGGCCGCCAGGGCGGCCTCGTCGTATCGCGCGGGAATCGGGAAGGGCCGGTGCGGTTCCGTGATCTGGAACTGGGCGAAGAAGGGCTGGCCGGGCCGACGCTTCCGCCAGTCATCCCCGTCGAACAGGACCTTGGGGTCGTGGGCGAAGTTGTAATGGGTCTTGCCCTTGGTGATGGCGCGGCCGCCACGCTGGCTGCCGGGTGCGGCGCAGTTGGTGACAAACCAACCCGCCTCGCGGAGGAGGGTGGGCAGCGGTTTGTAGGGAGCCGGGAGCGGCTGCGGGTTCTCGGTGTCGTGCGGGTGCAGCCCGGTCGTCGTCTGGTAGCATCCGAGGATGAACGCCGAACGCGACGAGCTGCAGACCGGAGCGGTGGCGTAGGCTCGAGCGTAGCGTCGTCCCTCGGCCGCCAGGCGGTCGAGGTGGGGCGTCTTCACGCCGGGAGCCCCGTAGGCCGCGATGTCGGGCGACATGTCGTCGGCGATGATCCAGACGACGTTGGGCTGCGGAGACTCGGCCGCGAGCGCGCCGGGCGCACTCGCCCAGAGGAGGGCGGCGATGGCGAGCAGCCGGATCATTTCGCGGGCTTCAGCTTCGCGAGCAGGAAGTCCGTCGGCGTGGCGTGCTTCGGGTTGGCGAGCCCCCGATAATGCAACTCGGCGGAGACGCCTTTCGTCGCGCAGTGTTCGGCGAGTTTGGCGCCGAAGTTCGCGGTGTGCGTGGGGTCCTTCTGGTTTTGGCCGATGGCGGGCGGGGCGCCGAAGGTCATGTACACCGCGGGGTCATCGGAGGATACCAGCGCATACGGTGAATACTCGGCGATCAGGGGCAAGATGGACTCTCGTCCGGCGAGGAACTCCTCGAACGTCTTGAAGCCGAAGGCGTGGCCGCCGTAGTTGCTGTTGGGCGTCCACGCCTTCATCTGCGCCGGATCGAGGGTGGTCTGCGGGCCGGTCACGGCCGCGCAGGTCAGGCGGGTGGATTCGCGGGCGACCGGGTCAGCCGACTTCGGGTCGGCGAGGTCGTCATGGAAGGCCAGCCAGAGGCTGGAGCAGGCTCCGGCCGAACCGCCGGCGGCGCCGACGCGGCTCTTGTCGAGGTTCCACTCGGCGGCCTTGCTGCGCACGAATTGCAGGGCGCGGGCGGCGTCGTGTAAGGGCGCCTTTACGGCCGGCGAGGTGTCGGTCGCGGGGTCGCGTTTGATGAGGCGGTAGTTGATGGAGACGACCGAGACGCCGGCTTTGAGCAGGGCGGCGACGTCGGCGAACTTCTCGGCGCGCTCCTTGCTGCCGCCGACCCAGCCGCCGCCGTGGATGATGAAGACGAGGGGCGTCGGCGTCGCGGATTCCGCCTTCCAGAAGTCGAGCACGTGTCGCTCATGGTCGCCATAACGGACGCCGGCATGGGTCGGCTTGGGCAGCGAGGCCGAATACGCGTCGGCCTTGGGGGCGGCCTTAGCCTTCTTGGCCGGGGCTTTCGTCTTGGGTGCTTCCTGAGCGCCGAGCATGGCGCCGGCGAGGAGGGTGAGGAGGGTGAGCAATCGCATGAGGAAGGTCTCAGTTGCCGGCGCGGACGAACTCTTCCTTGGAGAGGCGTCCGTCCTTATCTTTATCGAAACGAACGAAGCGCGCCGGGGCGTCGGCCTGGTCGCCCATGTGCGGGATGAATTCGTCTTCCGCGAGGTAGCCGTCCTTGTCCTTGTCCCAGCCGTCGAAGATCTTCGGGCGGTCGAGGGTCTTCTTGGCCTTGGCGGGTGCTGACTTAGCCGTCCCCTTGGATTGTCGGTTGGCGATGAACTTGTCACGGGCGGGGCTTGGGGGCAGGGTCTTGGCCCAGGCGAGGGTTTTTGCGGTCAGAGTCCTGACGACTTCCGGATTCTGCGCGGCGACGTCATGGTGTTCGCCGGGATCCTTGGGGATGTCGAAGAGCTGGGCGTTCTTGCCAGCGTGGTCGACGAACAGCTTCCAGTCGCCGTCTCTGACGCAGAGGGGCGGGGGCTGGTAGCCGTCTTGGGGGCCTTGGACGCCGGAGATCCATTCCCAGTAAAGCGGGGCCCGGCGTGGCGTGGCGGCGCCTCCCAGCCACAGGGCCGAGCGGTCTTCGCCGTCGGAGGCGAGGTTGGCCGGAACTTTCACGCCGGCGAGGGCGGCGATCGTAGGCAGGAAATCGACGCCACCGACGACGGCCTTCTCTTCCACGCGGCCGGCGGGCACCTTGCCCGGCCAGCGGACGAGACCGAAGGTGCGGACGCCGCCTTCGTGCATGCTGCGCTTACGGGCGCGGAGGGGGCCGGCGCTGCCGACGCCGGCATTGGCGGCGTTGCCGATGCGATAGTCTTCCGGGCCGTTGTCGCTGGAGAAGAAGATCAGCGTGTCGTTGGTCAGCCCGAGCTCGTCGAGCGAGTCCAGCAGGCGGCCGATCTGCGTGTCGAGGTCGGTGAGCGAGGCGCAGAACACCTGCATCTGCGAGCGGAGGTCCTTGGCGTTGGCGTAATACTTTCGGGTCCATTCGCCGAAGGCGGGGTCATCGGCCTTGGGCTGCAGTTCGGCGTAGACGGCGAGCTGTTCCGGCGTCGGCTTCAGGGCGGCGTGCGGGACGAGGGTCCAGAGGTTGACGTAGAAGGGCCTGTCCTTGTTGGCCTTGGCGAAGCGAATCGTCTCGTCGACCATCAAGGCAGTGGAGCGGGCGCGGAAGTAGGGTTCCTTGCCTTCGTCACCGAGCGGCGTGCCGTTGGAGTTCTGGGTCTTCGATGCGTCGATGCCGTAGGCCTCGGGGGCCGGGGCGTCCTTGCCGTTGCCAAGATGCCACTTGCCGAAGTGCGCGGTGGCGTAGCCGGCCTGCTTCAGGAGGTCGGGCAGGGTGGTGACCTCCGGGTCGAGCCAGTCCGGCATCGAACGGGCGGCGTTCTGAGCATGCTCCGCGAAATGGCCGTGAATCTGATGACGGGCCGGGTAATGGGAAGTCATGAAGGCCGTGCGGCTGGGGGAGCAGACCGTGGCCGCCACGTAGAACTGGCGCAGCCACGTGCCTTCCTTGGCCAGGCGGTCCAGATTCGGCGTCTTCACATAAGGATGTCCGGCGAACTTCGCGTCACCCCAGCCTTGGTCGTCGGTGAGGATGAAGATCACGTTCGGCTGCCGTGCGGCGGCGGACAACGTGATGAGCAGGAGGGCCAGCAATCCGGATAAGGGCGGCGTCATGGGGGGCCATTGTGTAGCCTCAGACTCCGGGCTTCTCAAGGTCGCTTTGAGCCGTGCTTCTCAAACCATGCCCTGGCCGAAGTGAACACCCGCTCACGTTGCGTCTGGTCGATGGGATGGCCCTCGCCATCGTAGACGGTGCGTTCGTTGGGCACGCGGTTCTTGTCGAGGATGCCTTTGAATTCCTCCGATTGCTGGGGCCGGACGGTCGTGTCCGCGCTGCCATGCAGGATCAGGAACGGCGTCCGGACCAGTTCTGCCTTGGCGGCGGAGGGCGCGGGGTAGCCTTCGCTCCGACCGATTCCGCTGCCGGTGATCGCCGCGGCCTGCAGGCGGTCGGGCGCGGTCGCGGCGAGGCCGATCGTCACGAATCCGCCCATGCTGTGGCCGTAGGCGAAGATGCGCTTCGGATTGACCTCCGGCATACGGGCCAGGAGGTCCAGGCACTTCTGGGCGCGCCGGAGGTTCTCCGCGCTCGCGCCGAAATCGGCGGGGTGCTGTCCGCTGCGGCCGCCTTTCTGCGGAGGCGTGCCCTTCGCCGAAGGGTCTCCTTTGGCGGCGCCGGGCCTGGGCCCCAGGGCATCGGCGGAATGCGTGTAGGATGGGGCGATGCAGACGAACCCCCATTTCACCATCTCCCGCGCCTTGTTGAGCCCGAAGCTCTCCGCGCTTCCGCCGAGCCCGTGGCTGATGAGTACGGCAGGGAAGGGTCCTTTGCCCTGGGCTTGAGCAGGACGCCGTTCATGGTGAACTCTCCCTCGCGATACGTCCATCGGTCGCCGGTCAGCTTGAAATCACCCGAGGCGGGCGCCTTGTCCGCCGCCGGAGCGGTGACGACCGCCAGCAGGGCGGTGAGGAGGGTGAGGGTGTGTCTCATGGTTGTTGAACCCATTCGAGATTGAACCGCGCGCAGTCGATGGAGTCCGCGCGCTCGAAGAGGCAGAGCAAGGTGCCCTCGGGGAGCACGGCGAGGTCGGAGTAGGCGGCCTTGCCGGGTTCGAGGGTTTTGTTGACGGGCCAGGTCTTGCCGTCGTCGCGGCTGAGCTTGATGGAGAGGTTCTCGCGTTTGCCTTTGCCTGCGGGGACAGGGTTTCCTTCTCTGTCGACCGCCAGCGTGTGCGGGTTGGAGAACAGCAGCACGCCCGTCGGATGCGTGATGATGCTGGCCATGCAGATCGGTTCCCACAGCGAATCGTGAAACATCGCGGGGCTCCAGCCGGTCGCGCCATCGGCGCTGGTGGTGACTAGCTTGCGATTGGGCTTCGAGATGCTGCGCGAGACCATCATCACGCGGCCATCGGAGAGCGTGCTGAGGATGGATTCGTTCGGGGTGGCGGTGTCGCCTTCGTTCGGAATGGCGATGTCGCCCGCCTTCCATGTGCTGCCGTGATCGTCGCTGAAGATGGTGCCGCAGGCGGAGGGTCCGTGATCGCCGATGCCGCCATACGCCAGCCAGATGGGCACGACGAGCCGTCCATTCTTCAACTGGATGCCATGTCCCGGCCCCGTGGCGATGACTTTCCAGTCATACTTCTTCCGAAACGGCTCAAAGCACGCCGTGATTTCCGCCGGCGCGCTCCAGGTGACTCCATCGTCCGTGCTGCGCATGGAGAAGCAGCGCGCGTAGTTCACGCAGTAGAGGAACTCGATGGCTCCCGTGTCGCGATCCACGATGGCGACGGGATTGTTCACGGTCTGCTCATGCTCGCCGCCTTCCTTCTTGCGCGGATTGCCTTCGATGCGACCGGCCTTGTGCGCGATGTGCTGCGAGGGTAGCCAGGTCTTCCCTCCATCGGTCGAGCGCCGCAGATGCACCTCGATCTCGCCCCAGTCCTTGCTGTCATTCTTTCGTGCCTCGCAGTAGGCGAGCACGGTGCCCTTCGTGGTGACGACGATGCCCGGAATGCGATGGCGCGCGATGCCGTTAAGCTTCGGCGGAAAGACTTCGGACTTTTCGAGCAAGGGCTCGGCGGCAGAAAGTGCCGAGACGATGAGAAGTGAGAGGAGGGTGGCGAGCTTCATGTGAAGGACGGGTTCAGCCCTCGCGCGGCCGTGATCGGTGATGGCCAGTTTTTCCGCCTGAAGTCTTGAAGCTAGCAGCAAGGGAAGGGCGGTGAGGAGGGTGAGGGTGGGATTCATTTGGCGAGTTTAGGATTGGGCGACAGGCAAGAGACGCGTTCACTTATACGCCGCCGGCTGCCAATCCTTGGGCAGACTCAGCGACCACACTTCGCTGGAGAGCGGTCGCGCATGGCCCCCGGCGATCCACAGCTTGTCCTGGAAGACAAACACGGAGTGTTCATGCCTCGCTTTCCAGCAGGTCTTCGTCTCCAGACGCTGCCAGTTCCTGCCGTCGGCGCTGTGCCAGACATCGCCGAAGTTGTCCCGGTTCTTCGACCATCCGCCGAGCACCCACATGCGCCCGCGATACACCGCGGCGCTGAACCACAGGCGCGGCTCCCAGGGCGCGTTCTCCGTCTCGCAGGTCCAGTTCACGCCATCGCTGGAGGACCACACGTCGTTCTTCGCGTGGTGCGAGGGCACGTAGTTGCCGCCGGCGGTGACGTAGATTTTGTCGTTCAAAACGACGGCCTGATGGTAGGCGCGCGGCGACCACGGCGCATGAGCGGTCTCCTGCTTCCAGGTCTTGCCATCGGCGGAGGACCAGACGTCGTTTTTCAGGCTCGCGTCATCGCCGAAGTAGTAGTTCTCCGTGCCGCCGAGCATCCACAGGCGGCCGCGATGTTCCACCAACCCCGCCGCCAGCCGCGGCGACCATCCGGCGTTCGCGGTGACCTGTTCCCACTTCACGCCGTCGGCGGAAGACCAGACCTGATGGCTCGCCGAGTGTCCCGGCAGGCGGCCATTGTGCCAGCCGCCCATGATCCACATCTTGTCAGCAAAGGTGAGATTCATCGGCAAGTCGCTGTGCAGCCACGGCGCGGCCTTTTCGACGAGCTTCCAAGTCTTGCCATCGGCCGAGGCCCAGACATCGCGCGGCGGTGCCTCATGCGATTGAAACCACCCGCCGCCGATCCAGAGCTGATCTTTGAAAACCCATTCCGCCTGCGAATCCCGCGCCTGCCAAGGTGCCGTGCCCTCCAGCACCCAATCCGGGCGGGGCGGCGTTTCGGCGGCGTGCAGCGCGGCCAGCGGCGCGAGCAGCAGGGCGGTGAGGAGGGTGAGGGTGCGGCACGGGATTGTCATGGCCGGAGAGGCGTTCAGTCGAAGTCGGCTTTGGAGATGAATCCGTCCTCGTTGCGGTCTAGGCGTCCGAACATGGCGGCCGGTCCTTTGAACTCGCCACGTGGCACGCGACCGTCGTCCTCGACGCCTTCGATGCGCCGGATCTTCTCCCAGGTCATGCCACCCGTGGCCTTGTTCGCGCCTGCCTTGCCCTGCGCGCCGGCCGGGTCGGCCGGCGCAAGGCTGTCGGAAGTCCTGGCCGGACCCAGGTTGGGCGGCGGTGGCGTGGCTTTGATCGTGCGCTCGAAGAAAGCCTCCACCATGGGGCTGATTTCCGGCCCTCCGAAGCCTTGGCCGTGGCCCGCGCCCCGGATGGTATGGAAATGGACGTTCACCCCCGCTTGCTTGAGGGCTTCATGGAGCAGCTGGCTCTGGTTGATCGGCACGGTGGGGTCCTTGTCGCCGTGGACGATGAGGAACGGCGGGTCGTCCTTGCTCACGTAGGTGATCGGATTGGCCCGTGCGGCCTTCTCCCGGTTGTCCTTCACCGCGCCGCCGATGAGCTTCGACTCGGGTGAGGTCGCCGCCGCATGGCTGGCGTATCCCGGCGTGCTGACGAAGGCTATGAAGTCGGTCGGTCCGTAGTAGTCGCACACGGCCTGCACCCGGCTCGAGCGGTCCAGGTTCGCGCCGACGTCGAAGGCCTTCACGTCGCCGCTGGTGCCGACCAGCGCGACGAGATGGCCTCCGGCTGAACTGCCCCACGCCGCGAACCTTGAGGGGTCGAGACGATACTCTTTGGCTCGGGAACGGAGCCAGCGGATGGCCGCCTTGCAGTCTACGATCTGCGCGGGAAAGGTCGCATGTCCGCTGAGGCGGTAGTTGATGCTCGCGACCGCGTATCCGCGTTCCGCGTAACCGTCCCGCAGGGGCGGGCAGCTTTCCTTGCTTCCGTTCTGCCAGCCGCCGCCGTGAATCCAGATGATCAAGGGCAACGGTCCTTCCGCCTTCTCCGGCACGAACAAATCGAGCTTCTGCCGCTCGTGTCCGTTGACGACGTAGGCGAGGTCACGATGCGACTTCACTCCTTGAGGGACTCGTGCAACGGGCGCGGAGTCGCGGGGGCGGTCTTGAGCGTCGGCCGGCTGATTAACCACCACAGCGCCGGTGATCGCGAGCAGCAGGGCGGCGAGGCGGGGGAGGCGGCGGAACATGGGGTATCTCTGTGTAACCCGCCCGCCCCGGGAGTTCCATCTTTTCCTCCTGCCAATTCCCGCTTTCTGAGCGTCCGATTCCTACTTGGCCACGGACCGGAGGAAATCCACCAGCTCCGGGCAGGCGAAGAAGGACGGGCCGATCTTGTGGCCTTCGCCGGGGACGATCTTGACCGTGAACTTGCCCCCGAGGGCTTCGTAACGCGCTTTCATGGCTTCCGCCCGGTCGGTCGTCAGGTCGTAGAGCGCGGAACGCTCCCCGGTCGTATCGATGAGCAGTTTCCAGCGGCCTTCCCGCATGGCCCAGGCCGCCCACGTGTCGTCGCCCTTGTTCACGTGATAGTGTTTCCAGAAGAGCGGCTTGGAGCGTTCGACGGGGCTGCCCAGGCTGGGCCAGGAGTTTCTCGGCGGCGTCTCTTTCGGAGGTCGTGGGGGGCGCTGCAGGGCGAGGGAGTAGCACCATCCGCGCTGCGCGTGACGAGGCGACGGCCTTCGGAGTTACGATTACGTGCGGTGAGGAGGACGCCCCCGTCGGAAAGCAGGGCGATGCCCCCGCGTTTCCAGGTCCGTCCTTCGTCGTCGCTGACGAGGGTGCCGAGCGCGTTTCACATCGGCGCTGTTTTCTCATAGATGGTCGTCCAAAAATGCGCGCAGAGGCGCCCGCTTCGCATCTCGATGGCGTGGCCGGGGCAACAGCAGGAAAATCTTAACTTCGAGACATTCCGCCCGCATCCTTTCTGCAACAAACTTGCATTTATGAAGGGACGGTGCATCCATGAGGAAGTTGACATGACCAATCCAGCAGCATCGACCCTCTTCGGCTTTTGGGGAGCCAAGTCCATGCCAACCCCCCTTTTTTCAGCAATCATCAAACCTAACCGACAACGGCCATGAGCACCACCAACCGCGTACCCGTCACCGTACTCACCGGCTTCCTCGGATCGGGGAAGACCACGCTACTCAACCACATCCTCACCGCACAACACGGCAAGCGCATCGCCGTGATCGAAAACGAATACGGCGAAATCGGTATCGACAACGAGCTCGTTGTTAACGCCGACGAGGAGATCTTCGAGATGAACAACGGCTGCATCTGCTGCACGGTGCGGGGTGACCTTATCCGCATCCTTGGCAATCTGATGAAGCGCAAGAACAAGTTCGACTACATCATGATCGAGACAACGGGCCTCGCAGATCCCGCGCCAGTCGCGCAGACATTTTTCGTCGATGACGAGCTGAAGGAAAGCTTCTTGCTTGATGCCATCGTCACGCTTGTCGATGCGAAGCACGTATGGCAGCACATCGACGACAGCGATGAGTGCAAGGAGCAGATTGCCTTCGCAGACGTGCTGCTTTTGAACAAAACAGATCTCGTCTCAGCCCAAGAACTCGACCGACTTGAGGCGCGTATACGTGCGATGAACGCAACCTGTAAAATCCTGCGTACCCGTAACGCCGAAACCGACCTCGGTCAGCTGCTCGGCGTCCGCGCCTTCGATCTCGATGCGAAGCTGGAATTCAACGAGCACTTTCTCGCGGAGGAACTGCCGTTCGAGTGGGGCGGCGTGTTTGCTTTGGAAAAGGGCGACTACCAGCTCGTGCTCGACGCTGGCCCCGACCCGGCGATCGACGTGCTCTTCCTGCCCATTCCAGCGGATAACGAAGAATCTTATGAGAAAGCGAAAAAACAGGCCATCGTAACCTTCGCCGATGACGGCACCATGCTGGAAAGCGGCGGGACGCTCACCGCCGACCGCCGGCTTGTCACGCTGCGGCTGGCGAAGGGCGGGGCGACCTATACGCTGCGCGTCGCAACTGCCGGACCACACGCGCTTTTCACCCAGCACGGGCCTGGAGAATTTAACCTACGTCTGCTGCGCGACGGTCGCTCGGTCGATCCGGTACGTGCGCAGGAATACGCACACAGCCATACGCATGACCAGAGCGTCACCAGCGTCGGCATCACCGACGACGCTCCCCTCGATCCAAGGCGCTTCAACGAATGGATGAGCACGATCCTGCGGACGAAGGGTGTCGATATTTTCCGGATGAAGGGCATATTGAACTTCAAGGGAGCGACGGAACGCTTTGTCTTCCAAGGCGTTCACATGATCTTCGACGGCAAGCCGGACCGTGCGTGGAAGTCGGGCGAGCGGCGACGCAGCCAGCTCATCTTCATCGGGCGAAATCTCGACCGCGCGGAACTGAACGCGGGGTTCAAAAAATGCCTGGCATGACGTGGTCTGGCACGGCGGTATGGGGACCGCGCGCCGACAGGAAGGCTGGCTCGTGAGCACGGCACGTACGTGGAGCTACGACGCGGGCGATCACATCACCGCACTGGCATGGCTCCCCGACGGCCGTACCCTCGCCGTCGCGCCAGCGGTCAGCGGCATAACGCTGCTCGACCGGGCGACGAGGAAAGCCGCACGCACGCTCGCAGGACACGCGCAGGCGAATTGCGCGCTGTCCGCCACGGCCGGCCTCCTGGCGAGTGCCGGGCAGGACGGCCTAGCGCGCATCTGGGACGTAGGGTCTGGCGAACTCATGCGTGAGCTCTGTACCAGCGACACGGAAAGCCATTGGTGCGAACATGCGCAGTTTTCACCCGATGGGAAGCTGCTCGCAACTGCCGCGGGCCGCGCGCTGCGTGTGTGGACGCTCGATGGCGAACGGCTTCTGGAGAGCACCACGCACGACTCCACCATCGCCGCCCTTGCGTGGCGACCTGACAGCGCAGGCCTGGCCACCGGCTGCTACAATGGCGTGCAGCTTTTTCGAGCCAAGGGCGGCGCTTTTGAACCACGTAGTTACGAGTCTTTGCGCTGGAAAGGCAGCATCATCTCGCTGACCTGGAGCCCGAACGGGTGCTATATCGCCGGTGGTTCGCAGGAATCTACGATTCAGTTCTGGAAGCTCCCATACGAGCCCGGCGAAGAGCTTTTCATGTCCGGATACGCCACGAAAATTCGCGAACTCGCCTGGGACGCCACCTCGCGTTACCTTGCCAGCGGTGGCGGCGAGATCGTCACCGTATGGGACGTCAGTGGTAGCGGCCCCGCCGGTACCATCCCGATGCAACTTGAGGGACACACCGCACGCGTCTCACAACTGGCGTTTCAGAAGCGGGGACCGCTGCTGGCCAGCGGCGGCGCAGATGGGCGCGTGTTCATCTGGAATCTTGCGAAAGCGCAGCGCATCAGTCTCGAACTCATTCCGCCCTGCACGGTCGCAGCCCTCGCCTGGTCGCCCGATGACACCGCCCTTGCTATCGGGGCTGCTGATGGAACCGTGTCCGTGTGGGAGGCGCGTGGCTGAACAGGCCTGCATAGAAACTTTTGAGCGACTCGAGCGAGGTCACGATGCGACTTCACTCTTTGAGGGACTCGGGCAATGGGCGCGGAGTCGCGGGGGCGGTCTTGAGCGTCGGCCGGCTGATTAAACACCACAGCGGCGGTGATTGCGAGCAGCAGGGCGGTGAGGAGGGTGAGTTTCATTTTCAAGGTGTTCCTCCTTTGCTCACGAGTTTGCGATTGGCCTTCACGTGGGCGGTGGCTTCGTCGTTCGCGGCGAGCAGGACTTCTTCGCTGAAGGTGGTCATGAGAATCTCTTGGTCCTTCGAGCGGTTGTAGTCCCAGATGAGGTAGATCGTTCCATCGGCGGTCTGCTGGGCGTCCGGGTAGCTACAGCCCACGCGTGCGTCGATCATGAGGCCTTTCGACCAAGACTTGCCGTCGTCTTGCGAGAGGAAGGCGGTCAGGTCGCGGCGCATCTTTCTGCCGACAGTGCTGAGATCGACGTCGATGGCCGAGTGCTTCACCAGCAGCAGGTTTCCCGATTGCAACCGGCTGATGTGGAAACGCGAGGCCGTGTGTTTGATCGCGGAGGGTTTGGGCGCGCTCCACGTCACACCGCGATCGGTGGAAAAGCTCTCGGCAATGCCCTGCGGAGTGTCCAGATCGCCCGCGTTGCCCGTGCGGATGAGCATCCAGAGCGAGCCGTCTTTGCGCTCGACCGGCATGGGCTCAATGCCATGCAGTTCGTGACTGGCTTCGACCTGGCCGCGCACTTTGAACGATTGTCCGTTGTCCTCGGAGACGACCGCTTTCAACAGGCCCATTTCAACGCTCTTGCGATCATGCGCGGCGAAGAGCCAGTCGCCGTTGGCAAGCACCACCGGCTTGTTGAGCATCACACCGTCGGCGATGTGTCTGGGTCGCGACCACGAAGGAGTTTCCTGTTCGGCATCGTCGGCGGTGATGGCCCATGCCTTCTTGTTCTGAAGAGTGTGGGAGACGCCATTGGCGGTGATGTGAAAGATGATCCACAGCCTGCCTTTGGGATCGACCCAGGGACGCGGGTCCACAGCCTTGAGGTTGCCCGGCCCGTCGGGATCCAGTGCGAGCACTTCCTTCCAGGTCTTTCCGCCGTCACCGCTGGTGCTGACGACGACATAAGCGCTCGGGCAGGTCTCGATCTTCGCGCCGGGTGTCGTGCCCACATACCATGCCGCCCAAAGCCGCCCGCCGCGGGTGATCGTCATGCTCGCCACGCCGGTGCAGGTGCGGGTGGCCCGAGCGTGGTCCTTGGTGTGGTTCGGATCCGCGATCAACTTCGGCGTAACCGAACGAGCGCAGAGCAGCGCTGAGATGGGACTAGCGAGACGAATCATGGAGGAGGTTGTTGTTGGGATTCGATGGCCAACTGAACCTACTGAGGCGGCCAGACGAGGACTTGCTTGTGTGTGATCAAGACGGCCTTGAGGGCTTCGTAGCTGACATCCTGGACGGCATGGTCGTCGTCCATGGCCTGGCAGGCGGCGGCCGCGGCGCTTTGGCTGGTGACCATGAAGACCGGCTCCATGCGGATGCTGGCAAAAGCGACATGGCTGCAACTCATCGCAAAGGGCACGAGCAGGTTTTCGCATTCGGCGCGCTTGGGCACGATGGCGTCGTAGCTGACGGCATACGGCGGCGCACCATCGCGTCCGGTGGCGATCTTGCCCTCGCGAATGACGACGCCGTCCTTCACGATGCGGCGGATCTCATGCACGTCGGTGCCGTAGCTGCCGAGGCCGATGGATTTTGCCACGGGCTGGCGACCAAAGGTGTGATTCTCCGTCATGACCAAGTCGCCCACCATGCGCCGGGCCTCGCGGACATAGATCTGATGCGGCCAGCCGCCGTTGTCGGTGAACTCGTCTTTGGGCAAACCGAAGCGCCGCATGTCCTGGCGCACCTTCTCCGGTACGCGCGGATCGGTGGCGAGGAAGTGGAGCAGGCCGCGGTGGTAGTCCGCGTGCTCTTTCGCGATCTTCTCGCGCTGCGCATACGATGCCTCCGGCCAGGCGTGCGAGGCACCGGGCAGGTTGCCGCCGAAGGTGGCGGTATTGAAGTCCCACTTGTCGTTCGGCAACGGATCGTGCTTGGAAAACCAGCGCAGGTCCATGTCATCACCGATGGCGAGGCAGGCCTCAATGAAGCGCGCCACGAGCTCATAGCGCTTCGGATCGTAGTCTGACGGCGGCGTAATCGGGATCATGTTCGCCGGGTTCGTGGTGAGGCAAAGGCGGTAGCAGTAGGCCTGCACCCCCGGTGCGGCATCGCCTGGTGTGCCTGGCTCGCCCTCGTTGAGGAGCGGCAGCAGGCCGCTCTTCGGGTCGCCCTTCACGAGATAAGGATCGAGTGGGAAATCGCGGTCCCAGACGCCCTGTCCGCCGGGCACACGGCCATGCGGGCCGGGTTTGAGGTGGTTCGTGCGCGGCTGGTACTTGTCCTCGTAAATGATGCCCGCGAATTTCTCGCCGTATTGCTGACGGCCTTCGCGCATCAGCGTGTAGCTCACGCCAGCCTTGGCCATCAGATCGCCCTCATAGGTGGTGTCGAGGAAGACCTTGGCGCGGAAAATGTCGCCGTTTTCCATGACGAGTTCGGTGATGCGCGCGCCGTCTTTTTTCACCGAGGCCAGGCGAGCGCCGAAACGCACCTTCACCCCCGCCTTGTTGGCCATTTCATTGAAGACCTGCTCCGCCTTGTGCGGCTCGATGGCATAGGCACCACCCGTGGCTGGGCCGCCACCGCCATCGCCTTTGAAGGGCTCATCCCATGCGAGCGTGACGCCCACGGTGGCCGCCAACTGGGTGAAATACTCCCGTGCGATGCCGCCCACGCTGCGCGGATCGCCGATGTCCACCGCGCTGAGTCCACCGCTGGTCATGCCGCCGAGGTGCTTGCCAGGCTCGGCCAGAAGGACCGCCTTGCCCAGACGCGTGGCCTGCACGGCCGCGGCGACGCCACCCGAGGTGCCGCCAAAGACGCAGATGTCGGCTTCAAAGACAGCAGCCCAAGACGGAGAGGAAAGCAAGGCGAGAAGAAGAAGCGGTTTCATGGGTGGGTGAGCCATTCGAGGTTGAAGCGGGCGAGCGTGAGGGAGGAGCCGGCGAAGCCAGGGGCCTTTCCCCGCCCGTAGAAGCAGAGGATGGTGCCGGTCGGGGTGACAGCAAGATCGGAGTACATGCTGGGTCCGTCTTCGAGAAGTTTGTTCACGGGCCAAGTATGAGCCTCATCGCGGCTGAGTTTGATGCTGAGGTTTTTGCGGGCGCGGCTCTTGCCGGGTTCAGGCTGACCTTCGCGGCCGCCTTCCAGGTTGTGCGGGTTGGAGAAAAGAATCAGGCGTTGGCCGGCGTGGTCGTAACGAACAATGCCCGCCATGCAGATGGGCTCGATCAGGGTGTCATCAAACTTGGGTGTGCTCCAGTTCGTGGCGCCATCGGGACTGGTGGTGATGAGGCGACGATGCGTTTTCGATTCGCTGCGCACGTTGAGCATAACACGGCCGTCGTTGAGCTCGATGGCGACGGTCTCGTTCGGGTTGATCCATTCATCGGTGCAAGGCACGGCGATGTCGCCCGCTTTCCAGGTTTGGCCTTGGTCATCGCTGTAAAGGGTAGCGGTCACGCTGGGTCGGTGGGCGTTGCCACCTTCCCCGGTGGAAAGCCAGACCGGCACGATCAGTCGGCCGGTCTTGAGCTGAATGCTGTGATTGGGGCCGGTGGCGAGCACTTTCCAGGCATAGTCTTTTTTGAAGGCGTCGAAGGCGGTGGTGATTTCGACGGGCGTGGACCAAGTGAGACCGTCGTCCTCGCTGCGCTGGTAAAAGCAGCGCTCGTATTCGAGGCAGAATAGCATGTGCACGGTGCCGTCTTGGTCGGCTATGAGCACGGGGTTGTTGTAGGTCACGTCCGCGGGGTCGACATTTTTCATGCGCAGGGCGAAAGGGTTCTTGCGCTTCGGGCCTTCGACGTGCGCGATGCTTTGCGGCGCGCTCCAGGTTTTGCCGTCATCGGTGCTGCGGCGCAGGAGAATGCGGATGTCATCCCAATCGCTCACGCCCGCCGGGCGCTTCCGCGCCTCGCACCAGGCCAGCACGGTGCCCTTCGCCGTCACGACGATTCCGGGGATGTGATAGATGTTGTAGGCTGGATTGTCGCCGACGGTGAAGAGATCTTGTTTTTCCAAGAAGGGTTCGGCGGCGGGGAGTGTGGCCGAGGCGGCGAGGAGGAGGGTGGCGAGAAGGGTTTTCATGAAGCCTTGGTTAGTTGGTTTGTGAGAGAGAAATCGTTTCACCATTCGCCAGTGCGCTGGAACCTGGCCTTGGCGTTTTGGCCAAACTCCGCGCCCGCGGCGGCGAGGTTGGCGAGGATTTGATCGGTGCCCAGTCCGGCACTGTTTCGCGCCGCGGGGATGACGGTCTGGCATTCGTTGGCATCCATGAAGCGGGCGGCTTCGAGGATGTGCGGCTGGGCCTCCGGCTCGATGACGAGGAATCCGTGCTTGTCGGCATGGATGAGATCGCCGGGACTCACTTTGCGGCCAAAAATCTCCACCTCACAATTCCAGCGCACCGGATGGACGTGCGCGTGACCCACGCACAAGCGGCGGGCGAGCGCCTTGAAGCCCGCATTGGTCATCTCATCGACATCGCGGATCGCGCCATCCACGATCGTGCCGACGCAGCCGAGGGCGCGGTGCATGTTGCTGTTTACCTCGCCCCAGAACGCGCCGATGACGCGCGGTTTGTCGAGATCCTGCACGCAGACGATCTTGGGTCCCGGAATGCCGGCGACATGGCGGCGATACTCGTTCCACGCGTCCGCATTCGCCTCGCGATGTGCCTTGTTGCTAGGTTCGACGACCACGGTGACGGCATACCCCACCATCGGTCCCATCTGGGGCATGAAGTCGCGGATTTCCTCGAGATTGAAACCGTCCGCCGCGGGGTCGCGACGGGTGATCTGCTCCCAGCCATTGTAGATGGTGGGCGTGTTCCAGCGCTTGAGCTGGAGAAGGTCGGAGTGGAGCAGCATGTGGACTTTGGGTTAAAATGCCCGTTTTGAGCACAGATATGATAACGCAACTCAGTCTTCGCCACTCAGCGTGAACTACCTGTTCTTTTAGGGGACAGGTTGACGCCCCAAAGTCTCTCCGCGCACAAAGGTGGGCATGATGAGGTGCTTCATTTGCTTGAGCGGCACCCCGCTACCCGCAGAGATCACGAGCTGCGCCAGCTTTTTCGCGAAGGCCTCCGGCAGCCGTTCGTAGTGTGCAGGTTCCGGGACGAGCTGCGCCAGGAAAGGATCGTCATTGCGCGAAAGCAACGACATCTGCTCTGGGACTGCCACTCCATGTCTGGCCATCCAGGTCAGCGCGGTGGCGGCGTGACGAGCTTCAAAGGTGAAAATCGCCGTGGGCCGCTCCCCGCCGCTGAGGAGAGTTCGTAGCGACTGGATCACGCTTGCCCTCGTGTCGTGGGTAGGGAGCACGCTCACCTCCGCCTTGCCCGCCCCTTCTCGAAATCCCTTCAGACTTTCCTCGTCTCCAGGAAACGAAGTCACCGGAGCCAAAACCGCCAGACGATGATGGCCCAGTCCCAGCAAGCGGCCCGCCGCATGGCGGCAAGTCGCGCGATAGTCGATGTCCACCTGCGGCAAGGTCACCCCCGGATGGCAGGAGCCCGCAATCACCGTGTCCGGCTGATGTTTCTCAAACCACCGCTGCATCGCCACCGTCGAACGATACAAAATCCACACTGCGGATGGATGACGCGCCGCCAGCGACTCCAGCGCCGCCGACGGAGCCCGACGAAAAGCCGCCGCCTCCACCACCATCTGCAACTGCCATCCCGCACCGTGCAATCGCGACCGCAGCGCATCCATCCACAGCAGCGTGGCCGGAGGAAGCCCCTGCCACGGCGCGGGCAACAACATCATCGCCACCTTCACCAACGGCTGCCGCACCTTCCTCACCTTCCCTGCCACCTCGCGCCGCTTGCCTGAAGCGGTGCGGATCAACCCGTCCTTCTCCAGCACCGCCAGCGCCGCGCGAATCGTATTCCGCCCCACCTGCAACTCACGAGCCAGTTCCATCTCCCCCGGCAACACCACCGCCCAATCCCCGCGCTCCAAACGCTGCCGCAAATACCCCGCCACCTCAATCGGCAGCGAGGAGCGACGAGGAAGACGGGCGTTCGGATTCCCTCGATCATTCATGGAGTGAGGTCTCCCCAGGTCGTTAACGTGCCAGCACGCAACGCGGCCAGCGGCGCGAACGACAGGGCGGTGAGAAGTGTGAGGATGGCCTTCATGGTTGCTGGAGCCATTCTAAATTGAACCGCGCGCAATCAATGGAGTCCGCACGCTCGAAGAGGCAGAGCACGGTGCCATCGGGCAGCACGGCGAGGTCGGAGTAGGCGGCTTTGCCGGGATCGAGCACTTTGTTCACGGGCCAGGTCTTGCCGTCGTCGCGGCTGAGCTTGATGCAGAGGTTCTCGCGTTTGCCTTTGCCAGCGGGGACGGCGTTTCCTTCTTTATCGAGCGGCAGGGTGTGCGGGTTGGAGAACAGCAACACGCCCGATGGATGCGTGACCAGTCCGGCCATGCAGCGTGGCTCCCAGAGCGCGTCGTGAAACGTCGGCTGACTCCAACCGGTCGCGCCATCGGCGCTGGTGGTGACGAGCTTGCGATTCGGCTTTGATACACTGCGCGAGACCATCATCACTCGGCCATCGGACAGTGTCGCGAGGATGGATTCGTTCGGGTCGCCAAAGTCGCCTTCGTTTGGAATGGCGATGTCGCCGGCCTTCCATGTCCTGCCGTGGTCATCGCTGAAGATCGTGCCGCAGGCGGAAGGGCCGTGGTCGCCGATGCCGCCATACGCCAGCCAGATGGGCACGACGAGTCGTCCGCTTTTCAACTGAATGCCATGCCCCGGCCCGGTGGCGATGCACTTCCAGTCATACTTCTTCCGAAAAGGCTCAAAGCTCGCCGTGATCTCCACCGGTGTGCTCCAGGTCACGCCATCGTCCGTGCTGCGCATGGAGAAGCAGCGCGCGTAGTTCACACAGTAGAGGAACTCGATGGCTCCAGTGTCGCGATCCACGATGGCGACGGGATTGTTCACTGTCTGCTCGTGCTCGCCGCCTTCCTTCTTGCGCGGGTTGCCCTCGATGCGCTCCGCCTTGTGGGCAATGTGCTGCGAGGGCAGCCAGGTCTTCCCACCATCCGTCGAGCGTCGCAAATGCACCTCGATCTCGCCCCAGTCAGAGCTGTTGTTCTTCCGCGCCTCGCAGTAGGCCAAAACGGTGCCCTTGGTCGTAACGACGATCCCTGGGATGCGATAGCGGGCGATGCCGTTGAGTTTCGGCGGAAAGACTTCGGACTTTTCAAGCAGGGGATCGGCGGCAGAAAGTGCCGGGACGACTAGGAGTGAGAGGAGGGTGGTGAGTTTCATGGTTGGAGCTTCTTCCGCTTCTTTTTCGGAGATGGCTGTGCTTCAAGGCATCATCAATTCTGATCCAGGCCAGCGGAGTCCTTCATCATCTTTTTGCTCATCGGCGCATCGGGGTGCAGGCCGGCGGCTCGTTGGGCGCTTTGCATGCGTTTGAAGAAGACGGCCCATTCGGGGAAGGTGGACACCGTTTGGCCGAGTTCCTTCCATTGGGTGCGGATGCGCTGTTCCAGCTCCTTGTCCTTGGACTTTCCGGCCTCCCAGCGGGCCATGAGGCTGCGCTGCGCCACGAGGGCTCGGGCATAGATGAAGCCGCAGCGGGTGAAGTGAACTCGGGCGGCGTGCTTGGGATCGGCTGCGACAAGCTTTTCGGCTTCGGCCAGGATGGACTCAGCCTGAGCGAGCACGTCGTCCGTGTAGTGCTCGTGGATGCGGGTGACCCGGAAAGGGGACTCGATGCTGTCCACGAAGTGCTGCCGGGTATTCTCCAGCAGCGTCCAGTAGCGCTTCATGGCGGGTGCGGCGGGGCCGTAGCTGCGTTGGTAAAAGTCCTCCAGGATGGCGTTGCCATCCGCCTGCGGATTCCAGGCGAGCTGGCCGACCAGATAGTAGTAGGGGGACAGGTTCGCCCAGTTCTCGTAATACATGTCGAAGAACAGGCCGATGCTTCCGTGATCGGCCACGAAGCGGAGATCCTTCATCGTCTGTTGCAGAGGCACGTCGGGGAATCCCCAGGCGAGTCCGGCTTGATTGCCAAGATTCGGCCGCCAGACGATCTGTTTGGCCAGTTTCGCCCACTCGGCGAACTGCTGGATCCTGGGATCGCGTTCCGCTGGATGCCGCATGTGGAAGTTGTGCACGGCCATCACCAGCACGTCATCGCGGAGCTTGGTCTTCAGCGGCGCGGGATTGCCGACCTTGCCATAGGCGTTCATGAGGATGAAGTAGTCGCGGTCCGGAAAGCGTGCCTTGGCCAGCTCGGAGAGCTTGTTGGCAAAGTTCGCGTAACGATCCGACAGCGGCGGCCACTGTTCCCGGTGGCCGTCCCACATCATCTCGATCAGGACCTTGCTCTCGGAGGGAGCAGGGTCCCAGGCACGCGAGCGGGGATCGGTGCAATGGCCGCTGTAGTAACCGTCATTCGCCATCGTCGGCAAAGTCTGCCAGTAAGGGTATTTGGCGAAGCGTTGCTCCATTTCCTCCAGCCAGGTCTGCCACAAGGCGGGCTCGCCCTCGCAGAGTTTTTTGCTTTCGGGATCTTTCGGGAAGGTCCCGCGTGTGCCGTCGGGTTGCAGCGCGAAGATCTCGGGCTTGGTTTTGTGATACTTCTCCCACCAGCCAATCAAAGGATGGCCGCCCTCGAGATACAGGGAGTCGAGCAACAGCCGCTGATGCTTCCCCCAAATGTCGCCGTCGGTTTCTTTCCGGCTGCCGGCGTCCAACTGGGCAAACACACCGGCCCGGGCGCGGAATTGCGGATGATACCGGTAGCTGAAAGGCGCGATGCGCAGACTGTCCGCGCCTGGGTAGTCTGTGCCCAGCTTGCCGGGATACAGCCAACGCACGCCGATACGCTCCTGCAAGAAAGTGAACACTGCGTTGGCCGTGCCATACTCCAGTTGTTTGACTTGGGTGATTTTGCGACCGTCATCGAACTCCAGATACTTCGGGTCCCAGCGATCCCGCCCGGTGATGGCGACGTGATTTTCATTCGCCGCGAGGATGATTTCCTCGGGATGCTTGAAGGTGAAGTCCGTGCCGGGAAAAAGGCCGTCGAGAGCCGGTTGATAGCCCACCCAGATCGCCTGCTTTGGCAGAGGCTCCGGCGCTCCCTCGACGATCGCCGGCCGCTTCCCGCCGATGACCTCCAAATGCTCCGCCAAGTCCGTCGCCGCAGCCCGCGTGTGAGGCGCGGCGTCTTTGGCGAGAATGATCGGCAGCGGCGCCGAGTCCTTCGACATGAGCACGAGGTCTGCGGCATGCAGCGCGGCCAGCGGCGCGAGAAGGAGGGCGGTGAGGAGGGAGAGTTTCATGTTCCTGGCTCTTGGTTCCTAGTTCGTCACTTCCTCGGCGAGGGCGGGAGCTGTTTGATCCAGGCGAGGTTGAAGGCGTAGTGGCGGCTGCTCGTGAGCAGGTGCATGCGGCCGTCGCGGGCTTGGATGAGGGCGAGGTAGCCGTTGGTGTCGGCTTTTGCGGAGTTGCCTTTGGTGATGAGACGGCGGTCGGGCCAGGTCTTGCCTTCGTCGTAGCTGACGGCGGCGAACAGGCCGACGCCGGTGAACTCGCCTTCGGTGCTCTTGAAGGTCATGCCTTTGGCGGCGCTCTTTTTCAGCTCGCGGGCCTGGTCGGTGAAGGAACAGAGCACGATGGGGCCTTCTTTGAGCCGCAGCAGCACGGGGCGCTGCGTGTTGCTCACGACCGGGAACTCACTGGCTTCATAGTTCCACGTCTCGCCGAGATCGCTGGAGTAGCTGACGGGCATTTTGAAGCCGAATCGCTCCTGGTCGTCGACATTGTCGAAGCGGCCGAGCGCCATCAGGCGTCCGTCGGCGAGCTGCACGAGAGGCGCGTGGATGCCGGCGATGCAAGGGCCGCTGTCGCCGGGGCGCAGCTCGGCCTTGTCGCGTGGTTTGCCGGTCGGGGTCCACGTCTGCCCATCGTCGCGGCTGATGACGAGCGACCTGCCGTCGAGCGAGATGGCGAGCACGCCCTCGCGCGTGCGGATGACGCTGTTTCCAAACTCGCCGCTCATGGGAAAGAGCTTCGCCCTGGACCAGGTGGCGCCGTTGTCGGTGGAGGTGCGGAAGGTGTTCTGCGCGTGATGCACAAAGTTGAGATGAAAGAGGGTCTTGTCGCCGTCCCACCAGAGTTTCGGGGCGTGGTCGTTGACATCGGGCGCGTCCCAGAAGGGTGAAGGGGCTTCCCAGTCCTTGCTGCCGAAACGCAGGCGGCTGGCACCGTTGCACAGCTCGGGACCGGGCTCGGTGATGCACGAGAACCAGACGGCGAGCAGATCGCCGTTCGGGCACTCGGCGAGGCCGGGGCTGTGATTGTGCCGGGCGAAGAGCGGACCGACCTCGCCCTCTGGAATTCGCCGATAAAGACGCGGTCCTTCCATGAACGGCACGTCCGCGGCCTGCGGCACGATCTTGGGTGCTTGCTGGCTGACATCTCTCCCGTTGAGCGGCGCGGGCGGAGGCGGCAAAGTTTTTCCTTTCGGCATCTCGCCGAGCACGACGCGGAAACCGACCCACGGCAGCGACGAACCCGGAACCCAGCCGCCACGGTTTGCCGACCGCACCAACTGCGCGAGCATGGAATGCCCGCCGTCGCGGAACACGCGGAAATCGCCCTCGCTGCGGCCCAGCGGATCGGTTTGATCGCCACTCTCATACGGACCATACCAGTCGAGGCACCACTCGGCCACATTGCCGTGCATGTCATGCAGCCCCCAGGCATTGGGCGTCGTCTGTCCCACGCGCGGCGACGACGCGCCGTCCTGCCACGCGTATTCGGGCGGGAACTTGCCGTCCGGGAAATACAGGCCGCGCCGTCCCTGCTCGCCAAACCACTTCTGATGTCCCGCGGGCAAGGTCTCGCCCGTGTGAAAGATGGACGTCGTGCCCGCGCGGCAGGCATACTCCCACTCCACCTCGGTCGGCAGGCGGTAGGTCCTGCCTTCCTTCTTCGACAGCCACTCGCAGAACGCCACGGCCTGCGTCCACGTGATGCCGCTCACCGCCTCATCGTCCACGCCTTTGCCTTGGCGAAAATCGGGCATGAACTGCCGGAACTGTCCCAGCGTGACCTCGGTGACGCTCATGTGAAACGGCTGCATGAGAGTGACGCGATGCGCCGGCTTCTCATCCCAATCCGCGCAACGAAACTCGGTGTGATGCGTGGCCATTTTGTCGTTCCCCGAGAGCGGCGGCCCATCCTGCCCCATCGTGAACGTCCCCGGCTCAATACGCACCAGTTTCATGCCGACCGAGTTCGTGACCGGTTCGGCGGCCTGCATCGCGCCCAGCGGCGCGATCAGCAGAGCGCTGAGGAGTGTGAGGGTGGGCTTCATATTCAAGGTGTTCCTCCTTTGCTGACGAGTTTGCGATTGGTCTTCACGCGAGCGGCAGCTTCGTCATTGGCGGCGAGCACGTCCTCTTCGCGGAAGGTGGTCATGAGGATATCCTGATCGCGGGAGCGCATGAAGTCCCAGATCATGTGGAGGGTGCCGTCTGGGGTTTGCTGAACGTCGGGGTAGGAGCAGCCGACGCGTTCGTCGAGGACGAGACCGCCTGTCCAGGTTTTGCCGTCGTCTTTGGAGAGGAAGGCGGTGAGTTCGCGGCGCTGTTTGCCTTTGCCGGCTGACAAAGGATCCTCATTGATGCCGAGGTGTTTCACCAACAGCAGATTTCCCGATTGCAGCCTGCCGATGAAGAACCGTGATGAGGTGTGCTGGATGGCGGGGACCTTCAGCGGGCTCCACGTCGTGCCGCCATCGTTGGAGAGGCTTTCGCCGATGCCCTTCGTGGTGCGCACGAGCATCCAGAGCGAGCCGTCCTTGCGCTCCACAGCCATCGGCTCGGACGGGCTGAGGTCCCAGCTGGCTTCGATTTGTCCCTTTACGGTGAAGGTGCGGCCTTGGTCTCGCGAGACGTGCGAAAGGATCGCGCCCATGTTTTGCGGTCGCCGGGCATAGGTGGGGAACAACCAGTCGCCGTTGGCAAGCACGATGGGGCGGTTGAGCAGCACGCCCTCGAAGACGGGACGCGGCGGCGACCACACGGGGCTTTCCTGATCGCCGTCACCCGCCGTGATGGCCCAGGCGTGCTTGTGCAAGGGAAAGGGCAGCGTGAAAAACACCCACAGTTTCCCGTTGGGATCGATCGACGGACGCGGGTCATAGGCTTTGAGCGGCCCCGCGCCATCGGGATCAATCGCGAGCACTTCCTTCCACGTCTTCCCGCCATCTCCGCTCGTGCTGACGACGACGTAGGCGTGCGGGCAGCGCTCGATGATCTCGCCGGGTGTCGTGCCGGAGAACCAGGCCGCCCAAAGTCGTCCACCGCGCGAAACGGCGAGACTCGGCACACCGGTGCAGGTGCGTTTGGCGCGGGCATAATCCTCGGTGCTGTTCGGATTCGGAATCAGACGCGGCGGGACCGTCTTCTCAGGTCGCGGCGCCGTGCCGTCGTCGGGATCCACGCCTGAGAACTGGTCGGGGTTTGGTTTCGCAGGTTTGTCGGCGGCATGCAGCGCGGCCAGCGGCGCGAGCAGCAGGGCGAGGAGGAGTGTGAGCGTGGGTTTCATCGGCTTGGTTTCTTTCGTTTTGCTTCGGAGTTCTTCGCCTTGGGCATCTTCCCGCCCGACAGCAACGCCTCCCATCCGGATGTTTTCATGTCCGAGAAATACTCGTCCGGCTCAGGGAGGGTTTTGCGCCAATCTTCAAGGCTGGCCTTCATGCGCTGCGCCACTTCCGGGAATTCCGAGGCCAGGTTGTCTGTCTCCATCATTTGCTTCTGCAGATCATAGAGCTCGAGGCGGCTGCCGTCGGGATTCATCAGCAGTTTCCACGGGCCCTCGCGCATGGCCAGACGCGGACTGAATTGCAGCGGGTAGCCCGTCTGCCCGCCGCGCTGTTCCCAGAACAGGGCCTTTTTTCGCGAGAAGGGCTGTCCCCGGAACGCCGCGCTC
>Ga0194134_10000426_pt1 | contig 64414 bp, 56 predicted proteins | sample TA2KigOff0mmetaG_FD_148602 | JGI IMG/M metagenome (GOLD analysis project Ga0194134, IMG submission 148602) | Freshwater microbial communities from Lake Tanganyika, Tanzania - TA2015056 Kigoma Offshore 0m | ecosystem: Environmental > Aquatic > Freshwater > Lake | place: Tanzania: Lake Tanganyika...
AAAACTCCGCGTCCCGTCGGCAGCGTTCGTTAACCAGCGAAATCTCACCCGAGTCGTGCTCGATGAGTCCGAGAGCAGCGAGTAGCAGCGTGGTCTTCCCGACACCGATACTCCCGCGCACGACGACCCGCTCCCCGAGCGAAACGTCAAGATCGATTCCGTGAAGTACCGTCCGTGCTCCGCGGCGCACGATCACGTTTTTAAAGCTCAGCAATGTCGACATATTCAGGTCCAAAGTCTCGAGAATATCCACGCCGAGAGTATGACGGCGACTACCCCGACAAATAGCGTCCATTCGGATCGAGGGAGAGAATGCCAATGACTGTGCTGCCGCGTTGGCCATCGCAGCGTGGTGTAGCCGCGTGCCGCTAAACCGAGCTTGATTCGTTCGCTTCGAACGAGTGCATGGATAATCAGCCACGCGACCAATTGCGAACTGACTCGTAGTGTTCTGAAACTCGCCGAGGTTCGATACGCCCGTGCGCGCATCGCCTGAGTGAGGCGAGAGCGGGTGTTGTCGAGTAGGGCGATCGAGCGAACAGTCAGTGCGAGCAGGGTGCCGAGCGACTGCGGCATCCCGAGACCGACGACCGCCCGAGCAAAGTCGATCCCAGTCATCCGCATGAGGAAAATGCTGACGGACAATGCGATGAGATTGATGCGGAGTGAAATTTTGAGCGCCAAGGTGATCCCGAGATCATTCAATTGAATCGTGGGCCACTCCACGGGAATGGTCAGCCAGACCCAAAAAACGAAAAAATTGACGATCGCCAGCCGTTTGTACAGTGATCGAAATTTCAGTTTGCCTCTCGCGACGAGGATTGCTGTCGCGAGGGCTGCAACGCCCAACAATACCGCGAGCGTGTCGATCGAATCGATCACCGTCACCGCTATGCTGACGACCAAAATTGCGGCGACGCGTAATCGTCCGTCGGGTCGGTGTTCGTGGCTCATCGGAGAAACACGCTCGGCAAGGCTCTACCCAGTGCCGCGACGACGAGGGCGCTGACGAGCCCGTCGATGAGCCAGGCCGGCAGCTGCGCGGCGCTGAACAAGACGATCAGGTTGAAAAAATCATCTTGCCCTGTGGCCCACAACATGACGGATGCGATCGAGGTTGCTCCGCCGATCCCGATGGTGGCGGCGAGCAGTCCGAGAAGCATCAATCGACGTTGGGAGTGCAAGGATGCGACAACGAACGGGCGTAGTAGGAAATGAGCGAGGACGGCAGGTGTGGCGAGCAGCAGCGTATTGGCGCCAAGTACGATAAAGCCCCCGAAAGAAAAGAGCAGCGCTTGAAGAATGAGCGCGACGAATATCACCGGGAACGCCAGCCATCCGAGCAGCAGGCCGATCAGTCCGTTGAGTATGAGATGTACACTGCCGATCCCGACTGGGATGTGCAGCGTCCCGACAACAAAGAATACGGCGGCGAACAGCGCTGCAGTCGGAAGGGTGGTGGGCGAAAGTTGACGTACGCCCCAAGCGAGGCCTGCTGTCGCGCAGAGGGCAGATCCGACCAGTGTCGGCAGATCGAGTACGCCGTCAGCGAGATGCATCGGATCAGTCTCGGGGGCGCGTGGTATTGCGGCGCGACAGCCACCACGAAATCAATCCGAAGAGTCCGAAGAGATAGCCGAGGCCGCTTACCCATCGAGCCCAGTTTGAGGTGCTCTCCGGGTTCTCGGCGCGGGAGGGAGGCGCGGCGGGCGTGTCGGGTGCGGGACGCGCAAAGGAGGTATTTGACGTGCTGCCGGTCACTGTCAAATCGATTGTCCGGCGATGACCTAGCCCATCGTCGACCGTGAGCAGAAATTTGCCTTCGGAACGCGGTGCGGGGAACGCAAAGCGGCCGTCTCGATCGGAGCGAGTCTGCGCCAACAGCGTATTGCCTGTCGAAGGGTCGGAGCTCATCAACTTGACGGGCGCGTCGGTCAACGGAGATCCATCGGCATACGTAGCAACGCCCACTACGGCCTCTTTGCTCGCGGAGGCCGTGACGAGAACTCCGTGGGCCAGGGCGATTTGCGGGAGCCAGGCAACGACGATGGGGACGAAGCGAAACACGGTGATAAAGTTATCACGATTGCCCGTAGGCTTCGTTCCCAATTCGCGGAGATTCCACTCAATGATCAAGTGCCTAACCGGTTTCCTCGTCGTCGTGCTTGCAATCGGTGGGCGGCCTGCGCTCTCGTCCGAAAAGACGGACATTGCTGCGGTTCAGTTCTTCGATGCGTTACAGACGTTATGCGGGCGTCGTTTGTCGGGACGGATCATTGCCGATCATCCGCCACCGGCGGCCAACGATCCCTTCACAGGAAAAGCGTTGGAGATGTACGTCCGCGATTGCAGTGACAACGAAATCCGAATTCCTTTTTCGGTGGGCGAAGATCGCAGTCGTACCTGGGTCGTTTCGCGTTTGGCATCAGGCCTTCGACTGAAGCACGACCATCGCCATGCAGATGGCACATCCGACACCATCAGCCAGTATGGTGGCGACACGATGACAGAGGGCTCGAAGACTCGCCAGAGTTTTCCGGCTGACGCCGAAAGCCTCGCGTTGTTTCGTGCGAATGGCATGCCGGCTTCCCTTACCAACGTCTGGTCGTTGGAGCTCGTCGCCGATCAATATTTCGTTTATGAACTCGCAAGACCAGGCGGTCGACTCTTCAGGGTACGCTTCGATATCACTCAGTGAGCGGACCGCTTTTTGCTGGCGAGGATCAGCCAAGTACAACCCGCCAAGGCTGAGAGCGCTGATCCTGTGAGCACGCCGAGTCTCACGGTGGTGTCGTACTCTCCACTCGTGAAGGCCAGAGAGCCGATGAAGAGCGACATCGTGAACCCTATGCCAGTGATGATGGCGACACCGTGAAGGGTCATCCATGAACTCCCGGTGGGCAGTTGAGCGATGCCGGAGCGAATGGCAAGCCAGCACGCCAGCGTAACGCCGAGTTGTTTTCCAAAGAAAAGACCGAGCACGATGCCGAGGGCGACGGGCTCGGTGAAGGTGTGGAGTCCAACACCGGCGAGCGAGGCGCCCGCGTTTGCCAGCGCAAAGATCGGCACGATGCCGTAAATCACCCACGGGTGGATGGTATGCTCGAGAGCCGGCATGGATTTTCGCGGGATCATCACGCCGATGACGACGCCGGCAAGCGTCGCGTGCACACCTGATTTCAATACCGACGCCCATAGGACAAAGCCGACAATCAGGTAGGGCCAGAGACGCGTCACGCCAGCACGATTGAGGAGCGCCAAGATACCCGCGCAGACTGCCGCCAGCGTGAGCGCCTGACTGCTGATGTCGGCGGTGAACAAGAGCGCGATGAGGATGATCGCTCCGAGGTCATCGATGATGGCGACACCGAGCAGGAAGACTCTGAGCCCCGGCGCAATGTGATTTTTGACGAGGGCCAAAATCCCCAAGGCGAAGGCGATATCGGTGGCGGCCGGGATCGGCCATCCGGTCAGACTCTCGGGGCTGTCTCGATTGATGAACGCGTAGATGGGCCGGGTCCGAGCATGCCGCCAAGAGCGCCTGCGACCGGAAGTGCGGCCCGACGACGATCGGAAAGCTCCCCGTCCATGAGTTCGCGCTTGATTTCGAGGCCGACGAGCAGGAAAAAAATGGCCATGAGGCCGTCGTTGATCCAGAGAAGCAGACTTTTTTCCATTGACCAGTCTGCCAATCCCAACCGGAGGCGAGTGCCCAAGGTATTCGAATACGCGTCGGCCAAAGGCGAGTTGGCGAGCACCATGGCCGTCAGTGCGGCAAGCAGCAACAGCAATCCGGCCCCGACTTCGGAGCGGATCAGGTTCAAAAGTCGAGTCATAAGGCGCTTGGAGTCGGGTCGATTTGCGAGAGTTCCGGGCCCACGGAGTTTTTTACCGCCGTACCGTCCTTGAGTGCAATCAAGGCGTTGGTAGCCGCTACCAATGTTTCCTCAACCAAAGGGCTCCAATCTGTCTTGAGAGCCACTGCTTTGTGCAGATCGGACAGGGCGTTCGCAAAAGATGAGTATTCGGAGAAGAAAGGGACCGCGTTTTTGTCGTGCAGTACAGCCAAGCTGCGAATTACTCGCCGGGTTTGCGACGTCACGTTGAATAGCTGGTTCCGACGGGCGTCATCCGAGAACAATACAGGATTGACTGACTTCCAAGCGGTGACCGTGAGCAACGTTTTTTCTGCCTCCCGGGTCAGCTTGGTCGCTGCCGAGACCATTGCACCGTGTGGCTTGGACGGAGTGGTCTCCGCACCGGAGGCCAGCGTGGCGGCGGTTCGCCATGATTATCGTCGACTGCCTTGGCGAGAAGGTCGACTGAATCACGAATCGCGAGGGCAATTGCCCTATAAGCAGGTGCTGCCTCGAATTTCACATCTACCGTCAGCGCAATAGACCCAGACACCCGGGCCGCATTACTGCACGACGTTCGCCACTGGTTTTCGAACTGCTCTCGAAGTGAGTTTTCGAGATTCTCGCGATAAGCGAGGAGGGAATCGGGGACAGGCGGGGCTACCAACAGCGCACGTAACCGACCTCCTGCCGAGTCGATGAATCGCAGGGTCTGGGTCAGAGCCGCCGTATCGTCCGTCAGACCTTAGGCTTACGAATAAGACGCTTTTGTAGTGCATGAGCGGACTGTGTCAGCAGGCCGTCTTCGGACAAATACGCATAGACCGCAGTAAGGGCGGGAACGTACGGGGTACAGAATCCAGACTATAAAAATTAGGAATGGGCGTCTGAGGAAGGGGCCTCTACTCTAGGCTCCGGTCTCGTCCACAACCAGATCGCAATGGCGGCGAGCAGTACGCCCACGCCAAATGTCCAGGGGTTGACCCCGCGCCAAACAACCAAAATCACCCAGCTAATCATCATACTGGCGGCTGCAAGGTATTTGCCGCGTCGACTGACCCGCTTGCCGTCATCCCAGTCGCGCAGGGCGCGGCCGAACTTCGGATGCGCAAGCAGTTTCGCTCGCCATACTGGCGATCCTTTGCCGAGAGCCCAAGCTCCGACGAGTAGAAATACGGTGGTTGGCATCAAGGGAATAAACGCGTTGAGGACGCCGATGCCGACACTGGTAAAACCTAGAATTCTCCAGATGACGAGCGGCATGATAGGGGGCAGGGGCGCGATTAACGTCGCCGCTCGATTTTCTCGAACACGGACATGCCAATAAGCATCGCGGCGATGAAGGCCGATGCTTTGGGTACTCCTGCTGCCATCGATACCTGTGCGGAGCCTTGATAAAAATCAGTTAAACCCCAGCCGACGCCGACGAGCAAAGCGCCGCCCACGAGTTGACGCTCGGTCGCTGAGTAGGAGAGCCATCGGGTAACATCTTTGAAAAAATCTTTGGTGAGATGTATGGTATCGGGGAAAGCGAATAAGCTACAACGAATCACTCCGCTTATAACGAGAGCGAGTAAGGGATTCCCTTTACCGCTGAGATTTGAAAAGCCGATGACCCCGACCGGGTCGATCGAGCCGAGAACGATAAGGCCCAGATCGAGCAACAACTCTACACCGAGTTCGCTAAGGTCCCCCATCATGACACCGCTCCAATCTGACGTAAAAGTACACCGGGATAAAGCCGGCGCCCATGGGTGTCAGGGTGATGATTGGGAACCTCGCTAGCAAACGAGTGAGCCCACAATCACTATGACCGTTTGTAAAGCCGCAACCGACTCGGACTCCGGCGATAATCTTTCGGGCCCCACTCGCCTCGGCGCGCACGTGTGGTGAGTCGGTCAAAGCTCCGTGGCTGCTGGTGGATCGACATTATTCCTCGGCACACCCGCTGCCACGTCGTCGCAGATTGTCAGAATGAGAAGCGGGGCGGTGACATCCGGTGACCCTTGCGAGTCGCACCACGCCTTAAGGTTAAGCATAGCTATCCTGCCGTAACTACTCAACGCGACGACGAGTGTGGCAACCGCGAAACGACAAATCTTGAGATTACGTCCTCGATAAAAAAGGCCGGCTAATGCCGGCCTTTTTTCTCTCTGATTACTTCATGAGATGCTCAGAACGAGTAGCGCACCTCAATCCCGAAAGTTCGTCCCTTCCGCAGGGCACCGAAAAGGGCACGCGGGGATCCGAGATCCGAGCCTGTTGGTGCAACACCAGCAAGACCACGGGGACCTGATCCGTAACGCAAGTCGAACCAACGCGTGGCGAGCGGGATAGTATCTTCATCAGTCATATTACGGCCATAGGCCGTGATTGACCAATCATCGCTCTTGACGCCCAATCGCAAGCCCAGCAGGTTTGCACTACCGGTCTCGGCTCGGTTATGCACCTGAACAAACTTACTGCCCTCATGCGTATACGTACCGGAGGCGATGAGGCTCACACTCTCTGTTATCGGGCGATCGTACGTTAGAACAACGTTACCCTGAGTTTCGGGGGTGAGCGGCAGACGTCGTCCTGCAAGGCTACAGAGAGGGGATCCGAAGAAACTTGGCTGGTAGGCAACACCACCCGAGTTCAGTACGTATTCGAAGTCATCGCAGCCACTCTTAAACTCTGGCTTCTGGTATGAGAGTCCCACCGCGCCTGTGAGGTATTCAGTGATCGCTGCTGTGACCTCGACCTCAAGCCCTGTCGTCTCAGCTTTTGCTTGGTTAACAGCGATCGAGGTGATCGCACCAGTCCCGCCGGCAGCGGGCAATGCTTGAGTGACCTGCACGTTCTTTGCGTCAATGAAGAAAGCCGCTGCATTGAGACGCAAACGACCGTCCATCAACGTGGTCTTGATGCCTAGCTCAAGATTTTCAGACGTTTCCTGATCGTAGGTTGGTCGACCAATTGCATTACCAGCCGAGCCATTGATACCGCCCGGACGGACGCCTTTGGAGACGATGCCGTACAGAAGCAGATCTTCTGACAGGCGATAATCGATAGTGAAGCGGGGCGTTGTGTCTTTGAAGCCGCCCTCGAGGTAGATCGACTGAACCCCTGCCGCAGTGTACTCGCGACGGCTCTTGATTTCTGAGAAGCGCCGAACCTCGAGAGTAGCCGACAGTTGCTCGGTGAGGTCATAGGATGCTGAGGCGAACGATGCACGGTTTTCGATGCCGGTGACATTGGCTGCTGCATTGATCACCCCAAACTCGGGGCTCGCGTAGGTAAGATCGCTTTCGGAGTCCGTTATCTTGTAGTAATACGCTCCAACGGAATATCGGAACCGAGAGTCCTCAGGCGAGGACAACTTTAGTTCTGTTGACCACTCGCGGCGATCGTTACGATTGGTGTTAGCGAACGCTGGTTCGGCCGTTACGCTTCCCCCGATAAACGCCTCTGAGTGATCGCTGTCGGTGCCAACTCGATCGTGGTTGGTGCGATAACCCGAGAGCGAGCGGACGGTTGCGCCATTTGCCATTGCCCACTCGATGCTGAAGCTCGAGAACGTTTCTTTCGCCTCTATACCGTCGAAGGCTGTACCGTCCCGAAAAGAGTTATTTGGGAAGCGATCGGAGGGTCCAATGGCCTCCGTATTCAGCCAAATCCCGTTCGGACGAGCACTGATCACGCCGCAGTAGTACTGGTTTCTATTATTGACTGGAGCAAGCTGGCCAAACGCCGTTAAGGTCGCCACGGCTCCGGTGGTGGCGTTGAGGCCTCGGTATCCAATCGACCGGAATCCCGGCGAACAATTATTGATCTCGGCACCCTGCAGAAACAACGGCAACGGACCGTCATCATCTTGATGTCGACGCTGCACGAAAGCGCGCAGGGTCAAATCGTCAGTCGGCGTGAGAACGAAAGTCGCATTAAAAGTCTTATCCTGTTCATTCCCAACGAGTTTACGTGTCGCTTGGTTAATGAACTCCCCGTCGTACTTATTGAGACGGACACCAAACCGGGCCGTGAGAATTCCCTCCGCAATCGGACCGTCAACGTTGAGCGATGCTATGCGCTCGCCATACTTACCGGCAGTCGCACGAAACGTACCGGCCCACTCCTCTCCACCCGGATCGCGGGTTATAAAATTTATGGCGCCCGCGTAAGTATTACGTCCGTAGAGTGCGCTTTGCGGACCCTTAATAACTTCGACTCGTTGTAACATGTCGAAATCGAGCGCTTGGATGTCGCCGTTATAGTACACGCCGTCAATGAAATAGGCCGTACCCGACTCGACGCCGAACTGTACGTTGGCTAGAACGTTGCCTTGTCCACGGATCACTGGGCGATCGTTTTGGCGACCGAAGGCTTGGGAGAAGCTGAGACCCGGCGAGAATGAGGCGAGCGAGTTGAGATCGGTGATGCCGCGCTCGTTGATCGCTTCGCTGGTGAGGGCAGTGACCGAAATCGGAGCATCCTGGAGGGATTCCTCAACCTTGCGGGCGGTGACCACCACTTCCTCCAGCACAAGACCGGAGTCCTGAGCCCAGGTTGGAGTGGCGAATCCGACAACTCCGATGGCGACCCCGACCACCGAGTGAATAATCTTCGAATGATCAAATGTCATGGTTGGCCCTCGATTTAACAAATTCCACGGTAGCGTACAGGAAGTTTGAAATTTTTGGATCCTGCTTAACGTCTGGAGGTTATAATTGTTGTAAAAAAGATACAATTTCGAATTGTATATTTCGACGGTGGGTAACCGAAACAAAGGCGCAAATAGAAGAACAGAGGGGAAGACAAGAACCAAAAGAAAAATCGTGGTCGTGGGGAGCAGTAACACGGACATGATCGTCCGCCTTCAGCGGCTTCCGGCTCCCGGTGAGACGTTGCTCGGCAGACAGTTTGCCATGCTGCCAGGTGGCAAAGGCGCCAATCAGGCTGTTGCGGCGAGTCGAGCGGGTGGTCGTGTCAGTTTCATTGGCCGACTAGGCCGTGATGATTTGGGCGATCGAGCGCTGTCGGGGCTGGTCAAAGAAGGCATCGATGTACGGGGCGTCTCGCGAGATGTCGCCGCACCCTCTGGTGTTGCGCTGATCTTGGTGTCGGCAGCCGGCGAAAACAGTATCGCGGTATCGCCGGGCGCTAATGGGCGCCTTGCCTCAAAACATATTGCGCAAGCCGCCAAAGTGTTTTCGCAAGCTTCCGTGGTTTTGCTACAGCTCGAAACCCCTCTTCCTTCGGTCCGCACAGCAGCCCGCCTTGCGAACCAGATGGGTGCGCGGGTAATCCTCAATCCCGCACCGGCGATGCGTTTACCCCGAGAGCTTCTCAGAAATGTATCGGTCCTGACGCCGAACGAATCTGAAGTCGAGGCGCTGACTGGAATACGGGTAACCGATGACGCGAGTGCGGCCCGCGCGGCTCGCCGACTTCATGAGCAGGGCGTCGAGACAGTGATCATTACGCTTGGCTCGCGAGGCGCCTATGTTTCGAGCCATTCGGTGGCCGAAAGAATCGCCGGACTCAAGGTAAAAGCGGTCGATACCACGGGTGCCGGTGACGTCTTCAACGGCGCACTGGCGGTAGCGCTCGCCGAAGGGCGTGCGCTGCGACAGGCCGTCCGATTTGCGAATGTCGCCGCTGCGCGGTCGGTTACTCGACGCGGAGCTCAACCCTCAGCGCCCATTCGATCCGAGATCCTTCGGTATCTGGCGACTCGCACGCGCGGTCCCGCACGGCGATAGACATCACCAATCGTTAGGATCGAGAAAACCGATTTAACGATTGGCGAATCGACGCGCATTCCGTATTCGCCGTGATTCTCGGCACGGGTTGCGGCGGCGGACTCGTCATCGACGGAAAATTGATTCACGGGGCTAACGGCATCACTGGTGAGTGGGGTCATAACCCCTTGCCGTGGCCTTCAACGGAAGAACTGAAGCAGGCGCCGCGCTGTTGGTGCGGGCAACAAGGATGCCAGGAAACCTGGATTTCCGGATCGGGTCTACAGCGGGATTTGTTTGAAGCTGCCGGTGTGCGCGCGACCGGCGAGGAGATCGTTACGGCCTTTCGTCGCGGGGAACCTTTGGCAGTCGCCGCACTCAAGCGCTATATCGATCGTCTGGCGCGCTCGCTGGCTGCGGTCGTTAATCTCATCGATCCCTATGCAATCGTCTTGGGAGGTGGCATGGCCAATATTGATGAGTTGTGCGACCGATTACCTTCATTGATTAGACGACATGTATTTTCAGATGCCTGGATCACTCGGATTTCGAAAGCTCGATGGGGAGATTCTTCGGGCGTCCGTGGTGCAGCGCGATTATGGGCGAACGACTAACGCAATCGATCGACGAGGCCTGAGTGCCTCGTTACTTTGCGAGAGCAAGCCTCGCGAAGTGTCTGAGGGTCGCTCCAGATTTCGACCTCGCGCCGTGCGCGGCTGATGGCCGTATAGAGCAGCTCTCGAGTGATAACGTGGTTTTTCCCGCCCGGCAAAATAACGAGCACTCGATCGAATTCCGATCCCTGACTTCGATGCACGGTCATGGCATAGGCCGTTTCGTTCGGGGGGAGTCGCACCGCTGGAAATCTTCGAGCGGTTGCATCGGGTCCCTGAAACCACGCCCATGACTCTCCCTCTTGCGAGGAGTTCATGATCAATCCGCTGTCACCGTTGAAGAGTTGTAGCGCGTGATCGTTTCGGGTGAGCACGACAGGCCTCGTTCGGCGAGCGCTCGCGAGCCGGTTCTCAATCAACGTATTGATGGAGTCCAAACCGTAAAGCCCTGGGCGGGTGGGGCAGAGCACACGACCGCGTCCCAGCGCAGACAAAATCTCTCCTGGCTCATCGAGCGCGAGCGCATCGCGAAGATCTGAGATGACCGGCGTGCGCTGAAGTTCTGTTTCGAGGGCGTCCTTCGAGGGCAGAGCGCGTAAACGGATGTCCGCGTATCGAGAGTCGTCGAGCAACTTGACGACACGATCCCCATCACCGATCCGAATGGCTTCGCAGAGCTGACCGATGCCGCTCTGCGGGCCGTATCGATACTGTGTTTTGAGAGTCACGATCGACGCACCGAGCGGTGTCGCGGCGTTGCGCTTGAGGGCGGCGGCTTCCGCGATGTCAGCGAGTACCGCGCCCGCTTCGACCGAGGCTAACTGATCTGGATCGCCAACCAGAATGAGTTCGGCGGAAGGTTTGAGTGCGTCGAGCAGTTTAGCCATGAGCGGCAAATCGACCATCGAGGCCTCATCGACGATCACGATGTCTTCGTTCAGTGGATTGCTTGCATGCTGTTTGAAGAACGCGGAGCCCCGGCGGGCGCCAAGGAGTCGATGCAAGGTTGAGGCCGCCTTGGGCAAGTCGGGGGCGCCGGAGCGGACGCTGTCCTCCATTCGCTTCGCCGCTTTCCCCGTCGGCGCGACGAGTGCGATTCGCGGCGGGGGTGATCGGCGTTGCAGCGTCGTGAGCTCTTCGAGGATGCGCGTCGTTTTACCGGTGCCGGGTCCGCCGACGATGACCTTGAAACGACCGTTCGACACACGCGCTCGTAAGGCGTCTGCGAGACGTTGCTCATATTCGAAGTATCGATGTAGGTAAAGGCGCCCTTGCGAGTCGAGGACTAAAGGAAGGAAGGCCGTGCCATCGAGCGCTACGACTCCACTCGTCTCGAGATCGACCCTCCATTGCTCGATGCTCGGCCAGCTCTGCATAAGAGGAGGGAGTTCGTTGCCGAAATCGGGGGGCTCGTCGAGGCGGGCGCAGAGGTGTCCGCGTCGGAGCATCGCGCTCACGACTGCCGCGGCATGGCCTACGAGCCTTGAACCCGGCTTGGTACGTTCCGAAATTCGAATCGCGAAATGCCGATCGAGCGTAGTGAACGCCTCATGTTTTAGAAAGGCGCTGAGCATTGGCACTTTCATCGCGCCGCTCCGGGTCGAAGGAGCGTATCACCCAGTTTCTGAATGAACGCCGGCTCAGGCTTCGAAAAGTGCACGCCATGCTCAGGAGTTTTTAAATCGAGTCCACGTACGAAGACGTAGAACACTCCGCCGAAGTCACGTTCGTATTGATAGTCGGGAATTCGCTGCGCGAGGAAACGATCGAGCGCTAACGCGTAGAGCCAAGACTGCAAAGAGTACAGGCTCCGGATCATCACATGATCGAGTCGATCGCGGGAATAAGCGCTGCTTGTTGGTCCAAGCCAATTCGACTTCCAATCGAGGAGGTAGTACCGATCATCATGACGAAACACGAGATCCATGAAGCCACGTAGAAATCCGTCTACAGGACTAAATTGGAAGCGGCTCGACTTGATTGCGGTCGCCGATGCGAGCACCTTGGGATCAAATCGCTTGATCGGATAGTAAAACTCAATTTCATTGAGCCGATCGGTAAGGGCAATGTCTTTGAGCTGCAACTGATGCGCTGTCGTGCGCAACGGATGAGACATCATCGCGCTCAGGTGTTCAGTCACGTTGTCGAGTACTTGGGTATCTCCGATCATCGAGCCGAAGTGTTGCGCGATCAATGGAGTGAGCGTCTCGACGCGCTGAAAATCTGCATGCTCCAATACGGCATGTAATGCGATTCCGGTTGCTGCACCCCGAGGCAACCGTGCAAGCGGAGTCGTATCCGCCAAAACATCGTCACGGGTCACGCTGGGTTCGCCGATCGCATCATGATCCTGGGGCACCTCGTCGGAGACGCCTCCAACCCATTGGCTGAAACTTCCGATCATTCGCTCACTGCTTGGCCGACGGACTAGCTCGCGTGCGCGTAACGCTGGGGGCTCGCCCGATATCACCTCGGTCGATCGCTCCTGCACCCGATGCAGCGATCGAAGTTCGAAGTGTGACGGGGTCCTCTCTGCGAGAGTTTGGCAGGCGCCTCGCAGATCGTTACCCAGCACGACACCGAGCGCCGTTTTACTCGGATCTTTGCGTTGGGGAACATAGAGATAACAGCGATGCACCGCGCGAGTGACCGCCACATAAAACAGACGCACTTCTTCAGCAAGCGCCTCGCCCGCTGCGAGTGCAGCATGTTCGTTGATGGGAGGCTCTGACAAATCAAGCGTCAGTCGCGAGTTTTGACTCGGGTCGTGAAAAAGAATCTCTTTGGCTTTTTTGTCGGTCCAATGAGAGGGGCAGAAGACAATCGGGTACTCGAGCCCCTTCGAGTTATGGATCGTGACGATCTTGACGGCATCGTCATCCTTCTCGAGGCGTTGTACATGTTCGTCGGAAGTCGTTTTCTCATGGCGTCGTTGCTCGCGTATCCACTCGATCAGGCCGACCGGCGACAATCTGAGTTGCTGCTCGGCGTGCTGTGCGAGCTCTCCGAGCTGTAGAAGATTGGTGAGTTTGCGTTCACCACCGATCTGTTCCGCCAGTTTCTTTCGCCCATGCTCGACAATCAGTAATTGGCGAAACATCGTCGAAAAGCCGCGAATGATCCACCGTTGGCGCAGTTCCGAAAAAAGAGTGAGCCAGTGCGCCAAGGCAACCGCATCGTCTTCGAGTCGTGCGATATCCGATGCAGAGCACCCAAGCCACGATGTGGCGAGGGCGGTACGAACGACGCGTTCATTCGTCGGCTCGAGCACTGCAGAGAGTACGCGCAGCAGCTCTTGGGCTTCGGCGGTATGGAAAACACTGGCATCGGTATGTCTGACCGCCGGAATCTTTGCGCTACGAAGGACGTCCTCGATCAAGACCGCCTCACGATGTGAGCGCACGAGGATCGCCATGTCTGCAGCTGTGACGTGACGCTTTCCGAGCTGATGGCTTTTGAGCAGCTTCGATATCTCAGTGGCGATGTCTTTGGCGATACGGCGCCGAAGTTCGGTGACTTGATCGTCCCGATCTTCGATGGGAGCCTCTACCAGCACCATAGGCGGCTCAGAACGCCGATCGCCGCTCTGCAAGGGCGCTTTCTCTGCGGCTTTGCCGTCCGCTTTCGCGGGCATAAACGTCATACCAGGCTGCAGGAAGCAGTCAGGTTTGTAACTGAAGAGGGCATTGACCGCTGCGACAAGATTCGAAGCCGATCGATAGTTTGTGTCGAGTGTATGAACGCGGGGTTGTGAGGCGCGTTCAGCATCTTTTCGGGCTTCGAGATACGTGAAGAGATCTGCGCCACGGAATCCGTAGATTGACTGCTTAGGGTCGCCGATCAGCATGAGTCGATGCGGAGCGGTGCCGAAAAAACATCTGAAGATTTCGTACTGCAGCGGATCGGTATCCTGAAACTCATCGATGAGCGCAGCCCGATACTGCTTACGAACGGCGTTAACCAGCGCGGAGGCCTGCGGGCCTCGCAATGCCGAATGCGTCAATGTCAGCATGTCATCAAAGGTGATGATACGACGCCCCGCCTTAATCTTCGGTAGCTCGGACTTCGCAAACTTCAACCACTCGGATCTGAGTGATGCGATCCATTCCTTTCTGGCTGCAATGAAGGCGCTGCACAATGAGAAAAACGCATCATGCGGAAAGGGATTACTTAATGCGGTTTTGCTGGTGAGTCGTTGCTCGTCGATCGCCTCTTCGGAGAATGCCTCGATCGCCTCGAGTGAGGTTTCGGTGGCGCGGTCGCAGCGCGCTGAGCGATCGAGCGCGGCGCGGAAGGTTCCGAGTCGATGCTCCGAAAATCCGTCTTTCTTGTTTTTGCTGATGGACTTGTGAGTGGCGATCAGCGCACAGAGGCGAGCGCCTTCCGTTTTCCAGGCGCCGATGACCGCTTCGAAGGCCTTTTCGGCGGCTACACTCGTTTGGGTAAACGATTTTCTTACCGAGGGAAGTACGGTGAGCGTCGGGTAGCGCGACAGACGAACCAGTAGCTTGGCCAGATAATCAGGGCTGATGCCTTGATGCTCGACCGCCGCAGCCAAAATTGTCGAGGCTGGGCGGAGCGTGTGGTGCCAGAAATCGTGTGCGAGATCGACGAAGAGATCAGCGGTGTCTGTGAGTATTTCTGCCTCGAATGGTGCGTCACCCTCGAACGCGTGGTCACGAAGAATGCGTTGGCAAAAGCCGTGAATGGTCGAAATTGACGATTCGTCGAATGAGACGAGGGCAAGTGCGAGACGTCGCCGAAGCAGTTCGACCTCAACCCCTGAATTTCGGAGTGCCTCGGTCACGGGGTCAGATGTCGTCTGATCGCCGAGTTCCTTCGCGACCAACACAAGTCTCTTACGAATTCGATCGCGGAGTTCACGCGTTGCGGCCTCGGTAAAGGTGACAATCAGAATCTCTTTGATCGGCAAATCGTTGAGCGCGATCAGCCGCGTGACGATCCCGGCAATGGTGAATGTCTTGCCCGTGCCGGCACTCGCCTCAAGAAGCGTGACGCCCGCATCAAGCGGCGTGGACTGTAGGCTGAAAGCGGTCGGGGCGCTCATGGAAGATCGCCGTCCATATGCGCGATGAGCGGCTCAAAAAATGCAATGGCGGTATCGTGAAATCGGTCGTCGAACGGCAGACGGTCACCATAGACCAGCGCATTCCAAGGATCTTCACTGTCTTTCGCCACCTTGGAAAACTCGTTCGGCTGCCAAGCCCTAACGGCTGCGCGCAGCCCATCGTCGCTTAACCGGGTACGCTCGCCAGCCTTGAGCGCCGCTTCGGCATAGGCCAGTGAGGTTTGCGGAAAAAAGTTGAGCGGTTGCGTGAGCCCGGCCCAATATCGTCCTAGTAAATCCTCAACTAAGTTTTTCGTGATCTCGGTCTTCTCCGGTGCGCGAAAGACGTATAAAGCCCCGTCCCGATCAACGATCCGAGTGGCGGTTCCAGGTGAGGCGAGGTTCATCAATAGGTGTTCGATCCAAGCCGCGACGAGGTCCTTCGCTTTCAGTGCAGCACACCGCGCGCGGATCAATTGATCGCCGTAGACTCCCTCGATACGACCATCGATTGCCCAAGGAGTGCTCTCCCATCGGACGATTCGATGTTCCCGTGAGTGTTGACCGATCTGTGCACGCACCGACTCAACGAAGCGCTCGACTTTTTGCTCGATGACTTCTTGTGCAATATCTCCAAACGGGCCCGTCGGCAGGCGTCCGCGTGCACGAGCAGCATCCCAGATAGGTAGATCGTCGTCGCGAAGCTTAGATTCGACGAGTGTCTGCTGGAGTTGGTAACTCGCCAGCGCGTCGAGATCGATCGGTTCGTGGGTCGGTAGTCCGTCTTGTTCACGTTCAAGACGGATACCGAGCCTCCGCTCACAGAGGTGTCTTGAAGGATTAACAAAAAACTCGCAGAGACGAGTCGGTGTCAGTCGGCGCGAATCGAGATCAGGCTCCCCAAGCGGTGTCGTAAAAAGCTCGTATGGCCTCGGAGACTGACGGACCAGAATCGCTGCGGCCTCGGCATTCGCTTGCGAAAAACTCGGCCGGTCGCCGCCCTCGAAGTAATAGCGACTGAAGGCTTGTAGGCGGTGCTGGAGGTTGAGGCGGTCCGAGACCGACTTGGGTAACACGAAACCTTGAGAAAGATAATCGATCAACTCGATCACGACACTCGAAGGCGGCGACGTTCTCGGATCGTGGTACGACTGACCCACATAGCTGACGAACAAGCGGTCTCTCGCGCTCAGCAAGCTCTCCAGAAAAAGATAGCGATCATCATCTCGTATCGACCGATCGCCCCGGGCGGGATCCATCGCGATGAAGTCGAAGGTCGGACGTACACTCTGTCGTGGAAAATTCGATTCATTCATGCCGAGCAAGGCAATCACTCTTGCGGGGATCGCTCTCATCGGTTTCATGGAACAAAACGTCACGCGGCCATCGAGGAAGCCACCGGCGGCGGGTGTTTCGCGCAATCTAAGATCGAGAAACGCTGTGATCACGTCGGCCGTGATTTGCTCCGGCGACTCTGACCGATCACTCGGGTCAAGCTCACTCAGTGCGTCGCGTATCGATCGAACTTCTGAAGCCGGAAGCTGATCATCGGCTTTCAGCTTGAGCAATATCCGCCGAAGGGTATCGGCCCATGATGAGCGTGTCTGACTGCCATGAAGTTGATGTGCCGTGTAACGGAGTACATCGAAGGCGGACAGAAATCGCTCGAGCGTATCGAGATGATCTCCCTCGAGATCGGAGTAGGGCAGGATGCCATTGAGCAACTGCGAGCCGTTGCCATTGAGGGCGTACCCGTCGAGGAGCGTGGCTTGCAAGCGTGCCCACGTAAAGTCGTCGCTATGGCCGAAGCCAAGTTTCGCGCGATGCTCTGCATCAAGCCCCCAGACGGTGCCACATTCTTTGATCCAGACACGAATCTGTTCTAAGTCATCGCCATCCAGTTGGAAGCAACGTCTGAACACCTCAGTTTCGAGGAGGCTCAGCACTCGAGTTGACTCGAAACGAGATAATCCTAGATCGAGCAGTTTCAGGAAGGCGTCTGCGGTGCCGAGCCCGGAGCGCGCGGATTGATCTGCCAATGAGTAGGGTAGGTTCGAGAAATCACTCTCTGGTGCACCGAATACGGCAGAAATGTACGGGGCATAGACCTCTATGTTGGGTGCCATGACGATGATGTCACGCGTCTTGAGCGTGGCATCGTCCTGGAAGAGCCCGAGTAGATAATCGTGAAGTACCTCCACTTCGCGCATTAGCCCGTGACAAGAGTGGATTTCGATGGAGGTGTCGTCTTCCGAAACAGATTCTTTGGAAGGTTCTGTGCTGCGATCTCTCAGGCTACGTAAATCTTCTTGTAGCCAACCCAGCAGCGTGTGGTGTACTGGGTGTTCAAAGTGTTCGCTCGCTTGTTGTGCCTCCCGATTGATCAGTTGATCGAGCAGATCGCGACCCAGCTTTCCTAAAGATATTCCGAGAGGATTGCCCCGAGGATCGTCGGCATCACCCCCCTTCTTTAGTTGCTGCTTCTTGGTGAGCAGGTCGCTCCAATACTCGTCGGTCGGAGTAAGAAGATAGAGATCTACTCTGAGATGCTCTGATGCTTTTCGGAGTACATCGAGAAATGCGGGCGGGATCGTATTCAGGCTAAAGATAGCAAGCGAGTCCGGCAGGCGAGAGGCAACTACCGATTCATCGTCCTGACGGCTGAGTGCGTGATGAAGATCAACAAAAGACTCGTGTCCGTTAAGGTCACGGCGCAACGCACGCCATAACACTCCCTGCCAGCCACCTTCCGTATCGGCGATATCCCAGCGTTTGAGCATCTGCGGCCGATACACCTGATACTGGTCGAATAGATCAGCGATCCGTCTGGCAAGTTCGAAGCGACGCAGCGCAGTGCCATCTCGTAAGTAGTGACGTACGAGATCGAAGTCTTGATGAGTGGCAAATTCGGGCAGCTTGTCGAAGAACCACCAAGCCAAGGCTTCTCGGCCGAAAAGTGCAGAGTCACGACGCTGGCCACCCAGCATCGCGGTGGCGAGCTCATCGACCACACGACGCAGGAATGGATATCGCACACCCATTGCAAGACCCTGACGGTCTGCCAATTGCATCGATAACCAGCGGCTTGTCTCGGCACTCGAGACGACCACGGTACGAAGCATCATAGGATCGCCCTTCGTCGCAGCAAGATCGTGCGCAAGTCGATCTGCCAGAACTTCGAGGCGGTTCGAGAGATGAAGGAAAAACTGTGGTTGGCGGGGCGGGGTCATGCCGTGGGGCATGATATCCCGCGTCGGAGCGCGACGGAGCAGTGCCTTACGGGAAATCCGTGCGTGTCGTGGTGCTTGCCGAGATACGCGCGTTTTTACGCAGGAACCTCATTGCCGGTAGCGTACCGGGAGGTACGGTAGCCGTCGGGGTATATTCGCTACGCGAAGGATCGGCGTCGATATCGAACTGACAGGTGGCGGCGACGGTGTAGTCGCCCGTCTCCAAGAAATGCACCGTGTAAATGACGGATGACGTGGTCACGGCGGGAGTCAATGGCTGGTAAACGACAGGATCGGCACCATCCGTCGGATCGCCATCCATATCATCTGGGGTGACGTCGCTGCCGCGATACACATAGAGCCCCGCTCGACACTGCGAAGACGCCAATTGTTGTGCGGCCGCAAGGCCTGCAATATCCACCGTGCCGGTCAAAGTTCCGACCTCGAGCTGATCGACGAGCCGCAACGCGGGGCGCAAGATCCAGTGCGGCGCTTGGCCCGGCGGCGCGATGACCGATTTCCTTAGATCAAAGTCGATGAGCAGTCGGGTGATCGCCCCTTGCGCAATCCGGAATCGACGATTGAGTTTCAGTCCGGATTCCAGTCCGCTTGGAATATAGAGGGGAAACTGTCGCCCATCACGCAACCGGATCCGCGAGCCGTTCTGAAGATTTTCTTCCGCGCGAACTTTGAGCCGAATCCACTCGTAATCGCCTGGTAACAAGGATGTCCCCTCAACGAGATTGGTCGTCCTGCCTTCGCGGAAAGACAGCAAATCGATCGAGCGTGGGGTATCGAAGTCGATACTGATCGAACCCCCTCCGCTTCGCTGCAACTCGATACCGGTGAAGACAACGATGACTTCCACGGCGTCGTCGACCGAAGCATCGGTCAGTGCGACCGTGAGAAACCCGCTGTTTGGAGCGATGGGGGCTAAACGGTCATCGTTATTGCCGCTGCTACATGCAGCCAAAGCGAGGAGCGACAAGGCGGTGAGGACCGCACTCCGAAAACGAGTCGTCAAATTCATATCGGAAATCGTAGGGGTGCGTGACGGAATTCTCGGTGTGTTGTGACACAATCACGCGTTATGTACTCGAATCTGCTGGCGCCGCTGAATCTTGGTTTCACCACTTTACCCAACCGCGTGCTCATGGGCTCCATGCATACGGGTCTTGAGGATCGCACCGAGTATTTCCCACGCCTCGCCGAATACTTTGCTGCACGCGCGCGTGGAGGTGTCGGGCTCATCGTGACGGGTGGGTATGCCCCTAACATTGAGGGATGGGTCGCACCTTTCGCATCGCGCCTCACGACACATCGAGCAGCCGCGCGTCATCGATTCGTCACCGACGCAGTACATGCCGAGGGCGGCCGCATCGCACTACAAATTCTTCACGCGGGGCGTTATGGCTATCACCCGCTGATCGTTGCCCCGTCGCGAATTAAGTCGCCGATTACACCATTTGCACCCCGCGCCTTGAGTACGGCAGGCGTCGAGAGACAGATTCGCGCTTACGTACGCTGCGCCGTACTGGCGCGAGAGGCGGGCTATGACGGCGTGGAGGTCATGGGTTCCGAAGGTTATTTCATCAATCAATTTCTCGTGCGTGCGACCAATTGCCGCGAGGACAAGTGGGGCGGAGACTACAAAAACCGTATGCAGTTACCCGTCGAGATCGTGCGACGGATACGCGAGGCCGTTGGGCCCGATTTCATTCTCATCTATCGTCTATCACTCATCGACCTGATTCCGGATGGGCAGAGTTGGGAAGAAGCAGTCATGCTGGCCAAGGCGATCGAACAGGCGGGCGCCACCTTGATCAACTCGGGTATCGGTTGGCATGAGGCACGTATTCCGACGATCGCGACTTCGGTACCACGCGGGGCATTCACGTGGCTCGCTAAAAAGTTGAAGTCGGAGATTTCGATTCCCATCTGCACCAGCAATCGCATCAATGATCCGCAAACGGCCGAGCAGATTCTTGCGGCGGGGGATGCGGATCTCGTGTCGATGGCAAGACCACTGCTGGCCGATCCTGATTTCGTTCGCAAAGCAACCGAGGGTCGTGCGGCGAGTATCAATACCTGTATCGCCTGCAATCAGGCCTGTCTGGATCATACCTTTTCAAAACAGATCGCCAGTTGCCTCGTCAATCCGCTCGCTGGCTATGAAACGGAAATCATTGTTCGTCCAGCGAGGGCGTCGAAGCGTATCGCGGTGGTGGGCGCAGGGCCTGCGGGCTTGGCTGCGTCTACGATGCTCGCCGAGAGGGGGCATCAGGTCACCCTGTTCGAGTCAGACTCGCGCATCGGCGGTCAGTTCAACCTGGCCAAGCGTGTACCAGGTAAAGAAGAGTTCGAGCAGACGCTTCGGTATTTCGGTGAGCGACTGCGCGAAACGGGCGTTGAGCTTAAGTTGGGCCACGCCGTGACGGCGTCAGAAATCATTGAGTCCGGATTCGACGAAGTCGTGATCGCAACGGGTGTATTGCCGCGTGATCCCGCAATACCCGGTCAGTCGCATTCGTCCGTCATGAGCTATCTCGATGTACTGACAGGTCGGCGCGAAGTGGGTCGGCGAGCGGCAATCTTAGGCGCCGGCGGAATCGGGTTCGACGTCGCCACTTTCCTCACGCACGAGGGGAGTTCTACGGCGCTCGATCGTGATCTTTGGATGAAAGAGTGGGGTGTCACGGATCCCGCAATCGCCCGGGGCGGACTTGCTGCGCCGGCTCCGGCCCATCCGTCACGCGACGTCTTTTTGTTGCAACGTAAGACGAGCAAGCCAGGAGCGGGACTCGGCAAAACGACGGGCTGGATTCACCGCTCCGCGCTCAAAATGAAGCGGGTCCAGATGATCGCTGGCGTCCAGTATCTCGGCGTGGACGATCGTGGATTACATATCCTCGAAGGCGGGCAACCCCGCACCCTCGAGGTCGACAGCGTTATCTTATGCACCGGCCAAGAGCCCCGGCGGGAGCTCGAAGCCCCCCTGCGGGCCGCCCAAATCCCGATTCATCTGATTGGCGGTGCGGATATCGCCGCTGAACTCGACGCTAAGCGGGCCATTCGGCAGGCGACTCTGCTCGCCGTGACCTTATAAAGATAGGTCTTTCGAGTATCATTCCGGCCCCGGGCGTCCTGCCCTGCTGACATGAATGATGAGGTTGCCATGCCCCTGACCATCGGCGTTCCACGGGAGACCTTCGCCGGCGAGAAACGAGTCGCTGCCGCTCCCGAAGTGGTCGAGAAACTCATCAAGCTCGGATTCTCGGTCCGTATTGAATCGGGCGCGGGTGACGCGGCAAATTTCAGCGACTCCAGCTTCGTTGCGGTGGGCGCGAGCATCGCGGCCAATGCTGCCGAGCTCTACGCCGGATCGGAGCTCATTTTTAAAGTTCGCGCCCCTTCGGCTGACGAAGTCGCCGCCATGCGTCCCGGTACGACGCTGATCAGCTTTATTTGGCCCGCGCAAAACCCGGAACTCATGAAGCAGATGGCGGAGCGTCGATTGACCGTTCTCGCCATGGATAGCGTCCCGCGTATCTCGCGTGCCCAAAAAATGGATGCGCTATCCTCGATGGCGAATATCGCTGGCTATCGCGCCGTCATCGAAGCGGCACACCACTTCGGTCGGTTCTTCACTGGCCAGATCACCGCCGCAGGCAAGGTGCCCCCGGCCAAAGTTTTCGTCATTGGCGCCGGTGTTGCGGGACTTGCCGCCTTGGGTGCTGCCGTAGGCTTGGGTGCAATCGTTCGGGCCAACGACACGCGACCGGAAGTGGGCGATCAAGTGAAGTCGATGGGCGCGGAGTTCGTGCCAGTCGATTATCAAGAAGAGGGTACCGGTGTTGGCGGTTACGCCAAGGTCATGAGCGAGGGCTTCCAAAAAGCCCAGCGCGATGTCTTCGCCAAGCAGGCAAAAGACGTCGACATCATCATCACCACCGCACTCATTCCGGGCAAGCCCGCACCGAAGCTCATCACCGCCGAGATGGTGCGATCCATGCGTCCGGGCAGTGTCATCGTCGACCTCGCTGCGGAGCAGGGGGGGAACTGCGAGCTGACGGTTCCGGGTGAGGTGGTGGTACGCGAGGGCGTCACCATCATCGGTTACACCGATTTGCCGAGCCGACTCTCCAAGCAGGCGTCGACGCTTTATGCAACCAATTTGCTGCGCCTGACGGAAGAGCTCTGCAAGACGAAAGATGGTCTCATCAACGTTAACTTCGAGGACGAAGCCATTCGGGGTGCAACGGTCATTAAGGAAGGTGAGATCACCTGGCCGCCCCCGGCGCCGCGATTGTCTGCGGCTCCGCCGCAGGCGAAGCCCGCTGCGGCCGCACCGGTTACACCAAAGAAATCGTCGCACGGCCACGGAGGCGGCGGAGAGCCGATGTCCGCTAAGACGCTGACCATCATGTTCGCTGTCGCAGCCGCACTGTTTTGGTTGATAGGTGCTTATGCGCCGGCATCATTCCTCGGACATTTCACCGTATTCGTGCTCGCCTGTTTCATCGGCTATATGGTCGTTTGGAATGTGACGCCCTCGCTGCATACGCCCCTGATGAGTGTCACCAACGCAATCTCCAGCATCATTGCCGTGGGCGCTATCGTGCAGGTTGCGCCGCCGTTGGCGGAGTCAGCTGCCGATCGGCCCAACACGTTGATTCTTGGGCTGGCTGTATCGGCGCTCGCGCTGACGGCGATCAACATGTTCGGCGGATTCGCCGTGACCCGTCGCATGCTCGCGATGTTCCGTAAATAAGAGGCCGCCGATATGTCAGAAAACATCGCGACTGTTGCTTATCTTGGCGCCGCCATCCTGTTCATCATGAGCCTCGGCGGGCTCTCCAATCCAGAGACCTCGCGCCGTGGCAACTTTTACGGAATGGTCGGAATGACGATCGCCGTGCTGGCGACGGTGTTCGGTCCGCGGGTCGATCTCGTCATCGGGCTGCCCTGGATCATCGGCGCTCTGGCCGTCGGCGCCGCCGTCGGGCTTTATGCCGCGCGTAAGGTTCAGATGACCCAGATGCCAGAGCTGGTCGCGCTCATGCACAGCTTGGTCGGGCTTGCGGCGTGTTTCGTCGGTTTTGCGAGTTATGTTGATACTTCGGTTATCTATACGGGAGCCGAGAAAACGATTCACGAGATCGAGATCTACATCGGGATCCTGATTGGCGCCGTCACGTTCTCAGGCTCAGTCATTGCGTTCGGAAAACTATCCGGGAAGATTGGTGGCAAACCGACCCTACTGCCAGGTCGGCACTGGCTCAATTTACTCGCTCTCCTGATCGTTATTTGGTTCGGCGGCCAGTTCGTCGCGGCATCCGATACGAGCGCAGGCATGGTACCGCTCGCGATCATGACGGCCATCGCATTGTTGTTCGGCATTCATATGGTGATGGCGATCGGTGGCGCAGATATGCCAGTCGTGGTGTCGATGCTCAACAGTTACTCTGGCTGGGCCGCCGCCGCGACCGGTTTCATGCTCTCCAATGATCTTTTGATCGTGACGGGGGCACTGGTGGGTTCGTCCGGTGCCATCCTGTCTTACATCATGTGTCGGGCGATGAACCGCAACTTCATCAGTGTGATTGCAGGCGGCTTTGGTACGGGAGGCGGTGCGGCGCCTGCCGCGGCCGGTGATCAGCCTGCAGGTGAAGTCATCGCCGTCAGCGCGACCGAAACCGCAGAGATGCTGCGATCGGCGAAGAGCGTGGTGATCATTCCGGGATACGGCATGGCAGTCGCGCAAGCGCAGCACACCGTCTATGAAATCACCAAGCTTCTACGCGAGAAGGGCGTGAATGTTCGGTTCGCGATTCATCCCGTTGCAGGTCGTATGCCCGGGCATATGAATGTGCTGCTCGCCGAAGCGAAAGTGCCCTATGACATCGTTCTCGAAATGGACGAGATTAATGACGATTTTCCGGATACGGACGTCTCCATCGTCATCGGAGCCAACGATATCGTCAATCCGGCTGCCGAGGACGATCCAACGAGCCCCATCGCTGGAATGCCTGTATTGCAGGTTTGGAAGTCGAAGACTTCTATCGTGATGAAGCGCTCGATGGCCTCAGGTTACGCGGGTGTCGACAACCCACTCTTCTTCAAAGAAAACAATCGTATGTTGTTCGGCGATGCGAAAAAGATGCTCGACGAGGTTTTCGTTGCGCTGAAAGGCTGATTGCTCGGGACCAGCATTTTTCGTGCGATGTCGCGCCGACTGAGCGGAACATTCGCGAGAAACTGCCTCCCGTCGAGATCGCGAACGTTCCGCCCCTTGGGGACAATCGCGAATCGCCGAGCCCGAAGCGGTGGGCGGTTCTCGTCCACTACTCTGATGGTGAAGGGATCATCAGGGCTGGTACTTGAAACACTGGCTTCGGGCTCTTTTCTCTGCGCGCTCAGTCGTAAATTAATGCGCGCTGACGCGCCGCTTCAAACTCAATGTTACCGCTGCGCCACGAATCGATGATGGCATCGGAACCGAGTCCTGCTTCGAGTTGTCTTCGGAGCTCAGTATTTCCCCAATGAATGCCCACTGGCCGCTCGTCTTTAAACACGAGCTTTTCCGGATACATCGCCTGCAACGTTGTGAGAATAGCGATCGATGTTCGGATCGGACGATAGGCTCTGGGATCGGTGAGTCTTAGTCGAACTCCCCGAAGCGGCTTATCTTTGAATGATCCGTAAAACGGTTTGTAGTAGATCGCCTGAAAGCGCACTCCGGGAAGATTCAACACCTGAAGCGTTCGTTCGAGATTTGATGCATCGATGAACTCGGCGCCGATCACCTCAAAAGGCATGGTTGAACCTACGCCGTCGCTAACGCCCTGAAACGTTGCAGAAACCATACCTGTCGTGGCGTACAGATAGGCTTGAGTGACCGATGGAATATGCGGCGAGGTGATAGTCCAGGAGAGACCCGTATCGTCCCAAATCATCGATCGCTTCCATCCGCGCATCGGCACCACATGCAGTGTGCAGCCGATCTTGAGTTGATCGTTAAAGAATCGAGCAGCCTCGCCAAGCGTCATGCCGTGCGTCACGGGAATTGGGCCCCATCCGATAAAGCTTCGAAATCGATCCTCGATCATTGGCCCTTCGAAATGAGTCCCACTGAGCGGGTTGGGGCGATCGAGTACGACAAGAGGGGTTTGGGTCTCGGCGCAGGCGCGCATGGCTTCGCCGAGGGTCGAAATATAGGTATAGGTGCGCGATCCGACGTCCTGAATATCAAACATCAAAATATCAACGCCCTCGAGAGCGGCTTTGGAAGGTTTGCGATCTTTTCCATAGAGACTCACGACCCGCACGCCGGTTTGTGGATCCCGATCATCGGCGACCTTTTCCCCGGCCGGGACTTCGCCACGGATGCCATGCTCGGGCCCGAAGAGACGAACCAGTGAGACACGAGAATCACGGGCGAGTCGATCGACCGTGGGGACGAGCGCGCTGTCGACGCCCGATTGATTGGTGATGAGTCCCACGCGCTTACCCTCGACGAGCGAGAGGTATACGCTATCGGATTGCAGCAGAACATCGACACCGAGTTTGACCACCGGGGCGGCGACTGCGGACTGAAGGGCGAAGAATGAGACGGCAATAACTGAGTGGATTTTCATACCTTGATATACCAGTTCCGACGTTGCATCCACGCTGCGATGCCCCAATACATGAATAGAGTTGCGACAGCGTAGGAGAAAGATCCAAGCCTCGGATCATCGGCGAGCGGCGCGAAGAACGTTCGATAGATCCAAGGCAGAAACTGAATGTACGCCAGTGACCCATCCTCGTTGACACTATCTTCAAATCGAATCAACGACAGCATTCGAGGAACGAGACCGCTCAGGGCAAAGATAAACAGGGCATTTCGCCCGAAGGCCTCACAGGCGCGCCATGCTATCTCGAGTGGGCGTGAGGATGCTCGGCGACGCCCGATGATCTCTATGAGCAGCACCATCACTGCGAGTGCGAGCCCAGTGGTCAGCAATACATAACTCGGTGTCCAAATCTTTTTATTGATCGGTATCACCGTTTCGAGCAGTAGGCCGGCGATTGTCAGCACGAGAGCGCTACCGATCAGTTTCGTAAGGACCCGAGTACCGTGCTGACTTGAGATGATCCATTGTCCGGCGGCGTATCCGAGAAGAACCTGGGCGATCGCTGGTAGCGTACTCGCAAGACCTTCGGGATCGAATGGCACGCCTTCACCTTGGTATAGGTGTGTTACGCCAAGGATATTTCGATCTAAAACTGTTCCGAAGAAGCCTTCGAGCGAGTACGGATCGGGTCCGTTTGCGAGGGCGAGGCAGGCGACCGAATAGCCCAAGAGCAACGCGACGCTAGCGATCCATGCCGCACGGGCTCCGCCCGCCCGCACGACTAGCGCCGCGATCGCCCAACACAGAGCGATCCGCTGCAGAACTCCCATGATCCGCAGTCCATCGAAGTGACGTACTTCAAGCGATCCGGAGGAGGCCCAAGCCACGAACGGCGCAGCATTCAATAGCAGACCAATTCCAAAAATGAGCGATGTTCGCCGCAGCCACTTTGGCCAAAAGGCCTTCGTATCGATCGTCCTGTTGGATGGCATGGTCAGCGTAAGAGCGTTGCCCACGGCAAAAAGAAAAAATGGAAAGACAAGATCGGTGAGCGTCCACCCATGCCAGGGGGCGTGGGCGAGGGCACCATAAAGATGGCTCCAGCTGCCCGGATTATTGACGAGGATCATGAGCGCCACGGTGGCGCCACGAAACACGTCGAGTGAGCGATCGCGGTTGGAAATCAAGCACAACTCGAATGGGCTACTGAGCGGATATTGGCAGCAACCGTTTCGCTCGTCGACCTCCAGATCAGCTACAGTGCGATCTGGGGATGCGAATGCGACCAGGGTCAAATAGATGATGTTGTCGTCGGAGCAGATCCGCGAGTTTTACGAGCAGGGATGGACGGTCGTGCCAGGGCTCTTTTCGGCTGACGAAATGGCGGCTGCCCGGCGGGCCTTTGAGCGTCTCTACCTCAAAGCGCAGCAATTACGTGCCACCCAAGATCATGACGGCGCCTATTTTGTACTCGATGCTCCGCCCGTCGGAGACGTCATCGTCAAGCGTGTCGTGTGGGCAGGCGGCGCAGAACCTGATCTTCTGTCGCTGAGTGCTGATCCGCGGCTCGTCGACTCCGCCTTGCAGTTGCTCGGCAGCGATCAATGCGAGCAGCTGCTTTGTCAGGCTCATTTCAAGATGCCAAAAGACGGCGTCTCGTTCGACTGGCATCAGGATGTGCAACATCGCGACAAAGGACCTGGAACCTGGCGTGATTTGAACGGGCGTGGATCGTATGTTCAGACGATCATGCTCATCGACGATATGACCGACTTCAACGGACCCCTCAAGTTCATTCCTCGGAGTGCTGTGAGTGGTGAGGGTCAAATTCGTCTTTCGAGCGATTCTTACGACTACAGCACTCCAATGAAATCGGGTGCGACGCCCGCGCTCTTCGATGAGTCCAAAGCTGTCACAGTGACTGGGGCTGCTGGCTCAGTCCTTTTTTTCGGGCCTTACGCGATTCATGGGAGCACCTCGAACGACTCGTCTGTGCCACGTCGGGTGCTGATCAACGGTTACGCGTATCCCGGGGCCAACGGCCGCGTTTATCCTGGACGCGGCTCTTGCCGGACGCTGCAACGAGTTTCGCGTGGGTAACGTTTATTTTCACGCCCTCGATTGGGCGATCGTTATCGCGTATTTCGCTCTGGTCACTTGGATCGGGCATAGCGTCAAAGACTTGCAAGGCAGCACTCGCGAGTATTTTCTGGGGTCGCGGTCATTGCCTTGGTATGCCGTGGCCATGTCTATTGTGGCAACGGCAGTCAGCGGCGTCACGTTCATCGGAGTCCCGTCGCTCGTCTTCGCTCAAGAGGGTGATTTTCGGTATTTGCAGTTTTGTCTCGCCGGATTGATCTCGAAGGCCATTCTTGGTCAATGGATCCTGCCGAGGCTTTACGAAAAAAATTATGCGAGTCCCTACGATTTTATCCGGGACAAACTCGGTCCCGTCTTCGGCAAGATCTCGGCGTTTTTGTTCTTCATCGGGGCGGTGCTCGGACAAGGTGTCCGGGTATTTGCCGTGGCGCTCGTTCTCGAGTTGCTGACAGGGCTCGATTTCATTGGTTGCGTTTTTTTGAGCGTCGGCGTCTCTGCATTGAGCACGATGCTTGGCGGCATTCGTGCCGTCGTATGGTCCGATGTCGTCCAGTTTGTGATGTTCGTCGCCGGAGGCGTCATCGCAATCCTCTACGTGACTAACGGCTACCCAGACGGCGTCACGGGTCTCTGGACTGCTGCCGAGTCTGAAGGAAAGACTCGAATCCTCGAATGGAGTACTGATCCGCGGGTCAATTTCACGCTGTGGGCAGGTGTCTTCGCGATGCCTTTCCAGAATCTGGCGGCGTATGGCACCGATCAGCTCAATACCCAGCGGATGCTGTGTTGCAAGTCGGTACGTGAAGCGCGTCTTGCGCTGTATATCAGTAACTTCGGCGAGCTCGTCGTCGTGTTGTTTTTGCTTGTTGGCGTGGCGTTATGGGGTTTCTATCAGTTCAATCCGATCGATCCGGCGTTCGCCTCGTTGGTTGCCGCGAATGTCGATCGAATTTTTCCGGCGTTCATTCTCTCCGAAATACCGACCGGGTTGCGCGGATTCATGGTCGCCGCGTTGTTTGCGGCGGCCATGTCGAGTCCCGTGCTGTCGGCGTTGTCAGAGACGACAATCACGATGTTTCATGACGGACATCGTCGCGGGGAGTTATCCGAGGCGAGGGCGGTGACGCTGTCGCGTATTCTGGTGATCGCGTGGGCGGTCGTACTCGGAGGCTTCGCGCTCGCACTGTCTGGCTCTGATGAGCGGTTAATTCCCTTGGCGTTCGCCATGACGGCATACACTTATGGGCCGATGCTGGGCTTGTTTCTGTTGGCGTTATTCGTCCCCAAGCATCGGATCACCAGTGCGCCGATCGGAGTGACCGTCGCGCTTGTCGGGGTGTTGCTGGTTCATAACGCTCAGTTCTTCGGACTGACCGAGCAGCGCGAACTTGTGGCGTTTCCCTGGCTCTTTCCCCTCGGGGTGATTTTGTGTCTGACCTTTTCGGTCTTGCCTTGGGGTGGCCGTCGTCCGCTATCCTCCTCAACATGAGTCACGGAAAAGTAACGCCGCAGCTGCGGCTCTGGATCGTCAAGCAAATTGAGTCGGGTCAGAGTCCGGAGTCGGTGCTACAAAGCCTGGTCGCAAAAGGATGGCCGGAGGGCGCCGCGATCGATGTCATGCAGCGTACGCTGAGAGCGCGAGTCGCTCAAATCAAAGCGTTAGAGAATGCCGAACAGGCTAGAGTGAAGCGCGACTCAGGAGACTGCCCAGCCGAGTGAGCGTTCGACGGCTCGCGACCATTCATGCATGCGAGCGGCAGCCGCTTCCCGCGACATGGTCGGTTCGAATCTCCGATCGACTCGCCAGCGCGCCGAAATCTCGTCTGTCGATTTCCAGAACCCAACGGCAATACCGGCGAGATAGGCTGCGCCGAGCGCGGTGGTTTCCGTGACGGCAGGCCGAATGACAGGAACGCCCAGCAAGTCGGACTGAAACTGCATCAAAAAATTGTTACGCGACGCGCCACCATCGACTCGAAGTTCGCGTAGCGGCGCTGCAGCGTCTTTTTGCATCGCCTGAAGGAGTTCAGCGCTTTGAAAGGCGATCGACTCGAGCGCCGCGCGAGCAATATGGCCACGAGTCGTGCCGCGGGTAATCCCGATGATCGAGCCGCGCGCGAACGGATCCCAATGGGGGCTGCCGAGCCCCGTGAAAGCCGGAACCACATAGACGCCGCCATGATCGGGCACGGACGAGGCGAGCGCTTCGATTTCTTCGGCACGCGTGACGAAACCGAGGCCGTCTCTCAGCCACTGCACTACGGCTCCACCCACGAACACGCTCCCTTCGAGCGCGTAGTTCAGTTGCGGACGACCGTCGGTTGCTGAGGGTGAGCAGGCGACGGTGGTCAGTAGTCGATGAGTTGATGCGAGAGGTCGATCTCCGGTATGCATCAGCATGAAGCAGCCAGTGCCATAGGTATTCTTTGCCATGCCCGGCTGCAGACACGCCTGACCGAAGAGCGCAGATTGCTGATCACCTGCCAGACCGGTCAGCGGCATGTCTGCTCCACCCAGCTTGATCCGAACGCCGACGTCAAAAGAAGAGGGCAGAACTCGAGGCAGCACGGCTTTCGGAATACGCAGAAGATTCAGCATCCACTCGTCCCATTCGCCCGACAGGTTGAGTAGCAGCGTTCGACTGGCGTTGGTGACGTCAGTTACATGGTGCGTGCCGCCTGAGAGTTTCCAGGTGAGCCACGTGTCGACGGTGCCGAAACACAAGTCGCCTCGAATCGCACGCTCGCGTGCTCCGGACACATGATCGAGCAGCCATGCGAGCTTGGTGCCCGAGAAATACGGATCGAGCAACAAGCCTGTGCGGCGGGTCACCTCCGGCTCATGGCCTGCGGCGCGCAGCGTGGCGCATACGTCGGCCGTTCTTCGATCTTGCCAGACGATTGCCGGGGCGACGGGCTCACCGGTCTTCCGGTCCCAAAGTACGGTCGTCTCGCGCTGATTCGTAATGCCCACGGCCGCAACATCAGCCGATTTCGCGCCGGCTTTTTTCAGAACTTCTTCGATGGTTGCACGCTGGGTATTCCAGATTTCATTCGCATCGTGCTCGACCCACCCCGCTTGCGGGAAAAACTGTGTGAACTCTTGCTGTGCGCTCTCGACGATATTGCCGTCGTGGTCGAACAGGATCGATCGAGAGCTGGTCGTGCCTTGGTCGAGAGCGAGAATCCATCGGCTCATTGCGATCTCCCGTGAGTCATCAGCCATTCCGCGACCCGTTGTGCCGACTGCGCATCGACATGCAGTCCGAGTTTACTGCGTCGCCACAAGACATCTTCAGCGGTTCGAGCCCACTCGGCTTGATAAAGGTAACGTAACTCAGCTTCATAAAGGCCGGGCACGATCTCCGAACCCAGTCCGTTAGAACGCGAGAAAATATTCAAGGCGCGTGATCCGTAGGCCCTCGCCCAACGAGAGACGGTCTTGCGCGGAACCTCGGGTCGAAAGGCCGCGAGCTCATGTTCGAGCGAATCGAGTCCGGAGGGGAGATCGCCTCCCGGAAGGGGACGCGAACCCGTCCACCGACGAGTTCTCATGTCGATGGCGGCAGTGATGCGGTCGACGGCTTCCTCAGCAAGCACTCGATACGTCGTGATTTTCCCACCGAATACACTGAGCAGTGGCGCGGGTGTCTTCTCGAGCTCTAACGCATAGTCGCGCGTGACGGCGCGCGCATCGGTGGATTCATCTTCGAGCAGAGGCCGGACACCGGACCAACTCGACACGACGTCTGTGGGTGATAGCGCCGTTTTGAAATAGCGATTGCTCTGCTCGCATAGATAGACCGTCTCTTCGGCGTCGATGGCGACCACGCGAGGATCATTGTGATACTCGACATCCGTCGTGCCGATCATTGTGAACTCGTGTTCATACGGAATGGCGAACACGATACGCCGGTCGCTTGCTTGCAAAATGTAGGCATACGGATGATCGAAGAGCTTCCGAACGACGATATGACTGCCTTTGATGAGTCGGAGACCGTGCTTCGATCGACCTAACGTTGCGGCATCGTGAAAGCCGGCTGCCCACGGGCCTGTCGCATTAACGACGGCTCGCGCACTGATGACGCTCTCTTTACCCTCAACATCCTGCAGCGTTGCTGCCCAGAAGGCCTGTTCGGTTTTGTGGCTGTGTGCGGTCGGAGTGATCTTGATGCAACGGGTACGAGTGAGAACTGTCGCGTCGTGCTCGTGCGCATCGACCGCATTGAGAACGACGAGTCTCGCATCATCGACCCAACCATCTGAGTATTCGAACCCGCGACGGAAGCCTTCGCGTAGGGATGTGCCAGCCGGGTGGTGGCGCAGATCGATTCCACGCGACTCTTCGAGTTTTCGGCGACGCGCAAGATGATCGTAGAGAAATAATCCAATCCGAATCATCCAAGCCGGTCGCAAGGACGGCTCATGAGGCATGACGAAGCGCAGCGGACTGATGATATGAGGCGCTATGCCTAGAAGTACTTCGCGCTCGATCAGGGCTTTGCGTACGAGTCCGAAGTCCATGAACTCGAGATAGCGCAGCCCGCCGTGGATTAACTTGGTGCTCGCTGAGGACGTGTGTGAGGCGAGATCGTCTTGTTCGACCAGTAGCACGCGAAGGCCGCGTCCTGCGGCGTCGCGGGCAACGCCCGTGCCATTGATGCCGCCGCCGACGACGAGCAGATCAAAGATATTAGAGTCTGTGCCAGCGGTCATCGTCCGTCGCTACGAGTCAGATGAGAGAGTACCGTTCTCGCTGTGACCTCGCTCACGCGAACATTAGACTCTTCGGTGACGCCCGCGATATGGGGCGTCAAGATCAGATTTGGGACGCCAGCAAATAGCGCGCCTTCTTTGGTATCGAGCGGTTCGGTCTCGAAGACGTCGAGAGCAGCGCCGCCCAGTTGACCGGAGCGCAGTGCGTCGACCACAGCGGCCTCATCGATGACCCCACCTCGGGCGGCATTGATGATGACACTCCCGCGTTTCATGGCAGCAATCTGCGGCAGTCCGATCATCCGCTTTGTGGAAGCCGTGAGTGGAACGTGAAAGCTGATGACATCACTATGGGCGATGAGCTCTTCGAGCGAGACGCTACTAGCCAGTTGCCAGGCGGCGCGGTCTTTTGGAAGAAGGGGGTCGAATGCGATCACACTCATACCGAGGACGCGAGCACGAGATGCCGTCTCGCGAGCAATGCCGCCGAGACCGACCAGCCCTAAGGTTTTTCCCTGAACTTCGCGACCGATGGTCGACATGCGCGGCCACTTTCCGGAGATGACCTCTGAGTTGGCGAACCACGCCTTTCGTAATAGCACGAGCATTGCGGTGATGACGTATTCGGCGACCGACACGTCGTTGGCGCCCGTTGCGGGGTAGACCGCAATGCCGCGAGCTTTACAGGCTTCGACATCGATATTGTCGAGACCGACGCCGAGACGACCAACGACTTCGAGTTTGGCAGCCGAATCAAGCAAAGCGCCGCGCACTTGCGTACGGTTACGAACGATGAGTGCTCGGGCATCTTTGACCAGTCGCGCGAGCTCTTCAGGCTGATCGACGAGCTTGGGGTTGTAGACGACATCGCGCCCCGACAAAACGCTCGAGATGGCGGCCTCGTCCATGAATTCGGTGATCACGATCTCGGCCATCTCATGCTCCCTCAGACGGATGTAGTGCGCGTATCTCGGCGTGCAGCGCGTTGCTCAGCGTGATTCCTTCGTGCTCGGCCTTGGTGCGAGCAATGAGCCGGCGTGAGCCAGGTACGCGTACCTCGGGCTCGGACTCGATCGTGGCGAGGAGGGTTTGCATGCGATCGGCAAACGCATTCCCTGACGCTGGGCCCGGATCGATGGCGACAAACAAGTGACCCATCTCAGGCGGACGGCCTTCGGCATCAAAGAAAGATGACGCCTCCCAACCGAACGCACCCGCCGTCAGAGCTGCACCCAAAATCTCGACCATCAGTGCTAGTGCACCACCTTTAGTGCCGCCAATCGGAGATAGCGTGCCCGCAAGAGCAGCCGTGGGATCAGTCGTCGATTGGCCATTAACATCGACAGCCCAGCCCTCGGGGATGGGTTTACCCGCTTTTTGAGCCGCGACGATCTTGCCTCGCGCTGCAACGGACAGTGCGAGATCGATGACGAGGGGCGCTCGTGCGCCCGGAAGCGGAGCCGCGAAGGCGAGCGGATTGGTTCCGAGCATCGCGCGTTTCCCACCATGAAACGCCATCGCTTTCGGGGTATTCCCGAAGACGAGAGCGATCAGTCCAGCGTCAGCCAATCGTTCTGCATGCGCACCGACTTGGCCAAAATGATGAGAGTGATGAATGGCGGCGAGCGCAATACCCTGATCTTTGGCGAGCTGTTTCAGAGAGTCGAGGGCGAGATCGATCGCCGGATAAGCAAAGCCGAGCCCCGCGTCGACTCGTACGACACCCGGTGCTGCGCGAGTCAGCGTCGGGATTGCGTGACCGTTGACCTTTCCGGAGCGCGCCTGCAGCGCATAGGCCGGAACACGACTCAGTCCGTGTGCAGCTTGCCCATCGGCCTCTGCGGCAACGAGCGCACGCGCGGTTGCACGAGCACTAAGTTCGGAAGTGCGATTAGCGCACAGGGCCTCGAAAGCCAGTGATTCGGCTTCCGCCAGCGTCAGGCAGATCGATGCGTCCACGATGATCTCCCCAAAGCGGAGTGGTTGCGCGGCGCCAAGCGCCGCGACCACTTAGGCGCTACGGTAAAGCTTGGTCATGACGAATTCGACATGGCCGAGTGCTTCGGCGGCGGTGAGTCGACCGTTCGCCGTGTGAGCGATGCAGTCGATGAGCGCATCACCCGCCTGGTCGATCGTCATTTCACGCCGAACGACACCCGAGACATCGACGTCGATATGTTCAGGCATGAGTCGGACGGTACGCGGATTACCTGTCACCTTGATGACCGGCATGATCGGATTTCCGATTACGTTGCCTTGGCCAGTCGGGAAGATATGGATGACGTAGCCCGCAGCAGCCTGGAGCGTGCAGCACTCAGCAGCTGCTGAGGAGGTATCCATGAAGTAAAGGCCGGGTCCGCGGGCCGGAGCCTCAGCGGGCTCGAGCACGTCGATGAACTTGACCTTCTTGCCGATTTTTTCGAGGTTACCCAAGGCTTTTTCCTCGATGGTGGTGAGACCACCGGCGATGTTGCCCTTGGTGGGCTGACTCTCGGACAAGTCGGACGTCTTGTGTGCTTCGATGACATCGTCTTGATAGGACTGCCAAGTCTTCATGAACTTGTCGCGAATCTCAGGCGAGACCGCTCGGGCGGCTGCAAGATGCTCAGCACCTGTCAGTTCAGATGTTTCGCCGAAGCAGCCATAAAGACCGGCTGGAACCAGCTTGTCGTACATGTTGCCGACCGTGGGGCAGGAGGCGAGACCCGTGGTGGTATCGCTCTCTCCGCATTTCGCGGCGACCCACAATTCGCTGATATCGCATTCGACGCGTACCTGACCTGAAGTCGCATGCACGAATTCTTTGGCCTTGCGCGATGCGGCTGCGATGGTGGCGATGTCGCCGTTGCCTTCGATCCAGAACCCTGCGACCGGCTTACCGGTCTTGGCGATGCCTTCGACGATGCGCTGCGTCCAGCCTGGCTCGATGCCGATGACGATACATGCCGCTACGTTCGGGTTCGCGCCCGTTCCGATCATGGTGCGGAAGTGCAATTCGAGATCTTCGCCAAACTGCAGGCGGCCATAAGCATGGGGCAGGGCGATGGTGCCCTTGATGTTATTCGCGACGGCTTCGCAGGCCGCATTGGAAATATCGTCAACGGGAAGAATAGCGACGTAATTACGTACGCCAACTCGACTATTCTCGCGGCGATAGGCCCAGATTTTTTGGTTGGTATTGCTCATCGGTGGGTTCCTACCAGCGCTTGGTCTTGAGGTTGTGAACATGGACATGCTCGCCGCGTGCTATCGGTGCGACGACCTTGCCGATGTCCTGCCCGTACTTGATGACGGTATCGCCGACTTTTAAATCGACCAGTGCGACTTTGTGTCCGATCGGAACGTCATGTTTTGACGTGAGGTGGAAGTCAGAGTTGTCCTCTGTGATGACACACAGCATATTGGTGCCGGCTTTCAGTCCCTCGATCACGACAACGCCCACGTTATCTTTGTGATCGTGCACGAGCAGTTGTGGAACGCTCACTCTGCACTCCTGAGATATCTTGAGATGCGCTTGCGGCTGCAAGTCTTATATAAGATACTAAATGCATGACCCCTGTGTCCACAAGCGGCGCGATACCATCGGCTCCTTCTGGCGATCTCTCCTCAAAGATGGACAGCCCGCAGTACCGCCCCCTCTATAGCCAGGTTTACGAGGCCCTCGTTCGGCGAATCGCCGACGGCGAATGGCAGCCAGGTCAGGCGTTGCCGAGTGAGCAGGCTCTTGCCATGCAACTCGGTGTCAGCCAAGGAACGGTGCGCAAGGCGCTCGATGCGCTTGCCCTCGATAAGGTCATTGACCGGCGCCAGGGCAAAGGCACCTACGTCGCAGAGCTCACGCAGGAACGCTCGCTGTTTCGGTTCTTCAGGCTGACTCGTCCGGATGGACAGCGCGCGGTGCCGACGAGTGGCGATGAATCGATCAAGCGGCGCCACGCTCGATCGTCAGAGGCCAAAGCCCTCGAACTGCCTGAAGGCGTAGACGTATTTGAAATAATCCGCACGCGCTTCGTCGATGAACGCCCGGTTGCCATTGAGCGCATCATTTTGCCCGAGGCATATTTCCCGGGACTCGATCAGCATTCTCCGCTACCAAATGCACTGTACGCGCTCTATCAGCGTGAATACCGCATCAACATCGTCTCGGCTAACGAAAAGCTCCGGGCAGACGTTGCGCGTCGTGACGATGTGAAGCGCCTCAGCGTCGAGTTGGGTGCGCCTTTGTTGCAGGTCGAACGGGTCGCGCTGGCGGTAGATGGCCGCCGCGTGGAGTGGCGTCTCAGCCGTTGCGATACAAGTACGCTCTCTTACGACGTCACCTTCACATGAAGCGAGCGCTGTGTGTCGGCCACGCAGTGCAGGACTTCGTCTTCAGCACTCCGCATATCCCGCAACGTGCCGAAAAGCACCGTGCGACGGGTTTTTCAATTGTGGGTGGAGGTCCTGCTGCGACGGCTGCAGTAGCCATCCGCAAGCTTGGAGGCGACGCGCAGCTTGTGGCGCGCGTCGGAGAGGACGTGATTGCCGATGCGATCCAGCGTGAGCTCGAGGGTTATGGAGTCGATTGCCGTCATCTGCGTCGGTTCTCCGGGTTTCATTCTTCCGTCTCGGCTGTTTTCGTCGATGCGCGAGGCGAACGGTTGATCGTCAACCACACCGATGCTTCGCTTCCGACCGATACTTCGTGGCTTGAATCGGCCGTCTCGCTCGAGGGCATCGACGTTGTGCTCGCCGATACGCGCTGGCCTGATGGGGCGACCGTGATGCTCAAGCGCGCTCGCGCGGCAGGCTTGCCGGCCGTACTCGATGCCGATGTACCGGTGCCGAAAGCGGGGTCTTTACTGCAATCAGCCACCCACATTGCGTTTTCGATGGCAGGGCTCAAAGATTATTCTGGCTGCTCCGACGCGATGACTGATATCGAGCAATCGTTACGGCAGATAGCCGTTCGCCTGAAGGCTTGGTGTTGCGTCACGATGGGCTCATCCGGCGTGTTCATCGTCGATGCACGATTCGATCAGAACAACATCACCGCCCGAACCATTCCTGCGTTTCCGGTCAAATCCGTCGATACCTTGGGCGCCGGTGACGTCTGGCACGGTGCGTTCGCCCTGGCTCTTGCCGAGGGGGCTGATGAAATCACCGCGGTCCGGGCGGCCTCTGCTGCCGCTGCGATTAAAGTGACTCGATCCGGTGGTCGCGCGGGTGCGCCTACCCGAGTCGAAAGAGATTCGTTGTTGGAGTCCAAATGATTCTGTCTGCTGGGAAGTATTGGGGCATGCGGCGAATGGCCGATGTCCACGGGCGATTCAAGATGACGGCAGTCGATCAGCGACCGCCGATCAAGAACCCGATCAAGGCTAAAAGAGGTACGGCTGAGGCACCGTGGGAAGATGTCGCCGGCTTCAAAGAAATGTTGATCGAAGAGCTGCAGGGTGAGTCATCTGCCATGCTGCTCGATCCGCACTTCGCCTATCCGCGTGGCGTGACCAAGCTGCTCGCCTCACGAGGACTCATCGTTACGCTCGAGGATTCGATTTTTCGTGAAACACCCTCTGGTCGTCTCTCCTCGGAGATCGATGACTGGTCGGTGGAGAAGATCAAGCGGATCGGCGGAGATGCCGTCAAGGTTCTAGCGTGGTATCGGCCGGATACCGATTCAGCTGTCTGCCGTGCGCAGCAAGATTTCACTCAGCGTATTGGCGACGCCTGTCGTAAGTACGACATCCCCTTCGTGTTCGAGCTGCTCGTATATCCGTTGCCAAGTGATGCCGAGCAAACTCGCGATTACGTCGAGATGAAGAGCAAGCACCCACAGTTCGTGCTCGAGAGCGTACGGACTTTCGCCGATCCGAAATTCGGTGTCGATCTCTTCAAGCTCGAAAGTCCTCTGGCTGCTGCGGATGTTCCGGGCGTCGGTGCGCCGGGGTGGGAATCTGCGCAAGAGTGGTTCGATGCGATCAGCGCTGCGTCGGGGCGGCCGTGGGTCATGCTCTCTGCAGGAGCCGGCATGGACGAATTCCGCCGAATTTTGTCGCATGCCTACCGAGCGGGCGCGTCGGGATATCTCGCAGGTCGAGCGATTTGGTCGAAAGCGTTCACCCACTTCCCAGATTGGGAGGCTATTCGAAGCGGCTTGAGGGGCGAGGCCGTCGAGTACATGCGCTCGCTCAATGTTCTCACCGATAAAGAGGCCACACCGTGGAACCACCACTCGGTGTACGGCGAGGGTGGTGCTCGAATCGTGCCGGCCGATGCCAGTTTCAGACACGTCTATCCAGGATTCGGAGATTGAAGCCATGCTGACTTTTGGTGTCGCGGCGCTCGCGCGGCCGACGTTCGATGTGCCCTTTGCGGAAGAAACAAAGAATCGCGCCTTTACCGCGCTTGAGGCTGCCGGCATCCGCACGGTCGGAACTCGTGAATTGTTGTTTGATCGTGATGCTGCCGAGCGTGCGATCGCCAATATCACAGCGTCGGGGCCGATTGATCTGCTTCTAATTTTGCAGGTGACGTTCACCGACGCCACGATGACGGTCAAGCTTGCCAAAGAAGCCAAGACACCGCTTGCCATTTGGGCGCTGCCTGAGCCCCGCATCGGAGGACGTTTGCGTCTCAATGCTTACTGCGGGCTCAATCTCGCAGCGCATGCATTAGGTCGTGCCGGCGTAGCTCACGCGTCGTTGTATGCCGATCCGTCGGCGCCCGGCCTCGCAGAGAGTCTGCGTGCCTTGTCGCGATCGCATGCATTACCCAAGACCACAGCTAGCGCGGCAAATCTTGCGACTCGCGTTCGAGCAGACGCCGAGCGTGCCGCGGATCGAGTATTGGGTGCGCTCGCTGATTCGCGCATTACGGTAGTCGGGAAGCATCCCGACGGGTTCGACACCTGCGAGTTCGATCCCGATCTTCTGGCTCGTCTCGCCAACATCAAGGTCGATCATGTCACGCTCGGCAACCTCTTCGATCGCGCTCGATCGACCGATGCCAATCGTGTGGCAGCGGCTAAAGATCGAGCCGAGGCGCAGGTCGCGGGGCTGGGGGAAGTCGACGCCGAGCAACTCGACCGATCATTCCGTGTCTTCTGTGCGCTCGAAGATGTGCAGCGAGATACGGGCGCGCGCGGTCTTGCGGTGCGGTGTTGGCCCGAGATGTTCACCGAGTATGGTTGTGCCGCGTGTGGACCGATGGCCATGATGAACCAAAAGAAGGTTCCCTCGGCCTGTGAGGCCGACGTCAATGGATCGGTGACGCAACTCATTTTGCAGGAGCTCGCCGGCGAGCCGGCGTGGATGGCCGACCTCGTCGATATCACTGCAGCGGACAATACGGCCGTATTGTGGCACTGCGGGCTTGCGCCGATCTCAATGTGCGATCCAGAAGTCAAACCCGAAGCGACGATCCACACCAATCGGCGCATGCCATTGTTGCATCAGTTTCCGATCAAGCCAGGCCGAATCACCCTTGCACGCCTCTCGCGCTCGCGTAATTCATTGAAGCTCGTACTGGCGGGAGCTGAAGTCATCCGGGCTCCGATGGCTTTTACCGGCTGTTCGGGCACGGTACGTTTCGACAAGCCTGCGGAAGAGGTCAGTACGCGGATTCTCGACGAAGCGCTCGAGCATCACTTTGCCTTGGCGTACGGTGATCATCGAGACGCCTTGCGCGCTTTGGCGCTCCGCTGGGGTATCCCTGTGCTGGAGCTGGCCTAAGCGCTTCGTTTTCGAGAGGTGTCCATGCAAACGGTTTTTGATCCCGTCGCGCCTCACTGGGGCCGAATGGCGTCTGCCCGCATCGAGGGAATACCGACACTCTCAGACAATGTGCTGATGGTTCCGACCTCTGTGGGCGTGTTGCGCATCACGCTTCATGAGCACGGGATGCGATTGCGCAGTCAGGGAGACGTTCGCGAGTACGGCATTCTTTGTGGCGACGTCCGCCCGCTCTCGGCAGTGCTGAGTCATCACGGAGAGGGCGATACGGCCAACAGCCGCCTCGAAGCTGTCGCTACGGATGAGTCTCAACTCGTCGTCACGATTGGTCATGCGCCGTTCAGTTTCGTTTTTCTCCGTGACGGGCGGTTTGTTCAAGGTTCTCCGAGCGACGGTCACTTCATTCGACGTTTCAGGTTGCCGCCGCTCGCGCGCCACGACGATCGGTGGTTGCTGTCGTTGGAGCTCGGACCTTCGACGCCTGTCTACGGTCTTGGCGAAAAGTCCGGGCGGCTCGATAAGCGAGGGCAATTGATTCGCTCCTATAACCGAGATGCGCTCGGGCTTAATGCGGAGTGGAGCTATAAAAACGCGCCCTTCGCTTGGAGCCCTGAGGGTTGGGGCGCGTTCGTGCATACGCCGGCGCCGGTGACCCACGGAGTCGGCTTCGGACCATGGTCGCAACGTGCGTACGTGCTCGATATCGAAGACTCTGCGCTCGATGTATTCCTCTTTTCGGGGAGCACGGGTGCCGATCAGCTTGCGCAATACACCTCACTTACCGGCCGAGCTCCCGTGCCACCGGATTGGAGTCTCGGGGTCATCCTCTCCAAGGCGTACTACAAAGATTCCGAAGAAATCTTGTCGGTCGCGCGCGAAGTGCGTCGTCGTGGCATGCCATGCGAGGTCATCACTTTCGATGGTCGCGCTTGGCAGGATACCGACACGCGTTTTGCTTTCGAGTGGTGCCCTAAGCGTTATCCCGACCCACGACCGACCGTCGATGCATTGCGAGAGATGGGTTTCCGTATCTGCGTATGGGAGTACCCGCTGATCTCGGTTCGTCATCCACTGTTCAAAACGCTTGCAGACAAAGGCTGGTTGATTCGCGATACGCGCACCGGAGAGGCATATCGATATGCCTGGGATCCCGAGCCTTTCGGAGCTGTGCTCACTCAACTCCCAGATTCGGGGCTGCTCGACTTCACGCACCCCGAGGCGTACGCGTGGTGGCGCGATCAGCACAAGGCGCTCTTTGACCTTGGCATCGACATGATCAAGGCCGACTTCGGTGAGCAAATCGAAGAACACATGATCGCGAGCGACGGATCGAGCGGCGACGCGCTCCACAACATTTACGCGCTGCTTTACAACCGCTGTGTGTACGAGGCCGCTGCGAAGTACTCCCGAAACGGAGCGTTTTTATTCAGCCGTGCAGGTTGGTCGGGTTCGCAGCGCTATCCCTCGCAGTGGGGCGGAGATCCGCAAGCCGACTGGGGCGGACTCGCCGGAAATTTACGCAGTGGTTTGTCGTGGGGGCTGACCGGCGCGCCGTTTTATGCGACCGATGTGGGCGGTTTCTACGGCGACCAACGCGATCCGGTTCTATACGTACGTTGGCTGCAGGCGGCGGTGTTTTCCGCTCATCTGCGACTGCATGGCATCGGTCCGCGCGAGCCCTGGAGTTACGGGCCTGAGGCCGAGACACTCGCGAGAGAGGCACTCGATCTGCGCGAGCGGTTGCGACCGTATCTCCAAACCGTTGTGGCTCAGGCTTCAGCAACGGGTTTGCCCGTTCAGCGGCCGATGGTACTGGCCTGTCCGCAAGACAAAGCGTCCTGGGCCTTTGAGGATCAATTCTTTGTTGGTGACGAGATCTTGGTCGCGCCCTGCCTCAACCCGGAAGGGCGGGTCACGGTTTACTTGCCACAAGGGCGTTGGGCTTGGCTCGACTCCGGCGAGCCCATCTCCGGCGGCCAGGTTCTTGAACTCCGACTGCCGCTCGCGCGCATCGCTGCGTTCCGGCGGGTCTAGTCCGATGTCTTATATAAGGGTTGTATGACATAAAAATCTTTGTTAGCGTCAGAAAGACATCACGCGCCGGGACAGCTGTGGCGCGAAAGCAACATTGAAGGGGACAACTCATGCCGAAGCTGAATAGCAAGAAGATCGTCGCGAGAGCCGTGGCGGTCGCCACGTGTGCCGCTGTTTTTCCGTTGGCGTCACTGGCTCAAGACGAAGGCCGTCTCGATGAAATCGTCGTCACCGCGCAGAAGCGCGAACAGCGACTTCAAGACGTACCCATCGCCGTCTCGGTCGTGACCGGCGATCTCGCCGAGGCATCGGGCAGCTTCAACATCGAAGCCCTGCGCACACTTGTCCCTTCCTTGAATATCCGAAAGACCAACACCTCGCTGAACCAGTCGTTGTTCCTGCGTGGTGTCGGCACCATCAACTTCGCGATCGCCGCGCAGCCCAGCGTCGCAACTGTCCTCGATGGCGTCGTGCTCTCATCGGCCGGCGAGGCCTTCGGTGATCTCTACGACCTCGAGCGCATCGAAGTGCTGCGTGGCCCTCAGGGCACGCTGTTCGGTAAGAATGCTTCGGCCGGTGTCGTGAACATCGTCACCAAGCGTCCCGGAAAAACGATGGGCGGGTACCTCGACGTCAGTTGGTTCGAGGGCAATGAAATGCGGATCAAAGCCGCGTACGACTCGCCCATCAGCGACTCCATTCGTTCGCGTACTGTGATCATGCGTAGCGAGTTCGATGGCTACATCGACAACGTCACCTCGACAGCCGCTCGCGGCGACCTCAACGGTTACAAGCGCCAAGGCGTTCGCACCGTTTGGGAGTTCGATGGCGATAACAGCAACTGGGTTTTCTCGGGTGACTTCCGCAGCTCCGATGACAACTGCTGCGTCGAGGTCATTGGCACCGCTCCGACCGGCGGTACCGCGCTCGCGTATGGCACCTTGTATAGCGGTGTGACGTTTGCCGGCGACGAGACTCGCCAGGTCAAGCAAGATCTGCAAATGCGTTCGACCGAAGAGGCTTGGGGCATGTCGCTCTCCGGCGACATCGATGTCGGGTCGGGCACGATCACGACGATCACGGCCTATCGAACCTGGGATGCCACCGAGTTCCGCGAAGGCGACTGGATCGACACACCAGCACCTTATGTCGGCAACGGCTTCGCGCAGCTGCACGACTACGGTCCGCAGACGACCAAAACCTTCTCTCAAGAAATGCGTTACGCCTCGAAGGGCGGCGAGACCGTCGACTATGTCCTCGGCATGTATTTCTCGAAGACGGACTCCGAGCGTTTCTTCCAGCGCAATATCTTCAATTGCACCGCGAGTACGCTCGCTGTCGATTCCACCGGCCAGCGTCCCTGCCGCTCGGGCTCCTCGACTTACGTGAGCACGTTCTCCAACGCAAAATTCGGAGCGGATTTCAAAAATCTGGCTGTTTTCGCTGACGGGACATTCAACGCCTCCGATCGCCTGCGTCTGATTGGTGGTGTCCGATGGACCTCGGACGCACTCAGCTATTTCCACAATCGCACGCCTACGACGTTCTCCGGGCAGCCTGGTATCCGTACAGACCGTTCGGATTTCACAGGCAGAAACTCCTCGGATAACGCGTCGGGTCGCGCGGGATTGCAATACGACGTCTCCGACGATGTCATGGTGTACGCGTCTTACGCGCGTGGATACAAGGGCCCGGCATACAACGTGTTCTTCAACATGACGGTGAACAACACGCCGCTCATCGAAGCCGAAACCGCCAACTCCTATGAAGCAGGCATCAAGAGCACGCTGTTCGATGGACGCGTACTCGTCAACGCCGCGATCTACGATGCGAAGTACGATGACTTCCAAGCCAACAACTTCACGTTCTTGAACGGCACGCTCATCACGACGCTGACGAATGCCGGTGAAGTCTCCTCGAGCGGTTGGGAAGTGGACATCCAAGCGCGTCCGAACAGCATGCTGACGCTCGGCGCCGGCATCGCTTACAACGACGCGAAGGTCGACAATTTCTTCACGCCGCCCGGTTCGACCCCTTCGGTTCGTTCGGGAACCAAGCTGCCGCTTGCTCCGGAGTGGAAGGCCTCGCTCGTGGGTGAGCTCAACATCCCGATGGGCACGTTCACGCTCACCCCGAATGTGGTTTGGGCGTATCAAGACGATAGCTTCTCGGATCTCAACGAGCCCACTGCGCTGAAGATTCCGTCGTACAGTACCGTCGACGTCTCGATCGCACTCACCGATGCTGACGATCGCTTCCGGATCGCTCTGATCGGTCGCAACATGACGGATGAGGCTTACACCGTGCTCAAGACGAGTGGCGGCCCGGGTGGCGCGGTGCGTTTGCAGATTCCGCGCGATGCCGATCGTTACTTTGGTCTTCAGGCGCGCTACAACTTCGGGACCAAATAAGATCCTGAGGTCGTGTTGAAGATCATCGACCTCGCGCTGCGAGGTCTCGCAAAACTGAACGCCCCCATCGCAAGATGGGGGCTTTCTTTTTCCGCGATCCTGCTTGCGCTCATGTTGCTTGTTGCGCTTGCTCAAATTCTCTCGCGAGCCATTTTCAACCATACGCTTGATTGGGCGGAGGAGGCGGCACGCATGGCGCTTGTGTGGTCGGCCTTGCTCGCTGCGCCGATGGGCTACCGCGCTGCCGGGCATGTCGCCATCACGGCCTTCATCGAAGGGCTGCCTCCGAAGGTGCTGCAACTCACCGGCGTTATCGTGAATCTTCTCGTTGGCTGGATTTGTCTGATGTTCCTGCTTGAGAGCGTCGACTTCGTCTCGCGAGGATCAACGATCATGTCGACCGGACTCGGAATCCCGATGTCCGATGTGTACGTGATTGTCCCAATCGCGCTAAGTGCCTTATTGCTTGTTGCGATGGAGGCGACATTACGTTTGGCGCGAGCCTGGATGACCGAACAAACAGAAGATGTGTTGGTGGGTGTTCTGCCCCTGATGCAGAAAGACGGGGAGAGCTGAGCGATGTCCGCTGCCTTCTTCTGGTTCCTCGTCCTGCTGATGGCCTTTGGTACGCCGGTGGTCTTTGCGTTGCTGCTTGGCCCGGGCTTGAGTCTTCTGCTTGACGGCGAGACCCAGTATTTTCCGGCATTACTCGCCCGATTCTATAACGGAATCGATAGTTTTCCGCTGCTCGCCGTACCGTTTTTCATTCTTGCTGGCGAGATCATGAACGCGGGTGGAATCACCGCGTCGATCGTGCGTTTTGCGCAGTCCCTCGTCGGCCATGTGCGAGGCGGCCTGGCCCAGGTGAACGTCCTGTCTTCAATGATTTTCGCAGGGATCTCCGGTTCCGCCGTGGCGGACGCGTCGGCGATCGGCAAGATGATGATCCCGGCGATGGAGCGCGAAGGATATCCGCGCCCCTTCGCTGCAGCGGTCACCGCGGCGGCGGCTGTGGTTGGCCCCATTATTCCGCCCTCAGGCATCATGGTTTTGTACGGGTTCGTGATGAACGTGTCTGTCGGCGCGCTCTTTGCAGCGGGAGTCGTCCCTGGAATAATCATCGGGCTCGCGTTGATGGGCACTATTCGATTGCTCGCCAAGCGGTACAACCTTCCGCTCGCGCGTCCGAGAGCCAGTTGGAGCGAGCGGGGTACGGCCTTCAAGGGCGCGTGGCTCGCGATGTTATTGCCCGTTATTTTGCTCAGCGGGATGTTGAGCGGCGTGTTTACGGCTACGGAGGCCGCGAGTGTCGCCGTGGCTTACGCGCTGTTCGTCACCATTGTCGTCACGCGGAACGTCGGAAAGGCGGAGCTCGCCTCAATATTCAAAGCGACCGCCTTGCAATCGGGAGTGATTTTGCTGCTCGTCGGTGCGGCGGTGACGCTGGGTTGGCTTGTCACGGTCTCCGGGCTTGCGAAGGGCATCGCCGACGCCATGCTACTGATCACCGATGATGTGTATCTGCTGATGTTTCTGTTCAACCTTCTGCTGTTTGTCGTCGGTATGTTTCTCGATGCGGGACCGGCCATTCTGATTTTGGGCCCCGTTCTCTCTCCGGTATTCATCGGTTTGGGTGTTGATCCCGTGCATTTCGCGCTCATCATGTGCGTGAATCTGACGATTGGACTTGCCACACCGCCGATGGGTCTTTTGCTGTTCGTGACAGCATCTGTAGCCAAAGAGAAAGTCGAAAATATCGTGCGAGCTCTCATACCGTTTTTGGCGGTCGAAGTCCTCGTGATTTTCCTGATTACTTTCTTTCCCTCTCTCGTCCTGACCCTCCCACGCATGCTCGATCTCATGTGAGCCCGTCATGACTTCGAGACTGCGAAATATGTTGCTGGTGCTAATCACGATCGGATGTGTGATCGGCATCCTCAGTTCTAGAGCCGAGCAAGCGGAGTTCACCATTCGTGTGGCGTTCCTCGCATCCCAAGATGACGAGGACTACATTGGTGCAGTCGCATTTCGCGAGTCACTCAAGCGACAACTTGGCGATCGAGTCGAAGTGCAGATTTATCCGTCGGGTCAGTTTTGTGGAAACGAGCGTGAGTGCATGGAGGCACTTCAAAGCGGAATCCTCGAGGTTCACCAGACGACGATCGGAGGTCTCGCAGGGCTTTACGGTCCTGCGCAAGTCCTCGATCTTCCTTATCTCTTTGCCAATGACGACATCGCGGAATGCGTCATGGATGGCCCCGTACCCAAGGCGATGGGCGAGGCCATGCTGAAAGATGGCCTGGGTTTACGTCTGATGGCGGTAGGAAACACCGGTGGCTGGCGGAGCTTTGCGATGACCGAAAGTCGCATTAAGTCGGTTACCGATCTCGACGGGCTGCGCATTCGAACCTTACCGTCCGCGCTTGAGCAGGAAATGGTCAGAGAGCTCGGCGGCAGTCCCATGGCCTTGCCGTTCTCCGAAATTTATTCAGCGCTCGGTGCGGGGATGCTCGCCGGCACCAAAAACAGCATTCAAGATGTGATGGGCATGAAGTTTGACGATCACATCAAGCATGTTTTCGTCGATCGTCATAGTTACATGTCGGCGATTTGGTGGTACTCGGAAAAAGCTTGGGAGCGACTACCGCCCGATATTCAGGCGGCCGTAACGATCGCATATGGTGAGCTCGCGGCAGCAACTCGAAAAGCAGCTAAGGATCGCGAGCGCCCCGCGATCGAAAAGTTTATCGCCGGCGGAGGTACTATCGATTATGTTACCGACGCGCAGCGCGCCGAGTTCAAGGCGGCGACAGCGCCGTTACGTGATTGGTATCGAAACAAATATCCTGGCGACTGGCTTGAGCGAGTCGATGCCGCTGTCCGCCAATGTGAGTCAGGATTGCTGAAGTCGACCTCCTGAGTAGGAGTCTGTACGTGAAAGTGTTGTTCGTCGATGCAGGAAACTATTGCCGTTCGCCCGCTGCTGAGATCGTTGCGCGAACGATATCTGCTCGTCGCGGGGCGTCGGGCTGGCAGTTCAGTTCTGCGGGACTCAAGGACAAGCATGTGGGGGATTCCGCAGATCCGAGATCTATTGAGGCCTGCACGGCCCGTGGATACGACCTAACGGCGTTTCGATGTCGCGAAATCACTGACGACGATTACCTTTCACACGACATCATCCTTGCTATGGATCGCGATAACGCGGCGCAGCTTGAAACCAGGAGGCCAGCCGGTAACAAGACACCCGTTCGCCTTTTCTTGGGTGATCGGGAAGTACCCGATCCGTACTATGGGGAGAGCGATGGATTTTCTTTTATGATGACCCAGATAGAGGAGGGCGTTCGAGCGCTTCTCTCGAAGGATCAAGGCTAGAAAATCCCAAAATAGAACATTTTCTTGGGGGTGACGGGGCGGATTACCGATGTAACTCTTTCGGTAATTCGCGAAGACGGTTACTAATTCTCCCGTGACATCCCCCAGCGATCCCGCCGATTCTTCTGCCGATCAGGCCGAAGTAATGTCTAGTAGGCTATCCTCCACCCGTTTAACGGCGGGTGGAGGATATGTTGATGAGTTCAGGGTCGTCGCAAAGTGGATTGCATCCGGCGATTGAGAAAATTCTCAGCCGTAGCTCGACCAAGAAGTTTGCTGATACGCCGGTCACTCGAGCTCAGTTGGAGCTCCTGCTCACCGCGGCGGTTCGTGCGCCGGATCACGGGCTTCTCGCTCCTTGGCGGTTTACGGTGCTGGAAGGAGACAGCCGCACGCTTCTGGGGGACGCCATGGCTGCGGCGCTACGCGAGAAATCACCAGATGCGGACCGTGAGCTACTTGACCGAGAGGCCTCAAAGGCCATGAGGTCGCCCACTTTGGTGGTGGTGTCTGCGGTGTCCCAGGCACACCCTAAAGTTCCGGAGATTGAGCAGTGGGTTGCGGTGGGTGCGGCTATCCAAAATCTGTGGATTGCGGCGGAGTCTCTAGGTTTAGGGGTAGCTTGGAAAACGGGCTCCCATGCTTATAACTCGTCTGTTAAAAAAACTCTTGGGCTCGCCCCGAACGAATGCATCATTGGGTTCATCCACTTGGGAACGCCTGTAACGAAAGGGCCTTTGCGCACGGCGGACATTGAGAGTCGAACCCGATGGCTCTAGCGCATCAGTTAATCGATAGGCGCCACACTTAAAATCACGCCGTTTTCATCCGCGTAGAGCCAGTCACCGGGGGAGATCGTGACGCCGGCGAATGACACCATGACATCTCGTTCGCCCGTACCCTCTTTGCGAGGAGCCATAGGACATACTGCGAGCGCGCGAACTGCCAAGGGCATGGTCTTGAGGAACTCGACGTCTCTGACGGCCCCGTTGATCAGAACTCCAGCCCAGCCATTTTTGATGAGGATGGAACCGAGGACGTCTCCAAAAAGCGCGCGCTCAAGTGAACCGCCGCCATCCACGATCATGACTCGACCACCGCCCGGAGTACTCAGGGTGGCTTTTAGGAGAGCGTTGTCCTCTCGACAGCGGATTGTGGTGACCTGCCCATGAAACTTGGTGATCGTTCCAAAGTCTCGGAATAGAGGCTGCAAGACTCGGATCTGGCTGGCGTGGTCGTCCGCGAGATCACAAATGCTTCGGGGCATACTTGTTACCGTGAGTTTATGAGCATTGACTCCTGGCATTATGCCCGATAGGAACCATCTTCAGATGTCATCGACTGGTAGTGCCGACAATCATGACGCCGATATGGGACTCGTGCTTCGTGCCGCGCGATTTGCTGCATGGAAGCACCGTGATCAACGGCGCAAGGGACGTGGCGCAGTGCCTTACATCAACTATCCTCTCGATCTCGCACATGTGCTTTGGTTCGAGGGTGGGGTTGCTGATCCGGTCATTCTGGCAGCTGCGCTACTACACGACACACTAGAAGATACTCAAACGACGTTACAGGAGCTTCAAGGGGAGTTTGGAGAGCAGGTGGCTTCGATTGTCATGGAGGTCACTGATGAACCCACCCTCAACTGGCGCGCACGAAAAAAACTTCAAATCTCAAGAGCACGCCTCGCTTCGGCTGAAGCAAAACAAGTGAAGCTCGCAGATAAAATTTGTAATCTGCTAAGTATGGTGTCGAGCCCGCCCAATGGCTGGCCTGTTGAGCGTCAGCGAGCGTACTTTGATTGGTCGAAAGAAGTGGTGAATCAGATCCGAGGCGTTAATCCCGAGCTCGAGCAACGCTTCGACCAGATATGGAAACGCCGGCCCTAAGGCCGGCGTTTGTCGGGAGAGAAAACTCTTGAGTTGGCTAGGCTGCGTAACGCTTGGCCATATCCTCGAGCGGCACAATCTTGATTTTTGAAGCTTTTCCAGCGCATCCGAAAGCCTCGTATCGCGCAACACAGATTTCTCGGGCGGCGAGCATGGCTTCTTTCATGTACTTGCGCGGATCGAACTCGGCAGGGTCTTTATTCATCGCGCGTCGAATCGCGCCGGTCATTGCCAAGCGGATATCTGTATCGATATTGATTTTTCGAACGCCGTGTTTGATGCCTTCGAGAATTTCCTCGACGGGCACGCCGTAAGTCTCTCGGAGTTTTCCGCCGTTCTCTCGGATGATTTGTAGCCACTCTTGCGGCACGGATGATGACCCATGCATCACGAGATGAGTGTTCGGGATTTTGGCGTTGATTTCGCGGATGCGCTGAATAGCCAGAATGTCGCCCGTCGGTTTACGTGAAAACTTGTAGGCGCCGTGCGAGGTACCAATGGCAATGGCCAACGCGTCAACGCCGGTTTTTGCGACAAAGTCTGCAGCCTGATCGGGGTCGGTCAGGAGTTGGTCATGGGAGAGTTGCCCCTCTGCGCCATGCCCGTCTTCCTCGCCGGCCTGCCCAGACTCGAGAGAGCCGAGGCAGCCGAGCTCACCTTCGACTGAGACCCCTACGGCGTGCGCAATACGCACGACATGACGCGTGACATCGATGTTGTAGTCGTACGGGGCCGGGGTTTTGCCATCTTCCTTGAGCGAACCGTCCATCATGACGCTCGAAAAGCCCGAGCGAATGGATTGCACACAGACGGAAGGGCTGGCCCCGTGGTCCTGGTGCATCACGATCGGAATGTGGGGATAGCTCTCAACGGCCGCTTCGATGAGATGCCGGAGAAACGGCTCACCCGCGTACTTCCGGGCCCCGGCCGATGCTTGCATGATCACCGGACTGTCGGTTTTGTCGGCAGCCTGCATGATGGCCTGAACCTGCTCGAGGTTGTTGACGTTGAAAGCCGGGACGCCATAACCGTGTTCGGCGGCGTGGTCGAGCAACTGTCGCATCGAGATCAGAGCCATGTGGCGATCCTCTTCACGAATTTATTGATGTTTGTATTCTATCGAAAAGCGTCGTTGACCAAAGTACGCGGGAGCTCAGTCCTCGATCAAGAAGCTCCGCAGCTGCTCTGACCGACTGGGGTGTCGTAGCTTGCGAAGCGCCTTAGCCTCGATCTGGCGAATGCGCTCACGTGTGACATCGAACTGCTTGCCGACCTCTTCAAGTGTATGGTCGGTATTGAGGTCAATTCCGAAGCGCATGCGCAGCACCTTGGCCTCGCGAGGAGTGAGTTGCGAGAGCACGGCATGAGTGGTCTCGCGCAAGGACTCGGCCGTCGCCTGATCGATGGGTGAAGCAACCGAGGTATCTTCAATAAAGTCGCCAAGATGTGAATCTTCATCGTCGCCAATCGGCGTCTCCATGGAGATCGGCTCTTTGGCGATCTTGAGCACCTTGCGAACCTTATCCTCAGGCATCTCCATGCGCACGGCGAGTTCCTCGGGCGTGGGCTCGCGACCCATCTCTTGGAGCATTTGCCGCGAAATCCGGTTGAGCTTGTTGATGGTCTCGATCATGTGAACCGGAATGCGGATGGTTCGTGCCTGGTCGGCGATCGAGCGCGTGATGGCCTGACGTATCCACCAAGTCGCATAAGTTGAGAACTTGTACCCACGACGGTATTCGAATTTGTCTACCGCCTTCATGAGGCCGATATTGCCTTCCTGAATGAGATCGAGGAACTGAAGTCCGCGATTCGTATATTTCTTTGCGATGGAGATCACGAGTCGGAGATTGGCCTCGATCATCTCTTTCTTGGCCCGACGAGCCTTGGCTTCGCCGATCGAGACTTCGCGGTTGATTTCCTTGATTTCGATAATCGAAAGGTGGCGAATCTTTTCGATTTCGCGCAGCACAGCTTGCTTGGCACGGATGTCGTCGGCAAAGCGTCCGAGTGGCACCGACCACTTCTTGCCGGCTTTGACGTGCTTAGCCGCCCAACGATCGTTAGTCTCGTTTCGAGGGAAAGTCGCAATGAATTCCTTACGCGGCATCCCGGCATCGCGGACGGCGATAACCATGATTTCTTTTTCGAGCTGCCGGATTTCGTTGATGTGGGAGCGCAAATTGTCGATGAGCGCTTCAAACATACGCGGCGACAGCTTGAGTTCCATGAACTCGCCCGCAAGCTTCTTGCGGATTTTTTGCGTCTTCGGGTCTTCGACGCCAACCTTGGCCATCGAATTGAGCATCTGCGTATGCAGCTTGATCATCGAAGCGAAGCGATTTGCGGTCTCAACCGGATCGGGCCCGGTATCGACAGCTTCTTCGCTGTCGTCCCCATCCTCGGCTTCCGTTTCTTCTTCGGCGGGTGCCGAGGCATCGACCTTGGTCGGATTTTGCGGTTGCGCGATGACATCAGGCGCATTGGGATCGATGAAGCCCACGAGGATGTCTGCAAGACGGCCCGTGCCGCCCTTCACGTTTTCGTAAACCTTGAAGAGGAAGTCGAAGGTGGGCGGATACGTTGCGAGCTGTCCGCGTACGGAGTTCAGACCTTCTTCGATGCGCTTGGCGATGCTGATTTCGCCTTCTCGGGTTAGCAGTTCGACGGTACCCATCTCGCGCATGTACATGCGAACTGGGTCGGTGGTGCGGCCGAGCTCCGCATCGAGCGCCGCAAGCGCGGCCGCCGCTTCTTCGATGGCCTCTTCGTCTGAGGGCGCGGTGGTCTCTGGCGCGAGCAAAGATTCACTCTCGGGCGCCTTTTCATAGACCGGGATGCCCATGTCGTTGATCGTGTTGACGATCTCCTCGATCTGCTCGGGATCAACGATTTCGGAGGGGAGGTAGTCGTTCACCTGGGCGTAGGTGAGATAGCTCTGCTCCTTACCGAGCGCGATAAGTTGTTTGAGCTGCGACTGGCGCTCTTCGGGCAACGCGAGCGGGCGACGCTCGGGCAGCGCGAGAATCTTGCTACCTTCGTTTGAGGCAGCTTTGGACGCTTTTGAAGAGCCCTTCGGTTTGCCCTCTGCGACTTTCAGCTCCGGTGTCGGAGCAGCCGGCTTCGCGGCGCTCTTCGTATTGGGCGTCGGTTTGCTGCCGACGGGAGCCTTGGCCGGAGCGGCGGCTTTGGCCAGCGCAACGCCCTTTGTGGGCGCAGTCGTTTTGGCAGGCGCAGCACCCTTCGGCGAAGAGACAGGCTTTGCGGCCGGCGCGCCTTTCGCGGCAGGCTTTGGGGACGAAGCCGTGGCGGTGACTTTCGTAGAAGACTTGGGAGCGGCCTTCGCTGCCGAAGCCGCTTTCGTAGCGGGCTTCGCCGCCTTCGGTGCCGGCTTAGCGGCTTTGGCCGCGGATTTCACTGCCGGTTTGGCAGCCGCCGGGCGCACGGATTTCTTACCAGGGAAAGCCTTGGGTTTCTTGCTCATTTGGATGCCTGCCGGGTCGGGGCCCGGGCCTTGGAAGCGAACCAGAAACTATACGGGAAACAAGGGGTTTTAGCCAGATTGCAGGGCTCGAAAAGGCGGTAATTCGGGGGTGACTTACCTGCCGTTTCGACCTGTCATCAGGTGCTGCAGTTCCGAGCGTTCGGTGGGCGACAAACCGGTCGATTTTTCGCGCTCCAGGAGGGTATCCAATCGACGCCGCCGTTGCTCATCCCGCATCCGAGCTAGTGCGTTGCGTATCTCCTGTAATGCCGCCTCGTCGGTAGGCATCAGCGATTCAGCCACCGCGAGTCGAGAGAGGCGTTCCGATTCGGGGCGATCGCGCCATCTTTCCAGAAGCTGGCCGGTATTGGCGCAGGGGTTTTCTCGAAGATCGGACACGAGCTCGCGAAGGATGTCAGAGCCCGGCTCATCGAGGCTCGAGAGGATGTCGAGATCAGAGTCGGTCAGTCGCGTGGCGACCTTCGGGTGATGGACAAGCGTGAGAACGGTCTGTCGCATCAGGCCTCCGCGGCCTGCGCTGCGTGACGAGGATCGCGAGCCTGAGGCTTCTCGGTCGGTCGTGCGGCGGTTACCGGTGAAGCCGGTGTCACTGCTGCCCGCGCCGCCACTCGCCCACAACTCACGAAGTCGAGCCGAGGGTAATCGGATGGCCTCGGCGAGGCGTTCCACCAATAGTTCTCGATAAACGCCTTCCGGGACCTTGGCAACGAGTGGACGAGCCAATTCAGCGAAACGCGCGCGACCGTCGGCATGGGCGAGATCGACCTGAGACGAGAGCTCCTGAACGAGATACTCGGACAAAGGCAGGGCCTGGTCGAGACGCGACTCAAAGGCCTCACGACCTTCCTCACCCACCAAGGTGTCGGGGTCATGCCCGTCTGGCAGGAACAAGAACTTTAGCTGCCGTCCCTCGCGGACCTCAGGCAGCGCGTTATTGAGCGCACGCCAGGCGGCGGCGCGTCCCGCTCGATCGCCATCGAACGCGAACACCACCTCGCTAACGAGTCGGAACAGTCGCTTGAGGTGCTCGGGTGTCGTGGCCGTGCCGAGGGTGGCGACGGCGTAATGGATGCCGGCCTGATGAAGTCGGACCACATCCATGTATCCCTCGACCACCATCAGGCGATGAAGAGGCGCTCGCGTTTGACGAACCTCGTAGAGTCCGTAGAGCTCGCGGCCCTTATGGAAAAGCACCGTCTCGGGCGAGTTCAAATACTTGGGTTCGGCTTGATCGATGATTCGCCCACCGAAGGCAATGACGCGCCCGCGAGCATCTCGGATGGGGAACATGATGCGGTCGCGGAATCGATCGTAGTAACGCTCACCTTCTCGGCCAGAGCCGCCGTCACGCTCGATGATGAGACCGCAGGCAAGTAAGGCCTCTCGTCCTTTTGTATCTTTAGAGAAACGATCAAGGACTTCATTCCACGAATTGGCTGAATATCCGATACTAAATCGTTGAATGATCTCAGCGCTGAGTCCGCGATTCGAAAGATACTTGGAGGCGCGTGAATCGGATTGGAGTTTGGTAGCCCAATGTTTGGCGACCTCGGCCATGAGGCCTGCGAGGTCTGCCTGATCCCGACTTCGATCGTCGTTGGGGCGCGCTTCGCGGGGGATCTCGGCGCCGAGTCGCGAGGCCAATTCCTCGACAGCCTCAACGAAACCGAGCCGGTCGTAATTCATTAGAAAACCCAATACGGTGCCGTGCGCACCACAGCCGAAGCAGTGATAGAACTGCTTGTCCGGGCTCACCCAAAACGAGGGGGTTTTCTCATCGTGGAAGGGACAGCAGGCGCGAAATTCTTTACCGGCTTTCTTGAGCGGCACGCGTGCGCCGATGAGCTCGACGATGTCGGTACGACCGACAATGTCGTCAATGAAACTCTGGGGAATTAGCCCGCCGCTGCGCCCGCTCATGGGCAAATAGTAAGCGGTCGGTTCAGCCGGCGCTGAGCTTTGCCTTAATGAGGGCGCTGACGGCACCCATATCCGCCTGGCCCGCGGCGCGGGTTTTGACGAGCGCCATCACCTTGCCCATGTCCTTGACCGTCGCGGCGCCGGTCTCGGCGATGGCCGCCGCGACGAGCGCTTCGATTTCGGACTGGGACAGCTGGGCTGGCAAATACGCCGAAAGTTGCTTGGCTTCCGCGGCTTCTTTTTCGGCGAGATCGGTACGACCGCCGGCTTCGAACTGGGCGATGGCTTCTTTGCGCTGCTTAATCATTTTTTCGATGACCGACAGCACTTGGGCGTCATCGAGCGTAATTCGCTCGTCCACCTCACGCTGCTTGATGGCAGCCTGAAGCATCCGAATGACCCCAAGACGCTCCTTTTCTGCGGAGCGCATGGCGTCTTTCATGTCTTGGGTGATGCGCTCCTTGAGCGACATCGGCAGTTATCGCACGCGAGAAATGCTGGTTCGCGGCGAAGAGCGCTTCTGATGGCGCTTCACGGCGGCAGCTTTCTTGCGCTTACGCTCCTGGGTCGGCTTCTCGTAAAATTCGCGTCGGCGAAGCTCGGTGAGGACACCGGCCTTCTCGCAGGCGCGCTTGAAGCGACGCAGGGCAGCGTCGAAATACTCATTTTCTCGTACACGAACGCTCGGCATCTCGACCTCAACCCCTTGATTAATAAGGAATTCCTAAAGCGCCCTGCGGAAACAGGGGCGGGGATTCTAATGATCCCCGGAGCAAAAGGCAAAATCGTCGGTAGTCCATGCGCATCCTCGCCATCGAATCTTCCTGTGACGAATCCGCTGCGGCCGTTTTTGACGGAGAGCGCGGATTGCTTGCGCACGAGGTGTTTTCGCAGATCGATTTACATCAGGTTTATGGGGGCGTGGTGCCGGAACTTGCCTCCCGAGACCACGTTCAGCGCCTGCTGCCAATGATTGATCGAGTTCTCGCTCGGGCAGGTGACGATGGCAAGCCGCTCGAGGGCGTCGCGTACACGGCCGGACCCGGTTTGATCGGTGCTTTGCTGACGGGAGCCGCGTTGGCGCGCTCTTTGGCGCACGCGTGGTCCATCCCATCGCTGGGTGTTCATCACCTAGAAGGCCATTTGCTCGCGCCGCTGCTCGAGCCTGATCCGCCGTCGTATCCCCACGTGGCGTTACTCGTGTCGGGCGGCCACACGATGTTGATCGAATGCGCGGGCGTGGGGCGTTACACGCTGCTCGGCGAGACGCGGGATGACGCTGCAGGCGAAGCCTTTGATAAGAGCGCGAAGCTTCTCGGGCTACCATATCCCGGCGGTCCGCACTTAGCGCGTCTTGCCGAGTCGGGTCGCCCGTCGCAATATGTGTTTCCGCGGCCCATGCTCGATCGACCGGGACTCGAGTTCAGTTTTTCAGGATTGAAGACAGCGGTCCTTCACGCCGTGCGTTCACTGCCCAATGCCGATGTTCAGGATCGCGCGGACATCGCACTCGCACTGCAAGATGCCGTCGTCGATACGTTAGTCGCCAAAAGTCTGCGGGCCGTGGCGCACACCGGGCTCGACACCCTCGTTGTTTCAGGGGGTGTGAGCGCGAACCGATGTTTGCGCTCGCGTTTAGAGGCCGCCGCCGCGAAACACGGTGTTCGCGTGTACTATCCGCGCCTCGAGTTCTGTACCGATAACGCGGCAATGATTGCGGTTGCGGGGCATGCGCGGCTCGCGGCGGGTGAGCAAGACGCTGCTGGAGTACGTGCGCGGGCCCAATGGCCGCTCGACAGTTTACGTCCGCCTGGAAATTTTTGAGGAGTAGTGGAAATCGTGACGACTCGTGCTGCCGACAAAATTTTCTTAAGAGGTCTCGAAGTCGAATGCATTATCGGCTTCATCGATTGGGAGCGCCGCGTGAAGCAGCGTATCCAGATCGATCTTGAGTTGCCGGTGGACTGCACGCGCGCGGCGCGTTCCGACGATGTGGTCGATACGCTTGATTACAAGAGCGTTGCCAAGCGGGTGATTGCGTTCGTCGAGGCGTCGGAGTTCATGCTCGTCGAGACGATGGCGCATCGTATGGCGATGGTGATTCTCGAAGAGTTCGGCATTGAGTGGGTTCGTATCTGGATCAACAAGCCCGGCGCGATCCGCGGTTCGCGCGATGTCGGTGTCGCCATCGAACGTAATCGTGCGGATCTTGCTGCATCCAAGTAACTAGCGCTGATGACTCGAGTATTTGTAGCTGCGGGCAGTAATGTCGACGCCGAGCGAAATCTTCGTTTAGCGTCGAGTGAGGTCGTTAGGGCTTTCGGAAAGGTCGAGTTTTCGCCGGCCTACCAAAACGTCGCGGCAGGCTTTGAGGGCGACGATTTCATCAACTTCGTAGCGGCGTTCGATACTGACTTACCGGTGCGAGGGGTCGTTGCCGAGCTACAGCGTATCGAGGGGCTGTGCGGCCGAGAGCGTGATGCGCCGAAGTGGGCGCCGAGAAGTATGGATCTCGATATTTTGCTTTTTGGAGACATGGTGTGTGCCGAGCCCGGGCTTGTATTGCCGAGGCCCGACCTACTGCGCCGTGCCTATATGCTCGGGCCGATGGCGGACGTGGGCGGTGAAGTCGTCCATCCGCTCGAAGGTCGAAAGATTTCGGAGTTGTGGGAACGATTTGATCGTGACGCACACCCGTTGACGCGGATCGAGTTGTCACTCAGCGCTCAATGAATTCACCAAGCGACGCTGCGACCTCCATCGACCGGCATCACTTGTCCGGTGATGAAAGGGGCATCTGCTGCAAAGAAAAGAGCAGTGCGTGCGATATCGAGCGCCGAGCCGCTTCGTTTGAGCAGAGTTCTTCCAACGATTTTTTGTTGAAGCTCCGCGTCGGCGACGCCATCGGCAGGCCACATCACGGGGCCCGGCGCGATCGCGTTGACGCGGATCTGCGGACCGAGTTCGCGAGCGAGCGAGCGTGTCAGCATGATGAGCCCCGCTTTGGCGATGCCGTAGACCGGGTAGCGCCGCAGCGGACGCATGCCATGTATGTCAACGATGTTGAGTATGAGGCCATGCGAGAGTCGCAACGCCGGTGCAGCAGCCTGAGACAGAAACAACGGAGCCTTCAAGTTTGTTCCGAGCAGGTCATCCCAATGCGTTTCGGTGATTTCGCCGACTGGGGTTGGATAAAACGTGGAAGCATTGTTGACCAGAATGTCGAGTCTTCCGAATCGCTCTTGAGCAAACTGCGGAAGCTTGCCGAGATACATCGTGTCGAGCAGATCTCCGCCGATACATGCAGCGCTGTTCGCGCGGCTGGAGTTGAGTTCGGCGATGAGCGACTCGGCTTCTTTGGCCGAGTGCTGGAAGTGCACGATGACCGTTGCGCCGGCACCGTGGAAGACCCGGGCTACTTCGGCGCCGACCCGACGGGCTCCTCCCGTGATCAGTGCAACCTTGCCCGAGAGGGGTTGGTCGGGTCTCACGGGGCTCGAAGAATGCGGATCGCTCATAGGTCCCGATTATGACGCGGCGCGGCCCAGTCTCAATCTCGAATGCGGGAGAAAAGGGGCTTCCGACGCCGTCCCCGGATGCCTTGGCGCACTCGGAGCGAGTTCGCAGCCTGATCGTCGAGAGAATTAGCGCGGCAGGCGGGTGGATCTCGTTTGCCGAGTACATGCAGTTAGCGCTTTATGCGCCTGCGCTCGGTTACTACAGCGCGGGTGCCGCCAAGTTCGGCGGCGAAGGCGATTTCGTCACGGCACCGCTCATTTCGCCGCTTTTCTCGAGAACTTGCGCGCGCCGGATCTCGAGTTGGTTGGGCGGCACCGGTACCGATGCCGTTCTCGAGTTCGGCCCCGGGACGGGTCGATTTGCGGCCGATGCGCTCGAGGTGCTAACCGAGCCCGGATCGGCGCTGCGACGCTACGCCTTGCTGGAAGTCAGCGGTGATTTACGTGCAAGGCAAGTTGAGACATTACATTCGATGACAGGCGTCGAGTGGATCAATGAATTACCACGCGGATTTCGAGGCGTGGTGTTTGCAAACGAGGTGCTCGACGCATTGCCCTGTGAGCGGTTCGTAGTTCGCGGTGAGACGTGGTGGCGACTTGGCGTGGGGCTCGGTGCCTCAGGATTCGAGTGGCGTGTCAGGCCGCCCGACGGGGCTGCTCCGGGCGACGCTGAGTTCATCGAAGCAGCCGAGCAGCGCATCAAAGATTTACTTCTGCACGACGAGATTTTGCCAGAGGGATATTGCGGTGAATGGCATCCTTGGCTTGATGGTTGGATGAGTGCCCTGTCTGCCGCGATGGATCGAGGAGTCGTCCTGCTTGCCGATTACGGATTGCCGCGACTCCACTTGATGCATCATGATCGGATGCAGGGCAGCCTTCGCTGCCATTACCGGCACTACGCGCACGGCGATCCTTTTCTTTTGCCGGGACTCGGCGACATCACGGCGTGGGTGGATTTCTCGGCGGTCGCCGAGTCGGCCTCTCGAGCGGGGTTCAAAGTAACGGGCTTTACCACCCAGGCTGCATTTTTGATGGGCGCGGGTATCGAGCAGGAACTTCAGATAATGGCGACAGGCCTCGATCCGGCGAGCCCCGATTACCTTTCGCTCGCCCATGGCGCTCGAACGCTCTTGCTGCCCGGCGAGATGGGCGAGTCGGTGAAGTTCATGATGCTCACGCGAAATCTCGACGAGGGCGAGATCGCCGATGAGCCCTCATTCTCCTTGAGAGACCTGCGCGATTCGCTTTAACGCCGCAAGGCGCTTGGTGCGCAAACGCTCACCGATCGCGGCGCCGTCGAGCCCTTCGCGTTCGGCTTCAGAAAGAGAGACGGCGCGTGCGATTTCGAAAGCCTGTTCTACCCGGGCGCGTTGTGGATAGGGCTTATCTTCAAACCCCAGACGACCACGAGCATCACACTCGCACGCTTCGAGAAATTCGTTGAAGCGCGCTGGCCGACGGAAAGCATCACAATGTTCGAGCAACTCTAGAAGTGTGCTCGTGCGCAGCTCGAGCCCGCGATGTACGTGAGTGTGAAATCGGCTCGCAAGCACACCGAGCTCGCGGTGCTCTTGCGGCACTCGCAGACGTGCGCACAGCGCCTCGATAGCCGGTAAGCCGAGCGTTTCATGCGCGTGGTGTTTAGGCCATTCGGATCTTGGTGTCAGCGCTTTGCCGAGATCATGAACGAGCACAGCAAAACGTACGGCTTGCGAAGCTCCACGAGAGGCGGCGACTTGAAGCGCAAGCAGCGTGTGTTCTCCGGTATCGACCTCAGGATGCCACTCGGGCCGTTGGGGGACGCCAAAGAGCGCATCGATCTCTGGCAGGATCACACGCAGCCCGCCCGTCTCGCGTAGCAACTCAATGGCGGCGCGAGGGGTTGATTCATCAAGCGCGCGGGCAAGTTCGCGCCAGACGCGTTCGGGCACCAAAGCGTCTACCTCGCCTGATTCGACCATACGCCTCATGAGGTTTATGGTTTCTGGCGCGACGGTGAAGCCAAGTGATGCAAATCGTGCGATGAATCGTGCAACGCGCAGAATGCGAACGGGATCCTCAACGAACGCGGGCGATACGTGACGCAGTACGCGCTTCTCAAGATCTTCACGACCGCAGAACGGGTCGATGATGTTCCCCGATGGGTCTCGCGCCATCGCGTTGATGGTGAGATCACGTCGCGCGAGATCTTGCTCTAGGGTGACCGATGGGGAGAACTCGGTAGTGAATCCGCGGTAGCCCGGTGCAACTTTGCGTTCGAGTCTTGCCAGGGCATATTCCTCGCGCGTCTGCGGGTGCAGAAAGACCGGGAAGTCCTTGCCCACCTGTTGATAGCCGCGCGATTCGAGCTCGACCGGTGTTGCGCCGACCACAACCCAGTCTCGCTCGCCCACGGGGCGACCGAGCAGCTCATCGCGGACGGCGCCGCCTACGAGGTAGATGTCCACGCACCGATGTTAACGCGATGGACGGATGTACGTGGGCGCGATGCTACGTAGCGGGGTGGGCGTGATGCCCAAACGAGCAAACCCGTTGTCCTGGCAAACATTATCGACCGTCAGGGATAAGAAGTTGTCGGTCGAAAAAGGCTTGCCGGGTACAAAGTCCATCAGACGCGCCTGAAGCCGTCCGATGACGTCGGGAAGTGCGATGACATGCGCTCCGGTACCCGCGAGCGATCCGGTGTAGCGCACCAGATCTGCGAGTGTGATGACCTCAGGCCCGCACAGATCGTAGGACTGTCGGCTCGTAGCACCGCCTAACAGGGCGGATTCGAAGCTAGAGACCACGTCATCGATCCAGACGGGGGAAAACTTGGCCTCAGCGCGCGCAAGGGGTATGAAACCGCCACTTAAGTGCAAGAGCCCGGCGAATCGATTGAGGAGAGAGTCACCGCGACCAAAGATCACCGAAGGGCGGAAGATCGTCCAATCAAGCGAGGCAGGCGCTGCGCGGACATGCCTTTCGGCGATACCTTTGGAGCGCAGGTAGTGACTGGGTCCGCCGTCGCTCGCGCCGAGGGCGCTCATGTGCAGATAGCGCGAGACGCCCGTCTCGATGCAAGCTGCGATCGTTTTCCGAGTGAGTTCGGCGTGTGCAAGGTTGAACCCACGACCCGATCGGCCTTTTTCATTGAGGATGCCGACGAGATTGATCACGACCTCGCTACCGGCAACAACTTTCCTCAGGGCTTCGGGGTCATGGACGTCAGCGCGGATTCGCTCGACATTGGGGAGTACCGCGAGATGCCGCGCAGCGTGAGGATTACGCGAGGGTAATCTGAGTCGGTGGCCTGCTGTGGCAAGACGCGCGACGAGCGCACTACCGACGAAGCCGGTGCCACCAAGCACCGTGATGTCGAGCGTACGCATGATCAGCGGAGCAAGATGATGGCCGTTTCGCCACCACGCCTGATTTGCAAAACGATCGTCGAGCCGCCGCGACTCGCCGACGCGCGCCACGCTGCGCTGAGATCCGCGCTACTGGCGATGCGCACGCCATTCGCAGCAACGATGATGTCGTTCGTGCGCAACCCGGTGTTCGCCGCTGGGCTACCCGGTGTGACGGATCGGACGATCACACCGCCCGACGGGGCATCCTCGAGCTGCGCGCCCTCGAGCGCGCGGTGCTGACTACCCTCGGGTACGTTACGGGAGTCACTTGTCTCGCTGGTGGTTTGTGCCGCAGGGTCTGCGACTTCCGCAATGACCTTACGCGACTGCCCGTCGCGCAGCAGTGCGATCTCCACTTTTTCCCCAACGCGTAGCAGTCCGATTACGTTACGAAACTCGGCGGCAGATTTAACGTTGCGCCCATCGAGAGCCGTGACGATATCGCCCGCTCGAAGTCCTGCTCGCGATGCTGCCGAGTCTTTTGCGACCTGAGTGATCAGCGCGCCCCCCGTATTTTTGAGCGCAAGCGCATCGGCGACGTCAGGCGTGACCGGTGCGATGGTGACGCCTAACTGACCTCGTTTCACTGATCCGAACTTGATGAGTTGATCAGTGATGCTCCGCGCCATGTTGACCGGGATCGCGAATCCGATCCCGATATTGCCGCCGCTACCCGAGAGAATCATGTTGTTGATACCGACGAGTTCCCCGCGCAGATTGACGAGAGCGCCCCCTGAGTTGCCGGGATTGATGGAGGCGTCGGTTTGAATGAGGCTTTCATAGCCGTCCGGATTCATGCCTGATCGACCAAGCGCGCTGACGATGCCGTACGAGACCGATTGCTGCAGACCAAACGGATTACCAATCGCCGCAACATAGTCTCCAGGTTCGAGTTGATCAGAGTCGCCGAGGACGATCTGCGCGAGATCAGGCGCTTTGATCTGAATGACGGCGATGTCCGTGCGCGGATCGCTGCCGATGACCTTGGCGGGGAACTGACGCTGGTCGGAGAGCGTCACGGTGATTTCACGCGCATTCTCGACGACGTGGGCGTTGGTGATGATGTGACCGTGCTTCGCATCGACGATGACGCCGGAGCCCGCAGATTGGAAGGGGCGCTCTCGCGTGCCCGCATCGGGCGGTACATTGAAAAAACGCCTGAAGAAGGGATCGTCGAACAAAGGATTGCGTCCCTGCTCGCGCACGGAACCCTGGATACCAATGCTCACCACCGCGGGCGATACCCGTTTGATCATCGGCGCGAGTGAGGGCATTGGCGCGACGGTTCGATTGTTCGGAGCCTGCCCCTCCGCTGTTTGCGCTGCGGCGTACGAGGAGGGCGCAGCCGCGGCGAGCGCGGCCACGGCCAAGGGTCCGAGAAGGGCGATTCGGCGCAGCAGAGGTTTCATGACGGATCTCCGTCCCGGATGAGAAGGGGGAACCGGGGATATGCGGATCTTCAGGGTTCTTTCAAGAGGATAACTTGTGGGTACTGTGTGAAAAGACGCAAAAACACAAGATGTTGTAATCCCGGCTGGACAGAGTTGTTCGTCTCTTCTCCCATTGCGTAACAAATTTTCCAGCCTAAATCACCATAAATTATTGATAAATATGATTTATTTCAGTATATCCGAATGGGAATCAAAGTCTTGACGCTCCATGGGGTCATGCTTACTCTCTGCCCCTCGACACTACATCTTGTGCGTCTCGCAAGAGTCGGAGGGTGGAGTCGGGG
>Ga0194134_10000430_pt1 | contig 63853 bp, 61 predicted proteins | sample TA2KigOff0mmetaG_FD_148602 | JGI IMG/M metagenome (GOLD analysis project Ga0194134, IMG submission 148602) | Freshwater microbial communities from Lake Tanganyika, Tanzania - TA2015056 Kigoma Offshore 0m | ecosystem: Environmental > Aquatic > Freshwater > Lake | place: Tanzania: Lake Tanganyika...
TGTGAAAGGTTTAGCATGACCCATTTCCTTTTTGCAAAACTCTTAATACTTAACCAGAAGGTATTGGCTCACTAAACCCAAAAACACCGCAAGACCCGTACCCCAATCGAGCGTCTTCGATGCATTCCAGCCAAACCAGGCAGTCCAAATCAGACACGCCGCCAGGTACGCAAACCGAACTTTTGCCATTCACCCAATCTACTCAAAAAAAACAAAAGCCGCTATCGCCGTAAACACCTTGACCTTCGAGCCCATTCGGACCAGAGTCTTCGTGGTTACCGACAATCGCTGCACCAATAACACCAAGCGCCTTCATCTCCTAGGCTTGGCAAGTGGACTGGAATTAGCTGTCTTTTTTGGTTGTGGTCGTAGAAGACTCAGTCGACGCCGCCGGCTTCGATTCCGTCTTCGTTTCTGAACTTGAACTGGTTGATGACTTCGTATCTTTCGCGCCGCCGCTACCCTTGTTGTAATCGGTGATGTAGAAGCCGCTCCCCTTGAAATGGAACGACGGAGAGCTCAGCAGCCGCTCCACCTTTCCTTTTCCGTCCTTGGGGCACTTTACAGTCGACTGCCCGCAAGTCTCAAACGGTGCATCGCTAAACTTCTGGATCGAGTCAAAGGTTTTACCGCAATCCGCGCAGCGGTACTCATAAATCGGCATGTTTCTATTTTCGCAGGTCTCGCTTAGCGCTTCAAAGCGGCTTCCGGATTGAGGCCCGCAACCGTCTTCGTCCCGTTCGCCAATTCCACTGCCTTCTTCATCAACGTGTCTTCCTTCGGCTTGTCAGAAGGCTCGTTCGGAATTCCGTTACCATCCGGATCCTCATCGGAGATCAGCAACGTATCATTCATCGGATAGTTAGCCACAACCCCAGTATCCTGAATGGCCTTACCGCTGGGCGCATAATACTTCGCCACACTCAGGATCACTGCGCTGCCATCGTCAAGCGACAGAGCCTTTTGAATCGACGCGCTGCCGTAGCTGCGCTCACCTACCACGTCGGCTCGCTTGTTCTCGAGCATCGCCGCAGCAAATACTTCCGCCGCGCTAGCTGTTCCGCGATTCACGATCAGCACGACCGGGTTCTTCCAGATCTGCTTTGAAGCATCGGCGGCAAACTTCTGCTCTTCCATCCGTTGTCCCTTCGAAGATCCGATCGCACCCTCGTTGAGGAACCACTGCGCCAGCGTGACACCTTCGGCCGCGGCGCCAGTAGCGCAATGCCGCAGGTCAATCACCATCTTCTTCGATCCCTTCGCGATCGCACTTTCGATACCCTTTTTCACTGCATCCTTCAGATTGCTCTCGAGCGAAGGCACCACAAACGTCGCCAGCCCATCTGCGCCCAGCGTCAGCACCGGCTCCGGATACACAATCTTGGTCCGAGTCAGCGTCAACTTCTCCGGCTCAGGCTTACGCGACCGCAACACCTGAATATCCACCGTTGAGTTTTCATCGCCCATCAACAGCATTTCTGCGAAGGCCAGTGGCATATCTCGCGTCGAAATGCCTTTGATGGTTTCGAGCATATCGCCCGTATGGAAGCGAGCCTTTGCTGCCGGGGATCCCGGCACTGAATCCACAACACTCACATAGCCAAACCGCCGGCTCAGCACCAGTCCCACATTCGCCTTTGAAGCGCCCTTGGTCGCCTGATACTGCTTGTACTGATCGGCGTTCAGATAACTCGCAAACGGATCGATCGATTCAAGCAAGCCGTTCAACGCACCTAGCGTGACATTCTTCATGTCAGGCTCTTCCACGTAGTCGCTCTTGATTCTCGTGATCACCTCGCTAAAAACGCCGAAGTGTTTGTAGGGATCATCGCTATTGCTCGCGCTGCGCCCGAGCTTGACGCCAACCAGCAGCAGCAACACTGCCGCCAGCGACGAGGATACAAATAGGAATTGAAATCGGCGATTCATGTGCGTGGTTCTCTCCGCAACCTTATGTTAACAGACGGCGGTAAGTCCCTTTCGTTACGGCAATTCGCGAATCGTTATATTCCTGTACCGGTGGATCCCACCTTCCACCCATCGCCCATTCTTCGCCCCTGGCACCGTTCGGTGGGTTTGTAAGGCAATCATCCCTTTTCCCGTCCCCGTCTTTGCGTGATTCTTGCTATCCGTCCAGTCTGCGGTTTGTGTACCGTTGATCCACACCTGGATGTGCGGTACCTCTCCCTCCACCCGGATCCGCAGATGATTCCAGTCGTCCTTCTTCCAATACTTCATCCACTCCCGGTCGAGCTTCTTCCCCGTCCCGTTCCCTTCGGCCTGCGCCTCGGGCAACCTCTCGCCATAGATCCCGCCAACAACGCCACCCTCCAGGTAATCCACCATCACCTGATACGCCTCACCCTTTTCCGTCGACCTGACAAATACCCCGCCATCGCAACCCCAATCCGGCTTCAACTCAAGGCTCAGCTCAAAGTTGCCGTACTCCTTATCCGTCAACAGAATCCCCCCATTGCCGGGCTTGTCCTGCGTCACGGTGATCAGCCCCTTCTCCATCTTCCAGGCCTTGGTATTCCCGTGATGATTCACCTCGCTGATATGCCACCCCTTCAGCGTCTTGCCGTCGAACATGGGCTTGAAGCCCTTTGGAATCCCCTCACCCATCGCGCAGAGCGCCACCAGCAATCCAAGCATTCTCATGCTGGCATTCTATTCCATTTATTTCTACGCCAGCTATTTGAACCGCGAGATCCCCGCAAATACTCCATTCACCGCCCTTGCATATTCAAGTGGATTCAACAAAATCTGCATCCCGCGTTGTCCCGGCGACACCGAAATCACATCAAACAACTGCGCTAGCTCATCCACCACCACCGGATAATCCTTCTTCGCCGCCAGCGCCGTCACCCCGCCGCGAATGTACCCCGTCAACGGCTGCACCTCCTTCAAGGAAACCGTATCAATCTTCCTCTCCCTTCTCACCTTCGCCAACGCCTTCAAATCCAACTCCGTATTCGCCGGGATCACCGCCATTGCCACACCATTCACATCCCCCCGCGCCACCAGCGTCTTAAACACCTGTTCCTCCGGCATCCCAATCTTCGCAGCCACTGTCTCAGCGCTTAGATCGTTCTCATCCACTTCATACTCGCGGACCTCATACACAATCCCCATCTGATCGAGCAACCGCATCGCGTTCGTCTTCGTAGCCACACTTCTGTTATATGCTCTCAATCGAATGCGCTTCTTACCTTTCTTCCTCTTCACGTTCTCCCTGAGCGCCCAGGACCTCTGGGAGAACCCCGTCCGCAAGCTACTCAAAGAAGGCAAGCCAGTCATCGCCGGAACCGTCACCATCCCCAGCGTCGACGTTGCCGCCCAGATGGCCAACATGGGCTTCGACCTCATCTGGATCGAGATGGAACATTCCCCCATCACTCTTGAAACCGCGCGCAACATGATCCTCGCCACCCGCGGCCTCAAAGCGATGCCCTTCATCCGCGTCCCCGTCAACGAATTGTGGACCGCCAAACGTGCCCTCGACATGGGCGCCATCGGCGTCATCTTCCCCTTCACCTCTACCCCCGAACTCGCCAAGCAAGCTGCTGCGGCTACCAAGTATCCGCCCGAAGGCCGCCGCGGGTTTGCCGCTGGCCTCCCTAGCTTCCGCTGGCCTTCTCCAGAAGGCTACCCCGCCTTCGCCAATCGCAACGTCATGACGATAGTCATCGTCGAAGAAGAACGCGCACTCGCAAACCTCGACGCCATCGCCTCCACACCCGGCATCGACGTCCTCTTCATCGGCACCAATGACCTTGCCCAATCTCTCGGTGTCGGTGGTCAAATGGACCACCCCAAAATGAAAGCCGCCCTCGACAAGATCCTCGCTGCCGGCAAGAAACACGGCCTCCCCGTCGGCCGCCCAGCTGGCTCCCCGGAACTCATCAAACGCTACCTCGCCGAAGGCTACCAGTTCATCCAGGGCCCCTCGGATCTGGTCATGCTCGGCGGCGGGGCCAAGCCCCTTCTCGACGCGCTTGGCAAATCCGGGATCAACCCCAAGGACCGCCCGCTATACTGAGCCCAATGCCGCCTGAAATCGGCTCGCTCGGCAAGCAGCTCTTCCTCGTTATCTTTACGCTGCTCCCCATCATCAATCCGCTCGGCCTCACGCCGATCTACCTCGGCATGACCGCCGGTTGGCCTCAGGAAGCGCGTTCAAGCGTCGCCCGCCGCATCGGCATCTACACTTTCTTTCTCCTGCTCGCCGCAACCTTTCTCGGCTCGCTCATCCTGGCCTTCTTCGGCCTCTCTCTCGATGCCGTCCGTATTGGTGGCGGCCTGCTTGTTGCTGCCTCCGGATGGCGGCTCCTCAATAGCGACCCGGAATCGGCAAACGAACCCCATGCCGAGCCCACCGATGAGCTCATCTCGAGCCGTGCCTTCTATCCCCTCACCTTCCCGCTTACCTGCGGCCCCGGTTCAATCTCCGTCGCTCTCACCCTCGGTGCCGGTCTCTTCAGCGACGGCATCCAGCTCGACATCCGCTCTCTCGCTACGCTTGCTGGCCTCCTCGTTGTCTCAAGCCTCGTCTATCTCTGCTACCGCTCTGCCCCCAGACTCGGCGGCCTCATCGGCAGCACCGGCAGCATCGTCATGCTGCGCCTTTCGGCATTTATCCTCCTCTGCCTTGGCGTTCAGATCCTCCTCGACGCCGGGTTCAAAATTCTCAGGGTGCGCTAATGCTGCTTCCGATCTTGCTCGCCTTCGCCAATCCCTGCCAGCCCTGCCATCCCCAAATCGTCCAAAGCTACGAGAAGACCGCCATGGCCCGCTCCAGCTCAAAACACGTCACCAACCTCAAGTCCTCAGAGCCCTTCCTCGACCCAATCACACAAACCACCTTCTCCATCACCCCAGGCTTTCTTCTCAAGTTTTCCAAGCCAAACCAATTCGAAGGCTTCCGCCAACTTTCCTTCGCCATCGGCTCCGGCCGCGTCGGCCACAGCTTTCTTTTCAAACAGGGAAACCGCCTCTTTCAGGCCCCTGTCTCTTACTACTCTGAGACCAGGCAATACCAACTCTCGCCCGGCTTCCAGCGCCGTCCTCAACTGGATCTCACCCGCGTCGTCGAACCAAGCTGCCTCAACTGCCACACCACTGCCTTCAATCCTGTCACCCTCGACATCACCCCCGGCATCGGCTGTGAGCGCTGCCACGGCAACACCGCCCGCCACCTCGCCACCGCAGGCAAAGGCCCCATCGTCAATCCCAAAAAACTCAACACCCATGAGCGCGATAGTATCTGTGCCCAGTGCCACCTCACTGGAGCCGCCCGCGTCGCCCGCTACCGCCCCAGCGGGGATACCTACAAACCTGGCCTTAATCTCTCGAATTTCTCTGCCATCTTCACCGAACCCCAATCGGGCGATGACAACTCGATCGGCGTCACCAGCCACTATGAGAGCCTCTCACTCAGCCAGTGCCGCCTTCCCGATAACCAGCCCCTGTCCTGCACCACTTGCCACGATCCCCATTCCGAGCCTCCCGACGCCACAACGTACTTCAACAATCGTTGCCAGTCCTGTCACGACACCAAGCCCTGCAAGCAAACCAATGACACCAACTGCATTTCTTGCCACATGCCGAAAGCCTCCGGTCGCGGCGTTGATCACTCCAGCTACACCAACCACTCGATTCCGCGCGACAAATCACCCCGGCAGCCCGCGAGCAAAGCCCTCACCCCCTTTTGGGCCGACTCCACCAACGATCGCGACCTCGGCCTCGCCCAAGCCATCCTCAATCGCATAGACCAGGCACAGCCACTTCTTGAGGCTGCGGCCAAGGCCAATCCGAAGGACCTCACCGTGCTTTCACAACTCGCGCAGATTCACGATCGCCAGGGCAGGGAAGCCAACGCCCTCCCTCTCTATGAAGCCATCCTCAAGCTAGACCCCGCTCATCCCACGGCTTCCACCAACCTCGCCGTCATCCGCGCCAAAGCCGGCCGCCTCAGCGACGCCATCTCTCTATGGCGTACTGCCCTCAAATCGAACCCCGCCCAAACTGGCGTCCGTATGAATCTCGCCCAAGCCTTGCTCCGTCAAGGCAACCGTGCTGCCGCCATCGAAGAGATCAAAACCGCCCTCTCCTATGATCCCGATCAACCCGCCGCCCGCCGCATCCTCACACAGCTTCAGTAATCAACTTCTTCGCAATACCCTCACTGCATCAATCTGTGTTGCCCCCCCGGGCGGGGAACAAAGCGGCAATACACGCCAGAACGATCATCCCAACACAGATCCAGATAGCAACTTGTCCTTCCCTCGCTCCAACCCTATAAAGTGCCGTTTCGATACATTGGCCCCACATCATCACCGTGCTCAAACCTCCAAGCGTTCCCAATGCCGTGGGCCAAGCCACATCCTGCATCAGCATTTTCACGATCTCCAACCTTCCTGCTCCCAGCGCCAGCTTTAAGCCGATCTCGTGCCTTCGTTTCGCGACTGCCTGGCGCACCATCGCCACCATCCCCAGGCACGCCATCAACACTCCAGCCAAGGCGAAGCTCGTGGATACTGCTGCCATTGCCAACCTCACTGCAACCGCTCTATCTGCGAGTGTCGCCAGCATCTCCACTTTCCCGATAGAGCCGCCCCAGCCGATTTCCTCTCGGACCACACTCAGTAGTGCCTCTTCATCTACCTCTCCTCGCACCACCAGGACTGCCTCCTCGCCATGTCCCTTCCTATGAGGCAAGTAAACCATCCCTCGGGTTACCTCTTCCATACCTCCACTCTTTACATCTTCCACAACTCCGACAATCTTCAATGTCCTCCTGCCTCGACCATTTTCCCGGTACTGCAGTACTTGACCCGTTGCCAGCGTCGTTCCAAAGGTTGCCCTTGCAGCCAATGCTGAAATCACTGCTGTACCCTGCTCGCCAGGGATAAATCCGCGTCCATCAAGCAACTGAACCCCGATCGCTTCAAAGTAACCAGGACTGGCCGCGCTCCAATTGGCCAGCGGCAATTCATAAATGCCCCTTTTGTCTCCAACGCGTCGTAAGGTTCTAACTTCGAATTCCTCCTGCAACGGCAGACGGCAGGTCAATCCTGCATGCTCCGCCCCGCCGAGTTGTCTAACCCGAGCCAGCACCTTGTCGTGTCCTTGCGGAGTTGCCATCTCAAGGCTCCATGCTCTTGAAGTATCAAATCCAGGTTGCGTCCCGCTGGCATTCAAATAACTCAACGCCATCAAACTTGCCATTACCGCCATTGCTGCGCTCAACCCAGCCTCGATCGACACAATCCCTTTGCCCGCAAAAATCTCTATCCGTCTTCTGCCAATTCGAAAGGCTGCAAGCTTAAGCAGAGACGGCAACGCCGAGCCAGCGAAACCTACAAACACTCCAATGCCTAACCCAACGGCAATCAGCTCCCAGTTCAATTTCGCCAATTCCAATCGGACAATTTCGTTGATCCAGCTCCCCCGCGCCCATTGCAGGCTCATCCAGGCAAGCAAAACTCCGAAGGCCCCTCCAATCAAACCGATCGCAACGCCCTCCACCATGGTCTGTCTCGCCAGATCCCAACTCGTTGCGCCCACTGCGCTTCGAATCCACTGTTCCCGCTTGTCTCCGGCTGCCTTCGCAAGAACCAGGCTTCCCAGATTCACCAGCGCAATCACAAGTAGGCCCACTGCGCTTCCGAGCAGGATCCACAGCGGATACCTCACTGATTCAGTGATCAAACTCGGTAAGTTCTGGAGCTTCAATTTCATACCCCCGGACAGCACTGCATTCAACTCAGATGTCGCTCTGGGTGCCAACTCAGAACTTCTCAACTTCACCAACATCGCCCAATCCAAAGCTCCGATTTCCGTTCCCCGATAAGTTTCCTCGCAGAGAGGCGTTATGATGTCCAAGCGTTTAGGCCCACGAAACAAGACTCCAAGTTCATTTCCGCGTGGGAAGGCAAATCCCGCCGGCAGCACACCCACAATTTCTGTCATGGCATCGTTGCGCATTACGCGTTGGCCCAATACTCCCGCATCCCCGCCAAAATTCCTCCTCCACAATTCATCGGAAATCAAAGCGACGGTCCGTGATTCGTTATCCCGCAGGCTGCGCCCCAAGGCCGACCGCACTCCAAGCACTCGCATTAGATCCGGACTGATTTCAACTCCTTCCAGCCGTTCCACCTGACGCATCCCAACCATGGTTTGCGCCTTCAGTCCAATCAACCCCATCGCCTCGCAACTCGCACAAGCGTTTCGCATCCTGGCAAAGTGTGCGGCGTTTACCAGCAAGTCTGGATATTGACTCGCCCATGCAGGAACTACCGTTCGAACATTGAACAACCGGTCTCCATCCTGATATCCGCCCCCGCTCCATAGCAATCCTTGCATCAGCGCCGCCACCAAAACCAAAGCCCCATTGGCGGTCGTCAACGCCAGAGTCGCCGCCAATGTCATGCCTGGATTTCGCCGTAAAGCTCTCGCGCTGGCTCGCAAGTCCATTTCAAGCAGATCAAATGGCCGCCAGCCCTTCGCTTCTCTTCCTTATTCCTCATGGCGCCCCATGCTCCCAAACTCGATCCGCGCTTGTCTCGCCGCCTCTGCCGGATCGATTCCACGTCGAATCAAGTCCGCCTGTCTTGATTCCAAATGGAACTGCATTTCCTCCTGCATGTCCTGGTTTGTTACCTGGCAGACTCCGTCCCAAGCGCGAGCGCCATGATTTCGGCCATCTTCCGCCAGCTCTCTGCTTCCTGCTTGAGTTGCCTGCGACCCACCGCCGTCAATTCGTAAAACTTCGCCCTTCGGTTGTTGTCCGAGATGCCCCATTCCGACTTCAACCATCCTCTGCTTTCAAGCCGATAGAGAGCTGGATACAAGGCTCCTTGCTCGATCATGAGCGCTCCTCCTGAAATCTGCTCGATCCGAAGCAGCACTCCGTATCCGTGTTCTTTTCCCAGCGACACGGATTTCAATATTAGCAGATCGAGCGTCCCGGGCATGATGGCTTGCGACATTCCTAATAACCTTAGAGAAGCATCCCAGAGCTTCCCTGTCGCTGTCAAGCACGACCTCACTGCACCGCGAATTGGACCGTATTCGATTCTTGACCCGACGTCCGTAGTCGGAAGCTGGCAACCCCTTGCGGAGTCTCGGTTGGAATCAGCACATTCACCTGATTCACTCCGATAAACCCGGGGGCTGATCCTGCGAACAAAACGCTGAGCGCGATCTCCTGTCCGGCAACGCTCAGCATTGCCTCTACCCTCTCGCGCGTCGGCTCGAGTTCCGTGGCAGAAGCCGGCACGTCGCTCGACACCGTCGCGTTTACGGCACCAAGTCCCGACGCATAGATCACCATCGCCTGCCCTCTCTGGATTCCGTTTTGTGAATCGACAAGTTGGCCCGTCGCCGTGTTCACCACAACTCCCGCGTTCTCTCGCACCAGAAAAATTCCCGGGCTCGCTGGCGTTAGTTGCACAGGTACCGGCAGACTCGCAGCACCATTGCGAACGACCACCACTTGCGCAGATGTTTCGTTACTCAACTCCCACGGCACCTGAGCATTTAATTGTCCTGCGCTCGTAAAGTACAGGGGGGCTGGCCGCAAGTTGAAATACACCCTGGTTTGTCCGATCTGCGTGGGCAGCGGGACTGAGGTCGCACTTTCTGTACTTGCAGCGAAATTCATTCCGAACAACGATGCAATGGACCCCGATGCCAATCCGCCCGCTCCAAATCCTGCGGTTCTCGTTACACCACTCCGCTGCAACACTGGGGTTGCAGGAGCATCAGGGCTTACCGTTGCCAGAAAGAATCCTGCAGAAGTATTCAAGCCCACCACACCCAACGCAAGTCGGGTTGCTCCCTGCGGCACGACGAACTGTTTCAATTCCCCTGCATCTGTTTAGCCGCTTCCGATCAGAAACGGCTGTTGCAGCAAAGGCTCGACTCGAATCGTATTTCGCGTCGCCCCAGTGAAATTCAGCCCGGGCGGTTGAGCCCGGGTCGTGTCTGCTACAAAGACGCCCACCAAAGCCCTGCATCTCGTATCGACCCTCGCAATGGAGTACTCGGCAGAAGTTTCATCGTTGCAACCCACTCGGCCTTCCGGTCCCGATCCATCCACAGATCCGGTTGCGACAATCCTCAATGCCTGTCCAGCCACAAGCGGTACCTGTGCGATCGATGGCGATGAAATGGGTGCGCTACCTCGATTTCGCGAAGTCACTCCGTCGGTTTGCTGTACGAGCGTGATCACGCTTTACCCTGAAACTCGCACCGGGTTACCTGGAATCTCAACCCCTCTACCGACACTCACTCTCACCGTAATCGATCCCGTCGAAGTCCCTGGTCCCGTCGCGGCCAGAAACAGGCGCGTCGCTCCAGCTGGAACCAGGATTCCCTTTCGTTCGCCCTCGGCGGTGAATCCGCTGCCAATCAGAAATGGCTGCTGAATCAGAGGGCGCAACAATGGCAGATTCTTTGCGTCCCCAATGAAGTTTAACCCTGCAGGTTGAACTCTCGTTGTATCCCCTAAGAACATCCCCACAAGCGACCGGCAAGCGCCTTCAACCCGCGCCACTCCGAGCTCTGCCACAACCGCTTCATTGCAGTTTGTCCTCCCGTCTGGCCCGGCTCCATCCACTGCGCCGGTGGCTTCGAAATACAGGGTTTGCCCAGCTGCAATCGTCAGGTTCACCGGTATCGGTGAGTCCGCTGGCGCACTCCTTGAGTTGTTGACCGAACGAGTGCCGTTTGGTTGTCCCGCAAGGGTGATCACCCGATTGCCCGGCACCGTCGTCTGCACTTGCCCACTCATCGCCCAAACCGAAAACCCAAATAAAATGACGAACTTCATATGGCTGTACTCCTAATACTCTTAGGAAAAGAATAGCGCTACTCTCCTAAGCCGTCAAGGAGAGCGAGCAGACGCTTACGCCCAACACATCCTCAATCCACTCAGCCCTTTAAGGGAACTGACACTTTGATACTCGAACCTTTTCCCGGTTCACTTTCGATACAGACGCTCCCCCGCATGCGGTCCACCAGCCTGGCAACAATCGCCAGCCCCATGCCTGTTCCGCCGTACCGGCGCCGGTTCGACCCATCCACCTGAACGAATGGTTCAAGCAACCGTGGTAGCTCTTTTTCCTCAACTCCAATACCCGTGTCACTCGCCACCAGCACCAACCGATTCCTTTGCACATCCGCTTCAACCGAAACTTCCCCCTCATGGGTAAACTTCAATGCATTGTCCAGCAACTGCCGCATCACACCGATGAGTCCGTCTTCGTCGGCTATGATTCTTGCGGGACAATCCTCGCTCACATCCAGCCGCCACCGCAGCGCCTTCCCTTGCTCCCGAATCGGAGACATAACGCTCTCAAGCAGCCGCCTTAGATCCAACTTTGTTTGTCTCGATTCCCGCTCCTTCGTAACGAGATCCGAATACTCAACCAGATTCTCCAAGACATGCAGCAATCCTCTTGCGGCTCCCCAGGCTACATCGACAAACCGCCGGTCCTCGGCACTCATCGACGTCGAGAACTTCAGCATTTCGAGCATCCCGATCACCCCATTCATCGGAGTTCGCAATTCATGCCTCAAATTCTTCAGCAGCTCATCCCGCAATTGAGCTTGTTCTTCCGCCCTGCCCTTTGCTCGCTCAAGCTCTGTCATCGCTGTCCGTAAAGCTGCCACTCGATCTTCGACAAACACGTCTTTGAGGGCCAGCAGCTTTTGATACGCTGCGATTCTTGCCTCTTGCCGCTGCAACTCTTCCACCTCCACAAACGGAAGCATTGCTAACTCTACGCTCAGTGAGAGCGCTCCCAGGATTCGTGCCAGCATACGATTCACACCAACTCGCGTGTAAAGCTCGAGCACCATCACTTCCCCATCCGGCAAAACCATCCCCATCGCTAATGCAGACGCTACTCCATCCGCCTTGACAAAATCCTGCGCTGGAATCCATCTCGATTCTTCAGCTTTCTCTACGTGAAATACATCTATCGCCTTACTCTGCAACTCATTTCATTGCAGCGCTCCCATATCCAATCCCGCCTGCTGAAACAACCGCCACACTAGGGGCTGTCTCTCCAGGCTCTCGATGCCCAATAACGGAATTGCGACAGGCCCACGGCTTTGATGCACGCCACACCAATCCGGCTCCCGTCCGTAGCTTCCCATCAAGGCAAGACAAGGGGTTCGCTGATCCAGTTCCTCACTCGCCAGGCCCCTCACAAATGCGGCCCTTTCTCCGTCTAGCTTCCCAACGCGGCGGGTCACATAAAGCCGAGACAACACCAACCCAGATTCTTCGCTACCAGATTGCCCGATCAATTCATCGAGCTTCTCCACCACCCGCTGTGCCGCTGCTTCGAGTCCTACAGCAGTCTCAGTACATGCTCTGATGGCCCCGCCCAAAAGGGTCATGTCCCTGAGATCAAAACCATCGAGAGCGATCCGCATAAAACTTACAAGTCTTATCGGGTCAACCACTCTAAGTTTTACTGAAATCCGGTTGGTTAATGCTGTGGCAATGCCGAAGGTAGAAAGAAGAAGATGATCCCGAGCATGATGTAAACCCCCAGCAATTGCACGCCCTCCATCCAGTGGCTCACGCCGTCGTCGGCCACCTGTCCAGTAATAAACACGCTCACCACCACGGCCAGCACTTCCGCCATCGTAAACACGAGGTCCATCGGCTTCGGCCCAATAAAGTGGCTTAGCACCACTAGCAGTGGCCCCACAAAAATTGCAATCTGCAAGCTCGATCCAATTGCGATCGACAAACTCAGATCCATTCGGTTTTTCCGTGCCACAAGGATCGCTGTCGAGTGCTCGGCGGCGTTACCCACAATCGCCACCACAATCACACCGACAAACACGCTCGACATCCCAAAACTCGATGCCGCGCTCTCCACGTTATGCACGAGAATTTCGCTCACCACCGCAATCGCCGCTGTCGCTGCTGCCAAAATTCCAAGGCTCTTGGTCAGGCTCCAGCTTTCTCCATGAGCTTCTTCTTCAGGCAATTCAGTCGCAAAGTAATGCTTGTGTGTTTTCAGCGAAAACAACAGGCTCAAGCCATAGATCACGAGCAGCACGATCGAGAATTCAAGGCTCAGATCCCTTTCCATTTGCTCGCTAGCTTTCATGCCTCCGGCCAGATAATGAAACGCTGCTGGTAACACCAGTGAAATTGAGGCGATCGTCAACAGGGTCGTTTGCGCCCGCGCCGCTTGGGCGCTAAATCGCTGCTCTTTGTATTTCAAGCCTCCGGCCAGAATCGACGCACCCAACACCAGCAACAGGTTGCCAATAATCGACCCTGTCAGCGACGCCTTCACTACATCGAACAATCCCGCCCGCATGGCACTAATCGCGATGATCAACTCTGCCGCATTGCCAAACGTGGCATTCAAAAGGCCACCAACACTTTCATTCGTCTTTGCGGCCAAATGTTCGGTGGCATGGCCCAGCCACCCCGCCAGAGGCAGGATTGCGGCACAGGCAACAACAAAGATCACGGTTTGATTCTCGAAATGGGTGAAGTGCAAATACAACACCACCGGGGTTAACCACAATAACCAATTCAAGCTTTCGCTACCTTTCGTGCCTTACGTTTTTTCGTCGTAGATTCGGCCGCCACAACTTCTGCTTTATGCCCCCAGCGCGCCAGCGGATAAATCCGCGAGTGGCCGGTCGCCTGGTTCAAGATCTCTACACTCACGCGCCCATTGGAATCGCACCGGTAGCGCTCCACAATCCCGCAGTGATGTGCGCGGTCGCTATAACCCACCATCACCGCTTGCAGCTCCGCCTGATTCTCAAGCGCGGGATCGAAGGGAAACAGAATTTCGTCCCAATAAGTGATCTCACCTGCCGGCTGATGATCCGACGCAATCCGCGTCGCCTCTAAAAACCGGAAGTGCCCCAAGTTGTGCACGGGCCGGTAATGCCGCTCCACCAGCAATGCTGGCTGCTTGGCACCGGGCAGTTCTCGCCCCTTTTCAAAGATCGGGTCGAACACAATGCGCCGTCCCTGATCCGCCTCCCGCCACACTCCAAAATACTGATGAAACCTCTCCCGCAAGGTGTAACCGCTCTGCTGATCGGCGTGAATCGCCAGTCCAATCGCAGTTGCTGCCCTCATGTAGGCGCTGCGCTTCACCTTCCGCCCATACTGTTCCTTCAACTGCCGGGCTACGAGAGGCAGTTCACTCCCGCCTCCAGTCACATAGATAGCCTCGATTGCATCCACTCCGCCCCACTGCGCAATCAGATCACTCGTCGCATGCAGCGTCTCGGCCACCAGCGGCCAGCTTTGCTCATAATACTCGGCCACCGTCAGGCTGACCTTGCCGCCCGTCTCCGTAATTCCATCCAGATCAATCTCGATCTTCTTTGTATTCGGATGCAGGGCTTCTTTCTTTTCCCGGCATGCCTCCACCAGCAGAAACCACTGTTGCTGGTTCAGCTCGCTCGCATCCATCGACATGGCTTCAAGCGCCATCTCCGCCAACACCAAATCAAACTCATCTCCGCCCAGAGTCGCAATCCCCTCGCTTGCAAGCACCGATCTCTCACTCTCCGTCAATGCCACTACCGATGCGTCAAACGTCCCGCCGCCCAGATCGTAAACCAGAATCTTGTCCATGCTCATTTTGTTGCGGTGACCAAATTCGATCGCGGCCGCAGACGGCTCATTCAACATCGCCAACACTTGAAATCCAGCCAGTCGAAACGCTTCCGCTGTTAAGAATCTCTGATTCGAGTTCGCGTGCGCAGGCACCCCAAGAATCACCTCTAAAGGCTCATCGGGGGCAATCGTCAGATTCGACGCCTCGAGCATTGCCTTCTTCAGCGAAGCTGCCAATTCACGATAAAGCTCAAGGGCAGGGAACCGGTGGGGCCCAACGCTGATCGGCGTCTCCGGCCCCACCTCGCCCAATAACCTCTTCAGACTTCGTACAGAAGCCCATCCCGGCTCAGCCTGCTTCGACCAGGCATCCCAGCCATAGGCTCGCTCGATCGTGTGCTCAACGTGAAATGCCGCCAGAGTTGGATACCAGTCCCGGCTTGCCCCATCCGGGCAATCGAACGACACCAGGGGATAATTCCCCCGGTCCACCCAAGACATAACAATCCGGGTCGTTCCAAAATCGACGCCCAGCCTCAAAACAGATCAAGCTCCATAAGCACTATGATACGGGCCTAAATTGAATTGACGCCCGAAGCAAGAAAGCCTCCATCGACTGCAATGCTTTGCCCAGTGATGAAGCTTGCCGAGTCGCTGGCTAGCAGCACGCACGCCCCTACCAGTTCCTCTGTTTTTCCAAACCGCTTCATCGGTGTCCTCAGGATAAATTCACGTCCTCGCTCCGTTCCGTTCAGCAGTGGCGCATTCAACTCTGTCGGAAACACTCCTGGTGCAATGCAATTCACATTGATGCCGTCTGGCGCCCATTCAATCGCGAGCGAACGCGTCAGGCTCAATACCGCCGCCTTCGAGGCGCAATACGCCGTGACCTGCACCAGCCCCACAAACGAGCTCAAGCTCGCAATGTTGATAATGCGCCCTCTGCCGCTCGCCTTCAGCGGCCCATAGAAACTCTGGCAAGCCCGCAGAATACCGGTCACGTTGACATCCATAATCCGGTTCCACTCTTCTTCCTGCACATCGAGCGTCGGCTTACGAAACGTCTGTCCTGCCGCGTTCAGCAGGATATCCACTCCACCCAGTTCCGCCACAACCGCATCGCGCAACGCATCCAGACTTTCCTTCGACCCCGCATCGCAAGTCTTGCGCACCGTCTTGCGCCCCATCGCCTCAATCTCGGCGCACACTTCAGCGATGTTCGCCTCACGCCTTCCCGTGGGCACAACATTTGCCCCGGCTCGCGCCATGCCCAGCGTCAGCGATTTCCCGATTCCGGACGTCCCGCCGATTACAACGGCATTCCGTCCTCTCAAATCAATTCCTTGAATTTCTGTGGTTGTCGACATTCTCTCCAGTGTATTTGAGAATCCTCCGCAACTCCGTCTCCTGGATTTCCCTGATTGCCCCATCCACGGCAATTCATTCTCAACTAAGATGTTGACATTCCCATGCCCGCAGCAAAGCCTTACCACCACGGCAACCTCCGGCAGTCGCTCCTCGATGGCTCCTTCGCCCTGATCCGCGAAAACGGCATCGCCTCTCTCACTCTCCGCCAACTCGCCACCCGCACGGGCGTTTCGCATACCGCCGCATACCGCCATTTTCGCGACAAACATCAGCTCCTTGCCGCTCTCGCTCAACCCATCTTCAAGCGCATCGCAGACCGCATCACCTACTACGCTCTCAAGGGCTTCACTCCAACGGAGTCCCTTGAACTCGCCGTCATCGCCAACCTCAAGTACTATCTTGATCGCCCTGATGAATTTCGCCTCATCCTCGCCTTGGACTTGTCACAATTCTCCGGCGCGAACCTCCCATTTGAAGCACTACTCCCCTTGGTCGACGCCTGCGACCCCACTCATTCCGATCCCGCTTCTCTCGCCCAGATTCTCCTCACTCACGTCCACGGCACCGCCGACCTCGCCTTCCGCAATTCGCCCGCGATCACCTCACGCAAACAAGCCCTTGAGCTCACACACCGCTTCCTGAAGCACTTTTTCGCCAATCTGTAATTGTTTTGGCGGACTTTCCAACAAAACGGCGCTCTCTCTGTTGTGAGCGTGAACAAAATGTCCCAAACCGTACTTGTCGAATCACCCGTTCAGCGAAGCTGCATCTTCAATCTGCGCTACGAATACCTTCGCCGCGACGAATCGATCGGCCCGTCCCCCAACAAACTCTTCAGCGATCCCTTCGATCTTGAGCCCAATCACTTTCATTTCCTCCGCCTCGATCAAGGCGCTCCTCACGCTGCCATTCGCGCTAGCGTCGTCAAACCCGAACTTGGCTTTACTTCCGCCCCGGCCATGGCCACTTTCCAGGATGCCTTTCTCGCCCATACGAGCTTCGTTGAGGCCAGCATGCTCTGCTTTGCCCCCAACGCCGGCCGAGCTGGCTTCATCAAGCTCTTCGCACATATCGCAGCGCTTGCAGAATCCGCCGACGTTGAGTATCTGGTCACCTGCCCCAGGCTGGAGCAGATTCCGCTCTATCAAAGTCTCTTTGGCTTTCAACCGAAGTCCGGCCCGAAATCAACTCCGGGACTCCACCATGCTATTCAGCTCATGGCAGTTCCCTTGCGTCAGCTCCGCGCCTTCATCCAGTACGACCGTCGCATGCTTGATTGCTGGTCCTCAGTGCTGCCTTCACTCCAGGCCAGCTTTAGAACAGCAGCTCAACAGCATCAGAGCGCACCTCTCCAGCAATCACCCGCACCTCCACTCGCCCACGCCCGGCCAGCGACGCCGGCAGCTCGAATGTCACTTGGTCCAGGCCGATGAATTGCGGTTGTGCACCGGCATACAGAGGCACAATCGTCTCGCTCCCCACCTCAACCCTCACCGTGCTGGCATCGCGCAGCCCGGTCGCATACACGTCCAGAAACAACCGGTCCCCATCGAACCGAATCCGGCTCGCCTCAAACCCTGCCGCACCCGCGACAAATGGAAACTCCGTTGAGCGCGCGTTGTCCGGCTTCACTCTCAAGATCACCGCAGCCGGCACTCCCTGCCCAGACCCATTTGCCGTAAAGATCCCTGGTGCCACAGTCGCCACCGTCACCGGATAACTCACCCGATGCCCCGAATAATTCAACTTCAGGGACATGTTCCCCGGCGCGAGCCCGCTCGGTACCAGAAAACTCCCTTGACCTTGCGACACAAAGAACCACGGCACACTCGTCTCCGTTCCCCCCGCATTACGCAGCACGCCTCTCACGCCGCCAAGGTTCGCTTCAGGCCCACTGCTCGCCACCACCAGTCCTCCCGCCATCCCATTGCCAAATACCGTCGCGATCGACCCCGGTGCCACAGCCGCCCCGCTAAAGCTCGCTCCCGACACAGGTCGTGCCGGCGACCGCTTTGCAATCGCCCGAAAGAACACATCAATCGTGATGTGCGAAGAGAAATTCACAAACTCATGCGCCATATACGTGCCCTCGAGCTGCCCCACAATACTCTGCTTCATCGCGTCCGTAAATCGCGCGGGTAAGGCTGCCGCCCATGGGAGTTCATTCGGGTTACGGATCAGAAAGTCGTTCTCGTCCAACCATCCTCTGGACCGGAAAACCCCGTAAATCTCCTGCGAGTCCGCCAAGGTCAGGATCTGGCTCCGCGTAAATCGCTCCGGAAATAGTGGCAATGCTTCCTGCGTTGTGTGTCTCGCAAACAACCCCCGGTTCGCGATCGCCTCATATCGAGTGACCGACGTAGCCACACCTCCCACCTGTCCCACCCCAGGATGATCGTCGTTCGCTGGCATGTACCAAATCACCGGCCCGTTATAGGTGGTCGACGCAGTCGGAGAACCCTGTATCGCCGAGACCGATACTCCCGCCCAGTTCATCACAATGGAAGAAAAATGGGCGAACTGCCCTTCATTCGATTGTCCAAACGCAAACAGAGGCAGCGTCGCCCCGATCAACCCTTGCGATCGCATCGCGCCAATCACGCCATTCAATCGCACGATGTCGGGATTGCTGGTCCCAGTGACCAATGTGTTCCATTGACCCGTCTCCCGGTTCAGGCAATCGAAAGCGGCCACGGCAAATCCCGCCGCCACTAAGTCCCTCATCAGAGAAATAAACTCAGCCCCGGTAAACTGCCCTGCACCTGTGCCGCCCGTTCCGTGAAACGCAAACACCAACCCCACCGGTTCCGGTGGCAAGTAATAAGAAACTGGCACTCCGCCCAGCGTCGCCGTTCGCACCGTCCACGCTGGCACCGTCCGGTAATTCGCCACCAGACGAACCGGCGCATCCGGCACCGTCAAAGTCTTGTAAATCGCCTGCGGATCCAGCAGATACTGAACGTCTCCACTCCACCCGGCGAACACCCGCGTCGAAGTATTTTGTTGTCCCAGAATGTGTGCCGTCTGCCCCACCCTCGGGTTTCGGCTCAGATAACCCTGCTCCACCGTGACGCGCCCCGCCTGCGCCAGCAGTTCACCAACGATTGCGACCAAGACCAATAGAAGTTTCATGTCTACTTCTTTTGGCGCGGTCCTCGTTCAAACCCCTTCAAAAATCTTTCCACCGCCTCCCTTGTCCCCTTCTCGTTATCCGACCAGAGCGCATGCGCCGCCCCCGGCACCACCTCCATCTTCGCCCCCGGAATCATCTTTTGATACCGCGCCGCCGTCTCTGGCCGCGCCTCGTCAAACTCACCCACCATCAACAACACCGGCAGCTTCAATTCCTTCAATCGCGGCGTCACATCAAAACTCTTTAAGCTCCCCGTCGCGAAAAACTCCGAAGGCCCCCACATCTGCTCATAGATCACTTTGTTCCCCGCCGAATCGTCACAATTCGCTGGTCGTGGCCCGCGCACCCTCCTCACAAACCGCTTCGTGTATTCCAACTCCGCCGCCCGATATTCATCTGAATTCGTCGTTCCCGCTGCCTCATGCTTCCGCATCGCTTCCTGCACATCCAAAGGTAGTTGCCGCTTCAAAACCTCTGCATCCGCCATCCAGTCCTTCGTGCTCAACAACGCACTCGCCAGAATCAACGACTCAATCCCCTGGCTTCCCTTGGCCAATACATACGCCATCGCCAGCGACCCTCCCCACGAGTGCCCCATCAGGTGCATCTTCTTCAGCCCCAATTGCTGCCGCACCGCATGCAGCTCTTCCACAAAGTGCTCCACCGTCCACAGCTTTCGGTCCCTTGGCCTGCCCGACCTGCCACTGCCCAACTGGTCATACAGCACCACTGGCCTTCCGGCGATCGTCCCCGCTGCCTCCAGTCCACACGACGTCCCGCCTGGTCCTCCATGCAACACCACCAATGGCGTCCCCTTACCCTCGCCGAGGATCTGATACCAAACCGGCCCGCCCGGCACATTCAGAAATCCTTCTTTCTGTTGCGCCAGCAACAGCAGCAACAACCAGGCCGTCATCGCCCCTTCCTTGCAATGGTCAGCGTCTTCCAACTCGCCGCTCCATAGTGCTTGGCCAGCAACACAATCTGCCCGCAGTGATACGCGTAGTGCGCCACCTGCCGGTTGATCGCCTGCATCACCGAATGTTCCTCGCCCCGGATCGTAACCACTCGCGTCAGATCCTCTTCTTTCAACTCACCCAGCGCCCGAAATACATACTCCCAGCCTGTCTCCCAGATCTCCAACAACGCCTCGCGCGTGTCGGGGGAATCCTCAAACTCACCATCCCGATTCCGGTCTGGCTTCTCTCCGTCCGACGTCAAAAAGTCTGTCCATCGCGACCGCATATTCCCTGCCATATGCTTCACCGTGATCGCAATCGAATTCGTTTCCGCGTCCATCGTTGCCGCCAAAGCCTCGTCCCCAACCTGCGCCATCGCTCTCTCCGCCAGTCCCTCGTAATACCGGAACATCGTCAGAGAATCTTCAAGATAAGAAGTTGTCATTGGTTACCTCTGTGCCGCCCCGCTTCGCCCCATAATCGGCCACACATCCACAATCTGATTTCCCCGCGCCACATAGTAGCGGTCATAGCAATTCGTGCTCATGTCGAGGTTGCTGCAGTAAATCTCAAAGCGGTCCCCCACCCGGATCTCACCTCCGCCATCCTTCCATTTGAGCAGCCCATACTCGGCTCCCTGCGTTGCCACCTCTAACCACTTGTGCCCCTTCACTTCATCCGTCGGCCGCGCCAGCGCCTTGTTGCCATAATCCGTCGTCACTTGGCCTGGATGATGCTTGCTGTCCACCGTCACCAGTACGCTCAGCGCATTGTCGAAGTCCGTATACACTTCATCGTTCGACTTTCCACCCACCGCCCGATACAACGAATCCATGAACACATAGCTGCCGCACTCAAGCTCCGTCAGCCCCAGCTCGTGATCCATGTTGTAAGTCCCCGTCGAACCTCCACTCACAATCCCCTTCGGCAAGCCCGCCTTCTTGGCCAGCTCCAGCGTCTCATTGATCCCACTCAGATCCTCGGCCGACTTACGCCGCCGTGCCTCCCATCCCTTCGTGTGCGAGGCGCCTCCCGAATACGCCATCCACCCTTCAAAACTCATGTTCTTCGACCCCACCACCTTCTGCGCCAGCTCCACCGCCGGCTTTCCATTCGCGATCCCCTGCCGCGTCAACCCCGCATAAACCGACACCACCACCTTGCACTTCACCTGCGCCGCCGCTGCGGCCTCATCCACCCGTTTCAATACGGCCTCATCGTCCACTACAAACAGAAACGTTGCATCCTTGCGCGTCAGCGCAATCGTCCGCATCAGGTTGTTGTGGCTCGCCGGCTGCTTCGTCCACAACACTCCGCGAATCCCCGCCCGCGACATCAACTCACTTTCGGCAATCGTCGCCGCCGTGATTCCGATCGCCCCCAGCGCCACTTGCCGCTTGGCCACGTCCACGCTCTTATGCACCTTCACGTGCGGCCTCAGCAGGATCGGTGCTTTCTTGGCGTAATCCGCCATCGTCTTCAAATTCTTCTCAAACAGATCGAGGTCGATCACCATCGACGGCGTCGGCAGCACATCCTTCGTGATGTCGCGAAAGTCCCGTTTCGCAATCCGTTGTTCCAACTCGGTGTAAGGAAAAGCAGTCGTCATCATGGCGCTAGCGAGAAACTCCCGTCGGGATGTCATGTCTGTAAGCATAATGTCCCAATAGGCCCGCTGCAAATACAAACATCACCGACATCGCACTGACCGCCATCCCTAACTCCGCGCGGTCGCTGATCCAACCCAGCAATGCCGCACTTGGTGCCGCCAGCAGATTCGCCACCAGCAACACGATCGCCGCTGCTGAGCTTCGATGCTGCGGCTTCACATGGTCATACAGCGATACCGCGAGCGTCCCTTCGTAAATGCCCCGGAACAACCCGATCCCCGCCAGCGCCCCCAGCGCCACAGGCAATGTTTCTACCTGTCCTAACAACACCACTACCGGTGCGGCGCACGCAAGGCTCATCGCCTGCATCCCCATTTTCGACTTCACCCGGTCCGCCATCACTCCCCCAATCAACGCTCCCACCATCGCCGCCCCATTTCCCGCCAGCGCCGTATAAAACCCCGCCTCAGCCAGGCTCAATCCAAACTGCTTCCCAAAAATCGCCGGCGCAAACGTGTTGTACCCAATCGTCACAAACAGCACGCACGCAAACGCCATCGCGATCCGCCGCACTGCTTCGATCTTGAAGCTCTGCTGGAATCCCGCAAGCAACGCCCCTCCCTCAACAACCTGCACCACATCCCGCAACCGCCAGGCCATCACCAGACTCAACAACACCCCAATGCTGCCGAACAAAACAAACCCCATCCGCCAACCATAATGCTGAGCGATCCACCCGGCCGCAAATCCACTCGCGATCGGCCCAAAGTACTGCGCCGTCTGATGGATCGAGATCGCCCTGGCTCTTGTGTCCTTGTGATGCCCCGCCAGCAGCGCATGCGAAAGCGGCGGATAAAACGCCTCACCCCCGCCAGTCACAAAAGCCCGCGCCACAAGCAAACCCACCAACCCAACGCTCAACCCGCTCGCAATCGTCCCCAGGCTCCACACCATCACCGCCAACGTCACAATCCGCGCCTTCGAATATCGGTCCCCCAGCGCCCCGGCCAGCGGAGACACCAGCGCCACCACAATCGAGAACACCGTTGCCACCAGCCCCGCCTCATACCCACTCAATCCCAGCTCAGCCCGCAACGGCGCCAACACAACGCTGTAGATCTGCTTGTCGGCCTGATGCACCGCGTAGGCACACCACAGCAAGACAACCACTTCCCACTTTGAAGGGACTTTCACTCGTATTTCGCCATTTCCAATGTGATGCTCTTCTTCCTTCTTATGTTCGCGCAATCGATCCAACTCGACCGTCCCGCCGACTGGCTCCTCGAAAACAAAGACGGCCGCATCCGCTGCTCCTCTCCCGACCGCCAGTCCTTCATCTCGATCGAACCCATCGCCACCAAACTCACCGACCCCTCGGCCATCCTTCGCAGTCAATTCGCTTCTGCCACCAACCTCCGCATCAAAGGCCCCGATGCCGAGTTCCTCATCAGAGGCAACCTCCAGGCCCGCGCTCACCTCGCCCTCCGCGGTCAGGCCGCCACCCTCTACATCGCCGCCGCCCCGCAGGCGCAATTCCCTCAACAACTACCCAAGCTCATCCAAATGCTCCAGTCTCTTCGCCTCGGAGCCTCCTACGAACGCAAAGTCGAACCCCGCGAGCAACCCTACTCAACCAAGTTCCCAACCGGCTGGCGCACCGAACTCGGCCTTTACCGCATGGGTACCTTCGACAACCGCACCGAAGCCAGTGCCGTCTCCCCCAACGCGACAATCTTCATCGGCGACCGCGGCCTCGGCAACTACATCACCCCCAGCCAGTTCCTTTCGTCGCTCGGTTTCCACGAAGGCCGCATGTACAAAGAGAACTCCATGGTCCTCCGCTACCTGCCTGGCGCACAGGCCGGCCTCTACTGGCTCAACAACCGCCTTCGCGGTGCTCGTGTGCTCAACCAACGCGATCGTCCGGACTTAGCCCAACAAACCGCCCAGCAACGCTACCGCTACGGCAACCCCATGAACGCCACACTCCACGCCGGCGACATCGACTTCGACTACCAGGGCCAACAAGGCCGCGCCACGCTCATCACCGAGGTATCCTCCATGGCTGGCGTCACCAACTGGAGCGTCGTCACCATCCACGGCTACTTTGCGAAACAAGGGTCTGAAGAAGAGGCCAAATCCGCTCTTGCCCACGCCCTCGATACCTAGGCCATCAACCCCCGCTGGCTCGCCACCAAGCGCCACTTCCAACAAGTCGACGCCGACAATATTATCCGCACCACCAAAGAGATCAACGCGATCCACAGTCGCACCATCGCAGAGCGCAACGCCTCAGCCGACGCCCGCGCTCGCGTCAACGGCGACCTGCTCAGCGGCACCTTCCGAGTCGTCGATCCCACCACCGGCGAAACCGCCACCGTCCAGGCAGGCTCCAACTTCTACTACCGCGTGATCGATCCCAGTTTCCCGCCCACACCCGTCAACCTCACGCGTCTGTTGCGCATCGATTGGGACACTCAGTAAGCTCACCTCGCCTCGCGACAGGCCAATTTGCTTCCCCTTGATGCTGATGCTTCTGCCTATGAAGGTTCATCAGGAACTGCAAGACGTCCTTCACCTGGCAGTGCCGCGCGCATTAGGCCACACACATCAAGCAATCACTTCAACTCCTACAGCGGCTTACCCCAATGCGCCACCAACAGGCGATTCTCTCCGTCGATTGCTGCGCATCGATGGGGGCTACGTGAGCTTCCCGCGCCCCGCCACTGGCCAAGTCGTTTCCACTTCGCCCTTGCGATGCCCATGCACTTGCTCATGCAGGTTCATCACCACGCACACATGATTCATCAGGATTTGCAGCTTGTCGCCCACGTGAAACTTCCGCTCGCACTGGGTCACATCGATAAACCCGTGCTCTTCGTTCATCTTGTGAAACACCGCACCTTCAGCGTTCAGCACCTTGCCAAAAGTCACTCCCGGATCGTTCAGCAAACGGTCTGAGGAGAACGTCTTCGAGCCCCCATCGATAATCACCTGTCCGGGCACCGACGTCGAAACCACCGTCGCAATCACCGTCGCCGCACAATCCTCAAGCAAACAAGCCCCGCCATGAATCGTATTGCGGTCGTTAAAGATATACGTGCCAGGTCGCATTTCTGTCATGCCAAAGATCATGTGCGACTGGTACATCGTCGGCGTCGATCCACCCGAAACCACATTCGGTGTATGCCCGGCCTTGTCCAACGCCTCGAGCGTCTGATTCAGCATCACATTCAGCTTCGTCATCTCCCCCATACCCTCTTCGCCAATATGCTTGATATGGCCTGGATAGAACGATATGCCGTCATAGCGTACATGCGGCAACTTCTTGATGGCCGCAATCAGTGGCGCCAGTTCGTCCGGCTTCACACCCACCCGGTGCAGCCCCGTGTCCATCTCAACAAAAATCTTCGCCGGCACTTGCGCTGCCGACAACGCCTCGGTTGCCTCGAGCGAATCGAGGGCCACTGTCAGGCTCGTGCGTCGCGCCACTTCCTTGAGCCGTGCCATCTTGGCCGGGCCGATCGTTGGGAAGGCCACCAACATTTCCTGTGGGCTCGCCTGCAACATCACTTCAGCCTCTCCCGGCTTGGCGACCGTCAACCCCATCGCCCCCAATTCCATCTGCTTGCGAGCCAGCACCGGGCTCTTATGCGTCTTCGTATGCGGCCGCAAAGCCAGCTTATGCTCGTCGCAATAGTCGGCCATCCTCTGCAGGTTGGCGTCCATGATGTCGAGATCGACCACCAGGGCCGGGGTATCCAGATCGAAAATATTCACGTTATTTGAAATCAACTTCGATGCGGCCACCAAGGCCGCGATATAGCAGCACAATGTTCTTTGGCTTGTGCTTGCCGTCAATGGGGAAGTACAGCAGCCCTTTGGTCGGAGTCTTGATCTCCCCCGCCGGCAACTCCTTCTCCTCAAGAACCTTCTTCATCGGGTTCTCTTTTTCCTTCTTATCGTTCACTTCCGCGTTCGGCGTTTCGATCTGCGTGGTTCCATTCCCGATGCCTCCCCCATTGCCAGGCAACTGCATTGGCCCACCGCCCACAGGCCCACTCCAAACGGGCCCATTGTTCTGTCCCATAATTCCTGACGATGGCCCCCGCTGCGACTTGATGATCAACCCGCCCGTTCCCGTTAATTGCGCCGGAGCAAACGGCTTCGTCCGCTGCCCGTCGTCGGTGGTCAGCAACTGAAAATCGTCACGGTCAATCTTCACGCCCTCTTCCATCCTGGGCTTGATCGTGACTTCGACCACAAAAATATAGCCGTTCATTTCATCGCCTAGCACCTGCTTCACGGCTTCTTTGTTCGCATGAACGGTCGCCAGAATTTCCATCCGGTCGCTGGCCCCGCGACCCGTTCCAACTTTGGGCTCCTCAGGTTTGGCGCCATACAGCGCCACAGTCATGGCAAGCAAAGCAATCAGTTTCATTTGTCTCTTCCTAACCATGATTTGACGCTCTTCGATACCTTCTCCGTTGCATCCTGTTGCACAAAGTGGCTCGCCTCCGGGATTGTGACCATCGTCAAATCATCCACCCAATCCCAGGTTCCATCCAGCGCCGGCGCCAGCAGCGCCGTATCTTTCAACCCATGAATCAACAACACCGGCATTGCGAGTCGCCTCACATCATTCGATTGCTGATACGGCGGTCGCGGATAGTTTTTCTGGTAGTAAGCCATCATGCTTTCGAGGCTCGACCGCTCAAACGCTTCCACATAAGCCTTCTTCGCCTCAGGATCCTTCACCCATCCAGCCAGTGCCGCCGCCGTCAGCTTCGCATGCGATCCCGGTTCTTGAAACCGCCGCGCATATTCGCTCGCCTTCTGCTGCTCCGGATTCGTCGCCAGCTCTCGCGACAATCCGCGCGGATGCGGCAAATTCAGAATCACCAGCTTCTCCACCATCTGCGGCACATTGAGCGCCACTTGCCACGCAATCGCCCCACCCCAGTCATGTGCCATTACGATTGCCTTCGAGCGACCGTTCGCCCGGATCACACTCAAGACATCGCCCACCAGCAGCTTCATGTCATAGTTGTCGAGCCCCGCCGGTTTGTCCGACAAGTTGTACCCACGCAAGTCCATTGCTACGCATCGGTACCCCGCGTCCCCAAGCACCTGCATCTGGTCGCGCCATGTGTACCAGAAATCCGGAAATCCATGCACCATCACCACCAGTGGCCCGTCGGCCTTTCCATAGCTGGCGTAATGAATCTTTACGCCATCGTTGTTGGCGTATCCATGTTCAAACGGTACGGAGGAAAGTAAGAGCAGCAGCAGGGGCGTCATTGGACGCTATTTTAGCTCTTCGTCAAGGAGGCTCAGCAAATCGTTCAATTTCTGCTTTTGATCGGGGAGGACCTTCGTCGCCTTCACCTGGGCTTCGAGGGTTTCAACCTGGTCCGCCAGGTGCAAACAAGCTAAAACCGCGGCACGGTTGGAGTCAACAATGCCGCGGTTCGCAATACTTCTCATAATCTCGTCCACTCTGGCTGCCAGAGTTTCGACGCGCTTCGGATCTTCGCCGGTGACGACGGTGAACTGTTGTCCGTAAATGGTTACATGAACCGGGGTGGACAAGGTTGTGATCCTATTCGGCCGAAGGCAATTCCATCTGGTCGAGTAATTTGGAGATCCGGCTGGCGGCCGTCTTGTTTTTCGACTTTGCCGCCACAAGTTCCGAATTCAGCCGGTCGATTTCCTTCTGCAGCGCAGCCTTCTCCTTGCGAAGTGTGGCTACCGCTTCAAGCGCCTTCACAACTCGGTCTTCGAGTTGCGAGAGCAAATCAGCGTCCTGTTCAATCAAGAGATCTTCCGACATGGTTCACTCCTAGATGGTAATCGGCTTGCGCGGCTTCGGCGTACCGGCCGGCAATGCGGCCTGTGCCTTATCAACCAGCGCCTTGAATCCAACTGCATCGTGCGTCGCGATATCCGACAGCACCTTGCGGTTCAGGTCGATTCCGGCATGCTTCAATCCGCTCATAAAGCGCGAATAGCTCATCCCGTTCGCCTTCGTGGCGGCATTGATACGCACAATCCACAGGCGGCGGAAGTCACGCTTCTTGCGACGACGGCCAACGTATCCGTACTTCAGGGCCTTTTCAACGGCTTCCTGGGCGGCACGATTCAGTTTCGATTTCGTGAGGAAGTAGCCTTCGGCTAGCTTCATTGTTTTGTGGCGATAGTCTCTACGACCAGTACCACGTTTTGCTCTTGGCACGTTTCTTCTCCTTTGAGTTTCAGTTCATCTCTTTCCGGGCTTTGCGGGCACGTGCATGTAGCCTCGCTTGCGCCGGGTCACGCCAGTTAGGCGTAGGGCAGCATGTCGCGAACAGCCTGGATATTGGCGGAGCTGACACTGCCCGGCTCGCCAAGTCTGCGCTTGTTCGCGTTCGATTTGCCTGCGAAGAGATGGCGGGCATTCGCCTTGCCACGCTTGAAGCCGCCAGAGGCAGTCTTCTTGAAGCGCTTCGCAGCGCCCTTATGGGTTTTGAGCTTCGGCATCGAAGTAAAGTCCTTTTGGGATTGAGTAGACAAGAGAAAAGGCCGCAGGGGGCTGCGGCCCTCGTCTACCTCTTTAAATCTTAACACGATCCGCTTCTAACCGGCTAGCCATCCTCGCCGCCACCTGTGGGTTCCTCGCCGCCACGTTATATTGCTCGGCCGGGTCCAGATCGAGGTGATACAACTCCCCCTTCCGGTACTTCCAGGGCCCCTCTCTCAATCCCTCAAGCTCCGGCCCCAAAAAGTAGTGATAACTCTCGCGCGGAGAGATCGCCGTTCGCCCACGCAGTAGAGGCATCAGGTCATGGCTGTCATAGATCCGATCCCCCGGCATCGGTGCTCCAGCCGCCGCAGAGAACGTCGCAAAAAAGTCCAGAGTGGACACCATTTCGCTCGATGTTCGCCCTCCGGGGATCGCGCCCGGCCAACGCGTCAGAAACGGCACCCGGTGCCCACCTTCCCACGTTGTCCCCTTCGCTCCTCGAAACAGACTCTTCGATCCCGTATGCCATGGCTCCACCCCCGCCGCCAACATCCGCGGCGGCAACTCATGCCAAGGCCCGTTATCGCTCGCAAACACCACCATCGTGTTCCGATCCAGATTCCGTGCCTTCAACTCGGACATAATCTGTCCCACAGACCAATCAAGCGTCTCAATCGTGTCCCCATACAACCCCGCCCGCGACCGGCCCCTCCGCGACTTCGGCGCGCTCACCGGCAAGTGCGGCATCGCATAGGGCAGGTACAAAAAGAATGGGTTCTCTCCCGCCTTCCGTATAAACTCCGTCGCCTCGTTCGTATAACGCTCGGTCAGATTCGATTGATCCGTCACATTCTCAATCGCATCCTGATTCCGCCACAGCCGCAGCGGCACATCCGTCTTCACCCACGGCGGAATCATATCGTTGCTGTACAACAACCCCAGATACTGATCAAACCCACGCGAGGTCGGCAGATACGTCGCCGGGTTATGCCCGATATGCCACTTCCCGATCGCCGCCGTCTTGTAGCCATGCCCCTTCAAGTGCTGGGCAATCGTGATCTCGGATAGCGGTAACCCACCCACCGATTCCGGCCCCAGATTCCTTGGCAGCCCAGCCCGCTTCGCATAACGCCCCGTCAACAATCCCACCCTCGAAGGCGTGCAGACACTCGCCGCCGCATAGCCGGAAGTAAATCGCACACCTTCCGCGGCCAGCTTGTCGAGATTGGGAGTCTGTATATTGGGATGCCCGTAGCAGGAGAGGTCGCCGTAACCCATGTCATCGGCGAAAAGAACAATGAAGTTCGGTTTGCGGGATTGGGCAGCGGCAATCGCCCCGCTGCCCACTTGAAGAAATTGCCGTCTACTCGTCATCTGTTAGATGAGTATAGTTCGCGGCCGCGATGATCTTCTCCGCCTGCAGTTGAGGCACAAAATCGTAATGGTCAAATTCCATCGCGAAAGTCGCCCTGCCCTGCGTCATCGCTGTCAGATCATTTTGATAAGACAGCATCTCCGCCATCGGCACCATCGCCCGCAGCGTCTGGCTACCAGCATTTACCTCCATGCCTGCTACACGGCCCCGCCGGCTGTTCAGGTCTCCGAGCAGGTCGCCTGCATACTCGACAGGCGTCTGCACCTCCACCTTCATAATCGGTTCGAGTAAAGCCGGTTTAGCCACCGCCATTGCCGCCTTGAACGCCTTGCGCCCCGCCATCTTGAAGCTCATTTCGTTCGAGTCAACATCATGGTAGCTGCCGTCGTAAAGCGTCACCTTGAAGTCCACCATCGGGTATCCCGCCAGCCAGCCCATCGAGGCTGCTTCTTGAATCCCCTTTTCCACTGCCGACACATACTGCTTCGGCACCGATCCGCCAAACGTTGCATTTACAAACTCAAACTGCTCGCCACGTCCCAACGGTTCGAGCTTCACCTTGCAATCGCCAAATTGTCCATGCCCGCCAGACTGCTTCTTATGGCGGCCCTGCACATCCGCGAATCCCCGAATCGTCTCCCGATAGGCAATCTTCGGCGCTCGCAACTCCACATCCACGTGGTACCGCTTGCGCAGCCGCGCCACGATCACCTCGACATGCTGCTGCCCATTACCCGCCAGCAGAAACTCCTTCGTCTGTGGGTCCCGGTAAAAGCGCAGGCTCGGGTCTTCTTCGAGCACCTTATGCATGCCGTTTGCCAGCCGGTCTTCGTCATTGCGGCTCTTGGTCACAATCGCGTAGGCGATCGCCGGCTCTGGCACCTGCACCGCTGGCCAAACCTGCTGCTTCGATTTGTCTGACAGTGAATCGCCCGTGTGCGTCTCTTTCAGCTTCATCACCACACCAATGTCACCCGTCGCCAGTTCCGCGACTTCATGGGTCTGCTTCCCAAACGGAGTGCTCAAATGGGCGAACCGCTCATCATGCCCAGTGCGACTGTTGATCAAATGCCCATCGTTACGCAACGTCCCAGCCATCACTTTAAAGTACGTCACTCGACCGGAAAACGCATCGGCAAGCGTCTTGAATGCAAAGATGCTCGCGGGTGCCTTTGTCTCCAGTGCCGCCCTTTCCAGCGGGGACGGCAATGCTTCACAGATGAAATTCAAAAGTTCTCGGATCCCCTGATCGGCCAGCGCACTCACCCCGAGGATCGGAAACAGCTTCCGCTCGATAATCTCGTGCTTCAATCCCGCGTTCAGATGCTCCGGCGACAACGACCCCTGGTCAAAGAACTCCTGCATCAACTCATCGTTGTCTTCCGCAATCATCTCAACGAGTTCTTCCTGCGATTCCACAGAACAACAACGGCGTCCGAATCGTTCGCGAATCGAACTCACAATATTGGTAAAGCTGGCCCGTTCATGATCCAGCTTGGTCACGACAAACACTACCGGCAAGTGAAACTCGGCGGCAAAATTCCAGGCCTTCTCGGTCTGCACCTGCACGCCGACAGATCCATCGACAACCAGAAGCATCGCGTCTGCCGCTGGCAGGCAAAGGCGTGCGTCATGAATAAACGTGTTGAGTCCAGGCGTATCGAGAAGGTTGATTTTCTTTTTCGAATACTCAAGGGCAGCGATTCCCGTCGAAATGCTATGTCGACGGGCGACTTCTTCTTCGTCGAAGTCAGTGACGGTTGAGCCTTCTTCCGTTCGAAGAAGGCGGCTAGTTGCGCCGCCGGCGTAGAGCATGGCACTTACGAGCATGGTTTTGCCCGCATGCGCATGCCCCGCCAGCGCTACGTTCCGGATTTCGGAGCTGTTGTAGAAACGCATGGTCAGGTCCCCTCCTGAGGGACTGACAGTCAAATATCACAACGCGATTGCAGTGTGAAGGGGCCTTGGTGGCTAGGAAGGTAGCTTTTCAATTGCTACGTCCCGGCTGGCATCCGGGGCGATATGGTCATACAGCCGGGCAATTTTCAAAATGCTCACCACGCGTTCTGTCGGGCTTGCCAGTCGCTATTCTCCCCCAGCCGCAGCAACCTTGGTCCGCGCCTGAATGATGATCCCCAGCGCCGCGCTATCCATGTACGCCACATCGGCAAAATCAAGTGCAATGCGCTTCTTGTCTTGCTTCAACAAGGCATCGATGGCCCACACCAGGTCTATCGGCTGGCTCCCCATCGTCAACTTCCCAGACAAGGCAATGATGGAGACTCTGCTTTCATGGTCAATCTGTGTCAATTCAAATGGCATAACTGGATCAGAACCCACCTAGGGTAACAGCTTGCAAGCGATATCATGATGCGCAATCCACACCATGAGCAAGATCAATCCCTTCCTGTGGTTCAACGTCAATGCGGAACAGGCCGCTGAATTCTATCTCTCGCTCTTTCCCGATAGGAGAAAAGTGCACGAACTCCGCTCCAGTGGCGTCGGCCCATGGCCTGCAGGCGAAATCGCCACGATCACCATCGAACTGATGGGCCTCGAAATGACTTTCCTCAACGGTGGCCCTGCTCATTCGCTCACCCCGGCCTTCTCATACTCCGTCGCCTGTCAGGACCAGGCTGAGATCGACCTCTATGGGAACCGCCTTCTCGACGGCGGCACTCCCATGGCCTGCGGCTGGATCACCGACAAGTTCGGCCTCTGCTGGCAGATCGTCCCCCACAACATCGGCGACCTCCTCAAGAATCCCAATGCCATGGCTGCCATGATGCAAATGGTCAAATTCGACATTGCGACTCTCGAGGCCGCCGCGAAAGGCGAGTAGAGACCCATGCAAACAACCACCGTGGTTTTCGTCCACGGCTTCATCAGTTCACCCGAATGTTGGCATTACTTCCTCAAACGTCTACGGAAGGATCCTGATTTCTCCCCTGCGCGATTTCAGTTTCTTGCCTTTGAATACTCGACAGCTTTACTCCAATTGGATCCACGAAAGCGAATCCCCACAGTTGCTGATTGCGCTAGCGAACTTGGAAAGTTCCTCAAGCTCCGATGTCCCGACGGCCAACTCATCCTTGTAAGTCACAGCATGGGAGGTTTAGTAATTCAAAACTACATCGCGGAAAGGCTAGGCGGTCAGGGCAGGTCACTCGAACGCATCCGCTCGGTGATTCTCTTCGCCACACCCAACCGCGGCTCCAACATGATTGCCTCCTTGCGCGGCATCCTCGGAAAGTTCATCGACAATCCACAGGATCAGCGGCTGACAACACTGGATGAGGAAACTGCGGCAACCTCCGAAATCATCGTCCGCCACGTTCTTGCCGCCAAAAAGGCGGATGCCAACAACTGTCCGATTCCGTTTCGCGTCTTCTGGGGCAGCGAGGATAAAATTGTGCCTAAGGCTTCGGCCCGCGGACCGTTTGTTGAAGCCTCGAGTCTGCCCGGAGGACACAGCGAGATCCTTCAACCGGACGATTACGATCCCGATGACCTCCGCTACCTGGCCCTGAAGGATTCACTCCTCAATCCCGTTGGCCACCCCTCGCGCTACGAGATCGATTTGTCTGAAGTGCGGCTATCAGTCTCGCCCGAGTCGCTCGAAAACGAGTTCAGTCTTCCCGATCTTGACCGACCCTTGAGTATTCGTACAGACAACACCGCAGTGCGTACTCTCACCGCAATCTTTTCCGCACAGAATCGATGTCACATCCCCTACGAGCAGACCTACCGCAGTATCGATGGGCATGTCGAACTACTCTATGTGTCATCCCCGAACGAGGCCTCGCCTTCCGCTCGCAGCCGCTATCGTCGAGAAGGTAAGGACTTGCAGTGTTTTGTTACTCCTCCGGCTGACAATTACGATGCGCCCTTCACTTACGTCAACGAAGTGAAGGTCTACGGCGGCTTCGGAGCAGGCCAGCGATCCTGGCACAACCACATGAATCCAGCCGCGAACTACAGGTTGGTGCGGTTCATTCTCGACCTGAGAAAGTATCGGGACCGCGGCTATCAGCTAGCAGCCGAACCCGCCTTCTATTACTACGAAGAAGATTCCGAAGATCACCGGCTCTGCAAGAATCGTTCACGTTCTCAACCATTAACTCCGCTCCCCGGCCCTGATCCCTGCTTCCGCACCTAGGAACTCAAGAACCTGCGTTGCGGCGTAATCGACATGATTTGGGACTTCAAATAACAACTCTCTTCAGACCAAAATCTCGCGGATCACTCGCCCGCCAATATCGGTGAGCTTCTTGTATCGGCCGGCATGCAGATAGGACAGTCGGTTCTGATCGAGACCCATCAGGTGCAGCAACGTGGCGTGCACGTCGCGCAAGGGGATTTCCTCTCCCTCGGCTCGCACGCTGAAATCATCTGTTGCCCCAAACGTCGCTCCAGCCTTCACGCCGCCACCAGCCATCCACATGGCAAGCCCATACTGATTATGGTCCCGCCCCGGCTTGTCGGTGGTCAGGTTGTTGTCAAACGGCGTACGCCCCATCTCTGAAGCCCACACGACCAGCGTGTCGTCCAACATGCCGCGCGACTTGAGATCCTTCAACAGGCCCGCAACAGGCTTGTCCACTTCTTTGCAGTGGATCGGGATTCGCTCCCCAATGTTCCCGTGATCGTCCCATCGGTCGCCTCCTGCCCCGTGGAGCACTTTGACAAATCGCACCCCGCGTTCCACCATCCGTCTCGCGAGCAGGCACTGTCGTCCGAAGGGCTCGGTGATCTCCTCATCCAGGCCATAAAGTTTCTTGGTAGCCTCGCTTTCGCCACTAAGATCTACCAGTTCCGGCGCGCGCGATTGCATGCGAAACGCCAGTTCAAAAGACGCGATCCGGGCGTCAAGTTCGCCTGTATGAGAGCGTTCAGCGCTATGTTTCTCGTTCAGCCACTTCAGCAAATCAAGTTCCTGTCGCTGTCCGGCAACACTCTCCGGTCGCGGATGCAGATCGACAATTGGCGTGGAGCCATTACGAAACAACGTCCCCTGATAGGCTGCCGGCAGAAAGCCATTACCCCAAACGCCTGCTCCGCCGATCGTCGCCCCGCGGCGATCGCCCATCACGATGAATCCAGGCAAGTCGCGATTCTCACTGCCGAGTCCGTACGTAACCCACGCCCCGATCGACGCGCTGCCTGGAAATTGATTACCGGTCAGCGAATGATAAACAGCGGGGCCATGGTTGTTGTTGTCGACTTTGATGCCGTGTACAAAAGCCAGATCATCGACTGTGGATGAAAGTTCAGGCATCAACCCGGAGATCCATCGCCCCGTCTGCCCGTGTTGGCGAAACGGCGAGACCGGAGGAATGATTCGATTAGGCGCTGCCGAGAAGGTTGCAATCTCTCCGCTGGTTCGTTCCGCCCTCGGCATTTGCTTTCCTGCGTACTTCGTTAGCGCCGGCTTGTGCTCAAAGGTGTCCATTTGCGAAACGCCACCTTCCATGAACAGAAAGATGCACCTCTTGGCCCGGCTCAAGTGATGCTTTGGCTTCGGGGCCATGGGGTCTTCCGTCATGTCCGCAAGGGCGATGCCGCCCAATCCCAGGTAAGAACTTAGCAGCAACTCGCGTCTGGTTTTCATTGGCAGCTACTCCACATAAACAAACTCATTGGAACTGAACAAAATTCTGCAAATGCTCTCGAGGCTTGCCTCAGCCCTTTGGAACTTCTCCGATTCTTCCCTCGCCGCCGACCGATTTAGAACCACGGCAAATGCTCGCTCGATTTGAGCCTTACGGTTGGGGCCCACTTGCTCGACAATCCGGTTGGCCAGCTGCGCCGCCTCTCGCTGTACCAACGTTCCATTCATTAACGACAAAGCCTGCAAGGGTGTCGTCGTTGAACTGCGGCGATCACACGATTCGCTGAAGGGAATCGCATCAAACGCAGCCATCATCGGCAACGGCAGCGAGCGCCGCTGGAAGATGTAGATCGATCGCCGACGCGCATCGTCCTCGCTTTCGTTCGATTCCCACATCAGCTCGCCAGTCCTTCCATATCTGGCAAAGTCAGCCAGATCCTCCGGCAATGGAGGAAACACGCTCGGTCCGTGCATCTTCGGATTGAGCCTGCCACTTGTATAAAGTATGCTGTCGCGAATTGCCTCAGCCTCAAGCCGTCGGCGTTGGTATCGCGAGAACAACCGGTCCTCCGGTTTTGCAGTTGGATTTTCGGCAGCCTGTTGAAACGTACTCGATAGCAGCATCAGCTTGTGCATGTGGCGCAGGTCCCAGCCGGAATCCATAAACTCTGTTGCCAGCCAATCCAGCAGTTCGGGATGGGACGGGCGATCCCCGTTCTTGCCGAAGTCGCTAGTGGTCCGAATAATGCCTTCGCCAAAATGCTGTTGCCAGATTCGGTTCACCATGACGCGAGCCGTCAGCGGGTTCTCCTTGCTCACAATCCATCGCGCCAGTGTGATGCGCTGCCCGCGGGTTGGAAATTGCCGGTAACGATCGGTCTCGAAACTGGCGTTTTGGAAGCCCCTGCTAATGGCACTCGGAAAGCCAGCCTCAACCACCTCGCCCGGCTGCCGGTAATCTCCACGAGTGAGGACCCGCGTCGGTGCAATATCCGGGCCGCTCGGCGGGCCAGGCACGTTGGTCACAGCAAGAACATTCGCCTTCCATCGCTCCAGCCGCCTGCGCAGGATGTCGAGCGTACTGGAAAGTGTCGCAAACCGATTCTTCTCTTCTTCGCTAAAGATCGACTTCGCAGAGTACTTGCGGCGCGCCTCATCTCTGGCATCTTGAACCGTCAACGCCTCATAGCGTTTCCCTGCGTCAATCCCACCTACGCTGTAGGCGTGTTTCAACTGCGCCATCAGCGGCTCCTCGTAGGCGTCAAGTGCAGTCTGCTCTGCTGGGTCTCCAGTACGCTCGGCATTCCTGCGCAAGCGCGCCAACTCTCGAACCTGCTGCAGGCTGAAGATGCGCTGTGGCTTCAGCGCTGCTTCGAGATAAAGATCCTGCTTTGTGAGTGCCTTGCCTTCCGACCGGCTGATGCGGCCCGCGATCAACTTCTTCCGGAGTTCGATTTCAAATGCATCCAGCTCTTTCTTTTCCGGCCCTGTCTTTAAGAGTGCTTCGTATTTTTGGATCTGCGCTTCGGCATGCTGGGCCATCTCTTCGTCTTCATAGGGAACTGGTACGGCACCTGCTGCCTGCGTTGCATTAAAGAATGCTTGCAGCCGATAGAAGTCCTTCTGCGGTATCGGATCGTATTTGTGGTCGTGGCACCTTGCGCATCCGATGGAGAGGCCCAAAAAAATACTGCTGGTGGCTGTTGTCACTTCGGCAAGATAGTTCGCCCGAACTTCGGCCGCAACCAGATTGGAGCGATCCCAGGGAGCAACCCGCAGAAATGCCGTCGGGATGTAGCCTTGCGGATCCGGCTGATAATTATTTCGGCTTTGGCTATGTTCATCACCTCCGGCCAGTTGCAGCAGCACAAAGCGGTCATACGGCATGTTGTTGTTGAAGGCGTCGATCACCCAGTCGCGATATCGCCATACGTTTCCAATCGCGCCGTCCCCTTCGAGACCCGAGGTTTCCCCATAGCGAGCCAGATCCAGCCAATGGCGGCCCCATCTCTCCCCGTAGCGCGGATCCGCCAACAATTTGTCAATCAACTTTTCATAGGCTTTGGGATCGTTGTTCCCGAGAAATGCATCCATCTCAGCGCTTGTCGGCGGCAATCCGATCAGATCAAAATAGAGCCGCCGCACCAGGGTTCGCCTCTCTGCGGCCGGAGCCGGCTTACTTCCAGCACCCTCAATCTTGCTCAATACGAATTGGTCGATTGGGTTTCTCACCCAATGAGCGTTCTTCACCTGCGGCAACTCTGGCTTGACAGGCCGCTCGAATGGCTTCCAGTTACGAATCGCCGCTTCACTGCTCGGGGCCGGCATCGAGCGGATCCACGCTTCGATGCGTTGTAGATCACTCGAGGCGATGCTTTTGCCCAATGGCATCTGCGGGGCCAGTTGGCCTCGAAGTATCCGCATCAGCGGGCTCTTGTCAGGGCTTCCGCCTACCACCGCTCTCCCGTGCTTGCTACCTCCCGCAACAACGGATTCGAACGTGTCAATCGAGAACCCGCTCAATTGCTGCTTGCCGGAATGACAACCCGCGCAGTTCGATTTCAAGATCGGCGCAACGTCTTCAAAGCCCGATCCATTCAATAAGGCTGCAGACAGAAGCAGGCATAAGAGTCCCAGGTGCTGCATGTCACTTATCTTATAAGACCTTTCTCTGCCAACTACAATTGCATTTATGCAGAACACAGCTCAGGCTGCTCCCACCTCCGAGTCAAGCCGGCTTGGCTTGATTGACGCTTTGCGGGGAGTCGCGCTGTTAGGGATTCTCGCCATGAACATCACCGGTTTCGCGATGCCGAATTACTACTCCGAAGCCTTCTCAAACGATCCATCCAAGTTCAACTTTTGGCTCGATGCGTTCATCTCGGTCTTCATGGAAGGCAAGATGCGCGCCATGTTTGGCATGATCTTCGGCGCTGGCATTCTGCTGTTCGTCTCCGGCAAGGAATCTTCAGGCCGCTCGGCGACTGGCCTCTTTTACCGCCGCATGCTCTGGCTCATGCTCTTCGGCCTCATCCACGCCCACCTGATTCTTTGGATTGGCGAAATCCTCTATCTTCACAGCGTTTGCGGAATGTTGGTCTACCTTTTCCGCAACGTCAATCCCTGGTACCTCGCCATGGCTCTACCCTTGGTCGCCATCATCGATTTTGGCGCTGGCACGCTCTTCTACCAGAACATCCGTGAGAAGCGCCTATGTAGAGGCCGTTAAGACGAAAGCTGACCCTCAAAGCAAAGCCTTCACGGAATGGCGCGAGATCGAAAAGACGATGATCCCCAACCGCGAGGACGCCAAAGAAAATAACCAAAAGATGAAGGGCGACTACTCAACCGTCGCCGGCTACCTCCGCCCTCTCGCCTTCAAAGGCCAAACGATCTACCTACCTCTCGAGATTTGGGATTCTGTAGCGCTCATGTTCCTCGGCCTGGCCCTCTATCGTTGGGGCTTTTTCACCGGCAGTTGGTCGAACAGCACCTACTGGAAAATCCTCATGATCGGTTACGGCCTCGGTCTGCCTCTGGTCAGTTACTCCCATTACTACGGCTTCAAGAACTATTCAACCCTTGAGGCGAACCTCCTGGTCATGGAGCGCGTAGCCATCAACTGGGTCAGCCTCATCTACCCCTTCCAGCGCATCCTGCTCGTGATGGCTCAAGCTTCCGCCTTGATCCTGCTCTATCAGGCGGGCATCGCAAAGGGCTTATTCTCAAGCCTCGAAGCCGTGGGCCGCATGGCCTTCACCAACTACATCATGCATTCGTTGATTTGCACGCTGTTGTTCTTCGGCTATGGCCTGAACTACTTTGCCGTGCTCGACTTTTACCAGCTCTACTATCTCGTGCTCGCCATCTGGGTGCTGCAGCTCATCACCAGTCCAATTTGGCTGCGCCACTTCTACTTTGGTCCGCTCGAATGGCTTTGGCGCAGATTCACCTACTGGAAGCTCCAGCCATTCCGGCGACAGTGACAAAACACTCGTTAGACCTATTCGATGTTCAGCATGACGACAGACTTTGGTGGCAGCATTGCCTTCACAACGCCATTCAAAATCTGTGCGCCGTCGAATGTGGTTGGAATCAGCGCATTGGGTTGCTCAAATGTATTGCGCGCATCCATGGTCCCAGCCGTCAGGATTCTTCCCGAAACCTTGGCCGGAACTGCACCCTCCAGTCGAATCTCGATCGCGATAGAACGATTCGGGTCCGCGTTGGCCAACCCGGCGTACATCTTGCCAGCTCCATCTCGCACTGCGGATGCACTAATCGCCGGGATCGTGTGTTGGTCTTTGTTGTACCAGGGGGTTGTCAATTGGATCCCGAGGCTCGTTGAATCCATGTAGGGTTGAAACATCTCGAACACATGGTAGGTCGGCGTTAAGACTATCTTTTCCTCTTTGGTGAAGATCATGGCCTGCAGCACGTTCACCATCTGGGCGATGTTCGCCATCTTCACTCGGGTCGCATGCTTCACAAACAGATTGATGTTCATCGCCGCAATCAAAGCGTCGCGCAGCGTATTTTGTTGCTGCAGGAAGCCGCGATTCGTACCTGGTTCCGGGTCATACCAACTGCCCCATTCATCCACGCCAAGCCAGATGCGCTTGGCCGGGTCGTATTTGTCCATGATTGCCGCGTGACGGGTCAGATACTCGTCCAGCTTTAAGGTCTTGCTGAGCGTTCCGGCCCAGGCGTTTTCATCAAATCCATACGCCGGGCCTTTTTTAGCCCAATGGCCGGGCAGCGTATAGTAATGCAACCCGATCCCGTCAAAATGCTTTGAGGCATCCCGCATAAAAACTTCGGTCCAGTTGTAATCAGCATCAGACGGACCCGAAGCCATTTTCATCACCGTTACACCAGCTGGCGGCTTAATAAAGGTCGAGTAGCGACGGGTCACATCAGCGGCATATTCCGGCCTCATGTTGCCGCCACATCCCCATAGTTCGTTGCCCAGTCCGAAGTAAGGTAGCTTCCAAGGCGTTACCCGGCCATTCGCTTTACGCTCATCAGCCAGCGACCCGGCGGGAGAAGTAATGTATTCCACCCATTCGGCCATCTCTCGTGGGGCCCCATTGCCAACATTGCCGCTCACATAAGCTTCTGAGCCAAGCAACTCGGCAAACTCCATGAATTCATGAGTTCCAAAGCTATTCGGTTCCGTCACGCCTCCCCAGTGCGTGTTGATCTTCACCGGTCGTTTCGACCGCGGCCCTACGCCTTCGCGCCAGTTATATTCATCCGCAAAGCAACCCCCTGGCCAGCGAACCACTGGCACTTTGAGATTTCGCAGGGCATTCAGGACATCATTGCGATATCCGCGCGTGTTCGGGATCTTCGAATCCTCTCCGACCCAGATTCCTCCGTAGATCCCGAAGCCCAGATGCTCAGCAAATTGTCCAAAGATCTGACGGTGAACCTTCGGTCCCGGAGCCGAAGCCTTGATCGTGAGTGATGCCGACGGCGGCTGCGCGGACAGTATCGAGCAGAGCAAAACCAATGACAGAGCTCGCATAACCCAACATCATGTCATGTTTGAATTCATTGTTGTAGACTCCGCTTGCCGTCCTTCGAGAGCTCTCAGTGAGATTCGGCCAGGATGAAAACGCCAGCTAAGCTTTCAGCCCCTGGAGTGTTCCCGGACATACCGTCAAAGCCACCATGTAGGATAAAGATCCGTTCGCCGGCTGGAATTTTTCGTTGCTCGCGCAGTTGTTTTGCATCTGCCTGAGCATCATCCCAGTCCCTGTAGCCCCATCGATTCGTGATAAAGCTCCGTGACGCTATGATCGACTCGTGAAAGTCGGTAGCCCGTTGAGGTTGTGCCGGGCATGTCCGACCCGACAGGTAGTAGCTCAGCATCCAAACTGTTTCGTCGTCACTCAAGACCGTTGCCCCCGAGGGGATTTTCGTCTCGAGTAGCCGAATTGCTTCCTGCATGGAATTTAGTTGATGAACAGAACGAGCGATGTTCTGCGGATCTGGTTCATGCATCGCGGCGAAGAGAATGGGGAGAGATATCAACGCCCCCAGCGCAAAGCGAGGAATCCGTCCCACTATGGATTGAACGCCAATCGCGACAACCGGCGTTAAGAGTAGCCCGAGCAGGACTGAATGACGGGTCCGTCCAAACGGGAAGGCTCCAACTGCCGCCGCTAATGTGGCACAGCCGAATGCTGCAACCACCGCAAGGCTCCAGGCACGGCCACCATCAAAGCGCCGATCTGATTGTGGACGCCAAATTGCCACCAGCCCAATCAAGAAGAACAACAAGCAGAGGCCACCTCCAGGGATTGAGCCGGCCAGATAGGAGAATTGCTTTGCTGCCCCTTTCAAAGCGAAATAAGCTAAGCTCTCCCCCGGCATCGGGAAGCCTCTACGAAGGTACCCACCAATAGCTGAGGAGACTATGGATCTGCTGAGGAGATCACTCATCATGAACTGGTAGAGCAACAAGTAAACGCCCACAGCACCGATCTGCGTTCCGGCCCAGGCAAAAAGAAAGGGTTCCCTTACTTTGAAGTCAGCGAAATACATTCGAGCCAGTCCATAAATCGCGAGAGCAGCACACCCGAATGCGGATGAGAATTCGGTGAGGATTCCCAAATCAAGAAAAACACTGGATGCAATCAATCGCCCGAAGGATCGGAACTCAATTGCTTCTTCAAGAAAATACAGCGCCAGAGCCAAAAACAATAAAGCTATCGCGTAGCCGCGAACTTGGCTCGTGAGTGCAACGAGATTGGGCCCTAGCTCTAGAATCAGAAAGCTGCACAAAGCCGCAACGGGAAGCCCAAGACGCTGCAGCCACTTGTAAATCAGCCAGGGAAAGATGCAGCCGCTAAGCACAAAAGGCAGCCGGACGATCAACTCTGACTTGGACAATAGCTGTAAATAATGAACCAGGAAAAAGAAAAGCGGTGGCGCAGTGCCATTCGTTGCGACATTGGAAAGCCAATCCGAATGCTGGGATCGACAGACATGAATTCCCTCATCAGGATTCAAGTACAGCGTCGATGCGTCGAACAGTCTTTGGCCAAGCCAATCGCCAGGCCTGCGGCTACAATCAGCTTTTCAATCCTGGGCTCAAATTTGAACATCCTAATGGCGCCAGCTTGTCAGATCCGCCCCAGCCGGGTGGTTTGCCTCAATTCGTTTCAGGATCTTGTCGAGATACATCGTGTGATAGCGAAGCCTTGAGATGGCGTTCGGCTGGTTGGGATCGCCATTCCAACAGTGTTCGGCGCGGTCGCCATATTTCACTTCGCCACCGTAGTTTGTCGTTTTCAGGAAGTCTTCCATCAGATACACAGCGTTGTTCAGATAGAAGTTGTCCATATCGCCGCAATAAATGTGAAGCTTGCCTTTGAGACTGGGCTCGAGCTTGTTCCAGTCGCGCTGAAGAATGTGGCGCAGGTCGAAGTTGTCGCGCCAGTACTTGGCGACTTCAGGATCGATATCGCCGGTCACCTTATCCCAAAGCCGCTTGGGATAGCCGTCGGCTCCCACGGGCGAGTAGACCGCTTCCCAGATGTCAAACTGCTGTCCGGAGCGAGTCTTCGACCCAAGCGCGAGTTCCATTTGGTTCATCGTCTGGATGGTTGCCGAAACATGCCCAAGGTAGTCGCGCTTGCCGGGGCGCTCGACTTGCCGATGGGTGCCCTGTGTGAAGTAGGCGTTCTTGTCTTCGTAAATGTTGATCGTCGAATGGGCGCGGAAGTCGATCGGGTCCGGGCAGGCTCCGAAGGCTCCGTTGAATTCGGTGGGGTAGAAGATCTGGGCGGCGAGAGCCTCCCAACCGCCGGTGGAGCCGCCGTAGGTGAAGCGGGCCCAGCCTTGTCCGATGCCGCGGAACTTGGCCTCAATGGCGGGGAGCAACTCATACATGATGGCGTCGCCATAAGGGCCGAGGTTGGCGGAATTGACGGCGTAGGAGTCGTCGTAAAACTGATTGGCATGCTGGATCTCGACGGCGAGAAAACGAGGGAAGTTCGCCGAGGTCCACTTCTTGTAGAAGGCATGCGCTTCCTGCTGCACGATGCGGTTGTAGCCGGCGAGCTTGAAGCGATCGGAGTAATCGGGCTTGAGGTTGTCATCGGGCGGTTCGGGACGGAAGCCGGAAAAATCGGCGGGGAAGTGGCCGTGATAGAGCATCAGCGGATACCTGGCGTTGGGGTGTGAGTCGAAGCCGTGGGGAACGAGGATGTTGGCTCCGAGATAGACGGGCTTGCCCCAGAACTTGGTGAGGCGGTCACTCTGGATTCTCCAGTGCTTGATGTAGGTGGTGTCGGCGGGGGGCTGGATGGGTGCGATCCGCTCGGTGAGTTGCAGTTGGATGCTTTGGCCTGGTTTGACGGTTAGTTTGACGGGCTTCGAATAGAGGTTGCCGGGAGCGCGATTCCATTGCCGGCCTTCGCCGCGATCGGTTGGCAATTTGAGGACATGGCCGTCGGCGCGCTGGAAGGTCTCATAGATGTCGAGCAGCGCCTGGACATAGTATTCACCGGGCTTGATCGAGTCGAGGCGTTGGATGGGATAGCCGTAAGCTTCGGCCGAGACTGTGTGGGTTTGCCCAGGGCGGAGGCCATCGATGTCGCTGCCGAAGACAATTTGCGTTTTGGGCGAATCGTTGATTTGGAAGCGGGGCTCGGCCGCGGCGTCGGTGGAGAACAGAATCATGAGCCTGCCGTCGAGCGGTTGGGTGGCGCGATCTTTGGGGAGTTGCACTTGAACTTCGAGGGCTGTGAGCAGTAGCAGGGTCAGCGACGTCATTGAGTTAGTTTACTGGATGGCTTGATCTGTCGAGAGTTGGGCCCGCGGCCTGACGGGTGCTCTATCGATAGAGACACCCGGGGCGTTGGCTTGCGCGGGTCCTGCGAGTATTCAGTTGTCGGAGAGCTGTGAGGGTGCGGGTGGCCTCGGGTTTTGGGTTCGTTGTTACTTGTTTTCTGTTTCTGGCGGCTGCGGGGGCGTGCCGTGTTTTGCGTTCATCTTGTCGACGAAGTCCGCGATGATTTCCTTGGCGAGTTCGACCGCTGGGGATGGCTTCGTTTGGGCGGGTTGCGGTGGTTTGGGGAGTTTGTCGATGGCGATGTCGCCCTGTGCGGTAGGGACGACACGATAGCGCTGGCTCTCCGGACGGGGTGGCAGGGGCTCGGCGTCGGCGATGGGTTCGATTTCGACGTTTTCGCCGTTGCCGATGAAGGCTTCGCGTTGAGCGATCTCAGAGCGGAGGAGCTTGGGTGGTGACGCGGACGGAGGTGAGACCGGTCGAGATTGCGGCGCGAAGTGTGTTGGCTGCGGCCGTGAGAAAGCAGCGCCTTGCGTTGGCGGCCAAGGTGGCCAATACCGATGCGGATCGCGAGTTGATGCGGTTGTTGATCACGCCATTGCGATTGAGCGCCGGGATCACGAGGCTCGCGCTCGTGCTCGATGCGCCGCTGAATCAGGTGAGCTTCGCGGCGGTTGGTGGAGTGATTGATCGCTATGAAGTGATGGAGGTTCCTTCTGGCGCGGCGTTGATGGCTCTTCGGACGAGGGCCAAGCCAGCGCGGAAAGCCAGTGTGCGGATTGTTGCGGACCCAGTGTTTGATGCGATGGATTCGCGGGCCAAGAAGGATGAAACGATTGTGAGCGAGGAGGTTGGCGGGCCGGCCCGATTGCATTTCTCCCGCATCGAAGCACAAGAGATTTTGAAGATTGCGGGAGAGGGCAATGGTGTGCAGCACCTTGGGCTAGCGGCAGAGAAAGGACTGCTCGGGCAAAAGGCGTTTCGCGAGGCTACGATCGTGCATTTGGCGACGCATGCCCAAGTGGATGAAGAGCGCCCTGAGTTGTCGGCGGTTTTGTTTTCGGCCGTCGATGGCAGTGGCCGCAGCAGGAACGGACACTTGAGGTTGTATGAGATTTATCGCCTGAGGCTGGCGGCGGATCTAGTGGTGCTGAGTGGATGTACGACGGCGCTGGGAACGGAGTTGAGCGGGGAAGGAACGATGAGCCTGGCGCGCGGGTTTATGTATGCGGGCGCGGGGAAGGTATTGGCCAGCCAGTGGGAGGTGGAGGACCGGGCCACTTCAGAATTGATGACGCGGTTTTATGAGGGGTTACTGCGAAAGCGGTTGCCGGCGGCCGCGGCGTTGCGGCAGGCGCAATTGGGAATGCGGGCGGATGCGCGATGGAAGCATCCTTACTATTGGGCTGGCTTTCGATTGGCGGGTGATTGGCGCTGATGATCGAGAAGGCGCAGCTTGAGGCGTTGTTGGGGCGGCTGGACGCCGATGCGGAAACGGCGGCGTTGCGCTATGAGGAATTGCGTCAGCGGCTGATTCGCTACTTTCGCTGGGAACGCAGTGGGGAGGCAGAAGATCTCGCCGATGAGGTGTTGAACCGGGTGGCTCGAAAGCTGGCCGATGGTGAGGCTATCGAAGTGGTGGAGCGCTATGCGGCGGGTGTGGCGCGAATGTTGCTGCGCGAATCGCTGACGCGAATCCAGCGACGAGACGTGGCGCTGAAGAAAATGGTGGTGCCGGAGCCTGTGGACCGTGAAGCTTTGGCGGGCCTCGATGCTTGTCTGGCGGAATTGCAGCCGGAGCAGGCAAAATTAATCCTCCGATACTACGCAGGTCAAGGCAGTGCGCATATTGCGGTGAGAAATCAAATGGCAATGGAATTGGGCCTGGAGTTGAACGCGTTGCGCAATCGAGCCTTGCGAATTCGAGAGCGGCTTGAGGCTTGCGTGCAGCGGAGATTGGGGAAATTGCGTGATAAATCGATGAATCGGGACACATCAATTTGAAGCACCAATATTCAAGAGCGGAAATCGAAAACTACCTGCTGGGTCATGGCAGCGAGGAGGAACGCGCTCGATTTGCCGAGGAACTGATTGCGGACGCAGATTTTGATGCCCTGATTCGAGAAGTTGAGGCCGATAAGGTGGATGCCTTGGCGCGCGGCGAGCTGAAGGGGAATGATGCCGAGGCCTGGCGGGAGTTTCTTGCCAGCACTGGGCAATTGGATCGATTGCGCGTGGCACAAGCGCTGGCGGAGAGAGTTCGGCCGCGACGTCCATTCCGCGTTTGGTTGCAAGTGGCTGCGGCCTTCCTGATGATGGTCAGCGCGGCCTGGTGGTGGACGTGGCGGGAGAAACCTCCGGTGCCGCTGGTTGCGGCATTGCGGGTGAATCTGGATTTGCCAAGGGACGTGACCCGCAGTGCAGGAAAAGAGGGGCAATTGCAGATCGCTGGCAAGGTCGGCGAGGTGGAATTGCGCTTTGCCGTTGCTGAAGAGCCAGCTAGCGGATATCGATTGCGGATGCGGAACGCCGCGGGCAATCTTCTGCTCGAGCGGGAAGGGAAGGGTTGGCCGACTGGGACGCTGGCGATTGTCGTGCCCGCTGCGTCATTTCCGCAAGGGATGATCGAGCTGGAACTGCTTGCGTTGGGTGCGAATGGAAGCGAAAGCCCGGTGAGTTTTCATCGGGTCCGTGTGGTGCGTTGAGCTTAGCTGTTGTGATTTGCAGCGAGCCAGAGGATGAAGTCCTTGTCGCCGTCGAGGAAGTCGTAATCGGGGAGTCGTTGGGGCTCAGCCCAGAGGATCTGCTCGAATTCGTAGTTGACGGGGACGCCGGTGAATTGCGTGACGCTGTAAAAGAGGAGCTCCACCGGGGGGCGCTCGTTGTAGCTGAACTGATAGCGCTGGAGCATGTCGCCGATCGAGGCGTCGATGCCGACTTCTTCGCGGAGTTCGCGAGCGAGGGCGAGCTCCGGCGATTCACCCGGTTCAATCTTGCCACCGGGGAATTCCCACTTGAGCCCATGCCAATCGTTCCGCTTGCGCTGTCCGATCAGTATCTTGCCGCCGTGGGTGACTACGCCCGCTACTACCGCAACTACTTTCGACATCGATTGCCATATCGTATACCCTGTCGCGGTTTATCGGAGAAAATAGTAGGACTGTGTATAGCGCAAAACTGCTGGATCACTTTTCGAACCCAAGGAATGTTGGAGAGGTTACGGATGCTTCTCTGAAGATCGCGGTTGAGAACCCGGTCTGCGGGGATCAGTTGCGGGTCAGCGTCAGGATCGAAAATGGGCAGATCTCCGAGGCTCGCTTTCTCGCGCGAGGGTGTACCTCTGCGATTGCCTGTGGGAGTGCGCTGACAGGATGGCTGACAGGGAAAAATCTGAAGGCTTTGCATGGCTTGGTGGCTGCCGAGGTTGAAGCTGAGGTGGGCGGATTGAATCCAGAATCAAAGCATGCGGCAGTGCTGTGTGCGGATGTAGTGAAGCAACTGGAGGCGGCGTGGAAGAAGTCCTGAACGAGTTGCAGGAGTGGCTGCGTATCGCGAGCGTCAGTGCGGACCCGCGTGCGGTCGACGATGTGCGACGCGCAGCCGAGTTTACCGCCGGGATGTTCGAGAGAGCAGGGCTGGAAGGTGTGAGGTTGATCGAGGGGGATGGTCATCCGCTGGTTTATGGCGAGTGGATGCATGCGCCCGGCAAGCCAACGCTGCTTTGCTATGGCCATTATGATGTGCAGCCTGCCGAGCCTTTGGAGCTGTGGCGGACACCACCGTTTGAACCAACCGTCATTGGCGAAAACCTGTATGCGCGTGGGGCGGCAGATGACAAGGGGTTGGCGATCATTTTGATTTGGGCGGTGCGCCGCTACCTGGCCGAAGGACGGCCCTTGCCGGTGAATGTGCGGTTCCTGTTTGAGGGGGAGGAAGAGAGCGGGGGCGATCATGTGTCGCAGTTTCTGCGCGCCGCCGGTGGGGAGTTCGCTTGCGACGCTGCGTTGATCTGCGACACAGAGATGTTTGCCCCCGAGTTGCCGACGATCTGCGTCGGGCTGCGGGGGATTGTGTACGCCGAGTTGCATATCGAGACGGGGGAGACGGATCTGCATTCTGGCGTGTATGGCGGCGGGGTGCCGAATGCGCTTGAAGTGGCAGCACGAGTGGTAGCGAGTTTGAAGGGTGCGACGGGGAAGGTGTTGATTGCGGGGTTTGAAGATGGGTTGATCCCGCCGACTGAAGAAGAGCGAGAAAGTTGGGCGGCGCTGCCCTTTGACGAGCATGAATATCAACGGGGAGAGGCCAAGGTGTTCACCTTGCATGGCGAGCCTGAGTATTCGTTGTTTGAGCGTTTGTGGGCCCGGCCCACGATGGAGATCCATGGGATCGCGGGCGGATTTACCGGGGAAGGCGCGAAGACGGTAATCCCGTGCGAGGCTGTGGTGAAGATGAGCTGCCGACTGGGGCCGGGGATGGACCCGAATCGCGTTGGGTCGCTATTGAGCCAGGCGGTGGCGGAAGTGACGCCTGCTGGAGTGAAGAGTTCGTTGCGGATTCTGCATGGGGCACCGGCAAGTGTTGTCGACCCCAAGAACCCGTTTGTGCGAGAAGCGGCGTCGGCGATGACAGAGGTGTTTGGATCGAAGACGGTCTATACGCGTAGTGGCGGATCGATTCCGATTGTGGGGTTGATTGAAGAAGTGTTGCGGGTGCCGAGTGTGATGATGGGCTTTGGGTTGCCGGATGACAATCTACATGCCCCGAACGAGAAAGTGTATTTGCCGAATGTGTACCGGGGAATTGAGGCAGTGGCGCGGTACTTTGAGCGGTTGGGGGGATTGTGAGCAGTTTCGAGTTTAAGGACACGCTCAAGAACTCGGTGGATATTGTGCGGGTGATCGGGGAGTACATGCGGCTGCAGAAGCTGGGGGGCAGTGCGCGGTACCGGGGACTTTGCCCGTTTCATGGCGAAAAGACTCCGAGCTTCTATGTTCATGCGGACCGTCAGTTCTTCAAGTGTTTCGGGTGTTCGAAGGGCGGCGATGTTTTCACCTTTCTGATGGAGATCGAAGGGCTGGGATTTTATGAAGCGATGAAACTCCTGGCGGAGAAGGCTGGGATTCCGATGCCGGCGCCGAAGCCAGACTTTGATCCGGCGAGCCGCAAGAAGGCAAGCCTGCAGGATCTGCATGAGATTGCGGCAAAACATTTTCGGGAAGTTTTGTACACGGAGGCCGGGGAGGCGGCGCGCGCCTATTTGAAGAAGCGGGGGCTGGGCCAAAAGCTAGCCGAGGAATTTGGCTTGGGCTTTAGCGATCCGCAGGGCGGATTGACCCGGTTGTTCCAGCGGCAAGGAGTCGAGGAGGCACTGCTGGAGGAGTCGGGATTGTGTTTAAAGCGAAATGAAGGGCCGGGGTACTTCGACCGCTTTCGCGATCGCTTGATGTTTCCCATTTGGAACGAAAGCGGGAAAGTAATCGGCTTTGGGGGCAGGACACTCGGAGACGATCAGCCGAAGTATCTGAATTCGCCGGAGACACCGATTTATAAGAAGAGCCACGTGCTTTACAACCTGCATCATGCCAGGGAAGGGGCGCGTAAGAGTGGGCGGATGGTGTTGGTCGAAGGCTACATGGATGTGATTGGAGTACACGCAGCCGGGGTCAAGGAGGTGGTGGCCAGCTGTGGGACGGCGTTAACCAGCCAGCAGGTGCGGTCGATCAAGCGGCACGCAGACCGCGTGGTCGTGAACTTTGATCCTGATAAGGCGGGCGCGAATGCAACTGAGCGAAGCATTCAGATCCTGCTTGAGGAGAGCTTACAAATCAGGGTGTGTTCACTGCCGGGAGGGCTCGACCCGGATGAGTATGTGAAGGCGAATGGGGCCGAGGCCTATTGGAGCGAGCTTGAGAAGAGCCCGGGGTATTTTCACTGGTTGGCTGAAAGAGCGCGCGGACGGTTTGAGATGAAGAGCGCTGAGGGAAGGATGGAGGCGTTCCGCTTCCTGCTACCCGCGATTCAAAAGTTGCCGGACAAGCTGGAACGGCTGTCTGTGGTGAACGATATGGCGAGCTACCTGCGGGTAGAGCCCGGGGAGATGCTCGATCAGTTCCGCAAATCCGCCGGAGATCGATCGACGCCGAAGGCAATCGAAGTGAAGCCGGAGCGGCAGCTGCCAGATCTGGAGCGTGTGTTAATCCGCTTGGTGCTGCATCATCCGGCGGTCGTCGCAGGATATATGGATACGCTATTGGGGCTAGAGGCGCTGGAGGGCGTGGCAAGCAAGAAAATACTCGATTCGGCGCTCCAATTGATCGATGCGGATGGGCGTTTGGACTTTTCGGCCCTGCAGGGGCAACTGCCCGAGGCGGATGCAAACCTATTGGCAGCGCTATTTTCTTCCGATACTGAAGATGTAGAGCGAACGCACGAGGATCCGGCGGCTCAGTTGCGGGCATGTCTTGACCAACTGGAAGCGGATCATCTGGAGAAGCGGCGCAAGGCGTTGCGAATGGAAGTCCGCGATGCCGAGTTGCGCGGTGACTTGGCCGAGGCGATGCGATTGATGGAATTAGAGAGGAGCCTGGAGCGGAAGACACGCTAGAGGTATAGTGAGATTTTTGCTAGATTGGCGAAACAAGGCCAAGTAAGCGGGAGTCCATTCGGGTAAATCGCAAATGGAAGAAGACTTCAAAAGCGGCGACGAAATGAGCGAGGGGATCGCCGAGCAGGTGATCCGGCGCATCGATGAGATGGAGTCTCTCGACGCGGCGGAGCCGTTTGCCGAGCGGGAGGGCGATGTCGAGGAAGGCGCCCTTGACGAAGCTCAGGTCGAAATGGCCGATGGGGAAGATCCGCCCGATCTGATCGAAAAGACAAACGATCCGGTGCGGATGTACTTGCGGGAAATGGGTACCGTGGCGTTGTTGACGCGCGAAGGCGAAGTTTCGCTTGCTCGTAAGATTGAGCGTGGGCAGCGGGCAGTATTGCGGGCGTTGTCGCGATCTCCACTGGTTACAACAGAGCTGTTGTTGTTGCGCGGGGAACTCGAGATGGGGGAGATCTCGATTTACGATCTATTGAATCTGAATGATGGGCCGGGGCCAGAGCGGGACATCACCGAAGAAGAAATCGAAGAGATCGAGGAAGACACGGTGAGGCCTGAGCAGGAGGCCTTCCTGGTCAGCCTTGAGGAGATTTTTAAGTTGGCGCGTCGGGCCGTGCAGACGCGACAGAAGCTGAGCTCAATCTCGCGGGGCATGAAGCCCAAAGAACACCGCAAGCTGCGGTTTGTGCTGGCCCGCACGATCATTGAGGCTTCCATTGAAATTCGCAAGCATAGCTTGAGTTCGTGGCTGTTGAACCGGTTGGTGACTCGGTTGCGCAAGACGGTTGACCAACTGAAGTCGCTTGAATGGGAAGTGTCGCGGCTGCAGCGACGAGCTGAAGAGGGAACCCTCAAGGGAGACTTCCGCAAGGATCTGAAGACCCTGACCTCGCGGATCCAACAAATCGAAGAAGACGCGGGTGCCAATGGCACTGAATTGCGTCGGACGCTGCAAGTGGTCGAACGCAGCGAGGCCGAAGCGCTGGTCGCCAAGAAACAACTGATTGAGGCGAACTTGCGCCTGGTGGTGTCCATCGCCAAGCGGTACACCAATCGCGGGTTGCAGTTTCTTGATTTGATTCAAGAAGGCAACATTGGGCTGATGCGCGCGGTGGAGAAGTTTGATCATCGTCGTGGATTCAAGTTTTCGACGTATGCGACCTGGTGGGTGCGCCAGGCGATCACGCGAGCAATTGCCGATCAGGCGCGCACAATTCGCGTGCCGGTGCACATGATCGAAACAATCAACAAGTTGATTCGGACGCAAAGGTTGATGCAACAGGAGTTGGGGCGTGAACCTTCGACGGAAGAACTGGCCCGGCGGATGGAACTGCCGATGCACAAGGTGCGAAAGGTAATGCGCATTGCGCAAGAGCCGATTTCGCTCGAGACCCCGGTCGGCGAAGAAGACGAGTCCCATCTTGGCGATTTCCTCGTCGACAAACGGATCGGTTCACCGTCAGATGCGGTGATCAATCTGAACCTGCGCGAGCAGACGGCCGAGGTGCTGAAGACCCTTTCTCCACGCGAAGAAAAGATCGTCAAGATGCGGTTCGGGCTCCAGGATGGGTCAGAGCACACTCTGGAAGAAGTAGGCCAATACTTTGCGGTAACGCGGGAGCGGATCCGGCAGATCGAAGCCAAAGCGCTGCGCAAACTGCGCCATCCGAGCCGGAGCTACCGGCTCAAGACATTTCTTGAAAAACAGAACAAAGAGTAAGGTCAGGCGGAATGTGCACTCGCACTCTTCGTACCTTACCTAGGCCGATCTAAGGTATTCGTCTCATTCCGAGAATGACCGATTCCGGCGATTTGGTTTAAGAAGGAATTGCTATGGCGGAATGGAACTCCCTAATCGAAGAAGCCCAGCGACAGGCTGGCGAACAATTTGAAGCAGCATGGAAGCTGCATGTCGAGCGCGTTTCTGAAACACTCGAAAGCGGTTGGCGCGAAAATATCGCGCGTGTCGTCGAGCACCGTTTCTCGACGCTCAAGAATGATTTGACCGCCGCCAATGAGCAATACCTTGCCGAGAAAGTAGAGCAGGAAGTTGCAGCTCGCCTCGATGGGGAATGGCAGGCTCGCCTCGACGAGCACAAGCAAAAGTCGCTCGACGAAGAATTTGAGCGCCGGGTGAATGAAGCGATCGAGTCCCGTGTCACCGAGCGACTCGAAGCAGAACTGCCGGGGCGCATTGAAGCGGAATTGCAGCAACGGCTAGACGTGCAGGTTGCGGCACGGCTTGAAGATGAAGTGGCGCTCCGCATGGCACAGGTGCTGCCAGAGAAGATTGAGCTGGGCGTTCAGGAACAACTGAATGTGCTGCTGCCAGAACGGGTGCAGGAAGCGTTGGCCACGAGATTGGCCGAAGAGATTCCGGCACAGGTTGGCAAAGAGCGCGCAGCCTGGGAAGAAGAATTCTTGCCGTTGGTGGAACAGGCACGCGAGGATGTTCGTGTTGAGACAGCGGAAAAGACGAGAGATTCTGCGCGACGCGAATTGGGTCTCCAGTTGAGCCAGGCGTTGCGTGTCTTCCGACGCGCGGCAGACGGCCCGGAATGGAAGAATGCCTTCCTCGACGCAGTGCAGCCCTATTGTGCGCTGGCCGCGTTGTTCCTGGTAACGCAGGATCGGTTCAGCCTTGAGGGCGTTCGCGGCATGGCCGGGGAACTCGAGACTGGATTCGACCTGGAGTTTGAAGAAGCAGCTGCGTTCTACAACTCGCTCGAGTCGAAAGACATCGTGGTTGCGGTGCGCAGTGATTCTGAAGTTTCACCGTATGTGATGAGCTTGCGGCCAGACGCAGATTCCGGCAAGTGCTTCCTCTTTCCGGTGATGGTCCACGATACGGTGGCCGCGCTTCTGTACATCGAGCCAAACGAGCAGCCGCTTGAAGTCGGCGCAGTTGAGGCGCTGGTAACTGCGGCGGGATTAACGCTACTGGGCATTCGGGCGTCGCGGCAGGTACAGGTGTCGAGCCTCGTGAACATTGCGACGGCGATGAATCCTGAAGACGGCGACGGGGCGAATATCGATCGGTTTGTGCCGGTACCGGTGGGTGCACTGTCGGCAAATGGTGAAGGCGCGCCCGGCGCAGCAGTCTTGCCGGAGCGTACGTTCAACTGGGACGACCTCACTCAGGAGCAGCGCGAGTTGCACATGAGAGCACAGCGGTTTGCTCGAGTCCAGGTGGCCGAGATGCGTCTTTATAAAGACGATGCGGTGAAGGCAGGTCGCAGGGATTCCAATATCTATCTGCGGCTGAAGAGCGAGATCGACGAGGCGCGCGAGCGTTATCTGGCGCAGTTCCTCGACGGGCAAACTCACATGAGAGATTATCTGCACGGTGAGCTGGTCGAAACGCTGGCGATTGATAACCCGCAGTTGATGGGGCCAGATTATCCAGGCTCACTGGTGGCATAAGCCTTCGGTCGTCTGAAAATTTAGGATCGCGATGGCGGGAGCGAACAGCCCGCTATCGCGATTTGTTGTTTGCGCATGAGAGACTAACTGCATGAAGAGCTTGCCGATACATTGGTGGTTGAGCGGTGTGTTGTGGCTCGGGTGCGCGCAAGCGCAAACACTGGAGCCGCTGGCGCGGGCGTTTCGCGACAAGCCCGGGCCAGTGACACGCAGTGAGTTGGAGCGTTACCTCTTGAAGCATCCCAAAGATGCTGAGGGAGCTCTGGCGCGATTGGTTTTGTTTAACGGGGATTCAAGTGCGGGTGCAGTCGAAAAATTGAAGGCAGCACGGGCATACCTGCCTGAAATTGCCGACTATGTGGATTGGATGATCGCGGCAACTGCACTGGCGGGGAAGGATCATGCCGAGGCTCTCGGGGCGGCCGAGCAGGTGTTACGAGTCGCGGATAGCCCGGTGGCGGGAAGGGCGGCTCTGGTGGGTTTGAAGAGTGCAGCCGAGCTCAAAGATTTTGCCCGCATTGAATCGCTACTCTCCAAGGCTGGAAAACAATTGACCGCAGCACAGGTCCTGTACTTCAGCGGCGTGGCGGCAGAGCTCAAAGGGCTCGACGGTCGGAAGTGGTTCGTGCGTGTGTTCACTGAATGGCCGCGGACGACAGAGGCCGTCGATACGCTGGCCTACTTACCTCTGGCGAATCTAACGGCGAGTGAACGGCTCGCGAGGGCAAACCGCTTGCTGGACGAGGGAGACGCTGGGGGCGCAAGGGCGGAGTACGTGTCGTTGTTGCCTCGATTGACCGGGGCTGAAGCAGAACAGGTGCGAGTACGCATGGGTGTCTGCGATTACCGTTTGCGCAAACCCACAGCCCTCGATGCGCTACGGCAAATGGAAGTAAAGGACCCTGGGGCGGATGCTGAGCGTCTGTTCTATGCAGTGCTGGCGGCGCGCCGGGCCAAGGCCTACGACTCGATGGCAGTCGCCATGAGGGAGTTGAGCGAGCGACATCCAAAGTCGAACTTTCGGCTCGAAGGATTGGCCAACGCGGCTAGCCAGTTCTGGGTCATCGGCGATCACGCAAAGAGCTTGCCGCTGTATGAAGCTTGTGCTCTCGATTTTTCCGGAAGGGCCGAGGGGCGGGAGTGCGAATGGAAGGTCGCGGTGCAGCATTTCATCTTGGCTAAGGCTGGGGCAGAGAAGAAGCTGCAGGAGGTGCTCAAGGCTGAGCCAGGTGGCGATCATGCCTCGGCGGCACTTTACTTTCTGGGGCGTTCGGCAGAAGACCGCAAGGATAAAGCTGCGGCGAAGAGTTACTTCCAGAAGGCGATCGAGGCTTTCCCCAATCACTTTTACGCGGAGTTGAGCCGCGAGCGTATGGTTCAAGGAGGCTTGCAGGGGCAGGCGGGGTCGGGAGTCGTGGATGGGATGTTGAAGGCGCTCGCTTTCCCCGTCGAGACCGTGCGTTTGAATTTTGAGACGAATGCCGCCACCAAGCGACGCATCGCGCGAGCCGAGATACTGGCGCGAGGGGCGCTATACGATCTGGCCGAATTGGAGTTGCGCCACGAGGCACGTGGCAGTGAACAAGCTCACCTGCTGGCATTGGCAGTGGCAAAGATGGCGGCCCGCCGTGGAGCCCCAGAGCAAGGCATCCGCTACGTAAAGAGCATCTTCCCCGGGTATTCAAATCTCCCGGTCAATGCGATGACCGCTCCGTTATTGAAGCTCGCCTATCCATTGCCCTTTAAGGACCCGCTCTGGACCTACTCGTTCAAGAATGAGCTCGATCCATATCTGCTCGCTGGCTTGATCCGGCAGGAGAGCGAGTTCAACTCCAAGGTTGTGTCGCGGTCGAATGCGCGTGGATTGACGCAGATCATGCCGGCCACGGGCAAGGAGTTGGCGCGAAGGTTGGGGATCAAAGGTTTCACTCCGAAGTTGTTGTTTGAGCCGACGGTCAACCTGCAGATGGGGAGCTACTATCTGCGGTCGTTGATGAATAGCCTCGGCGGCAATCTGGCGCAGGCGCTGGCAAGCTACAACGCGGGGAAGGGAAGAGTGACGCAGTGGCTCGAGCGCGGGGAGTACCGCGATACCGCAGAATTTGTTGAGTCGATTCCGTTTGATGAGACTCGCGGCTACGTGCAAAGTGTGATTCGCAATGCTGGGATGTACCGTCGGCTTTACGGCAATGAGGCGGCCGTTTTGCCGGCCCCGAATCCGGAAAGAGCCATTCCTGAGTCACTCACCGGCCAAATCCGCCCGCTGATGGAATAGGGGTAATTCACTGTCAGATTGACTGTTAAGGTTATAAGTAACTCTATGTCTGGATTCTTGCGAACCCCCAGAGCGGTCCTTTGGCGTGGCTGGTTGTTTCAGGTGCATCTGTGGCTGGCGCTTCTGCTCGGCCCGGTATTGACCGTGGTGTGTCTCACGGGTTCGATCGTGGTTTTCCGCTACGAGCTCAATCGCATGACGGTGAACGGAACTGCGTATGTGACGCCCGCCGACAAGCGCCTCTCCATTGATGAATTGAGCCGACGCGTACAGGCGGCTAGACCCAAGGATCAATTGTCGAGCGCCAGTTGGGATGGCGGCAAAGACACGGGTTTTAACTTTTGGACGAGGTCGCCTGAAGGGCACCGCATCCACACCTTCATCAACCCTTACACGGGCGAGATCATCGGTCAGGAAAACTATCAAAACAAGTGGATGCAGTGGTTCTATGAACTGCACGCGAACTTGCTGATGGGTCCGACGGGGATGTGGCTGAATGGCTTTGTCGCGCTGACGGCCGTCATTCTTTCCATTACAGGCCTGATCGTTTGGTGGCCGGGGTTGCCACGATGGCGGACCGGCTTCCAGTATCTGTGGGGAGCTCGATGGCAACGCCAAAACTACGATTGGCACAAGCTTGTTGGGTTTTACTCAAGCATTGGCGTGATGGTGATCGCGATCACGGGTGCGTACTTCTCCTTCCCGGATCTGTACAAACAGGTGTTTTCTCAAACCACTGGTTCGAAGGTGGAAACCACGGGCCCGCGGGCAAAGACAGTGCTCGGACCCTCAAGCCCTACCTTTGAAGAATTCGTCAGCCGAGCGGAAGCGGCGCAACCGGGTGCCCGCTTCGTTTCGATGAGCTTTCCGAGGAGGGCTGGCGACACGGTCAGCGTCAGAACGAAAGAAGAGTACGACTGGCACCGCATCGGCTTGAACCACGTGTATTTCGAGCCCGGCGACGGACGATTGATTCGCAGTGCCCGGTTTGAATCGCAAAGCGCGGCATCAAAGGCTGTCTTGCTCATGTATCCGCTGCACTTCGGTCGATTCGGCGGGCTGTGGAGCCCATTCTGGTTTTATGCGGTGATGGTGCTCTATGTCCTGTTGGGATTAGCGCCACCTGCACTGATGGTTACCGGCACGCTGATGTATTGGAATCGCGTGCTGTCAAAGAAATGGAATAAGCGACGGGCTGCGCGTGTCTACGCTGAGCCTGTGGCGACAGAAGGAATATGAATTTTTTGCAAAAGATCCTGTTGGCGATTCTCGCCGCGAGTGCGCTCTCCGCGCAGACCAGCATCGAAGGCACGGTGAAGGACCCCAGCGGTCTTGCCGTTGTTAGCGCCACCATTGACGTGTATGGTCCGGCACGTCGCACTGTGAAGAGCGACGGCGAAGGCCGCTTCCGCATCGAGAACATCCCAGCTGGCAGCTACCGCGCGACCGCAGTCGCCGATGGCTTCGCGCTGCGTGAGCTTCAAGCTGAGGCGGGCAAAGCGGTGGAGTTCCAATTGGAATTGGCCGCCGGCGCCACTGTGATTGAAACCGCCAGCCGCACCAAAGAAGAGGCGCTACACGTACCGTTTCTCGTGACCTCGGTCAGTCGTGCGGAGTTGCGCGACACTGCGACGGCGTCCTTCGACGAAGCACTCCGCACCGTGGCCGGCTTGCAGCATGCCACGCAAGGGAACTTCTTCACGCGCGTCACCACGCGCGGTCTCCGCGACACTGCGGATGTTTTGACACTGGTGGATGGCGTGCCGCTGCGGCAGCTCAATGGCAGCGCGGATCTCGCGATGATTCCCGTCACTGCGCTGCAGGGCGTGGAGTTCGTCAAGGGAGCCGCATCTTCGATGTACGGGCGCAGTGCAATTGGTGGTGTGATGCAGTTCTACACCGTTCCAGAAGGTGGCCCGAAACCCTCCGGTGACGTCGCGTTTACGCGGGCGAGCTTCGATACCTACGAAGGCCAGGGCGGATTGCATTTGCCCACTCGCGCGGGCCGCGTGGGCATGGCCGGTGTGATTTCCCGTTCAGAAGGATTTCAGCGCGGCGTTGGTCGCGAGAGTCAGTTTTTCACCATCGTGGGCGATCACGCATTCTCTCGCCTCTTCAACGTAAGGCTGGCCTACATGGGCAGCGATGTCACGGCGGGTCGCGGATCGATTGTGCCTCTTGCCAACGGTCGACCGATGTTTGGCATCACCCGGGAAGATAACTTCGGCATTCCAGGAGTTCGGATCGACGGCAACCTCCACTCCTTCACTGGCAAAGTGGATTCGCAACTGACGAACAATCTGTTTCTGACAAACTCTTTCAACTTCAACCGCTACAACCGTCATTTCGAGGGTGGCATCACGATTGTGCCGCCGCCCGCCGCTGTCACCAAAGGCTATTCGGAAAACGACACGCGTCAGGATTCCCACCTGAACGACACGCTGTTGCAGTGGACGAAGAATCAAGGCAATGTCCGCAACACGCTCACCGCCGGACTCACCGTGGATTGGGGCAACTTCGATCAGGCATCCCCTACCTTCACCGGCGCTCCCACCTACCGTGGACCGAATTACAACGTCCCGGTAACGAACGTAAACAACGACCCCCGCGGCATCCGCGGCGCAACAAACACAACATTTTACCGGCAAAATGTTCTGAGCTTTTTCGCCCAGAATCATTTGGTCTGGAAGCGAATCAGCATCCTGGCCGGCCTGCGGCGCGATGATTTCGAGCAAACGCTGACCCGCACAGATACGCGTGTCACTGCCGCAAACGAAGCGGGCCGCTGGAGCCCACGGATTGGCGGCGACGTCACCCTGTGGAAAGGGGAAGGCGGTGCGGTGGTGGCATTCGCCAACTATGCCCGTGGCTTCCGTCCGCAGCTCCCGGGGCTGAACGTGCAGAACAACGTGGTCATTCCCCAGTTGCTGCGGCCTGAACTGACCAGCAACACCGAGAGCGGATTGCGCTACCAGGGACGTTTCGTCAATGCGCAGGCTTCCTTCTTCAACATGCGCAAGCTCGACGGCCAGCGCTCATTCCGCTCAGGCCCGGAAGACTTCATCTTCGTGAATGCCACCACGCGCGTGCGGGGCTTTGAAAGCGAGTTGCGCGTGCGGCTGCCGCGCGGCTGGTCGGCATACGGGAATTACGCCCATCACAATGCCCGGCACATCGAGTTCCGCCCGACGCTGACGCAGAACTTCAGTGGTAACCGGTTGCGCATGAGCCCGCAGAATATCGCTGGCAGTGGGCTGGTTTACACGGTGGGGCGCTTCGTCTGGAACGGTGGTGTTCAATATGTTGGCGTGCGGCCTTTGCGCGACAACGTTTTCCAATCGCAGATCCTGCCCTCCTACACGTTGCTCAACACTTCATTGAGCACGAAGCTGGGCCCGATCCAACTGGTTCTCTCCGCCACGAATCTATCGGATGTGTACTACATCGCCGATGACTTCTCGGCGCAGGACGCCGGCAACCCGGGCATGCCGCGCCGCGTGGCCATGCAGATCCGCTATCGCTTCTAGTCGGGGAATTTGGTGGGCGGCACGATCTGTTGCCAGCCCTCGCCGTCGAGCGTTTTGAGGAATTCGATCAGGTCGGCGCGCTCAGCGTCGTCGAAGTCGAGTTTGACGATGCGGCGGTCACGACCAGCGTTGAGAATTCCTCCCTGGCGATAGAAGTTCATCGCATTCTCGAGCTTCTTCATGCGGGAGTCATGCATCCATGGCCCCGTCTTGGAAACTTCGCGCAGCGTTGGAACCTTGAACGCGCCCCAATCCTCTTGACGGCCCGTCACAACCGAGCGGCCTTTGTCGAGCGGAGGGCGGTCCACGCCAATGCCGAGATTGGTGAACTCTTCACTGGTGAAGTTAGGGCCAGAATGGCAACTGCTGCACTGAGCTTTGCCAAAGAACAGTTGCAGGCCTCTCAGTTCATTTGCCTGCAATTGAGACCGGTCCCCCGCCATGTAGCGATCAAAGCGCGAATTGCCGCTGAGAATCGTTCGCTCAAAGGTCGCGATTGCCTGAGCGACGCGATCGAAGCTGATTTTCGGGTTCCCGAAGGCTTTGGCAAAGAGCGGGGCATAACCGGGGATGCGGCGTAGCTCATCCTCAACGCAATCGCGGCTCATCCCCATTTCACGCTGATTCTCAAACGGGTGTGCGGATTGCTCCTCGAGAGTATTTGTGCGACCGTCCCAGAACTGAAAGCGGCCATAGGCACGGTTGATCAGGCTGGGTGTTGCCCGGTCGCCAGCGCGATTGCCACCAACGCCTTTGGGGAATTCAAGCCCGTCGGTGAAGGCCAGCTCCGGGCGATGACATGAGCCGCAGGAAACATTGCCATCGGAGGAAAGCCGTTTGTCGAAGAACAGCAGCCGGCCCAATTCCGCTTTCGCAACGGAGTAAGGATTGTCAGTCGGCCACTCGACGGGCAGCAGCCCCAGCGGTTCGCGCGGTTGGGCAAAAGTGAACTGGGAGCCAAGAAGAACGGTGAACAGGAGAGGGAAAAGACGTTGGTACTGCACTCTAGTTGGCATCGTACCATGACCGTGAGAAGCCCCTCTTCAGGGCTTATCATGGTAATGTTTACTTTACATTGTGTCTGGTATAGTAGACATATCCGCAATGGCGAACCGCAGAAATCTCCTCAAGGTGATCGCCTTTTCACTCACCTACATCGCTCTTGGTGCCGTACTCGCTTGGGCTAGCTACAGAACAAGTTACCCGCTCGGATGTGTTGGCGTAGTCGCCATGATGGGCTGGGCGCTCTTCGCGCGACGGCATTGGCAGGCGCTTCAGATTCGGGACGGCAGCGAACCCGGTGGACCGGAGCGCGTGGCCTGGCAGCGGCTGGCCGGGTATTCAGTGATTTTCGGGCATATGGCGTTCGGCTATTTCCATCCCAACATTGACCTCCATGTTGGCGCGGGCAATTACTTGGCGATCGACAATTGGACATTGATTCTGGGCATGGCTGCCAGTTCGATTTTGTTTCGAGCCGACGGCCAACAGCAGGACGAGCGGAATGACAGGATCATTGCGCTGGCGACTCTTTGGAGCTATCGGTCTTTGATCGGCTCTCTTGTGATTCTCCTCACCTTCGTTGGCTTCATGCCGCCGAGCTGGCGGTCCTTGTTCGACCATTTTGCGGTTGCCAACCTCATGGTCGGCACGATTGTTCTATCGCTCACAGTGCGAGAAACCGTTCAGCTATTCCTTTACGCCGATGATGCGATGGGCACGTTGTGAACATTGGAACGCATCTGCGTCGCCTGCGGTTTGAAAGCGAAGAAATGTCGCAGGAAGCGTTGGCCAGATCCGTCGGCGTTACTCGCCAGACGATCATCGCTTTGGAAACGGGGCGCTACGCGCCATCGCTTGAGCTAGCGATGCGGTTGGCGGCTGTTTTCGATTGCAAGGTGGACGATTTGTTCTTTTGGAAAGACGGCCAACCGCCTCCGGTTGCGACGAAGGGAAATCAATGAACAAACCAGTATCAAAATTGCTGTTGCTGTTGGTTTTGGCCGCCGCCGGCGTAGTTTCATTCAAGCTGTTTGAGCCGGTGTTCACGTATCGCTTGGGCTGGAGCTCGTTGCCTGAACCAACCAACTGGACCGCTGAAACGCTGGACCCGGCTTTGGCCAGTCAAAGTGCCGCTGCAGAAAACTCGTTGAAATCCGGCCAGAAAAAAATAAGTGCTCCGGCCATCTCGGCAGCGCTTGGTATCGGCGGCAAGCTCGTATGGCGCGCTGCTAGCGGCCTGGCGGATGTTGATCGCAGTGTCAACGCTGATTTCTCAACTCGCTTTCGCATCGGCAGCACCTCGAAGGCTGTGACCGCGGTGGGCGTTGGGGTTCTCATCGACCGTGGTCGACTGCGGCTCGATCAGCCGATTGGCGGCTTTCCCCATGCATTGACACTCGGCCAAGTCATGAGCCACCGCGCTGGTATCCGCAACTACGGATTGTGCCTCTGCTTTCCGGTTTGGGAGCATCAGAACCGACGGCATTTTCCTTCCATCCAGAATGAGGTTGCGGTCGTCCGAGACTCACCGCTGTTGTTCCAACCGGGTACTGGTTTTGCCTACACTAGTTTGGGATTTAACCTTGCTGGAGCAGCGATCGAGGAAGCAAGCAGGCAGACGTACGGAGCCTACATGGACTCAGCCGTATTCAAGCCGCTGGGTATGACCAGGACTTCGTTGCATGAAGCGGACACTGCCGGATTTTATGAAACGGAGTCGGGCCGCTACAAAACTGCTTTCCCCGTGGACAACTCCATCCGCTGGCCATCCGGCGGCATCGTGTCAACACCTTCGGACATGGTGGCCTTCGGCAACGCGATGCTTGATGATCGCTTGCTAACCGCCCCCACGCGCAACATGCTGGTATCTGTTCCCACCGGTGGCCGCACAGACAGTGGCAAAATTTATGCCCACGGTTGGCGGCATAGTGGGTGGGCACTCTTCGACGGCAAGCTGAAGCTGGACAGCTATCACCACAATGGCACCGCCGTCGGCAGTACCTCCGTCTTTGTGGTGCTCCCAGAAAAGCAGATGGTTCTCTCCGTGATGATGAACAAGGGCGACGAGAACGTCCGCGACATCAGCGCCGTCGCGGATCAAATCCTGCAGGCCTTTATTGCCTTGCCATAGTTAACAGAAGCCACCTCAACGAGGCGGCACATAGAGATTCAAGAACACCGGAATCGAGAGATTCAGCAGGTCGACCAGTGTATGCGCCACAATCGTCGCCCGCAGACTCTTCGTTTTTTGGTAGGTCACCGCCCAGATCTGCCCCATCAACAGGGTGCTGATGAAAGTTGCTGGGTGCCGGTTGGCGATCGAATTCACACCGAAAGAGAGCGGATGATTCAGCGCAAACAGAAGGCTACTCACCAGGATCGCTAGCCAGGCTGGCCAGGACTTGGCATGGTCGAGCAGTAACCCGCGCCAGAAGAATTCTTCCAGCGCCGGGTTGATGAGCGCGAACAGGATCCAGGGCAGCCAGATCGATATGGGGCTTAGGAGATCCCAATGCTTTAGAAAGATCGGCAGCGGAATCAACCCGATGAAGACCGCCAGGGCAGACCATCCCCAACCACCAACGGAGGGTCCCAGCCAGCGGCTGATCGACTGTTTGCCACCGCCCCAATGAATCATGGCTGCGAACGAACTCCACAAAACCAGGTTGACCGGAATCCAAGCCCACTCGCCGAGATAAGTGCCTGTTACACGCGCCGTAAGGTGGCCAAGAGCCATAATCGCCAACGGCGACACCAGGATCAAATTGCGAGGGGGCGAAGACATGGTAAGCGTTGATTCTAAAGCTGCCAGGATTTCCGTCTCAGATTTCCTTGAGCCATCAGTATACGCTTGACGCTGAACTGCGGTGCCTGTAGCGCTTCGATTCAGAACCGCACCGGGTCCGAACCGGGCACATGGGTAACGGAATAAACCGGGCACATAGGTAACACTTTTGGCTGGAGGGGGAAGCACCCGATGGCCTGGAAAGAGACTTGTGTGATCGAGCAAAGAGAAGAGTTCATCG